>Ga0157371_10000235_pt1 | contig 79378 bp, 65 predicted proteins | sample C45metaG_FD_113462 | JGI IMG/M metagenome (GOLD analysis project Ga0157371, IMG submission 113462) | Corn rhizosphere microbial communities from Kellogg Biological Station, Michigan, USA - C4-5 metaG | ecosystem: Host-associated > Plants > Roots > Rhizosphere > Soil | place: USA: Michigan...
TCGTCGAGCTGGAGCCGGGCATCGAAGGCCTGATCCACATTTCCGAAATGTCCTGGACCAAGAAGAACGTACATCCCGGCAAGATCCTGTCCACGAGCCAGGAAGTTGACGTTGTCGTTCTCGAAGTCGATCCGTCCAAGCGCCGTATCTCGCTCGGCCTCAAGCAGACGCTGGAAAACCCGTGGCAGGCATTTGCCTTCAGCCATCCGGCCGGCACTGAAGTCGAAGGCGAAGTCAAGAACAAGACCGAATTCGGCCTGTTCATCGGCCTCGAAGGCGATGTCGACGGCATGGTTCACCTGTCGGATCTCGACTGGAACCGTCCGGGCGAACAGGTCATCGAAGAGTTCAACAAGGGTGACGTGGTCAAGGCCGTCGTTCTCGATGTTGACGTCGAGAAGGAACGCATCTCGCTCGGCATCAAGCAGCTCGGCAAGGATGCTGTCGGTGAAGCCGCAACGTCCGGCGACCTGCGCAAGAACGCAGTCGTTTCGTGCGAAGTCATCGCCGTTAACGACGGTGGCGTGGAAGTGAAGCTCGTCAACCACGAGGACATCACCTCCTTCATCCGCCGCAACGACCTCGCACGCGATCGTGACGATCAGCGTCCGGAGCGTTTCGCAGTTGGCCAGGTTTTCGACGCTCGCGTCGTCAACTTCTCGAAGAAGGACCGCAAGGTCATGCTTTCGATCAAGGCTCTGGAAATCGCTGAAGAGAAGGAAGCCGTCGCACAGTTCGGTTCGTCTGACTCTGGCGCTTCGCTCGGCGACATCCTCGGCGCGGCTCTGAAGAACCGCAGCGAATAATCGCTAGAGATCGTTTGATATAAAGAACCCGCCGGAATTTTCCGGCGGGTTTTTTGTTGGCTACAGTGTTCGTGGCACAGGCCAATGGGCGGCGCGGAATTCAGTGCATGCCACTCATCTTGAGGTAATAATTTTCCGCACTGTCGTCGAAAGCCGCTGTCCGCGGATTTTCCCCATCGCCAATCTCGTCATTGGCGGCCACCCGCTCTTCCATCTCGTCCTGACCGTCGGGATTTTCGCCCTCCGCTTCGCCATTCGCTTCATCCTCGGAAAATGGACCACGCCCGCGATGCGGCGTTTCCGATTCGTGGTCCTCTTCTGCCGGCGGGTATGCGACGAGCGGTAACGGCGTGCCGTCTTTTGCCAGAGCCGCAGCGATCAGCGATTGCGAAGCCGTTTGTTCCAGCATCGCCATTCTTGCTTCCGGGTCGAGCGCGGCGCGGGGCATGGGCTGGGCTTCTGGCCGGTTGGTAATCGTCTCCGTTTCCTCCCCGGTCGGGTGGATGGGCGCTGCGAGGGCAGTTTTTTCGGCAGGCTGCTCTTCGAGTGGTTGCGGTACGGCGCCCGGTGGCGTGGCGGAAAGCTGGGCAGCGGTGGTGGCCTTGGCGGGAAGTTTGCCGGCCACTGCAGCAAGGAGCAGGTTTTCCATATCCTTGGCGCCAGCCGTGGACTGGCCGGATGGCGGGTTCAAGGTAGTGCGGATTTCCCTCGGCTCCAGCTTCATCGTGTCCCGATGCTGAAGTGCAGGGCGCATCTCGGCGTTCTCAGCCCGTGGCGGATTTGCCGGGCGGGCATCTGTCGAAGCTTCTTTTGTTGTGCTGCCCGTTTGCGGCTGAGGCGAGCGTACGGTGCTTTCGGCGGCTTTCCCTTCCGGTTTTGCCGAATCGTGCGGAGAGTCGGACATGTCGGCAGGTGGGGCGGGAAGATTGGCCTGCGGGCCTTGCGGCGCTGCCTGCGCCGCAACCATGGCTTTTATTGCGGCGGCGCTTTGGGCAAGCGGGCCGATGAGCATAGGCAACAGCCGGCCGGGCGCGGCGGCGGTTGCCGGTTGTGCTGTTGTTGTGGTGGTCGTTGCCGGGTTTGGGCGGCCGTCAGCACTCTGGCTCGGGCCGTTCTGCTGTCTCGCTTGCACTGGCTGCGCGGTCACCGGATTGGCCGAATTGTTCTGCTGATAAGAGGACACCACCGCCTTCGCCGCAAGATCCGTTCCCTTGTAGCGGGAAAGTTCGATCAGCAGCGCAAGCCTTGCGGCATCCGGCCCGGTTGGCTGTTTCAGGATTTCTGCGAGCATCGAAAGGCTCAACCCCTGCAGGACTTTGCTGACCTGTTGTTCCAGCGCCAGGCGCTGCGGTGCGGGCAGGGCGCGCAGCGCATCCGTCAGACGCATCACATAGGTTTGAATGGCTTCGCCGTCGCGCCTTGGGAGGTTCATCAGCTTGCCAAGCGCCTCCGCCAGAACGGCGGTGCTGCGGGAAAGCTGATATTCGCTGGCGAGAGAGGTGACTGCGGCTTTGGCGAAAAGACTGCTGCCATTGTCGGGAGCAAGATTGCTTGCCTGCGGCTGCACGGCCTCCTTCGGCTCCCCGCGCTGCGTCTGCGAGGCTGCGGCTCCATAGGCGGCATCGGCTGCCGGAATTTTCGGTACAGGCGGTAACATGCTGCGCTCCGTTCCTATCGATTACCGCCGCTGGCTGCGAAAGGGCCAGTCCCTGGCTCTCTGATCCGCATTTGGCCTATGTTGAAAGATTGCCGCGCCGGTGATGTACAGGTGTCATCTCGCCCGCTCATGCGGGAGCGCCGTGTGCGTCGTCGCTGGCAGGAATGCCAGCTCTTCGCGATGCACACAGAATCATCAACCCTGAGTCTGGGCCGTAGATATTAAGAATTCGCTAACCATAAAAATCGTGTCGATATGGCAATCAGGGAGAGACGCTGATGAACATGCGGTAAAGCCCGTTATCGTCGGAATTGACCGATGAAATATGGTCCGGTTCGCTGTCCGCTGCCTCAAAGGCTTCCGGCGGCATCGCGTCGAGCCAGCTCGCCTTGGGAAAACCTCTCTCGGGGCGATTTTCCACGGGGGCGATGAGGTTGTCTTCCTCGCTTGCGGCAACGAAATTGTCGTCATTCGGCGCCAGTGGCGGAGCGGCGATGGAGAGCAGCGCTTGCGCCGCATTTGGTTCGGCATCGAGGCCGGCGCTGCCGGATATGCCGGAAATTTGAGACATGTTTGAACTCACATCATGTTTCGCTCAAGTGACTATCGGTAGCGGCGAGATCATGCCGCCTTCTTCTTCAGCAGTGCATAAATTCCATTGTCGTCTATCGAGATCGGCAAAATGGCGCTGCGGGCGTTATCGACGACTGCCTGAGCATCAAGCAGTTTTTCGGCGTCGTCTTTCTGATCGGTTTCCGTCTTGGTTGCGGCGTCTGTCTCTGCGGGTTCGTTGTCATTTTCAGCCGGGGCCGTTTGGCTAGATGGCGTTGCCGCGAGCACGGAGATAAGGGCGATTTCCGATGAAATATCGACCGGGCCTTGCCCGTCAGTGCCTTGGGCTTTTTCTTCGGCGGCAGCGTCTATGTGTTCCTTCACGACGTCCTGAAGTTTTTGCACATCCTCCAGCTTGCCCTGTGCGTCTCGGGTCTGGATATCCTCTTCCCGCTCCGCCGCAACTTCGGCATCGTTGATTTCGCCCATGCGGTTTTTGCCGCGTTCGGCCTGCAATTCTTCCTTGGTTTTCGGATCGGCAACGTCTTCCAGGCGCTGGATGACCTTCATGGTTTCCCGTGTCATGAATTGGGTGCCCTGCGCCTGATCGTTCAGCGCATTCTTCACGGCGCGTGCCGCATCGCCAAATGGGTTTGCGATTGCGGCGATCATCTGCTGCGCGGAAATACCAAGTTCCTTGAGGCCAGTCGATTCTTCGAGATCATTGACATTTTTGGGTGCGGTGGCGCGCACTGCCATGATTGCTTTCGACATCTGCACGCCGAAATCTTCTTCCTTGCCGCTCAGGCCGGCATTTTGGGCAATGCGTGCGGCAAGTGCTGCCATGGGCGCGGTCTTGGTAGTTACGCCGTTATTCAGGACTTCCACGACCTGCGCTTCCGAAACGCCGAAGGATTTCAGCGAAATCGTCGTGGCTTTTCCTGCCGCATCGGTTTTTTCAAAGCCGTCGGTCAGGGTCAGCGCGTCCTGAAGCCTTTGCGCGAAAGTGGCGTTCGATTCATCGTTTTCCTGGGTGATGCCAAGCGCAGACGAGAAACGGGAGACAAGCGAGGCGAAGGCATCGCCATCAGGCTTCATGGCGCCGAACAGATAGGCGCTTATCTTTTCATTGGCAACGCGATGGCTTTGGTCCGGCTGCGGCTGGGTCTTTATCGTCTCGTCTTTTTTGGTGCCGTTCGCTTTTTCCTGCTCTTCGCGATGGCGCTCCTCAATGGTTTCCACCATCGACCGCATGAGGTCGCTGACTGCAATGCTTGCCGTCTGCTGCAACGGTGTAATCATCTGGAAGTCCCCGGCCACCCAAAGTTGCGGCCGAGAATAGGCAGTTTCGGTAAATCAGTCCTTAAACGAAGCGTGAAACCGCTCAGCTATGGGCGAAGATATCCGTTTCGTCCCAGCCCAGAAGATCGAGCTTGGCACGGGTCGGCAGAAACGCGAAACAGGCATCGGCATGATCGAGGCGACCATCACGCACGAGGCGGTGGGTCAGCTTGTCGCGCAGCGCATGCAAATGCAGCACATCGGATGCAGCATATTCGAGCTGTGCGGGTGACAGTTTTTCTGCTGCCCAGTCGGACGATTGCTGCGCCTTGGAGATGTCGACCTCAAGCATTTCCTTCAGATTGTCCTTCAGCCCGTGCCGGTCGGTATAGGTGCGGGTCAGGCGGGAGGCGATCTTGGTGCAGAAAACCGGCGTCGTCGTCACACCGAACGTGTGGAACAGAACGGCGATATCGAAACGGCCATAGTGAAAAATCTTCTGCCGGGCAGGGTCTGCAAGCATATGGGTGAGGTTTGGAGCCTCCTTCTGGCCGGCGGCGATGCGGATGACATCCGCCGTACCGTCTCCAGGAGAAAGCTGAACGACACAGAGACGGTCGCGGCGTGGCACCAGCCCCAGTGTTTCCGTATCGATTGCGATGGCGCCAAGGTAGCGTGCGGCATCTGCGGCGGAAATATCGCCTTCGTGATAACGGATGGTTGCTGCCATTGTCTTGCTCCGGGAATGTCCAGTTCTTTGCTCCGGCTATAACGGAAAGACAGGTTTGACGATACCGTTTTGTAGGTCGCTCCGACGCGCCTTGGCGCATGTCCGCTTGGTACTTGCGTTTGCGAAAGTCTCCGGGTTAGGTTTGCGAAAATCCTGTTTCTCCAAATTGTATGAAATTTCCTATGACAAAGAAAATCTATCTCGCCGGGCCGGAGGTCTTCCTCCCGAATGCCCGTGAAATGCTCGACCTCAAGGCCTCGCTTGCACGCGAGGCCGGGTTTACGCCGCTTTCGCCGGGCGATTTGGAAATTCCGCCCGCGGACACGAAAATCGGCCACGGCTGCAACATCAATGCCATAGACGAGCGGATGATGCTGGAAGCGGATGCGGTCATCGCCAATCTCACGCCGTTTCGCGGCATCGCCGCCGATACGGGAACGAGCTACGAACTGGGGTTCATGTGCGCGCTGGGCAAGCCGGTTTTCGCCTACACCAATGTCGCGGCCAATCACTTCACCCGCATCAAGGCGCAATATGACGGTGTTGCCGCAATCGATGAAACAGGGCGCTATCGCGGCCCGGACGGTTTGTCGATCGAGAATTTCGACATGGTCGACAATCTCATGCTGCACGGCGGAATTTTGCGGCGTGGCGGCGTCGTCATCGTTGGCAACGCGACGGTAGAGGCCCTTTATACGGATCTCGAGGCGTATAAGCGCTGTCTGGCGGCCGCCGCTGAAAAATTACTGACACAGACTGATCCCGACAGAACGAATTTAGTGGAGACATCATCATGAGCGGTACCATCCTCATCACCGGCGCCACGTCCGGCTTCGGACAGGCCACGGCGCGGCGCTTCGCCAAGGAAGGCTGGAAGGTCATCGGCACAGGTCGGCGGGCGGAACGGCTGGAGGCGCTGGCGCAAGAACTCGGCTCCGCCTTTCACGGCGCTGCCTTCGATGTTACCGACGAAGATGCCACTAAAAAGGCACTTGCGGCTTTGCCGGAAGGTTTCCGGGACATCGATATTCTCGTCAACAATGCGGGGCTTGCGCTCGGCACCGCACCTGCACCGCAGGTGCCGCTGAAAGACTGGCAGACCATGGTGAACACCAACATCACCGGTCTTTTGAACATCACCCACCATCTTTTGCCCACGTTGATCGACCGCAAGGGCATTGTCATCAACCTTTCCTCGGTAGCTGCGCACTGGCCCTATGCGGGCGGCAATGTCTATGCCGGAACGAAAGCCTTCCTGCGGCAATTCTCGCTCGGTCTGCGCTCCGACCTGCATGGCAAGGGCGTGCGCGTCACCTCGATCGAACCGGGCATGTGCGAAACGGAATTCACGCTTGTTCGCACCGGCGGCAATCAGGATGCCTCGGACAATCTTTACAAGGGCGTCAATCCGATCACGGCCGAGGATATCGCCAATACGATCCATTGGGTCGCCTTGCAGCCCAAACATATCAACATCAACAGCCTCGAACTCATGCCGGTCAACCAGTCCTTTGCCGGTTTTCAAGTGCATCGGGAAAGTTGATTTCCAACGTTTTCTACGGGAGTGCTAAAAAACAAAGCAGGAATTTTCGAGCTATGCAAAAATGCAATGCTGCATTGCGAGACTTGCTCTGTTAAAAATCGCGGATACCGCTATATTCAAATCATCGAAGCGACGCACTCCTCCTCCCAGTGTCGCTCGATGCGGATCGGTGGTACTCCTCCTCCCAATCACCGATCAAGTTTGAAGCCTGCCGCACCTCCTCCCGCGGCAGGCTTTTTCCTTTTCTGGGCTTTTTTTTCCAATGCATCTAGCGGTGAGGTTTCTGCGCGCTGTCTGCGCCTGGATGACCGATACCCCGCTTTTCCCCTTAAGTTTCCGGGGGATTTCTGATTTTCCCGTCAAGGCGATGATTGTCGAAATCGGGCGCGTATCGATCACGATTTCGTTATGTCTAGATGAATATGCACAGTTTTGTGGCGGTGCATGGTGTTGGCCCATTGCTTAGGCCCCGGCCTGTGTTTAAGCATTGGCAAAAGAACGCTTGGGAGTTGCCGACACGCTTGTGTCTGTGCGCCTGAAAGCGGCGGGGAGAGAATGGCAGACTTTCAAGAGGCGCTGAAGCGGTTTCAGCCGATCGCGGTTTCATCGATCGCTGAAGACGAGCTCGGGTTGCGGTTGCGCGGCCTGCAAGCGCAACTAATCCAGCAAAATATCAAGGCGGTCTGGCTCGATGCATCATCGTCGCTGACCTATTATACTGGCCTGTCGCTTGGTCTTTCGGAGCGCATTCACGGCGCCCTGGTGCCGGCAGAAGGCAAGCCGGTCTATGTCAGTCCGGCATTTGAGGAGCCGAAACTACGGACGATGATCCGTGTCGAGGGCGAAGTTGCCGTCTGGGAAGAGGATGAAAGTCCTTTTGACCTGATGGCAAAGCGAATCGAAGCGCTCGGCTGTCCCGGCCACCTTGTCGCGATCGATCCTGCCACTCCTTTCGTTTTCGCATCGGCCCTGATGCAGCGTCTGGAAGGCCGCATCATTTCCGCCCAGCCGATGATTGTCGCACAGCGGCAGGTCAAATCCGCAGCCGAGATTGCCATCATCCAGGCGGCGATGGATGCGAGCTACGGCGTGCAGAAGGCCGTGTTCGAGGGGCTGCGTCCCGGCATATCCACGACGGAAGTGGCTGACTTCGTTAACACCGCACATGTTGCGCTTGGCATGAAGCCGCTTTTCGTGGCGGTTCAGTTCGGCGAGGCGACGGCTTATCCGCATGGCGTGCCCTATGCGCAGACGCTTGTTGACGGCGACATGGTGCTGGTCGATCTCGGCGGCATCCTTCATGGCTATCGTTCGGATATCACCCGCACCTATGTGTTCGGCCAGCCGACGGAACGGCAGCGTTTTCTCTGGAACGCCGAGCGGGACGCGCAGGCTGCTGCCTTTGACGCGGCCCGGGTCGGGGCTGCCTGCTCGGACGTGGACAAGGCCGCGCGCGACAGCCTGAAAGCGGCCGGTTTTGGGCCGGATTATCAGGTTCCGGGTCTACCGCATCGCACCGGCCATGGGCTTGGGCTGGATATTCACGAAGAACCCTATATCGTTGCAGGAAATGCCACGGCACTTCAGCCGGGAATGTGCTTTTCCATCGAGCCGATGCTGTGCGTTTATGGGGAATGCGGCGTCCGTCTCGAGGATATAGCTTATATGACGGAGGCGGGACCACGCTGGTTCTGCCCGCCGGAAAAGAACCTCGACCGGCTGTTCCAGCCGGTCGCCGGGTAATTGGTCGGGAGGCACAGGACCGAACGGCGACACGGGGCTCCGCGTCGTCGCTGACCAGGACAGGTAGGCCCCTTAAAACGGGGTCGCATAAACTCAGAAAAAGAGGGAAAGGACCACCAGATGAAAACGCTGACCCGCAGTTTGCTTATAGCCTCTGCGCTTGCGATGGCTTCCGCCGTGCCCGCCATGGCGAAGACCTTCGTTTATTGCTCCGAGGCATCTCCGGAAGGCTTCGATCCTTCGCCTTACACCGCCGGCGGCACCTTCGATGCCTCCGCGCATCCGGTCTACAACCGTCTGACCGAGTTCAAGAAGGGCACGACCGAAGTTGAGCCAGGCCTTGCCGAAAAGTGGGAAGTTTCGAGCGATGGCCTCGAATACACGTTCCACCTGCGCAAGGGCGTAAAGTGGCACTCTAACGAGAAGTTCACGCCAAGCCGCGATTTCAACGCCGATGACGTGATCTTCAGCTACAACCGCCAGGGTGACACAAAGAACCCGTGGAACCAGTATATCGCAGGCATCACCTACGAATATTACAACTCCATGGAAATGCCGTCGCTGATCAAGGAAATCGTCAAGGTTGACGATTACACCGTGAAGTTCGTGCTGACCCGTCCTGAAGCACCGTTCCTTGCCAATATCGCGATGCCTTTCGCTTCGATCGTTTCGAAGGAATATGCTGATACGCTTGATAAGGCCGGCACCAAGGAAGACTTCAACAACCTGCCGATCGGCACCGGCCCGTTCAAGTTCGTCGCCTATCAGAAGGACGCGGTCATCCGCTACCAGAAGAACGCCGACTACTGGGGCGAAGCTCCGAAGATCGACGATCTGATCTTCGCGATCACGCCGGACGCTGCCGTTCGTCTGCAGAAGCTGAAGGCTGGCGAATGCCACCTTATGCCTTATCCGGCCCCGGCCGACCTCGCCACCATTCGTGCCGATTCCAACCTCAAGCTCGATGAACAGCCGGGCCTGAACGTTGCCTACTTCGCCTACAACACCACCGTTGCACCTTTCGACAAGCCGGAAGTCCGCAAGGCGCTGAACATGGCGATGAACAAGCAGGCGATCATCGACGCCGTATTCCAGGGCGCCGGCACGGTTGCCAAGAACCCGATCCCGCCGACGATGTGGTCCTACAACGACAGCATCAAGGACGATCCTTACGATCCGGAAGCTGCCAAGAAGGCTCTCGAAGCCGCTGGCGTCAAGGATCTGACGATGAAGATCTGGGCGATGCCGGTTCAGCGTCCATACATGCCGAATGCCCGCCGCACCGCCGAGCTGATCCAGTCGGATTTCGCGAAGGTTGGCGTCAAGGCCGAGATCGTCTCCTTCGAATGGGGTGAATACCTCAAGAAGTCGACTGAAGTGAACCGCGACGGTGCCGTCATCCTCGGCTGGACCGGCGACAACGGTGACCCTGATAACTTCATGGGCGTTCTGCTTTCCTGCGCTGCAACCGGCGAAGGCGGTGCAAACCGTGCTCAGTGGTGCAACAAGGAGTTCTCCGAACTGCTTTCCAAGGCAAAGCAGACCACTGACGTTGCCGAGCGCACCAAGCTTTATGAGCAGGCGCAGGTGATCTTCAAGGAACAGGCTCCGTGGGCGACGCTTGCGCACTCCACGCAGTTCGTTCCGATGTCCGCCAAGGTTTCCGGCTTCACCATGAGCCCGCTTGGCGACTTCACCTTCGAATCCGTCGATATCGCTGAGTAATCCCAAACAACAGGACGCGCGGAAGAACTCAGGTTCTTTCGCGCGTCTTTTCAGGAAAAAACCATGATCCGGTTCATTTTCGGCAAACTTCTCTATCTCGTTCCGACATTTCTCGGGATTACCATCGTTGCCTTTGCCTTCGTTCGCGTCCTGCCGGGCGATCCCGTGCTGTTGATGGCGGGGGAGCGCGGCATTTCGCCCGAGCGGCATGCACAACTTGCCGAACAGCTCGGCTTCAGCCAGCCTATCTGGCAGCAATATCTCCATTTTCTGGGGCGGCTGCTTCAGGGTGATCTCGGCAATTCGCTGGTCACCAAGAAACCCGTTCTGACTGAGTTCCTGGCGCTCTTCCCCGCGACAGTCGAGCTTGGCCTCGTCGCCATCATCCTCGCCACACTGATCGGTGTGCCGGTCGGCGTCATCGCCGCCATCCGCCGTGGCTCGTGGTTCGACCAGATCTCCATGACGACGGCGCTGGTTGGCTTCTCCATGCCTATCTTCTGGTGGGGCCTGCTGCTCATCATCATGTTCTCCGGCATCCTGCAATGGACACCGGTGTCGGGCCGTATCTCGTTGATGTATTTCTTCCCTTCCGTCACCGGTTTCATGCTGATCGACAGCCTGATTTCGGGGCAGAAGGGTGCTTTCGCTTCGGCTCTGTCACATCTCATCCTGCCTTCGGTGGTGCTTGCCACCATCCCGCTTGCAGTTATTGCCCGCCAGACACGGTCGGCAATGCTCGAAGTCCTCGGTGAGGATTATGTGCGGACAGCGCGTGCAAAGGGCATGTCGCCGTCCCGTGTCGTCGGCGTTCACGCATTGCGCAACGCCATGATCCCGGTCATCACCACCATCGGCCTGCAGATCGGTGTGCTGATGGCGGGTGCAATCCTGACCGAAACCATCTTCTCCTGGCCGGGCATCGGCAAGTGGATGATCGATTCCATCTCGCGCCGCGACTATCCGGTCGTGCAGAGCGGCCTGCTTCTGATCGCGGGTCTGGTGATGATCGTCAACCTGCTTGTCGATCTCACCTATGGCCTCATCAATCCAAGGATCCGTCACAAATGAGCGATGTGACCACAGCTCCCGGCGTCAGGCTTTCCGACGCCGCCATCCGCCGCCGGATGATCGCCGATTTCTGGTTCTACTTCCGCCAGAACCGTGGCGCCGTCGTCGGCCTTGCCGTCTTCCTTCTTCTGGTTCTGATCGCGGTTTTCGCAGCCGTGATTGCCCCACATGACCCGACCCAGCAATATAGAGACGCGTTGCTCGTCCCGCCGGTCTGGCAGGATGGAGGCCGTACCGCATTCCTGCTCGGCACCGACGCTGTCGGCCGCGACATGCTGTCCCGACTAATCTATGGCGCGCAATATTCGCTGTTCATCGGCGTCGTCGTTGTTTCCATCGCCCTTGTCGGCGGCATTGTCATCGGTCTCGTCGCCGGCTTCTTCGGCGGCTGGGTGGACACTGTCATCATGCGCGTGATGGACGTCATCCTGGCGTTTCCATCGCTGCTTCTGGCACTGGTGCTGGTTGCGATCCTTGGTCCGGGGTTGACCAACGCCATGATCGCGATTGCCATCGTCTATCAGCCGCATTTCGCGCGTCTGACGCGTGCAGCTGTCATGAGCGAGCTTCGGCGTGAATATGTCACCGCCGCCCGTGTGGCGGGTGCCGGCAATTTCCGGCTGATGTTCAAGACGATTTTGCCGAACTGCCTTGCACCTTTGATCGTGCAGGCGACGCTCTCCTTCTCATCTGCCGTTCTCGATGCGGCGGCTCTCGGCTTCCTCGGCATGGGCGCGCAGCCGCCCGCATCCGAATGGGGCACGATGCTGGCCGAAGCCCGCGAGTTCATCCTGCGCGCCTGGTGGGTCGTTACCCTTCCCGGCCTGACGATCCTCGTATCGGTGCTCGCCATCAACCTGATGGGTGACGGGCTGCGCGATGCGCTCGATCCCAAACTGAAGCGGAGCTAAGCGATGAGCCTGCTGAAAATCAAGAACCTCACCGTCAAGTTCGCCACCGCCACCGGCGCGTTCACGGCCGTCAACGGCATCGACGTCTCCGTGGACAAGCATGAAGTGCTGGCCATCGTCGGCGAGTCCGGTTCCGGCAAGTCGGTCTCCATGCTCGCCGTCATGGGGCTTTTGCCCGATACGGCGACGATCACCGCCGACGAGATGATCTTCGATGGTATAAACCTGCTGGCCATGTCGCCGCAGGAGCGCCGCAAGCTGATCGGCCGCGAGATCACCATGATCTTCCAGGAGCCGGTTGCCTCGCTCAACCCGTCCTTTACGGTCGGTTTCCAGATCGAGGAGGTGCTGCGCCTCAATCTCGGCATGGGCCGGTCTGCGGCGCGTGCACGCGCACTGGAGCTGTTCCGGTCCGTCGGTATTCCCGATCCGGAAACCAAGCTCAATGCCTATCCGCACCAGATGTCCGGCGGTCAATGCCAGCGTGTGATGATAGCCATCGCCATCGCTTCCAAACCGCGTCTCTTGATCGCCGACGAGCCGACCACCGCGCTCGACGTAACGATCCAGAAACAGATCCTCGATCTGTTGATGGATCTGCAGGAAGAATACGGCATGGCGCTGATCCTCATCACCCATGACATGGGTGTCGTGGCCGAAACAGCAGACCGCGTGGTCGTGCAATATAAGGGCCGCAAGATGGAGGAAGCGGATGTGCTGAGCCTGTTTGAGGCCCCGCAACATCCCTATACCAAGGCATTGCTTTCCGCGCTGCCGGAACATGCGACCGGCGACCGCCTGCCCACGGTTTCCGACTTCTTCGGCAAGGAGGGCGTTCAATGAGCATCGTTGTCGAAGGCAAGGGCATTACCCGCCATTATCACGTTCCGGGCGGCCTGTTCGGCGGAGCAAAGACCGTGCAGGCGTTGAAAGGCATCGATTTTGCCGTCGAGCGCGGCAAGACGCTCGCCATCGTCGGCGAGTCCGGTTCCGGCAAATCGACGCTTGCGCGCATCATCGCGTTGATCGACCCGGCATCCGGTGGCGAGCTGAAGATCGACGGCCAGCCGGTCGATATCGCAAAGCGCCGTCCCGGCACGGACATGCGCTCCAAGGTGCAGATGGTGTTCCAGAACCCCTATGGTAGCCTCAATCCGCGCCAGAAGGTTGGCGACGTGCTGATGGAGCCGCTTGTCATCAACACCAAAATGCCGGCGTCCGAGCGTCGTGAGCGGGCTGAAGCCATGCTCGTGAAGGTTGGGCTGGGTCCCGAACACTTCAACCGATATCCGCACATGTTTTCTGGCGGCCAACGGCAGCGCATCGCGATTGCGCGGGCGCTGATGCTCAACCCCGCACTTCTGGTGCTGGACGAGCCTGTCTCGGCACTCGATCTTTCAGTGCAGGCGCAGGTGCTGAACCTGCTGAGAGATCTCCAGGAAGAGTTCGAGCTGACCTACGTCTTCGTCAGCCACGACCTTTCCGTCGTTCGCTATATCGCCGATGACGTCATGGTCATCTCGAAGGGTGTAGCCGTGGAGCAGGGCACGCGCGAGGAACTATTTGCCGATCCGAAGCACGCCTATACGCGCCAGCTTTTTGCCGCCACTCCGGTAACGGATGTAGACGCCATCCGCGCCCGCGTAGAGCGCCGCAAGGCGGCACGGCAGGCTGCGACGGCTTGAGATCGACGATTGACCGATGAATAAGTGGAACAGGCCGGATTTCCGGCCTGTTGTTTTTTCAGGACTTCAAAAGATTGCGGGGGTGCGCTCAGGCGCCGGCCTCTCTCAGCAGACGCACCTGCCGCAGCGTATTCTGCCGGCTACGTTCCAGATGGCGCCATAGGGCGTCGATAATCTGGGCCTTGCTGCGGGCGGCTATGGCGTCGGCAATATTCTGGTGTTCCTCGACAGAGCGGGCGTAGTCGCCAAGGATCGATACGAAAACCGTGTGGGTCTGGTCGAGAATGCGCCCATGCGTGCCGGAAATGACCGGAATGCGCGCGGCCGAAACAAGGGCCGTGTGGAAGCTGCGATCGTGAAACAGCGCTTTGGAGAGATCGTCCAGCGTCGCGCTCTTGGCAAATTCGCGGTGTTTCGCAAGGCTTTCCAGAAGCTGCGCATGCAAGGCTTCGTCCAGCTGCCCGGCATCGAAGGCCACTTCCACAGCGCCTTTTTCCAGCAGCATTCTGGCGGCGTAGAGTTCTTCCACATCCTCCACGGTAAAATCGCGCACTACCATGCCGCGCCTTGAGGAATTGACCACCAGCCCGTCTGCCTCGAGTTTCAGGCATGCTTCCTTGACCGGCGTGGGGCTGATGCCGAGATCGGCGGCAAGTTCGTTGGGCAACAGCCGTTCGCCGCCACGCAATCTGCCGCTGACGATGCGCGCCCGCAGTTCCTGATGCGCTTGGTCGGCGAGCGTGACTTTGATCAGTGTGTTCATGGCAATACCATCGTCTAACCGCGAGTGACAGGCAATGACAGAATATAAAAAATAAAAAATTTTTTATTTTACAATGGTCGATTTTGCCTTAGCTGTATCCGTCATCGGAAGCTGGCTGCTGGAGGAGGGTGGCCGGGCAATCCCCTGAGGCTTCATCTCCTGCGGTCATTGATTGCGGGGCAGTGGCGACATTCCACTGGTTGATCGGTGGAGCTTCGATCAGAACGGAACTTCCGTTTATTCCTCCCCAAAGGCTGCTCAAGCGTCGAGGAATTGACCGATCATGAAAATAACCGCTGTTGAACCTTTCATCCTGCATCTGCCGCTGACATCGGAATCCATTTCCGATTCCACCCACAGCATCACCCATTGGGGCGTCGTCGGCGCAAAAATTACGACGAGTGACGGCCTTGAGGGCTACGGCTTCACCGGCACCCATGCGCATCTGCCGTCCGACCGGTTGATCACATCCTGCATCAGCGATTGCTATGCGCCTCTGCTGATCGGCGCGGACGCATCCGAACATTCGCGGCTGTGGACAAAACTTGCCCGTTATCCGTCCCTGCAATGGGTCGGCCGCGCGGGCATCACCCATCTGGCGCTGGCTGCGGTCGATGTGGCGCTCTGGGATCTGAAGGCGAAGAAGGCGGGCGTTCCACTCTGGCAATACCTCGGCGGCGCGCACACCACAGGGGTCGAAGCCTACAATACCGATATAGGCTGGCTTTCCTTCAACCTCGAAAATCTGCTGGCGGGCAGCGCCAGGGCCGTTGAGGAAGACGGGTTCACCCGCCTGAAACTCAAGGTCGGGCATGACGATCCGAATATCGACATCGCGCGCCTCGCCGCCGTCCGCAAACGGGTCGGCTCTTCCATCAGGATTGCGATTGACGGTAACGGCAAGTGGGATCTGCCCACATGCCAGCGCTTCTGCGCGGCGGCGAAGAATCTGGATATCTACTGGTTCGAGGAGCCGCTCTGGTATGACGATGTGACCAGCCATGCGCGGCTGGCACGCAACACATCCATTCCCATCGCTCTCGGAGAGCAGCTTTATACGGTGGATGCGTTCCGGTCATTCATCGACGCGGGCGCTGTTGCCTATGTCCAGCCGGATGTAACCCGACTTGGCGGCATCACCGAATATATCCAGGTCGCTGACCTCGCGCTCGCCAATCGCCTGCCTGTCGTTCCGCATGCCGGTGAGATGAGCCAGGTGCATGTGCATCTGAGTTACTGGCATCCGGCATCGACCATCCTCGAATATATTCCGTGGATCAAGGACCATTTCGAAGAGCCGATCCATGTGCGCGACGGTGTTTACAAGCGCCCGGAGCATCCCGGCGCCAGCACCACGCCTTTGGCCGAAAGCATCGCCCGCTACGGCAAAGCGGTGAAATGAAACAGAGGCGTTCAGCCCGGATTGCATCCGGCCACGGGGCGTCGGCGCCGTCAAAGGAATCGTGCGCTATCGAAGACTTGATCGCACCGTCACCCAGAATCTAATCCGGGGTGACGGTGCGGGCATGATGCAGGTTTTGCCAGACTTAGCGCCAGCCGAGTGCAGGAGCCACCTGTTTGAGGATCGTCTCGATAACATGGGCGTTGTAGTCGACGCCCAGCTGGTTCGGCACGGTCAGCAACAGTGTGTCGGCCTCGCCGATGGCTTCGTCGGCTTTTAGCTGCTCGATCAATGCTTCCGGTTCGGCGGCGTAGCTGCGCCCGAAGATCGCGCGCGTCTTGTCGTCGATGTAACCGATCTTGTCGTCGCCCTCGCTGCCGTAACCGAAATAGGATCGGTCGCGATCGTTGACGAGAGCGAAGATGCTGCGGCTGACCGACACGCGAGGCTCGCGGGCGTGTCCAGCCTCTTTCCATGCGGCGCGGTAAGCACGGATCTGTTCGGCCTGCTGCACATGGAAGGGTTCGCCGGTCTCATCCGTTTTCAGGGTGGAGCTTTGAAGGTTCATGCCAAGCTTTGCCGCCCAAACCGCCGTCGCATTGGAGCTGGAACCCCACCAGATGCGCTCGCGCAACCCTTCGGAGTGCGGCTCCAGCCGCAGCAGGCCGGGCGGGTTGGGAAACATCGGCCGAGGGTTCGGCTCGGCGAAACCTTCGCCCTTCAGAAGCTCGAGGAAGACTTCGGTGTGCTGGCGCGCCATGTCCTCCTCGGTCTGGCCCTCGGCAGGGCGGTAGCCGAAATAGCGCCAGCCGTCGATCACCTGTTCGGGAGAACCGCGACTGATGCCGAGTTGCAGGCGTCCGCCGGCGATGAGATCGGCTGAACTCGCATCCTCCACCATGTAAAAGGGGTTCTCATAACGCATGTCGATGACGCCGGTGCCGATCTCGATACTTTTCGTTCTTGCGCCAACGGCGGCAAGCAGCGGAAAAGGTGATCCCAACTGGCGGGCGAAGTGGTGGACACGGAAATAAGCGCCGTCGGCGCCGAGTTCTTCCGCAGCAACGGCCAGGTCTATCGATTGCAGCAGGGTGTCTGCAGCAGAGCGGGTCTGCGACTGGGGCGAGGGCGTCCAGTGTCCGAAGGATAGAAATCCGATCTTTTTCATGATGACCTTCCAAATGTTTAGGATGCAGCTGACTTGAGCCGGCATCGTTGTTGTCAGTCATATAGGCTGCAGTGCGGATTCTCCAATCCGCCACGCGTAGACACGGTGTCGCCGAAATGTGAACGACGGTCGTTTCAGGCGATCGTCTTGCGGTCGAGGATGAAGAGATTTTGGTGGGCGCGCGCTGTCGTGAGAATGAAATCCATCAGCGAGCGCACGCGCGGCACATTGGCAAGGTCCTGATGGCTTGTCAGCCAGTAACCCCGCCGCAGTTCCACTTCACCTGCCAGCACCATCTGCAGGTCCGGAAAGCGTGCGGCGATGAAGTTGGGCAATATGCAAAGGCCACGTCCGCTCAGCGTTGCAGTCAACTGCGCAAAAATGCTTGATGACTGGAAGTTGGGCCGGAGGCCGGGCATCACGTCGCGCATGTAATCGAGGCCCGGCGAGAAGATCAGATCCTGCACGTAACCGATAAAGAAATGATCGGGCAAATCTTCGCGGCGGGTGATTTTCGGGTGGCTGGCAAGATAGGAACGCGATGCGTAGATATGCAGCGTGTAATCGACGATCTGTTCGTTGATGTAGGGGCCTGCTTTCGGCGGATCGAGTGTGACCGCCACATCCGCTTCTTTCTTCGACAATGCCATGATCTGCTGGATCGTAACCATCTCCACCATGATGTGCGGATGGGTGACGGCGAAGTCTTTCAGCCTTTCCACGAAGAAAAAGTTGGAAAAACCTTCAGGCGCACTGAGCCTGACCACGCCGCGCAGCAGGCTGCCGCTTTCGGAAATATCCGATTGCAATCTTTCCGCTTCCGCCTCGATGCGCTCGACGGTATCGACCAGGCGCCGCCCGACCGTCGTCAGTTCGTAACCACGTGGATTTCGCTCGAACAGCTTGGTTTTAAGCGAGAATTCCAGCCGGTCGATGTGGCGGGAGACGGTGGCGTGGCTGGTGCGCAGGCTACGCGCTGCCGATGAAAGTTGTCCGGTGCGGGCCACCGCCAGAAAATATTGCAGGTCGTCCCAGGTAAAAGGCGTGGCCAATTCGGTCTCCATTGCCAGGTCTGTTCAAAAATGAACAGTTCCTGTTCGCAATTTGATGATGCCCCGCTCTTGTGTCAACGGCCGAATTCGAGAAGTCTACATAGGGAGGCGCTGCTTTGAGGAGGGTGGCGCGACCGTTGTGATGCAACACCGTGGGACGATCGCCATGCGCCTTCGTTCACCGTTGCACAGACCTATCTGAGGCTCGCAATCATCTCTGGGAGGAGAAGTCATGCGCAAGAGTATCGTTTTATCCACGGCCATGGCACTGGCGGCAGGCACCGCCGCTTACGCTGCCGAGATTTCGGACGGCAAGGTCAAGATCGGCATCTTGAACGACCAGTCGGGCGTCTACGCCAATTTCGGCGGTAAATACTCTTATGAGGCCGCGAAGATGGCGGTCGAGGATTTTGGCGGCAAGGTGCTGGGCGCGCCGGTGGAAGTGGTAACGGCTGACCACCAGAACAAGGCGGATGTCGCCTCCAACATCGCCCGGCAGTGGTACGACACCGAACAGGTCGATTCGATCATGGAACTGACCTCTTCCTCGGTGGGCCTTGCCGTGCAGGCTCTCTCGAAGGACAAAAAGAAGATCACCATCAACACGGGCGCTGCGACCACGGAACTGACGGGCAAGCAGTGCAGCCCCTATGGTTTCCACTGGGCCTACGACACCTATTCGCTGGCAGTCGGCACCGGCGGTGCGCTGGTGAAACAGGGCGGCGACAGCTGGTTCTTTCTGACTGCGGATTACGCCTTCGGTTATTCGCTGGAAGAAAACACGTCCAACTTCGTCAAGGCCAATGGCGGCAAGGTGCTGGGTTCCGTGCGCCATCCGCTGGCCTCTACGGATTATTCCTCCTTCCTGTTGCAGGCGCAGTCATCAGGCGCGAAGGTCATCGGCCTTGCCAATGCCGGTCTCGACACCTCCAACGCCATCAAGCAGGCCGCTGAATTCGGTATCGTTGCGGGCGGGCAGCGGCTGGCGGCCCTTCTCTTTACGCTTGCCGAAGTGCACGGCCTCGGTCTCGAAGCGGCTCAGGGCCTGACGCTGACGGAAGGGTTCTATTGGGACCGCGACGATGAATCGCGCAAATTCGGCGAACGGTTCAAGGAACGCACCGGCGCCATGCCGAACATGGTCCACGCTGGTACCTATTCCGCCGTGCTGCATTACCTGAAGGCCATCGATAAGGCCGGCACCGACGATGCTGACGCTGTGGCAAAGGCCATGAAGGAAATGCCTGTCAACGACGTCTTCTCGAAGGATGGCCATGTGGCCGCCAACGGCCGCATGATCCACGACATGTATCTGATGGAAGTGAAGAAGCCGGATGAGAGCAAGCAGCCGTGGGACTACTACAAGGTGCTTGCCACGATCCCCGGCAAGGAAGCCTTCATGGACCCCGCAAAAAGCGGTTGCCCGCTGGTAACGCAGTAAAAAGGGGGAACTTCATGATGATCGCTCCCGCCCCTGCCGGTCAGGCGGAACCCCGCGTCGTGCTTTCGGCGCGCGGTCTCTCCAAGACCTTCGGCGCATTCGCGGCCGTGAAAAACGTCGATCTCGACGTCCATCATGCCCGCGTGCATGCACTTATTGGTCCGAACGGCGCCGGCAAAACCACGGTCTTCAACCTGTTGACCAAGTTTCTCCAGCCGACAGGCGGGGCGATCACCTTCATGGGAACGGATATAACAAAGACGCCGCCGGACAAGGTGGCGCGGCTCGGTCTCGTCAGGTCTTTCCAGATATCGGCGGTGTTTCCGCATTTGACGGTTCTTGAGAACGTGCGGGTGGCGTTGCAGCGGCCGAATAACCTTTCAACGCAATTCTGGCTGCCGCTCTCTTCACTCGACAGGCTCAATGCACGTGCCGAGGAGTTGATCGCAACGGTTGGCCTGACACGGGAAAAAAATGCACTTGCGGCCGATCTTTCCTACGGTCGCAAGCGCGTTCTTGAAATCGCCACCACGCTTGCGCTCGACCCGAAGGTATTGCTTCTCGATGAGCCGATGGCGGGCATGGGGGGCGAGGATGTCGCGCATGTCGCCGATCTCATCCGCGATGTGGCCAAAACGCGCGCGGTGCTGATGGTCGAACACAATCTGAAGGTCGTGGCAGATATCTGCCATCAGGTCACGGTGCTGCAGCGGGGCGAAATTCTGGCGGAAGGCGATTACGCCACCGTATCCGCCGATCCGCGCGTGCGTACGGCCTATATGGGCACGGAGGAGGCGTGATATGGCGGCAATGCTCGAAGTCTCCAACCTGAAATCCTGGTACGGCGAAAGCCAGGCGCTGCACGGCGTCGATCTGACCGTCGGCGAAGGCGAAACCATCACCATTCTCGGGCGCAATGGGGTTGGCAAGACCACGACGCTGCGCACCATCATGGGCATCATCCGCAACCGCAAGGGCGTGATCAAGCTCGGCGGCAAGGATCTGATGCCGGTGCCGTTGCATCGCACGGCGAAATACGGCCTCGGTTTCGTGCCGGAAGAGCGCGGCATCTTCGCGACACTGAGCGTCGAGGAAAATCTGAAACTGCCGCCCGTCGTCGCATCCGGCGGCATGACGCTCGATGAAATCTACGAGCTGTTTCCCAATCTTTACGAACGCCGGGCGAGCCCCGGCACCAAGCTTTCCGGCGGCGAACAGCAGATGCTGGCCATGGCGCGCATCCTGCGCACAGGGGTCAAGGTTCTCCTGCTCGATGAGCCGACCGAAGGGCTTGCGCCTGTAATCGTGCAGCGCATCGGCGAGGTGCTGAAGACCTTGAAAAGTCGTGGCATGACAGTGGTTCTGGTCGAGCAGAATTTCCGCTTCGCCAGCCGCATCGCGGATCGTTTCTACCTGATGGATCATGGCCGGATGGTCAGCAATTTTCCGGTGGGCGAGCTTTCCGGCCGCATGGGCGAACTCAATAAAGTGCTGGGGGTTTAACGATGACGATGCTCTTCGGCGTTCCGCTTCAGGCCCTGCTCGGGCAATTGCTGATCGGCCTCATCAACGGGTCGTTCTATGCGCTCCTGTCGCTCGGCCTTGCCGTCATTTTCGGCCTGCTGCGCGTCATCAATTTCGCCCATGGCGCCCAATATATGCTTGGCGCTTTCGTCGCCTTTCTCGGCCTGCAATATTTCGGCATCAGCTTCTGGTGGGCACTGTTGGTGACGCCGCTTGTCGTTGCACTTTTCGGCGCGATCATCGAGCGCCTGCTACTGTCGCGGCTTTACGATCTCGATCCGCTGTATGGGCTGCTCTTCACCTTCGGCCTGGCGCTGGTGGTGGAAGGCACGTTCCGCTGGCTTTACGGTGCGGCGGGTCAGCCCTATTCGGTTCCGCGCGAGCTTGCCGGCGGCACCAATCTCGGTTTCATGTTCCTGCCGAACTACCGCGCTTTCGTCGTCGTCATCTCGCTTGTCGCCTGCATCGCTACCTGGGCGTTGATCGAAAAGACGAGGCTCGGCTCCTATCTGCGTGCGGCGACGGAAAATCCGACACTGGTGCAGGCCTTCGGTATCAACGTGCCTGTGCTCCTGACGCTGACCTACGCGCTGGGTGCGGGCCTTGCCGGCTTCACCGGCGTGCTGGCCGCGCCGATCTATCAGGTCTCACCGCTGATGGGCACCAACCTCATCATCGTCGTCTTCGCCGTCGTCGTGGTCGGCGGCATGGGGTCGATCATGGGCGCCATCGTCACCGGCTACATGCTGGGTATCGCTGAAGGCCTGACCAAGGTGTTCTACCCGGAAGCGTCCAACATCGTCATCTTCGTCATCATGGCCTTTGTGCTGCTCATCCGCCCCGCCGGACTTTTCGGAAAGGACGCCTGATATGTCCAAAGCCACTCACAACCCGACAGCCGGCGCGATGCCGCAGGCGAAGGTTTCCGCAACCGCTGGAACCATCAAGACCGTGCTGATACTGGCAGGACTGGCCGTGCTGATCGCTGCACCGATGTTCGTTTATCCGATCTTTCTGATGAAGCTGCTTTGCTTCGCGCTGTTTGCCTGCGCCTTCAATCTGCTGATCGGTTACACCGGGCTGCTTTCCTTCGGCCATGCGGCATTTTTCGGCGGCGCTGCCTATTTCACCGCCTATTCGGTGAAGGAATGGGGCGTCACGCCCGAGATCGGCCTCCTCATCGGCATGGCGGGTGCCGCCCTTCTTGGCCTCGTCATCGGCTTTTTCGCCATTCGCCGGCAGGGCATCTATTTCGCCATGATCACGCTTGCCTTGTCGCAGATGTTTTATTTCTTCTGCCTTCAAGCACCCTTCACCCATGGTGAGGACGGGTTGCAGGGCGTGCCGCGTGGACACCTCTTCGGCCTTCTCGATCTCAACGCGCCGCTGAACATTTACTACACGGTGCTTGCCGCCTTCGTGCTGGCACTTCTCGTCATCTGGCGTTTCGTCAACTCGCCGTTCGGCATGATCCTGAAATCCATCCGCGAAAACGAGCAGCGCGCCATTTCTCTTGGATACAGCGTGCAGCGTTACAAGCTTGGTGCTTTCGTCATGTCGGCGGCGCTTGCCGGTCTTGCGGGCGGCCTGAAGGCGCTGGTGTTCCAGTTCGCAACCTTGACCGATGTGGCCTGGCAGATGTCGGGCGAGGTTATCCTGATGACCCTGCTCGGCGGCATTGGCACCATGATCGGCCCGATCTTCGGTGCGGGGCTTGTCGTCGCACTGCAGAACTATCTCGCGACTTCCGATTTCCCGGTCACCATCATCACCGGCCTCGTTTTCATGGCCTGCGTTCTGGTGTTCCGGCGCGGCCTGATCGGTGAATTTTACGCTTCGCGGCTCGGGCGAAGACTGGGTTTTCAGCACCGGGGATAAGAATTTTTTGAAACAGGGGGAAGGCTCCTCCGCGTCCGGCGCGACGCGGCAAGGGCGCCCCATGGAGAATAGCATGGCGGAATTTGACTATATCGTCATCGGAGCGGGAAGTGCGGGATGCGTTCTCGCCAACCGCCTCTCGAAAGACCCGAACAATCGCGTCCTGCTGCTGGAAGCGGGCGGCAACGATAATTATCACTGGATCCATATTCCGGTCGGTTATCTCTATTGCATCAACAATCCGCGCACCGACTGGTGTTTCAAGACGGCGGAAGAACCTGGGCTTAACGGAAGGTCGTTGATCTATCCTCGCGGCAAGGTTCTCGGCGGCTGCTCCTCCATCAACGGCATGATCTATATGCGCGGTCAGGCCCGCGACTACGATGTCTGGCGTCAACTTGGCTGCGAGGGCTGGGGATGGGATGATATCCTGCCCTATTTCCTGAAGTCGGAGGATTTTTATCGCGGCAAGGGCGACATGCATTCCACCGGCGGCGAATGGCGGGTGGAGAAGGCGCGCGTGCGCTGGGATGTGCTTGATGCCTTTCAGCAGGCGGCGGGTGAGGCCGGCATTCCTGCGACCGAAGATTTCAACCGGGGCGACAATGAAGGGGCCGGTTATTTCGATGTGAACCAGCGGTCGGGCTGGCGCTGGAACACGGCCAAGGCCTTTTTGAAACCGGCGCTTGGCCGCCGGAATTTGACAGTCATGACCAAGGCCCATGTCAAGCGTCTCATCGTCGAAGAGGGCCTGGTCACCGGCGTCGAGTTTCACCACGACGGCGTCTTGAAAAAGATGCGTGCACGGCGCGAAACGGTGCTTTCGGCAGGTGCAGTCGGTTCACCACACATTCTGGAGCTTTCCGGCGTTGGCCGCGGCGACGTGTTGCAGGCCGCCGGTATCGACACAGTGACGGAAGTTCAAGGTGTGGGCGAGAACCTGCAGGATCATCTGCAATTGCGCATGGTCTATAAGGTTTCAGGCGTCCTGACGCTGAATGAGAGGGCCTCCACGCTGTTCGGAAAGGCAAGGATCGGCCTCGAATATGCTTTGACCCGCTCCGGGCCGATGTCGATGGCGCCGAGCCAGCTTGGTGTCTTCACCCGTTCCTCTCCGGAAAAGGAGACGGCGGATCTGGAATATCATGTCCAGCCGGTGTCACTCGACAAGTTTGGTGATCCGGTTCACACTTTTCCGGCCATTACAGCAAGTGTCTGCAATCTGCGGCCGGAAAGCCGAGGCTCAGTGCATGTGAAAGGACCGGATTTTGCCATGCAGCCGGAAATCCGACCGAATTATCTGTCGACGGAAGGCGACCGCCGGGTGGCCATCGATTCCATGCGGCTGACGCGCCGCATCGTTAACCAGCCCGCCTTTTCGCGGTTCAAACCGCAGGAATACCGGCCCGGCCCCACTTTTGAGAATGACGACGATCTGGCCCGCGCTGCGGGCGATATCGGCACGACCATATTCCACCCCGTCGGCACCCTGCGCATGGGCTCCGATGCCGAAAGTGTTGTCGATACGCGGCTGAAATTCCGCAAGCTTGCAGGGCTGCGTGTGGCGGACGCCTCCATCATGCCGAGGATCACGTCCGGAAATACCAATTCGCCAACGATCATGATTGCCGAAAAGGCTGCCGACATGATCCTTGCGGATAATCGCTAAGAGGAGCGTTCCCATGAAGACCGTCGCTTTTATCGGACTTGGCCATATGGGCCTGCCGATGGCCGCCAATCTCGTCAAGGCCGGTTATGCCGTCAGGGGTTTCGACCTTTCCGAGGCATGCCGCGCGGCGGCGAGGGAGGCCGGAATTCCCGTCGCTTTGGATTCTGCCGAAGCCATTGATGCGGCAGAAGTGATCGTAACCATGCTGCCGAAGGGAGAACATGTTGTTTCGGTATATGGCGATCTGGTGCAGAAAATAGCTGCCGGAACGCTTCTCATCGATTGCTCGACGGTGGATATGGACAGCGCCCTGAAGGCACACGAGCTTGCCGCTTCCGCCGGTTGCCCCTCCGTCGACGCGCCTGTATCTGGCGGTACGGGCGGTGCCAGTGCCGGCACCTTGACCTTCATGTGTGGCGGCGAGGCCGAGGCTTTCTCGGCGGCCAAGCCGGTGCTGGAAGCCATGGGCAAGAAGATCGTCCATTGCGGCAAGGGCGGCAACGGCCAGGCGGCCAAGATCTGTAACAACATGATCCTCGGCATTTCCATGATTGCGGTTTCCGAGGCCTTCGTGCTGGGCGAAAAACTCGGCCTTTCGCATCAGGCGCTGTTCGATGTCGCCTCCACCTCATCGGGTCAATGCTGGTCGCTCACCACCTATTGCCCGGTGCCGGGACCAGTGCCGACATCACCGGCGAACAATGATTATCAACCGGGTTTCGCTGCGGCGCTGATGCTGAAGGATTTGCTACTCTCGCAGGCGGCCGCGAATGGAGCCGGCGTTGCCACTCCACTCGGCGCCGCAGCATCGACGCTTTATGAGAACTTCGTGGGTGAGGGCGGTGGCGCGCGTGATTTCTCCGCAATCGTCGAAATGCTACGCGGAGGCGAGGCATGATGGACGCCACGCCGTCGGATATTCTGTGGGTACCGCCAATGGAAAGGCTGGAGCACTCGGCGCTTTTTGCCTTTGCCACAAGGACCGCATCGCTGCATGGGCTTTCGGCTGATGATTATTCCGGCCTGCTGCGTTGGTCCATTGAGGCACCGGATGCCTTTTACAATGCCCTGTGGGACGAGCTGGGGATCATCGGTACGCGCGGCGAAAGGGCCTTCAAGCCTGGCGCGACCATGCGGGAAGCCGAGTTTTATCCCGGCGCGAGGCTCAATTATGCCGAAAACCTGCTGCGCGATGCCGATGAACGGTTGGCGATCATCGCCCATCGCGATGATGGCACGCGGCGTGAAATCAGCCGCAGGCAGCTTTATGCGGATGTCTCCCTCATGGTGCAGGCGCTTGTCCACGCAGGCGTGAAGGAAGGCGATCGTATCGGCGCTATCGTCACCCACGATATCGAGGCGGTCGTCGGTTATCTGGCAACGAGCGCCATCGGAGCCATCTGGTCGTCCTGTTCACCGGATTTCGGCCCGGCGGGAGCGTCCGACCGGCTCTCGCAGATCGATCCGAAAATCCTCATCGCCGTGCCGGAATACGGTTATGCCGGCAAGCGGATCGATGTCGGACCGACCATCCGCGCGGTGGTGGAAAGCGCTGCCCCTCAAAAGATAGTGCTGATTGGTGGCGTTGTTCCCGCCAGCCTTTCCGATCTCGGCTGCGTGACGTTGCATGATTTCGTTTCGCCCTTTGAGCCGGGTGAAATCGCGTTCAACCGGCTGCCGGTCAAGGCGCCGCTGGCGATCCTTTATTCCTCCGGCACCACCGGCAAGCCGAAATGCATCACCCATTCCGGCGGTGGCCTGCTTCTCCAGCATATGAAGGAGCAGAAGCTGCAATGCGATATCAGGCAAGGCGAACGTTTCTTCTATTTCACCACCTGCGGCTGGATGATGTGGAACTGGCAGGTGTCCGGCCTGGCGCTTGGCGCCACCCTCGTCACCTATGACGGCAACCCGGGTTATCCGTCGCCCGCGCGGCTGATCGATCTCATTGACGCCGAACGGATCGCGACCTTCGGAACATCGGCCAAATTTATCGACGCATGCCTGAAGGCAGGGTTGAAACCGCGCGAAACCCATGACCTTTCATCCCTTCGGACAATCCTTTCCACCGGCTCGCCGCTCATCCCGCAATCCTTCGATTATATCTATCGCGACTGGAAGGCCGATCTGCATCTCGCCTCCATTTCCGGCGGCACGGATATATGCGCCTGTTTCCTTGGCGGCAATCCGCTGCAACCTGTTCACCGTGGGGAGCTGCAGGGCGCGATGCTCGGTATGGATGTCGATACCCTGGACGATGAAGGCCATCCCGTTCGCGGCGTGGCTGGTGAGCTCGTCTGCCGCAATGCCCATCTTTCCATGCCGGTCAAATTCTGGGGCGATGAGGACGGTTCTCGTTATCAGGCTGCCTATTTCGATCGCTTCCCAGGCATCTGGGCGCATGGCGATTTTGCCGAAATGCGTGCCACCGGCGGATATGTCATCCACGGGCGCTCGGATACGACGCTCAATCCCGGTGGGGTTCGCATCGGTACGGCGGAAATCTACCGTCAGGTGGAAGCAGTGCCGGAGGTCGAGGAAGCGATTGCCGTGGGTCAGGACATTGACGGTGACCAGCGGGTTATCCTCTTCGTGCGCCTTAAAGAGGGTGCAGCGCTGACGGAGGTCCTCGAAAAGACCATCCGTACGCGCATCCGCTCGGGTGCTACGCCACGACATGTTCCGGCAAGGATCATTGCCGTCACGGCCATTCCCCGTACGCGCTCGGGCAAGATTTCCGAAATCGCAGTTCGCGACACCATTCATGGCAGGCCGGTGAAAAACACCGACGCGCTCGCCAATCCCGAAGCGCTCGAGCTTTTCCGCAACCTGCCGCAACTGAAGGATTAGGATGATGGAGGATCAACCGAAAACCGTTCTGGTCACCGGCTCCACCAGCGGCATTGGCCTTGCCATCGCCACACGTTTTGCCGAGGCGGGATTTCTCGTCGCCGTCCACGGCATAGAAACCGTGGATGCGGCGACGCAGGCACTGGAGGCGGTTGCGAAGGTGGCGCGGCACCGGCCGGTCTATTTTTCCGCCAACCTCGCCAATTATGACGAGAGTGCACATCTGCCGGAAACCGTCATTGCCGAATTCGGTCACATCGACGTGCTCGTCAACAATGCCGGTATCCAGAAGGTCGCGCCGATCGACGAATTCGATTTCGCCGATTTCTCCCATATTGTCGCGATCTCCCTCGACAGCGCTTTTCATACGATCCGTGCAGCCCTGCCGGGCATGAAGGAAAGGGGTTGGGGGCGCATCGTCAATATTGCTTCCGCGCATGGGTTGCGCGCCTCACCCTTCAAGGGTCCCTATGTGGCGACGAAACATGCCGTGGTGGGCCTGACGAAAAGCGTGGCGCTGGAAGTGGCCGAACTTGGCATTACCTGCAACGCCATCTGCCCCGGTTACGTCTGGACGCCACTCGTCGCGGCGCAGGTTGCCGATCAGGCGCGCCTGCATGGCATGGGCGAGGATGAGGTGGTGAAGAAGGTGATGCTTGCGCCGCAGCCGACTCGACGTTTCGTGCAGCCGGAGGAAGTGGCGGAGATGGCGCTTTACCTCACCGGCGATATGGCGCGCTCCATCACCGGCACCACCATTTCCATCGATGGCGGCTGGACCGCTAAATAATTTTCGCGCATCCGGCTCAAGCGAACGATCTGCCATCCTTCCGGTATTGTGGGGCGATTTCAATACTGTATAGTTTTGCGTGCGGCGGGGTCAGCGCCGTGTTCACGGAACAGCGGTATTATGAACACAGGGTTTTCGGAAGCTCCGCTAGCGCGCTCGCGTTTCGATACACGCCATGTGCCGAAGCGCGACGCCATGGCGCTGTGGCGGGATTCGATCAACGTGCTTTTTGATGCCCGCCTGCGCAGATCGCAGGATGACGGGTTTTTTGCCAGTGTCGATGCCGCCTTCATCGGCAATGTCGCGCTTGGCCGCACCCAGTCCTCGGCACAGGATTTCGACCGCTCGCGCCACAAGATTGCCCGGGACGGGATGGACGGCTTTCTCCTGCAATTTTACGCCAGCGGCCAAAGCATGTCGCGGCGCGGAGCGGGCGAGACTGCCGGCCCGGGCGATCTCTACATCATTGACATGGCGCAGCCGCTGGCCACAGCCACAACCGATCACGATCATCTGAGCCTTGTCGTGCCGCGCCGGCTGCTGGAAGGCAGGCTCATCGGTTCCGGCAATAATCACGAGCGCGTGCTGCCGGCCGGTTTGCCCCTGGTATCTCTGCTGCGGGAAACGATGACCAGCGTTTACCGCCACTTTGACGTCATGAACGCCAATGACGGCGCGGCCACGGTCTCGCCATTGCTGGAGCTTGCCGCGGCTGCCATCAATAATCATGTCCGGGAAGACAATGCGCAGGGTGTTCAGCGGGCGCTGCGAGCATCCATCAGGCGCTATATCGACAATCATCTGCTCGATCCGGCCTTGTCGGTGGAAAAGGTCATGGGCGAGTTCGGCGTATCGCGACGCACCGTCTACCGGCTTTTCGAACCGCTGGGCGGGTTTTCGGCCTGCATCACCCATAGGCGCCTCGAACGGGCAATGGATTTCCTGCGGGCGCCGCAGTCGGCCCATATGACGATAGCTGAGGTGGCGGCGTCCTATGGCTTCACCAACCCGGAAAATTTCAGCCGCGTTTTCAAGAAGACCTTCGGCCTGTCGCCACGTCAGATGCGGCATTTCGCATCCGAAAACCGCGATACCATACCGGATATTATCAAACCGGATAGCGCAGAATGGACACGCTGGATCGTGCAGCTCGGTCGCTGACGCGATTGTTTCGAAGCCGATCTGACACTGTATGACGGAATGTTGGCACAATCCGACCATTCGTTCCGCTTGTACCTCCGCAGGGATGCGCTTGCGCGGCGGGCGTGCCACAGTGCGGACGTTGTTTTTAATAGATATTTCGCCTGACAATCATGATGATACGAATTCTCAATTTTCTGGAGATGCTGCCCGTATGGCGGGTGCGTCGCCGCGACACGACAAGATACCTCGAAGCCGCCGGCGACCAATGCGACTTTGAAACGGCGGGACCACCGCTGTGGCTGTCGATTTCTGAAAACCCGCCGGAAATCCAGTGCGAAACCGAAGACGTCAATCGCCGGCCACCATTCTCGTGGCTGGGGATTGGGCAAAGTTTCAGTGCGGTCGACGAGTTCGACGGTGCCGGTTCCGATAGACTTGCGGTCGCAGAGTACGGCTAAGCTGATTTTGCTGTCTGGAACAAACTGTGTCCCTGTGAATTAAATCACCAGGGTTACAGGGAGTGAGAGACATGGCCAAAGAAAATACCAGCTATCTTGGCGGTCGGCATGATCCGAAAAATGAAACGGCAACGCGGGCGCGGCAAGGGGTAAAAGGACGTCCGGTTCTTGTCATTCTGGTTGTCAGTCTGCTTCTCGCGCTGGTGGTCTGGACGGTCGTCGAATATGCGGTTTTTGAACCCGACGAGAACCGGCCGCAAAACGCTCAGACGGAGACGGCCCCGGCGCCACAAAACCCATAACCAGCATGCCGTGAAATTTTTCACGGTGAATGTTGAGTTTGTATGGAACCAGATTGCCCCCAATTTCATTTCACGCAAAGTGACAGGAATCGGGGGTTTCATTCATGGCAGTCACCGTTACTGCGGTTATTCTATCGCTGATCGGCCTCGCGCTGTTCGGTTTCGGCTCTCAGCTCGTCATGTTGGGCGGGAGCTTCTATTACGTCCTTTCCGGTATGGCCTTCCTGTTGACAGCCATTCTGCTGTTCAAGCGTAACCGGGCAGCTCTCCACGTCTATGCCGTCTTCATTGTCGCGACACTCGCCTGGGCACTCTGGGAAGTCGGTTTCGACTGGTGGCAGCTTGGGCCGCGGGGTGGCATCGTCATTCTTATCGGCCTGTGGTTGCTGGTGCCCTGGGTCAGGAAGCCTCTCGGTTTTTCAAGCCCGACAGGGCTGAATTACGGCCCGAATGCCTGGCCACTCGCGCTCTCGGTTCTCGCCTCCATTGTGGTGGCGGGATATTCGATGGCGCAGGATCCGCATGACCAGGCAGGGTCCTTGCCTGAGGAGAAGGTGGCGTCAGCTCCGATCTATGGCGGCGACGTGCCGGATGGCGATTGGCATCAATACGGCCGCACGCCTTATGGCCAGCGCTATTCGCCGCTGACGCAGGTCAATGTCGATAATGTTTCGCAGCTGAAGGAAGCGTGGCGGTACCAGACCGGCGACGTGAAGCTACCGGATGATGTGGGTGAAACCACCTATCAGGTAACGCCGCTCAAGATCGGCAATACGCTTTATATCTGCACGCCGCACAATTGGGCGATCGCCATCGATGCCGCCACCGGCAAGGAAAAATGGAAATACGACCCCAATGTCGGTCTTAACCCGGACCGCCAGCACCAGACGTGCCGCGGTGTTTCCTATTATGCCGAACCCAATGCCGCACAGGGCACCGCCTGCGCCCAGCGCGTTTACCTGCCGACCTCGGATGCGCGGCTGATTGCGCTTGATGCAGCGACCGGTCAGATCTGCACATCCTTTGCGGATCAGGGCGTGCTGCATCTGGAACAGGGCATGAAATACAATCCTGCCGGTTATTATTATTCGACCTCGCCGCCCGTGATCGCGGCGGGCAAGATCATCATCGGCGGTGCGGTGAACGATAACTACTCCACGCAGGAACAGTCCGGCGTCATCCGTGCTTTCGATGTGAACAGCGGCGCACTCATCTGGAACTGGGATTCCGGCAATCCGGAAAAGACCGAGCCGATTGCCGCAGGCGAAACCTACACTACAAACTCGCCGAACAGCTGGTCCGTGTTGAGTTACGACGAGGGGCTTGGCCTCGTTTACGTACCCCTCGGCAATCAGGTGCCGGACCAGCTCGGTATGGGTCGCAGCGAGAATGTGGAGAAATATTCCTCCTCCATCGTGGCGCTCGATATCAATACCGGCAAGGATCGCTGGGTGCGCCAGACGGTTCATCACGACCTCTGGGATATGGATGTGCCGGCCCAGCCGGTGCTGCTCGACATCACCAAGAACGGTCAAAGCGTTCCCGCACTCGTCGGCCCCACAAAGCAGGGCGATATCTACGTTTTGGACCGGCGCACGGGTGAGCCGCTTCTGCCGATTACAGAAGAACCGGCACCGGGCGGTACAATCCCTGAGGACTTCAGCTCCCCGACCCAGCCAACGACGGCGCTTTCGTTCAAGCCGGAGCCGCTGAAGGAAAAGGACATGTGGGGCGTCTCCATGTTCGATCAGCTCGCCTGCCGCATCCGCTTCCATCAGCTGAACTATCAGGGCCGCTACACGCCGCCCTCGCTGACCGGCTCCATCATCTATCCCGGCAATTTTGGCACGTTCAACTGGGGCAGCGTCGCGGTCGATCCCGAACGTCAGGTCATGTTCGGCATGCCGACATACCTTGCCTTTACCTCGCAGCTCGTGCCGCGCGCCGACATCCCGCCGAAGGGCCAGGACGAGAAGGGCAGTGAGCAGGGGCTGAACCGCAATGACGGTGCGCCCTATGGCGTCTTCATGGGACCGTTCCTCGGTCCGCTGAAAATCCCCTGCCAGGCACCGCCGTGGGGTTATGTCGCGGGTGCCGACCTGCGCACCGGCGATATCGCCTACAAGCACAAGAACGGCACGGTCCATGACATGACGCCGCTGCCGTTGCCCTTCAAGGTGGGCGTACCGGGCATTGGCGGGCCGATGATTACCAAGGGTGGCGTGGCCTTCCTCGGTGCTGCCGTCGACAACTATCTGCGCGCCTACAACCTCACCACCGGCAAACAGCTCTGGGAAGCACGTCTGCCGGCTGGCGGGCAGGCAACGCCCATGACCTATGCGCTGGATGGCGGCAAGCAATATGTTGTGATGGTCGCGGGCGGTCACGGCTCTGTCGGAACCAAGCCGGGCGACTATGTGATCGCCTATACCCTGCCGTAAAACGAGGCGGATTCAATCAAACAAAAAAACCGGAATGGGTGACCATTCCGGTTTTTGCTTGTGCAGTTGGAAAAGGCGATCAGGCCGCCTTTTTCTGTGCTGCGGCATTGATCGATGTCTTGGCAAGCGCGCTCAGCGCATCGTCCGTCTTGGACTCTTCCTTCAGCGTCGCATCCAGCAGGGTAACGGCATTGGCGTGACCAAGCTTTTCGGCCCATGCCTTCAGGGTGCCATAACGGGCGATTTCGTAATGTTCGACCGCCTGAGCCGAGGAAATGAGACCGGCATCGAGAGCTGCGGTACCCTTGAAATCGTCCATGATCTCTTCACCCTCGGCAATGATGCCCTGGATGGCCTCGCATGTCTTACCCTGCGCCCGCTTGCCGATGATCTCGAACACTTCCTGCAGGCGTTCGATCTGGCCCTGCGTTTCTTCCTTGTGCTTTTCGAAGGCCTGTTTCAGCTTCGGGTCTGTCGCTGCGCGCGCCATTTTCGGCAGAGCTTTCAGGATCTGCCTTTCGGCGTAATAGATATCCTTCAGCGTATCGTAAAACAGGTCGTCGAGTTTTTTCTCGGCCATTGGTTCTTCTCCCATGGTGTGAAAGTGCGTGATGTACGCCATTGCGCACTGGAGACAAACCTTTCGGAGCCCCTATGGTTCCGGCTCTGTTGCGCGCAACGTTTTATATTCCAGCAGACGCTCCGCCGCATACGGGATGACGAGGGGGCATCAGTCGAAACGGAAGAGATCGGCGTCGGGGTCCTTGCCACCATTAACGGCGGCGGCGACTATCTCGGCGGCGATCTGGCTGAAGGTGATGCCGTTGCCGCCAAAGCCCATGACGGCATAAACGTTCTTCATGCCGGGAACCGCGCCGATCAGCGGCAGGCCCGTGGTGGTCGTGCCGAAGCCGGCCGCCCAGCGATATTCGGGTTCGCCGATGTCGACGCCAAGAAGCTTTTCGATCTTGCGTTTGATTGCATCCGCCTTGGAGGCAAGCTTGCTCTCAGACAGGTAGGATGTGGAGTTCTCTTCATCCTCACCACCGGCAATAAGGCGCCCGTCCCGGTCGGTGCGCAGGTAGAGATAGGGATCTGAAGCCTCCCAGAGGATATGGCTACTCAGCCAGTCCGGCAGATCGATACCCTTCGCACTCGCCAGCGCCCAGGTGGAGATGATCTGGTGTTTCGGGCTTTCGAGCGATTTCAGGAATTCGTATCCGGTGCAGAAAACGATATTGCGCGCGGAAATGATTTTGCCCTGTGCTGTGGCGACGACCACCTCGTCACCGAGATTTCGAAGATCGGTGATTTCAAGTTGTGAAACGATCTCCGCGCCGGCGCCTGCTGTGTGGCGCAACAGGCCCGCCGTCAGCTGCGCCGGATTGGCGGAAGCGGAAATATCGCTGAGGATCGCTCCTGTCCGCTCAATCGCATAGTCGTTTTTAAGTTCTGTGGTGTCGAGAAAGCGGGCTTCGATCCCGGCCTCTTCGCGCGCTGCCACTTCGGCCTTCAATGCACGCAAACCCATCTCGTCTCCGGCAAGATAAAGCGCCTGTTTGCGCGCCATGCTGCAGGAAATGCCAAGCGAGGAAACGATTTCCTCCAGCCGCAACACGGCGCGCGCGGAGCGCTGCCACGCCCGATCAGCAGCATCCTTGCCGATCATCTTTCTGAGCTCGATCAGGGGTGTGTCGATCTCGTGCTGTATCATCGCAGTGCTGGCGACACTGCTGCCCATCACCGGATCACGCCGGTCGACGATCAGCATGGATTGCCCCGGTCTCTGCAACGCATGGGCGGCAAGCGCGCCGCTGATGCCGGCGCCGACGACGATCGTATCGTAATGGTCGGAACTCGGGGTATTTCTGGTGCGGAGGCCTATGCGTGGCGTGTCGGCCCAAAGGGGTTTCGATTCCCTGAGGTCGCGTTCCTTCGTCAGTTCCGATGTGGGCATGGAGTTTTCCTGAAAGGTGCAGGGCATTTACGGTGGAAATGCCTGGCGGGTTACGTCTGGAAAATGCGAACAAACAAAGACAGAGAGCGCATCCGGCCATTTTGGATAGGCCGGATGCGCTCTGGTTTTTTTCCGCTTTACTGCCCTTAGGCAGCTCGGCGCTCGTGGTTGCCTTCTTCGACCTCCTCGATGATTTTGGCGACGAAGGCGTCCAGATCATCGGGGCTGCGAGACGTGATGATGCCCTTATCGGTCACAACCTTTTCGTCCTTCCAGTTGGCGCCGGCATTTTTCAGGTCGGTTTTGATCGACCAATATGAGGTCGCGTCGCGACCGCGCAGGGCATCTGCTTCAACCAGAAGCCAAGGGGCATGGCAGATGGCAGCCACGACCTTGCCGGATTTGACGAAATCGCGCACCACGCGCATTGCATCTTCGTCATGACGCAATACGTCCGGATTGATCTGGCCGCCGGGCAGGACGAGTGCATCGAAATCATTGGCGCTGACGTTCTTCGCGGAAATATCGACGGCGATGCTGTCGCCCCAGTTCTTTTCGTCCCAGCTCTTGATCTCACCATCCTTGATCGAGGCGATCTTGACGTCCGCGCCCTTGGCCTTCAGCTGATCATAGGGCACGCGCAGTTCCGAACGCTCATAGCCGTCCGTTGCGAGAATGACGATTTTTGCAGTATTGATGGCAGTCATTTCTGTTTCCTTCCTGTTTATCTGTTTTCGTCTTTGTCCGAATTCACGGAGGGCAGAAAAAACTCCACATCCTCCCGGCGCTCCGGATCGAGCTTTTCGATATTCGTTTGCCAGAAGGTCTCGGCTTCTGCCGGTTCGTCTTCCCATTGGCGCACGAAGGTCTTGTTGTCGTCGATCATGACCTGACGGGTGCCGCCGAGCCGCAGATATTCTTCTGCAAGTTTACGCGTTTCGGTCTTTTCCATGTCGCGGTTCCTTGTGCGTGGAAAGCGGGGACGGAGGGCGCCGGATAAGTAAGAAGCTCGGCTGCCATTTCGTTGGCCACCAGGAGAAAACGGAAAAATCCCGATGTTCTTCAGCGCCATCGTGTCCGTTTGACACGGCGGCCCTCCTGCCAGAACAACGTAAGCTTTCCGGTATGGTTCCGCATTTTTTCAGGCGGATTCTTGCCGAGGACAAATGTATCGCGCGCAATTTTTATCGGAACAAACCGGCAAGTCGTGCTGTTTTACCCCAGATGCAGGGGAGGCAGCATGACAGCCAGACACAGTGACGGCGAGTGCCGCGGCAACGACGAAAACAAGGGTTTCTGGTCGATCGACTTCGGCAATTCACCGATCATCGGCACGGCCATTCATGATGGTCATCTCATTCGCCCGGACATAGCCTCGCTGATGGCTCTTTCCGCCGACCAGCGGCTGAGAGAAGAAGACCCTTTTACCGGCGAGATGATCGCGGGAATGACAAACCGCATTGTCGTTCACCATTCGCGTTTCGAAATCGATCTCAACCGGTCCGCCGATCAGGCAGTTTATCTGAAGCCGGAACAATCCTGGGGGCTGGAGGTCTGGAAACAGGAGCCGCCGGAAGAGGCCACCCGGCAATCGCTCGATTTTCATGCCGACTATTACGCAATGCTCGAAGCAGTTCTTTCAACCGTCGAGCGGCGGCATGGTGCTTTTGTCGTGCTGGACATACACAGCTACAATCATCGCCGGCAGGGCGCTACAGCGCCGCCAACGCCACAGGCGGAAGCGCCTGATATCAATATCGGCACATTTTCCATGGATCGCAGCCGCTGGAGTGACGTCGTCAGTGCGGTGGGCCATCATTTTGCGACAGCCACCATCGGCGGACGCCGCCTTGATGTACGCGAGAACGTCGCCTTTCAGGGCAAGGGTGAGCAGACCCGGTTTATTCACGAGCGTTTTGCGCAGAACGGCTGCGCCATCGCAGTGGAGTTCAAGAAATTCTTCATGGACGAGTGGACCGGTAAGCCGGATAAGCGCGTCGTTTCCGATATTCGCGACGCTATCACGGCACTTCAGCCGGTACTCGAAGAGTGCCTGAGGGCGCGGCGATGAACGTCTCCTCGGCGCGTAGTGAACCGTTACCGGTTATCGAGCTGGTAGACGATGTCGTCGCCTGCCTTGAGGCCGGCAAAGCCGTCCGTCGTGATGTCGGAAAGAACGGCCGGCTGCATATCGACCGGCCGCTGCCGTTTCTTTGCCTGCATCTGACTGGTGGCACGAAGGACCTTGCGGCCCGCGATATCGCCTCTGCGCATGCATCTTATCTGATCGCATCGAGCATTCAGGAGGCTGCACCCCTGATTGCAGCCGTCGGCACGGCCATGCGCGAACGTTTCGGCGCCTTCATGGTTCTCGATATCGGCGAACTGGAACACGACATTCTGCTCGCTGACGATTCACCTTTCCTGCCGCATTATGAGGTTTCCGTCTCGGCAACATCTGAGCCGGAAACGCAAAGTGCACGCCGTGTTTTCATCAAGGCGGTTTGTGATGCCGAAGTGCGTTTCCGCACGCCCCGCATAACCCGGCCCGAACCGGATGCCGATCCGATCCTCAGATTTCAAAATGCCGGGCTTGATTTCCCCTGCATCAGCGTGCGTTTCGCGCCGATCTACCGACAGCCTGAATCCGGCGCCGATTATCCCGGCCTGCGCGAGACGATGATTGCAGATATTTTCGATGCCGGCCTTCAGGCCTTCTCGTCATTCGCTGCCGGTAAAGACGCACTCAAGGTTACCAGCCATCGCGCGCTCGGCCGCAAGGCCTTCGTTGATGCCGTCAGGCGTGCCGATCGTTCAATAGACGACATCGTCTCGTCCTTTGATTTTCTTCTGTCCGTGACGCCGATCAATGCCCGCCGGGCCTTCGAGGAATTTCGCGACGGCAGCTTCCAATATGCGCCGCGCCTGCTTTACCGGCCGCTCGGCGTTGACGTCGAAGAGCAGAAACGCAAGCTCTATTCCGTCGTTTTCGATCATCTGGAAGACCCGGTGCTCTATCATCTCTACCGGGAGAAACAGCAGGAGATCGATCTGCAACTGACCATGCTCGCCAATCTGCATCGCCGTACTTTCACCGATTTCTCCCGCGCCCTTTACGGTGCCGTCGAACCCGCGCTTCTGACGCTGGCGCTCAAGGTGCTTGCCGATTGCCCACGCAAGGATGAGAGCGGCGAAATCGCCATGGTCGATTGTTATGCGGTCGCCAAAAAATCGCGCGAGATGATCGAGACCTATCTGGCAGAGGAGCCCGAATTCAAGGCGCGTGTCGAGATCAGGGATGACCTGCCGCCTGGCCTGATGGTGACGGGCGAGAAGCTCCTGATTTCTCGCCACACCGTCATGGAACAGCGCCGGGTCGAGGCGCTGCTGTCGCATGAGATCGGCGTGCATCTCCTCACCTATTTCAACGGTTCGTTTCAGGGCCTCCGGCTCTTCCGCACCGGCCTTTCCGGTTACGAGGGCGTGCAGGAAGGGCTGGCAGTGCTGGCGGAACATCTGGCCGGCGGCATGACGCGCGAGCGCCTGCGGCTGATCGCCGGCCGTGTCGTCGGCTGCGCCGCCATGCTGGACGGCGCGACTTTTGTTGAGACGTTCCGGACTATGACCCGCGATCATGGTTTCGACGAGGCCGGCGCCTTCAACATGGTTTTGCGCATCTATCGTGGCGGCGGTCTTTCCAAGGACGCGATCTATCTGCGTGGGCTTGCGGAGGTGCTGGAGCATCTGCGCAAGGGTGGCGCGCTCGATCCGTTCTGGATGGGCAAGATTGCCGCTGCCCATTTCCCGGTGATGCAGGAGCTTGCCTTGCGCGGCCTCTTGCGTCCGCCGGGCGTACGTCCCGCTTTTCTGCTGCCGGCCAAGGCCAATGAGCGGCTGGAAAAGATACGGGCCGGATTATCCATCGCCGAACTGGCGACATTGTAATATTACAGGAGGGGCTTATGCGTATCGCATTTTTCGTCAATTCCATTGAAACCGAGGGGCCTACTTTCGCAACCGGCCTGCTGGCCATGGCGGCGCTCAATCGCGGTCACGAGGTGGTGTATCTGACGCCTGGCGATTTTACCTTGCGCTCGGATGATAGCCTGACCGTACACGCCACCGTTCTACCGAAGGCCAAATACAAGAAAGCCGATGCTTTTCACGCGGCACTTCAGGACAAAGCACTGGAACGGCGTACCATGGATGTAGAGGAAATCGACGCGCTGATGCTGCGCAACGATCCCTCGCTGGATCAGACGACGCGGCCATGGGCGGTGCATGCCGGCATTCTGTTCGGGCGGCTGGCAGAACAGCGCGGCGTTGTGGTTTTGAACGACCCGGAAGGATTGGCGCTGGCGCAGAACAAGCTCTATTTCCAGAGCTTTCCGGAAATCGTACGCCCGACCACGATCATCTCGCGCAATGTCGATGAAATCCGCGCATTTGCGGATACCCACCCTAAGGGTGTCATCGTCAAGCCGCTGCAGGGTTCAGGCGGCAAGAACGTCTTCAAGATCGGCTCCAGCAAGGAGGCCAATCTCAACCAGATTTTCGAGGCGGTCAGTCTCGAAGGTTACTTGATCGCACAGGCCTATCTGCCGGCCGCCAAGGATGGCGATATTCGGTTCTTCATGATGAATGGCAAGCCTCTGATGCGCGACGGACAATATGCGGCTTTGCGCCGCGTTCCGGCAAAAGGCGATCTGCGCTCCAACATTCACGCCAAGGGCACTGCCGAGGCCGTGAAGGTGACGGACGAGATTGTGGCGCTTGCCGAAATGATGCGGCCGAAGCTGGTGGAAGACGGTATGTTCCTGGTCGGGCTTGATATTGTCGGCGACAAGATACTGGAGGTCAACGTGTTTTCGCCCGGCGGTCTCTCCAACATCCGTGACCTCACCGATGTCGATTTCAGCGATACGATCATCGAAGCCGTGGAAACCAAGATCGCCATGCAGAGCGCTTCCGGCGGCATGCTTTCCAATCGTCTGCTGGCGACGCTTTGATTTATTCGCGCAGCTCTGTCGACTGCATGTCACGATACCAGGCGACGAGGGCCTTGATGCCCTCCTCGACCGGGGTTTGCGGCACATAGCCCGTCAAGGCCCTCAGAAGATCGGGTGAAGCGAAGGTGCGGGGGACGTCGCCCTGCTGCATCGGCAACATGTTTCGGATTGCCGGCCTGCCGACCGCCTTTTCGACCGTTTCGACAAAGTGCATCAGCTCTACCGGCTGGCCGCCGCCAATATTGACGATGCGGAAGGGTGCGTGGTGCGACAGCGTGTCGGTGACGCCTTCCTCAGTTACCCGGTTTTCCTCGGACGGAATGACCTGGCTCAGCCGGACGATACCTTCAACGAGGTCATCGATATAGGTGAAGTCGCGGCTCATATTGCCTTGGCCGTAAATATCGATCGGCTCGCCGTTCGAGATGGCGTCGACGAATTTGATCGGAGCCATGTCCGGCCGTCCCCACGGTCCGTAAACCGTGAAGAAACGGAAGGCTGTGGTGGGCAATTTGTGAAGATGGGCGTAGCTGTGCGCCATCAATTCCATCGATTTTTTGGTGGCCGCATAAAGCGTCATCGGCTCGTCGGCCTTGTCGCTTTCCGCAAAGGGAATTTTTTCATTGGCGCCGTAGATGGAGGAAGTCGAAGCCAGCATCAGGTGTTTGACACGCAGGTTCTTGGCAAGCTCCAGCATGTTCCACGATCCGATGAGATTGGAATCGATATAGGCGCGTGGATTTTCGAGGCTGTAGCGAACACCCGCCTGCGCGGCGAGGTGAATTATGATTTCCGGTTCGGCAGCCTCTGCCGCGCGCTTCAGTGCATCAGTGTCTTCCAGCATGCCGATTTCGGCCCTGAAACCGTTGGAGCGGGAAAGGATCGCATGGCGTTTTTCTTTCAGGCTGACATCGTAATATTTCGTCATGCCGTCGAAACCGGTTACGAAATGGCCGGCATCGAGCAGCCGTTTGGCAACGTAAAAACCGATGAAGCCCGCGGTGCCGGTAACCAGATAACGCATGATGACTATATCCCACATCCGTTGGTGCGTTTGCGGCCGAACCGAAGCGCAAAAACCGTTTTAATGAAACTTCGAAGGCGAAACCGCTATTGGCCCTTGTCGGAACTGCTGTCGTGCGGGCGGCCAATGCCGGCATAAACGAAGCCGTGCCCGGTGACCTCGTCCGTGCGGTAGATATTGCGCAGATCAACCAGAACGGGGTTTTTCATGATGGCCTTCAGGCGCGGCAGATCGAGTGCGCGGAACTGGTTCCATTCCGTCACGATCACGAGGGCATCGGCGCCTTCGGCAGCCTCGTAGGGACCGCTGGCATAGTCGATACCCTCGATCACATGGCGGGCATTCACCATTCCCTCCGGATCGTAGCCGACCACCTTGGCGCCGCCGTCCTGGAGGGTCTGGATGATGGCAATCGCCGGGCTGTCGCGCATATCGTCGGTATTGGGCTTGAAGGTCAGGCCAAGGACGGCGATCTTCTTGCCGCGCACGTCGCCACCCACCGCGTTGATGACCTTGCGGCCCATGGCGCGCTTGCGGTTGTCGTTGATGGCGATGGTGGTCTCGATCAGCCGCACAGGGGCGTCATAGTCCTGTGCGGTCTTGGCAAGCGCCAGCGTATCCTTGGGGAAACAGGAGCCGCCATAACCGGGGCCGGCATGCAGGAACTTCGCGCCGATGCGGCCATCGAGGCCGATGCCGCGCGAAATATCCTGAACATTGGCGCCGACCTTTTCGCATAGATCCGCCATTTCGTTGATAAAGGTGATCTTCATCGCCAGAAAGGCGTTGGCGGCATATTTGATCAGTTCCGAAGTGCGCCTGGTGGTGAAGAGCAAAGGCGACTGGTTGAGATAGAGCGGACGGTAAACCTCCGTCATCACCGGGCGGGCGCGCTCGTCGGAAAGACCGACGACGATGCGGTCCGGTCGCTTGAAATCCTCGATGGCCGCGCCTTCCCGGAGAAATTCCGGATTGGAAACCACGGCAAAATCGGCCGAAGGGTTTTCTTCGCGGATGATGCGTTCCACCTCGTCCCCCGTGCCGACGGGAACGGTAGACTTGGTGACGATGACGGTGAAGCCTTCAAGCGAATGGGCGATTTCTTTCGCCGCCGCATAGACATAACCGAGATCGGCGTGGCCGTCGCCGCGCCGCGAGGGCGTGCCGACCGCGATGAAGACGACATCGGCATTGGCAACCGCGGAGGAGAGATCGGTGGTGAAGCTCAATCGGCCCGCCTTGGCGTTGTTGGCAACGATGACTTCCAGACCCGGTTCGAAGATCGGGATATGGCCGCTTTTCAGCGCTTCGATCTTCTCCGGCATCTTGTCCACGCAGATCACGTCATGGCCGAAATCGGCAAAACACGCACCGGAAACAAGGCCGACATAACCGGCACCGATCATCACTATCCGCATTCTTCTTCCTTTCGGTTCGTGAGGCGATGTTCGCGCAGCAAGCTTCAGGCGAAATCAGCGGGTGCAATCACACCACATTGTTTAGCCGCCTTCACGCTTGCCGCCAAGCGCCACGATCAACACGGGCTAACCTCTTTCCGTGACGGTGATATGATGGCGTCGGCGGGACAAATTTGCCGCACCTTGCTGCCATCTGCATCGATGCGGTCGGATCGGGTGTTTTTGCGGCTTTTGCGGCTTGCACTCATAGGTAGCCGGGTCTAGCCATAGGGTGAGGATCAAATCTGCCAGACTGTCTGTCCCTTAAGGGGCGTCCGGGTTGCTTTAAGCGGCCGGGGTGCGCTTTGCGTTGCGGTCGCTGTTCGGGGAAGTTCAAATGCAAAAGGGTTTTCTGCTCGGTCTGTTCGCTTATGCGACCTTTTCCTTGGGCGATGCCACGATCAAGTCGCTTGGATCACAGATCAGCGTTTTCGAGATCGGCTTTTTCAGCATCCTGTTTTCCGGCATCTTCATCTTCTTCAGCAAGCCGCGTGAGGAAAGGTGGCGTGAATTCTGGCGCATGAGCCGTCCGTTTGCGGTGCACGGGCGGGCGATTTCCGGCCTGTTCGCCGGTATTCTCGGTATCTATGCCTTCACAACCATTCCGCTGGCCGAAGCCTATGCGCTGATCTTTCTCTCACCGCTGTTTGTGACAGTGCTGTCGGCTGTCGTATTGAAGGAAGATATAGGGCCATGGCGCTGGGCGGCCGTTCTGGCCGGCATCGTCGGTGTTCTGCTCGTCGTGCGGCCCGGCTTCAAGGCGCTGGAACTCGGGCACGTCGCAGCCATCGGTGTCGCATTCCTGGCGGCGATGACCATCGTGCTGCTCCGCTCGCTTGCGGGCAAGGAGAAGCGCACCTCGATAATGGGCGTGCTTTTGGTCTACGGCCTCACCTTCAACGGCATTGCCTCGATTCCCGAGTTCGTCATGCCCAATCTGCACCAGTTCGCCGCCTTTGCCTTCATCGGCCTCTGCACGGCGACGGGACAGATAACGCTGCTCGTCGCAACACGTATCGCGCCGGCCAGCCAGATTGCACCCTCGCATTATTCTCAGATCCTCTGGGCCGTGGCGATCGGCATGACTTTCTTCCACGAATATCCAGATGCGATCGCGGTGCTTGGGCTGGGTGTCATCGCCGCATCTGGACTTCTGACGATGATCCGCGAAAGGGTCAGGCTCGGCACAGTTCGCTGGAATCCGTTTTTCCGCAATCGGCTTTGAAGTCATCCATCGATCGGAAACAGTGCGTCAACCGAAGCGCGGCTTGCGGGGTGGGTGCAGACGGCCCCATAAGCTTTTCATCGATAGATGAATGGAGAGCCCAAAATGCTCGTGGATGGAAAGTGGACCGCCGAATGGCACCCGGTGCAGGCGACCGACAAGAAGGGTGGTTTCGTTCGCCAGACATCCGGCTTCCGCAACTGGGTAACGTCTGATGGTTCAGCAGGCCCGACGGGAGAGGGCGGTTTCAAGGCCGAGGCTGGGCGCTATCATCTCTATGTCGCGCTGATTTGTCCATGGGCCTCACGCACGCTGATCGGCCGCAAGCTCAAGAAGCTCGAGGATGTCATTTCGGTCTCAATTGTGGAGCCGGCGCTCTCCGACGAGGGTTGGAAATTCGGCGATTATCCAGGTTCGGATCGCGACGGGCTGAACGGCTTCGCTTATATGCACGAAGCCTATACCAGCGCCGATCCGCATTATACCGGCCGTGCCACCGTTCCGGTTCTTTGGGACAAGAAGACGAAAACCATCGTCAACAACGAATCCGCCGACATTCTCCGCATGCTGAATTCCGGCTTCGGCGATCTGGCCGATAACGACATCGATCTTTATCCGGAAGATCTGCGGGACGCGATTGATGCGCTCAACGACCATATCTATCCCCGCCTCAACAACGGTGTCTACAGAACCGGTTTTGCCACCACCCAGCTTGCCTATGAGGAAGCCTTCGCCGACGTCTTCGCGACACTTCAGGAACTTGAAACTCGCCTGGCATCAGGCGGTCCCTTCCTCTTCGGCGATCGCCTGACGGAAACGGATGTCAGGCTTTTCGTGACGCTGGTGCGTTTCGATGCCGCCTATTACGGCCTCTTCAAGTGCAACCTTCGCCGCATTGCCGACTATCGGGCCCTGCAGGCCTATATGATGCGGGTGCTGAACATTCCGGGCGTGCGTGACACGGTCAATATCGACCACATCAAGCGCGGTTATTATTCGATCAAGGCGCTCAATCCGACCCGGATCGTGCCGGTCGGCCCCGATCTGCCGGGGCTTGACGAGGTTTCCATCGGCGGCACTGTGTGAATATCTAGGCCGGCTTGCCGACCTGATCGAGAAGCCATGCCTGGAAGGCGCGGGCAAGGACATTGTCCTGCCGCCCTTCCGGCAAGGCGACGTAATAGCTCTTGTCGGTTTGCAGTGGAATGTCGAAGACGATTTCGAGACGGCCGGAGACGAGTTCCGCCTCGATCAGATATTTTGGCAGAAGGGCAAAACCGATGCCGCTTATGGCTGCTTCAATGATCATAGAAAACTGGTCGAAACGGCTGCCTCTATAGGCATTCTCCGCCGTTACCCCATTCATCTCCAGCCACTCAGTCCATAGTTTCGGCCGTGTGGTCACGTGTAGCAACGGTTGTCGGTTAAAATCCTCCGGCTCTCTCATTCCCGCGCGCTGAAGCAGAGCGGGGCTGGCGACCGGCACGATCACTTCGTTGCATAAAAAGGTGCAGGTGCCGTGAGCCCAGACCGGCTGGCCGTAATGGATGGCGAGGTCGAAACCTTCCTCATCGAAATCGAAGGGGTGCGAGCGCGAGCCGATGGTGATGGTCATTTCCGGGTTGGCGTCGATGAAGCGGTGAAGACGGGGCATCAGCCATCGGCTGCCGAAGGTTGGCAGGGTGGCGACGGAAAGTGATGCATGCGATGTTCCGGCCGAGACCGCGCGCACCATCAGCTGTTCGGATTGCTGCAACAGGCGCCGCACGTCTGGCAGGAATTTGCGACCCGCTTCCGAAAGGACGACGCGCCGGCGGATGCGTTCGAAAAGCTGCATTCCGGTCTGCGCCTCGAGTTCGCCGATCTGCCGGCTGACCGCACTTTGCGTGAGGTTGAGTTCTTCCGCCGCACGGGTAAAATTCCCATGCCTTGCGGCACACTCGAATGCTTGCAGGGTTACGATATCAGGGACCAGTCTTCTGCGCGGATCCATACCATTCTCGCATCAACTTACCCGCTTTCCTCATTGGAAAAGGGTCATTATGGCCATATATGATTACGGGAAAGAATGGAATGGTGTTTTGCCGGCTTCGACGGAGGCACCGTTTCACAAAATGATAAATTCGGGGAAAGAAGAGCGACGGGAGTTGAAAGCGCCGTATCAAAAACGGCCTTTCCTCCCCTTTGAGCCAAAAAGGATAATTTGACATGGATGCGACCACGAAGCTTGACGTGAAACAGGAAGCCGCGGCCCTGCTCGACAGAATGGGCGTCGCCCGCGATCTTTATACCGGCGGCGATATGGCGTCGTTCAGCCCGGTAACGGGTGAACAGATCGCTAGCCTCAAGACCATTTCGGTCGAGGGTGTCGCAGCCGTGGTCGACAAGGCCGATGCCGCCTTCAAGATTTGGCGCAACGTGCCTGCTCCGCGCCGTGGCGAACTGATCCGGCTTCTGGGCGAAGAACTGCGCTCCTTCAAGGCAGATCTCGGTCGGCTCGTCTCGCTGGAAGCGGGCAAGGTCCCGTCCGAAGGTCTCGGCGAAGTGCAGGAGATGATCGATATCTGCGATTTCGCGGTCGGTTTGTCCCGCCAGCTTTACGGCCTCACCATCGCCACCGAACGCCCCGGCCACCGTATGATGGAAACCTGGCATCCGCTCGGCGTTGTCGGCGTTATCTCCGCTTTCAATTTTCCGGTCGCGGTCTGGTCGTGGAACGCGGCGCTCGCGCTAGTCTGCGGCAATTCGGTGGTCTGGAAGCCATCTGAAAAGACCCCGCTGACGGCACTTGCGGTTCAGGGCATCTTCGAACGTGCCGTAGCCCGTTTTGGCGATGCGCCGGAAGGGCTGTCGCAGCTTCTGATCGGCGACCGCGCCGTTGGTGAAGCATTGGTGGACAACCCCAAGGTTCCCCTGGTTTCTGCAACCGGTTCCACCCGCATGGGCCGCGATGTCGGCCCGCGTCTGGCGAAGCGCTTCGCCCGCGCCATTCTGGAACTGGGCGGCAACAATGCCGGCATCGTCTGCCCGTCTGCCGATCTCGACATGGCGCTGCGCGCCATTGCCTTCGGCGCCATGGGCACGGCCGGCCAGCGCTGCACCACGCTTCGCCGTCTCTTCGTGCATGACAGTGTTTACGACCAGCTCGTGCCGCGTCTGAAAAAGGCCTACGCCTCCGTCTCCGTCGGCAATCCGCTCGAAACATCGGCGCTTGTCGGACCGCTGGTGGACAAGGCGGCTTTCGACGGCATGCAGAAGGCGCTCGAAGCGGCCAAGGCGCATGACGGCGTGGTGAATGGCGGCGGGCGCGTGGATACGGGTGCGCCGGATGCCTATTATGTAAAGCCGGCACTTGTCGAAATGCCTGAACAGGCAGGGCCGGTGTTGGAAGAGACCTTCGCGCCGATCCTTTATGTGATGAAGTACAGCGATCTCGATCAGGCGATTGACGCGCATAACGCCGTTGCCGCTGGTCTGTCGTCGTCGATCTTCACCCGTGACATTCAGGAATCGGAACGTTTCCTGTCCTCGGAAGGCTCGGATTGCGGCATCGCCAACGTCAATATCGGAACCTCGGGCGCGGAAATCGGCGGCGCATTCGGTGGTGAAAAGGAAACCGGCGGTGGCCGCGAATCCGGTTCGGATGCATGGAAGGCCTATATGCGCCGCGCCACCAACACCATCAACTACTCCAAGGCGCTGCCTTTGGCGCAGGGCGTTTCCTTCGATATCGAGTAAATCGCTTCGCAAGTTTGCGCATTCGATAGCGATATTGATCCATCATGCCGGTGCGGCCAGTCCGCACCGGCATTCGTCTGTTAAGCAGGCTTGTTAATGCCTCCTGCGATGATTTGCGGGAAAGAGGCGTCTCTGCGGAATTTTATTCCCGCAATATCGCTGATATTGAATTATCCTCTCTCTATCGTTTTCATCGAAAACCCTAGCATTGCTCCATATCGCAAACCGGCCCCAGGGGGGTCGGCGACAAGGAGCTAAAATGCCAGCCATTACCCGTCGTGCCCTCTCCGCCAGTTTTCTTGTTGCCGCTGCATTATCCGTGCTGCCCTTGCAGGCGCAGGCGGCGGAAGAGCTGAAGATCGGTTATCAGAAAACCGGCCTGCCGGTGATCGCGAGGCAACAGGGCGTCATCGAAAAGGCGCTTGAGGCCAAGGGCGTCAAGGTTTCGTGGGTCGAATTCACCGCAGGCCCGCCGCTGGTGGAGGCCTTGAATGTTGGCTCCATCAATGTCGGCTGGACGGGCGATGCGCCGCCAATCTTCGGTCAGGCCGCCGGTTCGGCCATCGTTTACGTTGCGGCTCTTCCCTCGAACGGTAAAGGTGAGGCGATCTTCACCAAGCCCGAGAGCGGTATAAAGTCGGTTGCCGATCTGAAAGGCAAGAAGGTCGGCGTCGGCAAGGGCACAAGCGCCCACAATCTGCTGGTGGCGGCAATTGAGAAGAACGGCCTGAAATTTAGCGATATCGACGTGGTCTATCTCAGCCCGGCTGACGCGGCGGCAGCCTTTGCCAGCGACAAGATCGACGCCTGGGCCGTCTGGGATCCGTTCTATGCAATTGCCGAGACCCGCTATAAGCCCGTCACTCTGGCCCGCACCAGCGAGGTTCTCAACGTGAGCACCTATTTCCTCGCCAACCGCGACTATGCCAAATCCCATGCCGACACCATCAATATCACGCTTGATGCCCTGGGCGAGGCGGCCAAATGGTCCGCCGCCAACCGCGACAAGGTTGCAGCAGCCCTGCATGAGGTGACAGGTGTACCGCTGGAAGCGCAGACGTTGGCTGCGAACCGTTCGGAATTCGGTATTTCGAAAATCGATGACAAGATCATTGCCAGCCAGCAGGAAACTGCCGACCGCTTTTATCGCCTGGGCCTGATCCCTAAGCAGATCAGCATCAAGGATGCCGTCTGGTCAGGCGCCACCAACTGATCCCGGATACGGAGGGCTTCGCGATGAGCATCAGAAGGCGTATCGAGGCAGGAAGCATCACGGGCTGGTTGCTTCCTGCCATCATTCTTGCCGGCTGGGAGCTTGCTGCCCGCGTCGGCCTCATTTCGGCAAACGTCCTGCCGGCTCCCTCTGCCGTCGCGGAAGCCTTCTGGCGGCTTTTGCTTTCGGGGGAACTCATCGCCAATATCGGCGTCAGCTCCGCTCGCGCTCTGGCCGGTTTCGCCGTTGGCGGCGCGATTGGCTTCATCTTCGGGCTGGCCAACGGACTGTCGCGGTTTTCCCGCAGCTTTACCGACACGACGCTGCAGATGATCCGCAACATCCCGCATCTGGCGCTCATTCCGCTCGTCATCCTCTGGTTCGGCATCGACGAGGAGGCAAAGCTTTTCCTCGTGGCACTCGGAGTGTTTTTCCCCATCTACATCAACACGCTGCTCGGCATTCAGGGGGTCGATCCGCAACTGGTGGAGATGGGGCGTACCTATGGCATGTCGCCCTTCACCCTGTTCCGGCGGGTGATCCTGCCCGGCGCGCTGCCGTCCATTTTCACCGGCCTGCGTTATGCGCTCGGCATCATGTGGCTGACGCTTATCGTGGCGGAAACGATTTCCTCCTCTTCCGGCCTCGGCTACATGGCCATGCAGGCGCGCGAGTTCCTGCTTATCGATGTCGTCGTGCTGTCGATCCTTATTTACGCGCTTCTTGGCAAGCTGGCGGACAGTTTCGCCCGCTTCCTCGAAAGCATCTTCCTGCAGTGGCATCCAGCCTTCAAGAAAGTCTGAGGTAACCCATGTCGACCAGCAATGTTACGACGTTGAGACGCCCCGATGCCCCATCATCCTCCCCTTCCGGGGCAGAGACCAAGGTTGAACAGCGCGGCAAGCAGGACGACAGCAAGGTCGCTTTCAGCTTCCGCAATGTGACCAAGACCTTTGGCGATAAACCGGTTCTGCGCGGCATCGATCTCGATGTGCGGGAAGGCGAGTTTCTGGCTATTATCGGCAAGAGTGGATGCGGCAAGAGCACGCTTTTGCGTATCTTGGCCGGTCTTGATGCGCCCACAAGCGGCACCGTTTCGAAAGACGCATCGAGCCGCACTCGCATGATGTTTCAGGAGCCGCGCCTTCTGCCATGGGAGCGCATCGCAAACAATGTATCCGTGGGCCTGACCGGCATCGCCAAAGGTGAGGCGGCCAACGAGCAGGCGCTTGCCATTCTCGAAGAGGTTGGGCTAAAGGACCGGGCGGGCGAGTGGCCCTATGTCCTGTCTGGAGGCCAGAAGCAGCGCGTGGCGCTGGCACGCGCGCTGGTGGCGCATCCGCAAATTCTGGCGTTGGATGAACCCCTCGGGGCGCTCGATGCGCTCACCCGCATCGAAATGCAGCTTCTGCTGGAGCGCATCTGGCGCAAGCAGAAATTCACCGCCGTTCTCGTTACGCACGATGTTTCGGAAGCCGTCGCACTTGCAGACCGCATCGTCGTGATTGATGAGGGGCGCATCGCCCTTGATCTCGATGTGAAACTGCCGCGTCCGCGCCGACACGGCACCCCGGAATTCGCGCGGCTTGAAGAGCAGGTTCTGAACCAGCTTTTCGGTCGTGGTGAAATCGGTGGGTGATGTGATGGACCGGCAGGGTCGAGACCCTGCCGGAACCAGATAATCAGCCGATGCTCATCAGGCTGGCATTGCCGCCGGCAGCCGTTGTGTTGACGCTGACGGAGACTTCTTCCACCAGCCAGTCGAGATTGTAGGGCTGGGTTTCACGGTCAAGCGCTTCCGTCGTGGCGGCCTGAACCAGAACCAGAGGACCGGGCAGGGCGGCGATTTTCTTGTTGATCGCAACGACACGTTCCGCATCGCCCTCGATCAGCGCGCCGGCGAAGGGGGCGGATTTTTCCCAGCTGTCAGCCCAGGTGATGCGCGAGGTGACGGTTGCCGGCAATCCGTAGATCGACTTTTCCAGCCCCGACGCATTATCGATAACGACCGAGTTGCCGGTGGCAAGCGCTGCCGCAAGCTGGCGATAGAGCCCTTGCTCGGTGGCCGGAATAAGCAGCACCTTGCCGCGCGGATGCAGCGCATAGACGTTGCGTTCGCCGACTGGGCCTGCCAGTTCGGTTTCGAAACCGAGGCCGGAGAGGGCTGCGGCCTGTCTTGCGGCTTCGGCTGCAACGCTCTGGCCGTTTTCATCCAGCCAGCGGGCGAGATCGATAGCCGCCTGGTCCTGCTGGCTGGCAACGCGGTCGATCTTCGGCGCGGTTTGTGTGACGCGGCCGAGATAGAGCGGGCCGCCCGCCTTGGGGCCGGTGCCGGAGAGGCCACGCCCGCCAAAGGGCTGGACGCCGACCACGGCGCCGATGATGTTGCGGTTCACATAGAGATTACCGGCCGCGACGCGCGACAGGACATGCTGGATGGTATCGTCAAGACGCGTATGCAGGCCGAAGGTCAGGCCATAGCCGGTGGCGTTGATCTCGTCGATCAGCCGGTCGAGATTGTCGCGCTTGAACCGGATGACGTGCAGCACCGGCCCGAAGACCTCTTTCTTCAGATCGGCGAGCGATTTCATCTCGATGATTGTCGGTGGCACGAAGGTGCCCTTGCCGGTTTCGCCGGCAAGCGAAATCTGCTCGATCCGGTGGCCGAGTGCCCGCATGTGGTCGACGTGTTTTTCGATGATGCCTTTAGCTTCAGCGGTGATCACGGGGCCGACATCGACGGAAAGGCTATCGGTGCGCCCGATGCGCAGTTCGTGCAGCGCGCCTTTCAGCATCGTCAGGGTGCGGTCGGCCACATCTTCCTGCAGGCAGAGAATGCGAAGCGCCGAGCAACGCTGGCCGGCACTGTCGAAGGCAGAGGCGATGACGTCGGCGACGACCTGCTCGGCAAGCGCTGAGGAATCGACGATCATGGCGTTCTGGCCGCCGGTCTCGGCAATCAGGGGAACGGGCTGGCCGTTTGCGAGAACCCGGCCTGCGAGTTGACCCTGGATGAGCCGCGCCACTTCCGTGGATCCGGTGAACATCACACCCGCCGTGAGCGCTGAGCCGACAAGTGCCGCACCGGTCTTGCCGTCACCTGGCAGAAGTTGCACGGCGTCCTGCGGAACGCCTGCCTCATGCAGCAGGCGCACACCCTGCGCTGCGATCAACGGGGTTTCTTCGGCGGGCTTTGCCAGTACCGGATTACCGGCAACCAGTGCTGCCGTTACCTGGCCGATGAAGATGGCAAGCGGGAAGTTCCACGGGCTGATGCAGACGACCGGGCCGAGCGGTGTCTCGTTGGCCTTGAAGGTCTTCCGGGCTTCCGCTGCGTAATAACGCAGGAAGTCAATCGCCTCGCGCACCTCGGCAATGGCGTTCGGCATGGATTTTCCGGCCTCGCGCATGATGAGGCCAAGCAGGGCCGGCATTTCGGCCTGCATCCGGTCGGCAGCGCGCTCCAGGCAGGCGGCGCGCTCCTCGACCGGCGTGGAAGACCAGTTGGAGGCTGCGGCCCGTTGCATTGCCGCCTCGACATCGGCCTCTGTGGGTTCGGTTACATAACCGACGACATCATTGTGGTCGCCGGGATTGAGGACCGGGCGTGTCTTTCCGCCTGCGTGCGGTGCTGCGGCTTTCCATTCCGTCGTCGCACCTGCCTTAAGGACGTTGTCCAGCGCGGCAAGTGCCGTTTCATTCGAAAGATCGAGGCCGGCGGAATTTGCCCGTTCGGGGCCGAAGAGACCAGCGGGTGCAGCAATGCGGTCGTGCCGTGCGCCGGGAACGGGGTAAGCCTTGACCACGGTGACCGGATCTTCCAGCAGGGAAGCCACCGGCACGGCGGGATCCGCTATGCGGTTGACGAAGGAGGAGTTCGCGCCGTTTTCCAGCAGACGGCGGACAAGATATGCTAGCAGCGTCTCGTGGGTGCCAACAGGCGCATAAAAGCGGCAGGGACGATCGAGCTTCTTCTTGCCGACGACTTCGCTGTAAAGCGGTTCGCCCATGCCGTGCAGGCACTGGAACTCATAATCGCCGAGTTTGAAGTCCGGACCGGCGAGATGGTAGATGGTCGCCATGGACTGGGCGTTGTGGGTCGCAAATTGCGGGAACACGACGTCACGCGCGGCAAGCAGCTTGCGGGCGCAGGCGATATAGGAGACATCCGTGTGCACTTTGCGGGTGAAGACGGGGAAGTCTTCCAGCCCGTCCACCTGTGCGCGCTTGATCTCCGCATCCCAGTAGGCGCCCTTGACAAGACGCACCATGATGCGGCGACCGGCACGTCGGGCGAGATCGATGATGTAGTCGAGAACAAAGGGGCAGCGGCGGCCATAGGCCTGCACAACGAAGCCTAGGCCGTTCCAACCGGCAAGATCCTTGTCGAGCGCCAGTTCCTCCAGAAGATCGAGCGACAGTTCCAGCCGGTCAGCTTCCTCGGCGTCAATGTTGAGGCCGATATCGTATTTCTTGCTGAGCAGCATCAGGGATTTCACACGCGGCAGAAGCTCCGCCATTACCCGCTCTGCCTGCGCACGGGCATAACGCGGATGCAGGGCCGAAAGCTTGATGGAAATTCCGGGGCCACCATAGATGCCACGCCCGGCGGAGGCCTTGCCGATGGCGTGGATCGCGTTTTCGTAGTCCTTGTAATAACGCTCTGCATCCTTGGCGGTGGTCGCCGCTTCGCCGAGCATGTCGTAGGAATATTGGAAACCCTGTTCCTCCAGCGGTTTCGAGCGCTTGATCGCTTCCCCAATCGTTTCGCCGGTCACGAATTGCTCGCCCATCATGCGCATCGCCATATCGACGCCGCGGCGAATGACGGGTTCGCCAGCCCTGGCGATCAGCTTGGTCAGCGCCGCCGAAAGGCCGCTGTCATTGACCGTCGAGGTCAGCTTGCCGGTGATGACGAGACCCCAGGTTGCGGCGTTGACGAACAGCGAGCGCCCGCCGCCAATGTGGGACTTCCAGTCGCCGCGGGCAATCTTGTCGCGGATCAGCGCGTCGCGGGTGGCGGTGTCGGGAATGCGCAGCAGTGCTTCGGCAAGGCACATCAGGGCCACGCCCTCATGGCTGGACAGCGAATATTCCTGCACCAGCCCCTCGACGCCGGTGCCTTTCGTCTTGGCGCGCAACGCCTCGATCAGCTTGGTTGCCGTGGTGCGAATGGCTGCGGCCTGCTCGGGCGTGACGGTCGCAGCATCGATCAGAGGCGCCAGGCACTCTTCCTCTGGGCGGCGGTAAGCGGCGGTAATTGCTTTGCGCAACGGGCTCTGCTCGCGCACGGGCGGTGCAAAATTCTGGAAAATACCGTTCACCGTCTGCTGCGGGTTTACATCGGCTTTGCTTGCACCATCGGCCATTCTGAAAATCCTGAAAAAGCTGTTGAAGACAGACTGTCAGCGGCAGCATGTCCTCCGCTCGCCGCTTGTCATTCTGCTGCGTACAATATCATTGCCGTAAAAATTGCTATGGTCCTATTTTGAGGATAGAACAGGCCATATGAACTTTTATTATTCAAAATTGGCGTTAAATCACATGGCAAATAGTCATAAAACAGACGATCTGGACCACTTCGATCTCAAGATTCTCGAGGCCCTCAGCGAAGACGGGCGCATGTCGGTGCTGCAACTGTCGAAAAGGGTCGGCCTCTCCAAGACGCCGTGCCAGACACGGCTCAAGCGGTTGGTGGATGAAGGTTATATTCTGGGCTTCCGTGCGGTGCTCAATCCGCAGAAACTGGGCGTCGACCATATCGCCTTCGCCGAGGTCAAGCTTTCCGACACACGCGAAAAGGCACTTGAGGAATTCAACACGGCGGTGCGCAAGATCAAGGAGGTGGAGGAATGCCACATGATCGCCGGCGCCTTCGATTATCTACTGAAGGTGCGCACCAGCGATATCCGCAAATACCGAAGGGTGCTCGGCGAAAAAATCTCCAGCCTTCCATCGGTTTCCAACACTTCGACATTCGTCGTGATGCAGTCGGTCAAGGAGACCGGTATCTGACAAAGCGGCGAAGAAAAACGGGCAGGCACGAGCCTACCCGTCTAATGCTTTGCGAATTCTGCCAGCTCAGCGCGCGGTGGCTGCGGCGGTAACGGCGCTCATCTGCGCGTCAGGACCGAACTCGTTTTCGTTTTCGATGCCGAGAAGTTCCTGCAGGCGCAATCGCGCGCGGCTGACACGGCTCTTGATCGTGCCAACCGGGCAACCGCAAATCTCGGCTGCTTCTTCGTAAGCAAAGCCGGAGGCGCCAATCAGCAATATCGCTTCGCGCTGATCGTCGGGCAATTTTGCAAGTGCCGTACGAAAATCCTGAAGATCTACCGAACCATGCTGTTCTGGCGGCACCGACAGGCGCGAGGTGTAAACCCCGTCGGTATCCTGTACTTCGCGGCCGGACTTGCGAATCTGGCTGTAGAATTCGTTACGCAGGATCGTCACCAGCCATGCGCGCATGTTGGTTCCGGGCTGGAAACTCTCCTGTTTCGCCCAGGCCTTCATGATCGTATCCTGCACGAGGTCGTCAGCGCGATCCCTCGAACGGATGAGTGAGATCGCGAATGCGCGCAGGTTTGGCAGTGCCGCCAGCATTTCCCGTTTGAAATTGTATTCTGTCTGCTCCGGCTCTTTCGCCATCATTCCCCCGAAGCCTTGTCTTTGGCTCTGTTTTCGGCTTCATCGAGTTTCTCGAGAAGATCGAGGAATTTGTCAGGGATGCCTTCTTCCTGAACAGCATCGTAGAGTTCCCTGAGCTTGCGGGAAATCACCGCACGTCCAGAGTGCGGGACCTGAGGGTTGGCCGGATTGTCCGGAGAATCTTGGTCCGATTGAAATATGTTCATAACGTCCGGTATTCCTTTTGTGTCGTGGCAAGAATGCGCGATGAAAAAAATAGTTCCGGCGATCCGGAACTTTTTTTATGATGCGCACGTTGCTATCGTGGGTTTGCGTTGCAGACCGCATGAAAGGGGAGAATTCCATGTCAGTTTCTACACGCATCGCACCGCACCTGCCATATCTGCGCAGGTTCGCGCGTGCCGTTTGCGGCTCTCAATCCACTGGCGATGCCTATGTTGCAGCAACACTTGAAGCTCTGATCGCCGATATCAGCATCTTCCCGCCGACAAGCAACGATCGGGTTTCGCTTTATCAATTGTTCGTATCGATTTTTAGTTCCGTCACGATCAATATAAAGGCCGATGAAAACCTGTCAGGTTGGGAAAAGCGCGCTTCCGCCAACCTCTCTGCGGTACCAGCGCTCGCCCGCCAGGCTTTCCTTCTGACCACGGTCGAAGAGTTCACAGCTTCGGAAGCAGCAGAGGTTCTGAGGGTAACTGAAGCCCAGATCGGCCAGCTGATCGATGAGGCGGCCTCTGAAATCGCCCGTCAGGTTGCCACCGATATCATGATTATCGAGGACGAACCTCTGATCGCCATGGATATCGAGCAGATGGTCACCGATCTCGGCCATCGCGTTACGGGTATTGCCCGCACGCATGCGGAGGCGATCGATCTCTTCAACCGCACGCAGCCGAAGATGATCCTTGCCGACATCCAGCTTGCAGACGGTAGCTCCGGGCTTGATGCCATGAAGGAGATCCTTCAGATGACGTCTCTGCCGGTGATCTTCATTACAGCCTTCCCTGAGCGTCTTTTGACGGGTGAGCGGCCCGAGCCGACATTCCTCGTTACGAAGCCGTTCAACCCGGACATGGTGAAAGCGCTTATCAGCCAGGCGCTGTTTTTCAACGAAAGCTCTCGCGTCGCGGCGTGAAATTTGCCGAAACCGTAGACTGTCCGGGAACAACTACGGTACCCGGACGTTCGCGGTTACGGTCGTGAGGTGATCTCACGGCTTTTTGCAGGGAGATGAATTTGCATCGGCTGGCATGGCATAACGCGGAGAGGAACGAGAGCGAGCTACACGATTCGCTCGTCCTCGCTTTGCTCGATTCGGGCGAGACAGTCATGTTACAAGACTGGAACCGCGAGTATATATTCGTGGCCAATCTGCCGGATGTGTGGCGTCTGCCGACCGATAGCCATCCCACGGATGAAAATGTGTTTGGCACCGATCTTTCAGAGCGGCTTGCCGAACTTAAAAAAGATATGAATGTGGTGGGCAGTCGGGGCATGCTGGAAGTTAATGCCGGCAATGACCGGGTTTTCCAGTTCCAGATCCATTCCACCTTCAACCAGGCGAAGCAGGCGGTGATGAAAACCACCATTCGCGAGGTGACGGCGGAACGGCGGCGCGAGCAGCTTTTGCGCTCGCTGCTGCGCGAGGTCAGCCACCGTTCCAAGAACCTCCTGGCGATCATCCAGAGCCTTGCGGGCCAGACGGCCCGTTTCAGCCTCACCAAGGATGATTTTCTGCGCAAGTTTCGGGGCCGGTTACACGCTCTTGCCCAAAGTCAGGATCTCATCACGGATTCCGACTGGAGAGGTGCTCGCATATTCGAGCTTCTTCGCCAGCAATTCGATCTCTATGTGCCGGAATATCCTAATCTCATCCACATGGAAGGTGAAAACCTGCTGCTCAATCCGAATGGAGCGCTTTATATCGGTCTGGCTTTCCATGAGCTGGTCGTCAATACGGTCAGCCACAGCGGCAATCTCGCCTATCATCCGCCAATCTCGCTGCAATGCCGACAGGAAGGCGATTTTTGTATCGTTGAGTGGATAGAGCCGATCATGCCATCGAAAGAGCCGGCGCAGGCGAGGCGCGGCAGTTTCGGCAGCGTCGTGCTGGAAAAGGTCGTTCCATCCGCACTGGGCGGGAGTGCCGAATATCACCTCACGCCGGAGCGGATCGTCTACCGGCTGAAATTTCCTTCCGGGGACGTCACCGACATTTGAAATTTCGAAATAATGGCCCTCGGCTGGAGACCTGCCTCATAGGCAGTACTTCGGCCATTTTTGCGAGAACGCAATAAAAAAGCACGGCCCATGAAAGAGCCGTGCTTTTTTTATATGACAGGTTTTCAGGGGTGAAACCTGTTTATTGTCAGCCAAGCTTCAGGCGGGGACGGGGGAATTGCTTGGCCTGCAGTAAAAATGCATCCGCCCTAATTCGGTTCCACTAAAACGTATTTTTTTTGCGGAGGGCGAAATTAGCTGCTTTTCGTCTGCAGGTACGGGGATCCAGCACGCCATTTTTCAAATCGGGCCTGCCTGATCGGGTCGCTTGGGTATAAAATAGCGCATCGGCGCTTCAAGCGACCATTCGAACCCGGTTTCGCGATACTCCGTCACCACCTGTCCGCCGAATGCGCCTTCCGCATGCCTTTTGATTACCGTGGTACCAAAGCCCTTGCGGCTTGGTTCCTTCGCCGGCGGCCCGCCCGTTTCGGTCCAGACGATATAAATCATCTGACGTCCATCTTTTTCGAGCGGCTTCCAGCTCACCGTGATTTTTCCGAGCGCAACCGACAGGGCGCCATATTTGATGGAATTTGTCGTCAGCTCATGCACCACGAGCCCGAAATTTTGCGCCGCTTCCGGAGAAAGCATGAAATCGTCCCCAGACAGCTCGAAGCGTTCCGAAACGGTGCCGAAAACGTCGAGGTGGGTCTCGATCAGCTTACGGATCGGCAAGCCCTGCCATTGAACCTCCGCCAATGCCCGGATCGACATTCCGAGACCGCGCAGGCGGTGGTCCACCTCTTTCTGGAATTCCGGGATGCTTTTGTTTTCCCGCCCCAATTGCCGGATCATTGCCTGAACCAGCGTCAGAATATTCTTGGAGCGGTGAACCAGTTCGTGCAGCAGAAGTTGCAGCCGTTCTTCCGACTGGCTTCTGTCGAAGGAAGCATTGGAGAGCGCGACGGCGACCTGGTTGGCTTCCTTGATCTTGGTATCGACGGGCGCCACGATCTCGCCTTCACCGATGCGTTCAGCCATGAGCGTGAGATCGCGAATGGAACTGCGCAATTGCCGGCCGACCAGATAGGCGCCGCCGATGGCGATGAGCACCAGCATCGTGCTGCCGATCATCATTTGCCGCCACGTGTCGACCAATGCTGCCTGACTTGCGGCAAGTGGCCCCCACATCACGGTTCGCCATTGCCAGCCCGGCAATTGGGCATAGGCAAAGAGGTTGCCCTTGTCGTCGAAGAAATTGCCGCTGAAGGCCTGCATTTCTGAAAGAATGGCGGGGCTGGCAAATGGCTTGCCCACTTCCACCCCATTCTGCGCACTGGAAACGACAACACGATTGTTACCGTCGATAATGGCGACCGCCCAGTTGCGCGGCAGGTTTTCCGTGGGAATGAGCCGGCTCAGGTCACTTGTATTCTGCGTCAGGATCAGGGCATCTCCGGCGGACCCCAGATTGGGGTCGAGCGGCAAGGTAACGTTGAACACCCACTCCTTGCTCGTCGCGCCGAAAAACATGTCCGAAACGGTGATCCGACGGGATTCGATTGCCTTGGCCAGATTGGCCTCGGCCGGCACCTTGCTGAGAGGCTGGCCAAATGACACCCGGGTATTGAGATACTGTTCGCCTTCCTTGGTAGCCAGAATGGCGTACAGGCCCTCCCGTTTCAGGCTTTCGGCAACACGTCCCTGAAAAGCGGCGAGATTGCCATTCTCGAGTTCCGGGAATTGCGACAGCAGATTGAGGGAGGTGGCGATTTCCTGCAGGCGCCTATCGATGTTGCGGCTGACGACCCTGACATCCTCGATCGTCTCCCGTTGCAGGTCGTCGCGCTTTTCGCTTTCAAGGCGCAGCATCAAGTAGCCGCCGAAAAGGATAAGCGGCAGGGTGATGACGGTTGCCATCACCACCAGATAGGTGCCGATGGAGGCCGTCGGAAAAAAATTCGCACTGCGTCGACGTAAAGCCGAGAACGTGTTTTTCAGTTTTTTGCCGGGTTGAGGCATGCAAAAACTCCGGCAGTTACGGCATTGTTACGTCAAGGATAATACCGCGCCATCCTCCTTTAGCAATGCCTGATTTTTTCGTTCGGGAGCCGCAAAATGTCGCAATCGCGTCTATGCGACTGAAAAAATCGGAACCATTTCAATGGTCAGCCCGTTTGCAAAGCGAACCGGTCATGGAGTGGAAAGCGAAATTCGTCACCGCCCGGCCAGTCGAAAACGATGAAAGGAAGGTACGAAAATGGCAAAGAAACTTACGATACTCGTCACCGCCGCCCTGATGGGCACGACGGCTTTCGCGCCGCTTGCCATCGCCCAGGGTACAACCCAGCCAGCACCGGCAAATCCGAGTGCTCAGACCGAACCGGCAACGCCTCCCGCCACCCCGATGGCGCCGGCGGCTCCTCTGGCCAATGATAGCGCGGCCGCGACGACGGGCGGTGCTTACATCACCCAGCAGGGCGAAACGCAGATCAGCGCCAATGATTACATCGGCAAGTCGGTTTATACCGCAGCCGACGAGAGCATCGGTAACGTCACCAACCTCATCATGGAAAAAGACGGTGGTCTCGTCGCAGCCGTGATTGGTGTCGGCGGTTTCCTCGGTATCGGTGCCAAGGATGTCGCGGTGCCTATGGACAAGGTAACGATGACCCGCAACACGCAGGACGGCACCATTCGCCTGACGACGACCGAAACGGCGGAAACGCTGAAGGCTGCTCCGGAATTCAAGACGCTGGAACAGCAGGCCAGCGAAAAGAGCGCGGCAACGCCTGCAGCTCCGGACAGCACCACCACGTCCGCCACCAAGCCCTGATCCCCTTACCTGGGAGGCAGGAGCGGGATCGACCTCAACAGGCGTCCCGCGAGAGACACCGGCCATTGGCCGGTGTCTTTTTGTTTTAAATTGCGTTCGCTCAGTCCCCGGCGTTGCGCGAGGAATGCCAGGCCCAGGCGGATTTGATGATATCAGACAGGGAATAACGCGGCTCCCAGCCCAACACCGCCTTTGCCTTGTCGTTATTGGCGACAAGGGTGGTGGAATCGCCATCGCGGCGGTCGGTATATTCCACCGGGAAGGGGCGGCCGGATACGTCCGAAATCGCCGCCAGCAACTCTTTCACAGTCGTGCCGGTGCCGGTGCCAAGGTTGAGTTCAACCGTTTCACCGCCCGCCAGCAGATAGTCCACTGCCCGCACATGGGCGTCGGCAAGATCGAGAATATGGATGTAGTCACGCACGCAGGTGCCGTCGCGGGTGTCATAATCCGTGCCGAACACCTTGAAGCCCTGACGCCGACCGAGTGCCGCCTCGATGGCGAGCGGGATTGCGTGGGTTTCCGGCTTGTGCCATTCGCCGATGCGGCCTTCGAAATCTGCACCTGCGGCGTTGAAATAGCGCAGCATCACCGAGCGCAGCCCCTTATAGGTGCTGTAATCCTTCAGCGCCTGCTCGACTACCCATTTGGTGCGGCCGTAAGGGTTGATCGGCGCCTGGCGGTGCGTCTCGTCAATCGGCACCTGTTCCGGCAAACCGTAGGTGGCGCAGGTGGAGGAGAAAACAAATGCCGTGACCCCGGCATCGATGGCGGCAGACAGCAGGTTGAGCGAACCGATGACGTTGTTGTCGTAGAAGGCCACGGGTTGCTTTACCGATTCGCCGACTTCAATCAGCGCCGCAAAGTGGAGTACGGCCTCCGGCTGGTGCCTGGCGAAAACCTCGTCCAGCCGCGCGCGGTCGCGAATATCGCCCTGCTCGAAGGGTCCCCAGCGGACGAATTCCTCATGTCCATTGGACAGATTGTCGAAAACGACCGGTTCATATCCCCGCTCAGACAGGAGAAGGCAGGTATGCGAACCGATATAGCCGGCACCGCCGACGACAAGGACTTTCTTCTTCATCAATCGCCTTTCAGAAAAAACGGGACGTGCGGGAGACTGTATTTCACTTTGTTCAAATAAGGGCGGCGTGGCACTGAGCACCATCAACCAGTCTATCCATCGCGGGTAACATAAAAAAAACTGCGCATCCATGGTCTGGATGCGCAGCAGCAAATGAGAGTTTGACGAAGAGCCTTAAACGCGCCCGAAGGCGTGCCTATTTCTTTTTCCTGGTGTTGGCTCTGGTTGCCAGAAAGCCGGCAGCCATGGCAACGGCGAGCGTCGCGTAGGGGCGCGCCTGGATCGCCAGCGTCAGCAGTGATTGCAGCGCCAGAGGTGCTGCGGTCAAGGGAGCCGCCGTCAAGGATGCGACGGGTCGTCTTGCGGCATAGGCTCTCGGACGTTTGACGATCGCAAGCGCCACCAGCATGATGACACCAAGCAGAAACGCCGTACCGGCTACCACAAGCGCGGCCGGCCCCGCGCCGACATGCCGGGCAAGATAGATGGACCCCGCCACGACAGCCGCTACGAAGGCGATCAGGAAGAATATCCCGGTCAGCACCCAAAGGATTATCGTGGCGCGCAGGCGCCGCGTCACGACGCGTCCTTCACGCTGGGTGTCTCCCAGATAGACCAGCAATGCCTCAAGCATGATGCGGCCTTATCGACGTGTGAGGAGGGCGAGCACGAAACCGACACCAACGGCGATGCCGAGGGACTGCAGCGGGTTCTTCTGGACCTGATCCGTCAGATTGTCGTTCAGCGAGGAAATTTCGTTGCGAACGCTGTCGGCCATCTCGCCGGAAGCGGTCAGTGCGTCGTCGGCCACGCGGGCGGCCTGCGCCTTCAGTTCATGCGAGGCTCCAACGCCCAGCGCCTTAACGCTCTTGGCAAGATTTGCCAGATCTTCGCGAAGTTGGGCAAGCTGTGCTGCCACATCGGCTGCATCGCCGTTTTCGAGGGATTGCTGGATCTTGTCGTTGACGCTGCTACGCACGCTTGCCATGGGTGAAGTCCTTCCTGGAACATCGTTGATGGAAATGGCGTCAGGTCAAAAAGACTGCCGCCGCGGATGAATGCCGACGCTTACGAACTTTCGTTGCGGCAGCCGTAAACCCGATTGTCCGCCATTCAAACGCGCCGATGCCCGCTTGGTTCCGCGGCTTGGCGAGTTTTCTCCCGCGGATTTTGCGGCGGGGGCAATTTTCCGGGAATTCGGTGCCGGACATTTGTTTTCCTGTAACAAGCATCATATAAGGCCCATCATCCAGACGGACCTTGACTTCAATCAATATGTGAAACGCCATGCTTCAGACGCCCTATTACCTCATCGACAAGACAAAACTTCTTCGCAACATGGAGAAGATTGCCTATGTGCGGGAAAAATCCGGCGCCAAGGCGCTTCTGGCGCTGAAGTGCTTTGCAACATGGTCCGTTTTCGATTTCATGTCGCAATATATGGACGGCACCACCTCGTCGTCGCTTTATGAAGTACGTCTGGGCCGCGAGAAATTCAGTGGCGAAACCCACGCCTATTCCGTCGCTTATGCCGACTACGAAATCGACGAGGTGATTTCGAACGCGGACAAGATCATCTTCAATTCCATCAGCCAGCTTGAGCGCTTTGCAGAAAAGGCCTCCGGTATCACCCGGGGTCTGCGCCTCAATCCGCAGGTCAGCTCTTCGAGCTTCGATCTTGCCGATCCCGCACGTCCCTTCAGCCGTCTCGGCGAATGGGATGTCGCCAAGGTCGACAAGGTCATGGACCGGATTTCTGGCTTCATGATCCACAACAATTGCGAAAACGGCGATTTTTCGTTGTTCGACCGCATGTTGACGCAGATCGAAGAGAAATTCGGATCGCTCCTGTCGCGTGCGGAATGGGTCAGCCTCGGCGGCGGCATCCATTTTACCGGCGACAACTATCCGCTCGACCAGTTCTGCGATCGCCTGGCGGCCTTTTCGGAAAAATACGGCGTTCAGGTCTATCTTGAGCCCGGCGAAGCGTCGATCACCAAGAGCACGACGCTTGAAGTGACGGTTCTCGACACGCTGTTCAATGGCAAGAACCTCGCCATCGTCGACAGCTCCATCGAAGCGCATATGCTTGACCTCCTGATCTACCGCGAAACCGCCAAGGTTTTGCCGAACGAGGGCGAACATCCCTACATGGTCTGCGGTAAATCCTGCCTTGCCGGCGATATTTTCGGCGACTTCCGGTTCGACAAGGAGCTGAAGGTCGGTGATCGTATCTCCTTTGAGGATGCGGCCGGCTACACCATGGTCAAGAAGAACTGGTTCAATGGCGTGAAGATGCCGGCGATTGCCATCAAGGAACTCGACGGCAGCGTGCGTGCCGTTCGCGAATTCGACTTTGCCGATTTCGAGCAAAGCCTGTCTTAAACCCTGTTTTAACATGAAACGAAGCTGATCCCTGCGGGGAAAAGGAGGCATCACCTGAAATGAAGAAGAACGTTCTGATCATCGGCGCCGGTGGCGTAGCACAGGTCGTGGCGCATAAATGCGCCCAGAACAGCGATGTATTGGGAGACATTCATATTGCGTCACGGACTTTTGAAAAGTGCCGCAAGATTGTCGAGTCCGTACGCGAAAAGAAGAGCCTCAAGACAGATGTGAAACTTGAGGCCCATGCGCTTGACGCGATGGATATCGAGGCGACGAAAGCCTTGATTACGAAAACCGGCGTAGAGATCGTCATCAACGTCGGTTCGGCTTTCGTCAACATGTCCGTTCTTCGTGCCTGCATGGACACGGGTGTTGCTTATATGGATACGGCGATCCACGAGGATCCCACCAAGATTTGCGAGGCGCCGCCGTGGTACGGAAACTACGAGTGGAAGCGCGCTGCCGAATGCAAGGAAAAGGGCGTAACGGCACTGCTAGGCGTCGGTTTCGATCCCGGCGTGGTCAATGCCTATGCCCGCCTTGCCAAGGATGAATATTTCGACAAGGTCACTTCGGTCGATATCGTCGATATCAATGCCGGCAGCCATGGCCGCTGGTTCTCCACCAACTTCGATCCGGAAATCAACTTCCGCGAATTCACCGGTGTCGTCTATTCCTGGCAGAATGGCCAGTGGCAGACGAACCAGATGTTCGAGGTCGGCCAGGAATTCGATCTGCCGGTTGTCGGCAAGCAGAAGGCCTATATGACCGGCCATGACGAAGTGCATTCGCTATCCAAAAACATGGATGGCGCCGATGTGCGCTTCTGGATGGGCTTCGGCGATCACTACATCAACGTCTTTACCGTGCTGAAGAACCTCGGTCTTCTCTCCGAAAAGCCGGTCAAGACTGCCGAAGGTCTGGAAGTCGTGCCGTTGAAGGTGGTCAAGGCCGTATTGCCGGATCCGTCTTCGCTTGCACCCGACTATGTCGGCAAGACCTGCATCGGCGATGTCGTCAAGGGCATCAAGGATGGCAAGGAACGCGAAGTCTTCATCTACAACGTGGCCGACCACAAGGAAGCCTACGAGGAAGTTGGATCGCAGGGCATTTCCTACACCGCCGGCGTTCCTCCGGTCGCCGCCGCCATGCTGATTGCCACCGGCGAGTGGGATGTGAAGCAGATGGCCAATGTGGAAGAACTGCCACCGCAGCCTTTCCTGAACCTTCTGAACAAGATTGGCCTTCCAAGCCGTATCAAGGACGAAAACGGCGACCGCGCCCTGACGTTCTGATCCATCAAGACAATAAAAAGCCCCGCAAAAGCGGGGCTTTTTTTGTGATGAAGTTTGCCAGTTACTTGGCATCATCCTCGGCCTTAAGCCGAGGATTTACCGCACGGTACTGACCCGCGCATCAGCCCTTTGCCGGCTTCGGTCCGCGCTTTTCGAAAGGCCGGTCCTTCTTGCCTTCGAATTTGGGCTTGTCGCCGAAGGTCTTTTTCTTTTTCCAGGGCTTGTCGTCGCCCTTGCGGTCGTCGGCTGCGCCGCCAGCATTATTGGGTTTGTTGAACTTCCGCTGAGCCGTGGCCGGGCGGGTGTCCTCACGAACACTGCCGGTCATTTCCGGCTTGCCTTCCAGCGCCTTCAGACGAATGCCCTTTTCGAGCATCATGTCCTTGCCGATGGCGGAGGTGAAACGATCAACGGCATCGGCCGCCAGTTCCACGAAGGTCTCCGTCTGCTGCATGCGGATGGCGCCGATATCCTGACGGGTGATCTTGCCGAAGCGGCAGAGCATGGGGATGAGCCAGCGCGGTTCGGCGCTCTGCTTGCGGCCCACCGAAAGCGAAAACCAAGCGCTGTCGGAAAAGTCGGAACGTTCGCGGCGCGGCGCGTCGTTTTCAGGGGTTTCGAAGCTGTCGCGGCGCGGTTTGCGGGTATTGTCCAACGCGACTTCGGTGATGTCTTCCGGGGCGGAACGTCCGGCGTGATAAAGGCGCACGAAGGCGGCTGCTACTTTTTCCGCGCCATGCTGCTCGAGCAGCTGCTTGACGAAATCACGCTCGTCATCGGCCACGGCCTCGGTGAGAGCCGGATCGGCCAGGAGACGGGCACCGTCGCGTTCAACGATCTCTTCGACCGAAGGCGGGCGAACCCATGCTGCGCTGACCTTGGCACCTTCCAGAAGGCGTTCGGCCTTGCGGCGCTGGTTGACAGGCACCACGATGGCGCTGACGCCCTTTTGCCCGGCGCGGCCGGTACGGCCGGAACGGTGGAGAAGCGTTTCCGAATTGGTCGGCAGGTCGGCGTGGATAACCAGTTCGAGACCAGGCAGGTCGATGCCGCGTGCAGCAACGTCAGTCGCCACGCAAACCCGGGCGCGACCGTCACGCATTGCCTGAAGCGCATGCGTGCGTTCGTTCTGGGTCAGTTCGCCTGAAAGCGCCACGACGGAAAAGCCGCGATTGTTCAGACGGGCCGTCAGATGGTTTACGGCCGCACGTGTGGAGCAGAAAACGATGGCGTTGCGGGCTTCGTAAAAGCGCAGCGCATTGATGATGGCGTTTTCGCGGTCGGAGCCGGTCACCAGCAAGGCGCGGTATTCGATGTCCACATGCTGCTTCTGTTCTGAGGCGGTGGCGATGCGAACGGCGTTCTTCTGGTAGCTTTCGGCAAGCTTGGCGATGCTGCGCGGAACGGTGGCCGAGAACATCAGCGTGCGGCGGTTATCCGGCGATTCTTCCAGAATGAATTCCAGATCTTCGCGGAAGCCGAGATCGAGCATCTCGTCGGCCTCGTCCAGTACCACGGCGCGTAGCGACGACAGATCGAGCGCGCCGCGCTTGATGTGGTCGCAGAGGCGGCCGGGGGTGCCGACGATAATATGCGCGCCTCGCTCCAGTGCGCGTCGTTCGCTGCGGATATCCATCCCGCCAACACAGGACGCAATCGATACGCCGGCGAATTCATAAAGCCATTCCAGCTCGCGCTTGACCTGCATGGCCAGTTCGCGGGTAGGCGCAATGGCGAGTGCCAGCGGCGCGGAAGCCTGGCCGAAACGGGTGTTTTCCGACAGTAGCGTGGTCGCGAGCGCAATGCCGAAGGCAACTGTCTTGCCGGAGCCGGTCTGCGCGGAAACCAGCGCGTCCTTGTCGGCGAGTTCCGGCGAAAGCATGGCCTTCTGCACGGGGGTCAAATCTTTGTAGCCGCGTTTTTCCAACGCCTGCGCGATCGCCGGGGCGATACCCTGGGTGTCTGTCATCTACCGTCTTTCGGATATGAAGCTGCCTGCATCCGCCCGAAACCAATAGGTCCTAAAGTCTCCGGGGCAGCCGATGCAGGCCATTACGGCCATTTGGCCGGTTGCATTGCCGCGCTCCATACTGCGAATAGGCCCGTTTGTACAGTGCACTGCGGTACGCTCTTTCACAGCGCCGCATGCGGTCGCCCATTCCATCCCGACATCTTCTTTCGCCGGGGCTATAAAAAAAGGCGTACCGCATGGTTCATAAACGGCATTGCGTGCCCCCCGCCTTTTCGCTAAGAGACCCGCAACTTGAGGCTCTTTATCAAAAAGAGCCGACTGGGTTTGTTCTTGTCCGCACCTGAAAAACGGCTGGCGGAAAAAAGGGATGGTACTGGTCAAGGCTATGGCTCGCATTGTCATGAAATTCGGCGGCACGTCCGTCGCGAACCTCGAACGCATTCACAATGTCGCACGGCATGTGAAACGCGAAGTGGATGCCGGCCATGAAGTGGCCGTGGTCGTTTCCGCCATGTCCGGTAAAACCAACGAGTTGGTGGACTGGGTGCAGAATGCTGCGAAGGTGGCTGGCGCCAACGCCGCCTCCTTTTACGATGCACGCGAATATGACGCGGTCGTTGCATCCGGCGAGCAGGTGACATCGGGTCTTCTGGCGATAACGCTGCAATCCATGGGCATCAATGCGCGCTCATGGCAGGGCTGGCAGATTCCGATCCGCACAGACAACGCACATGGTGCCGCCCGCATTCTGGAGATTGACGGTTCGGATATCGTTCACCGCATGGGCGAGGGCCAGGTTGCCGTTGTTGCCGGTTTCCAGGGCATCGGCCCGGATAACCGCATTGCGACGCTCGGTCGCGGCGGTTCGGACACATCAGCCGTTGCCATCGCCGCCGCCGTCAAGGCGGACCGTTGCGATATCTATACCGATGTCGATGGCGTCTATACCACCGATCCGCGCATCGAGCCCAAGGCTCGCCGCATGAAGAAGATCGCTTTCGAGGAAATGCTCGAAATGGCGTCTCTCGGTGCGAAGGTTCTGCAGGTTCGCTCCGTCGAGCTTGCCATGGTACACAAGGTGCGCACCTTCGTTCGCTCCAGCTTCGAGGATCCCGATGCGCCGGGCATGGGCGACCTCATCAACCCGCCCGGTACTTTGATTTGTGACGAGGAAGAAATCGTGGAACAGGAAGTCGTAACCGGCATCGCCTATGCCAAGGATGAAGCACAGATCTCGCTGCGCCGCGTGGCCGACCGTCCGGGCGTCTCCGCCGCGATCTTCGGGCCACTGGCCGAAGCGCATATCAATGTCGACATGATCGTGCAGAACATCTCCGAAGATGGGTCGCGCACCGACATGACCTTCACCGTTCCTTCTGGCGACGTTGCCAAGGCTCTGCGCGTTCTGGACGAGAACAAGGCCCAGATCGGCTTTGACGTTGCGCAGAACGAGACCGGCCTTGCCAAGGTTTCGGTCATCGGTATCGGCATGCGCAGCCATGCCGGCGTTGCTGCCAGCGCCTTCAAGGCGCTTGCCGAGAAGAACATCAACATCAAGGCCATCACCACCTCCGAGATCAAGATTTCGATCCTGATCGACGGTGCCTATGCCGAACTGGCCGTTCGCACTTTGCATTCTGCTTACGGTCTCGATAAGAACTAAGTTCGAGACATCGGTTCCCGATGCTCCGATTCTTCGGGGTTGCGTTTTTCCGATGTGGCGTTTCATGAAAGCGTGTCCCTTGCGGGACGCGCTTCTCGCGCTATAAATTTTTTAAATGACGTTTTGATTCTCGAATATTATGACATTCGGATCGGAAGCGTCGGGGAGCAAACGCGATGAGAGACCTTTCTGCAGGTCCGCGCGTCCTGCTAAAGCGGCTGCGCGAAATGATGGCGGAGCACCTTGAGCCGCAGGACCGTCTGGACCAGATCGTCCGTCAGATAGCCAGCAACATGGTGGCGGAGGTTTGCTCGGTCTACGTGCTGCGTTCCGACAGCGTGCTGGAGCTTTACGCTACCGAAGGTCTCAACAAGGATGCCGTGCATCTTGCCCAGCTGAAAATGGGGCAGGGTCTTGTCGGTACCATTGCCGCTTCCGCCCAACCTCTCAATCTTTCCGATGCGCAGGCGCATCCGGCTTTCCGCTATCTTCCTGAAACCGGTGAGGAAATTTATCATTCCTTCCTCGGCGTGCCGATTTTGCGCTCCGGTCGCACTCTTGGCGTTCTTGTGGTCCAGAACAAGGTCAGCCGAACATACCGGGAGGATGAAGTTGAAGCGCTCGAGACAACCGCGATGCTCATCGCTGAAATAGTGGCGAGCGGTGAATTGAAAAAGATCACCCGCCCCGGTGTGGAGCTGGACCTGACGCGTGCCGTTTCCATTGATGGCGATGCTTATGGCGAAGGCATCGGTCTTGGTCATGTCGTGCTGCACGACCCCCGAATCGTTGTCACCAATCTGCTGAATGAGGATGCCGATACCGAAATCCTGCGTCTTGCCGACGCGATCGGTTCGCTGCGCCTGTCGATCGACGACATGTTGCAGCGCCGCGACGTCCCGACCGAAGGCGAGCATCGCGAGGTTCTCGAGACCTACCGCATGTTCGCCCACGATCAGGGCTGGGTGCGGCGCATGGAAGAAGCTATCCGCAACGGCCTGACGGCGGAAGCTGCGGTCGAGAAAGTGCAGAGCGACACAAAGGCGCGCATGATGCGCCTGACTGATCCCTATCTTCGCGAGCGCATGCATGATTTCGACGATCTTGCCAACCGGCTGCTGCGCCAGCTGATCGGTTTCGGCGGTCGAAGCCCCGAGCATGATTTCCCGCTGGACGCCATCGTTCTGGCGCGCGCCATGGGTGCCGCCGAATTGCTGGATTACCCGCGTGAGAAATTGCGCGGCCTGGTGCTCGAAGACGGTGCGGTGACGAGCCACGTCGTCATCGTGGCGCGCGCCATGGGCATTCCGATCATCGGGCAGGCGACAGGCATCGTCGCCCTCGCTGAAAATAACGATCCCATCATCATCGACGGCGATGACGGCCAGGTGCATTTGCGCCCGATGTCGGATTTGCAGCGCGCCTATGAGGAAAAGGTGCGCCTGCGTGCCAAGCGCCAGGAGCAGTTCCGCGCGCTTCGCAATGTCGAGCCGATCACCAAGGATGGCCAGAAGGTCAACCTCAAGATGAATGCGGGTCTTCTCGTAGACCTGCCGCAGCTCGAGGAATCCGGCGCCGATGGCATCGGCCTGTTCCGCACCGAGCTGCAGTTCATGATCGCCTCCAACATGCCCAAGGGCGAGGAGCAGGAAGCGTTCTATAGGTCCGTCTTGCGGCAGGCCAAGGGCAAGAGCGTTACCTTCCGCACGCTGGATATTGGCGGCGACAAGGTCGTTTCCTATATGCGCGGCCAGGAAGAGGAAAACCCGGCGCTCGGCTGGCGGGCGATCCGCTTGTCGCTCGACCGCCCAGGTCTGATGCGCACGCAGATGCGCGCGCTTCTGCGTGCTGCCTCAGGTGCTGAACTACGCATGATGTTGCCGATGGTGACGGAGGTTTCCGAAATCCGCGCGGCTCGCGATCTGCTTCAGAAGGAAGTGCAGCATCTTTCGAAATTCAGCCATGCGCTTCCGAAAAAGCTGCAATTTGGTGCGATGCTGGAAGTACCTTCGCTGATGTGGCAGCTCGATGAGCTGATGCAGGAAGTGGATTTCGTCTCCGTCGGTTCGAACGACCTGTTCCAGTTTTCGATGGCGGTCGATCGCGGCAATGCAAGGGTTTCGGATCGTTTCGACAATCTTGGCAAGCCGTTCCTTCGCATTCTGCGCGATATCGTGCGCGCTGGCGAAAAGCACCACACCTCGGTCACGCTTTGCGGCGAAATGGCAAGCAAGCCACTTTCGGCCATGGCTTTGATCGGCCTTGGTTTCCGTTCGGTTTCCATGTCGCCGACGGCGATTGGCCCCGTCAAGGCCATGCTTCTCGGGCTTGATGCCGCGAGCCTTGCGGATGAGCTGAACGCTGCGCTCGACGATCATAATTCGCTGGAAAGCGCGCGCGAGGTGTTGTTACGCTTTGCCGCGACGCATTCCATTCCCATTTAAAAGACCTGTTTCATAATCGGAGTGACTGGTGGCGAAGCTTCCCGTCGAAAAAATGCGCGAGTTGGAAAGGCGTTTCGGAGAGATCGAAGCGCGGATGTCGGCTGGTCCGGCAGCGGATGTCTATGTGAAGCTGGCTTCGGAATATTCCGAACTTGAGCCGGTGGTGAAAAAAGTCCGCGAATACGAAAAGGCGGTTTCCGAGGCCGCCGATCTGCAGGCGCTGCTTGCCGACAAGACAACCGACAAGGACATGCGCGATCTGGCGGAAATGGAGCTGCCGGAGGTCGAGGCCCGAATTGGCGAGCTTGAGAAGGAAATGCAGGTCCTGCTGCTTCCCAAGGATGCGGCGGACGAAAAAAGCGCCATCCTCGAAATCCGCGCCGGCACGGGCGGATCCGAAGCGGCACTTTTCGCCGGCGATCTGTTTCGCATGTATGAGCGCTTCGCTTCAGCCAAGGGCTGGAAAGTTGAAGTTCTTTCCGCAAGCGAAGGCGAGGCGGGCGGTTACAAGGAAATCATCGCCACGATCAGCGGGCGAGGGGTGTTTTCCAAGCTGAAATTCGAATCCGGCGTGCACCGGGTGCAGCGCGTGCCGGAAACAGAAGCGAGCGGCCGCATCCACACCTCGGCAGCCACTGTTGCCGTGCTGCCGGAGGCGGAGGATATCGATGTCGAAATTCGCCCGGAAGACATTCGTATCGACACGATGCGCGCTTCGGGCGCAGGCGGCCAGCACGTCAATACCACTGACTCCGCCGTTCGCATCACCCATCTTCCGACGGGTTTGATCGTTACCAGTTCTGAAAAGTCGCAGCACCAGAACCGCGCCAAGGCCATGCAGGTTCTGCGTTCGCGTCTTTACGACATCGAGCGACAGAAGGTGGAAAGCGAGCGTTCAGCCGACCGCAAGAGCCAGGTCGGTTCCGGCGACCGTTCCGAGCGCATCCGCACTTACAATTTTCCGCAGGGGCGGGTCACTGATCACCGCATCAACCTGACCCTCTACAAGCTCGACCGGATGATCGAAGGCGAGATCGACGAGCTTGTGGACGCGCTGATTGCTGATTATCAGGCCGGTCAGCTTGCCCAGCTTGGCGAACAACAGCTTTGAGTGGCGACGCTGACGGGACCGTTTCGACCGAGCTTGCCGCAGCCCGCAAACGGCTGCAGGCGGCGGGCATCGCCGATCCGCTGCTTGATGCGCGCCTGCTGGTTGCTGAAGTTACCGGTTTTTCACTGACCGATTTCGTGATGAAACCGGACCATCCCGTCACTCGGGAAGAAAGCGCCCGCATTGCCGCCATGGTCGAAAGACGCGCAGGCGGAGAGCCAGTCCATCGTATTCTCGGCCACCGCGAATTTCACGGGCTCGATCTTCTTTTATCGACGGAGACGCTCGAACCCCGCCCGGATACGGAAGTTCTCGTCGATACGCTGTTGCCTGCGTTGAAAAAAATTGTTGCCGACAAGGGCAGTGCGCGCATTCTGGATCTGGGTACGGGCACGGGTGCGATCTGTCTGGCGCTTCTCAAGGAATGTCCGGAAGCAACTGGCGTCGGCAGCGATATCTCCGCCGATGCGCTGGAAACCGCAGCGAAAAACGCTGCCCGAAATGGTCTCGCCTCGCGTTTTGAAACCATGCGTAGCGACTGGTTCAAAAAAATCTCTGGCAGGTTTGACATAATTGTGTCGAATCCGCCTTATATAAGAAGTGACATCGTCACAACGCTAGACCGAGAGGTTCGCCATCACGATCCGATGGCGGCGCTGGACGGAGGTCAGGACGGCCTTGCACCGTACCGCCTCATCGCTGCCGACGCAGGCCGCTTTCTTGTGGAAAACGGGATTGTCGGTGTGGAGATCGGTTTCGATCAAAGGCTTGATGTTTCCGCTATATTTGCTTCCCACGGCTTCTCTCTTCTCGACGCCGTGAAGGATTATGGCGGCAACGACAGAGTTTTGACCTTCCGGAGATAGTTGTTCGCGATACGTCTGCGGATTATTTGCAAGGATATTTTGCACAGCAAAAGAAAAGGCTTGGATTTCCGCATGAAGCGGGATAGTTTGCCGCCACATGCCGGGTGGCTGAGGACGAATTTAGATTCGTCAGGGTATGGGTCAGTCCCGAAGCGGGTTCTTTTGAGAACCCTGAAGGCTGGGCGTTTCCGGCATGTGAATCAGTAAACTTTGTTCGCAGGTGGCTCGTTGCAGCATTTTGCGCGACCGGTCGTCATACGCGGGGTCTTGTCTGGGGTTATCTCCAGCAGGGCGCGTAATGGAGCAATTTCAGGAAAAGTTTCCAGCGGTTTTCCGCCCGGAATTGCATGAAAATAACCAGATTGTCAGCAAAACAGAATTCAGGTGAGCAATTGATGAGGCCAGGACAGCAAAACAAGCGCGGCCGGGGGCGTGGAAGCAACAACAACAATAACAATGGTGGCGGTAACAACAACAACTTCAACCGCAAGGGCGGTAACCCGCTCACCAGGACTTATGACAGCTCCGGTCCCGATGTTAAAATTCGTGGCACAGCCCAGCACATAGCGGAAAAATACGCCACCCTTGCGCGGGACGCGCAGAGTGCTGGCGACCGTGTGATCGCTGAAAACTATCTGCAGCACGCTGAACACTACAATCGTATCATCGCCACCGCTCAGGCCCAGATGCAGGAGCGTTTCCAGCGCGACGACCGTGGCGAATACAATGCTTCGGATGCCGACGATATGGATATGAACGACGGTGACGATGGTGCACCGCAGCAGCAGTTCGAACAGCCGGAACGGGTTCAGCAGCCGGAGCGCCAGGAACGGCAGGAGCGCACCGAGCGTTCCGAGCCGCGTCAGGAACGCCGTGAGCGCCCGGACCGCCGTGAACGGCAGGAGCGCCAGCCGCGCCAGCCGCAGGCTTCGGACGAACGGCAGCAGCCGGTATACGACGCCAGCCAGGCGCCTCAGCCCGTCATCGAAGGCACGCCTATGGAAGTGGCCGTCGAGGAACAGCAGCAGCAGACGGAAGCACCAGCGACTGAACGCGCACCAAAGGCCCGCCGCGCCACCGGCCCACGCCCGCGTCGCCCGCGCCGCGCCGCAACCGCGGAAGGTGCTGAGGGTGCTGAAGGCGAAGATACGCCAGCCGGTGATGAGGCAACACCTGCCACGCTCGAAAACGCTGCTGAATAAGCAGGGTTTTCAAAATATCACGCGATTGAAAAAACTCCGGCTTGCCGGAGTTTTTTTTGTTTTTGGGGTCGGGTGTAAAAGCTTGGGCGCTGTTCGAAGGGGGCAATCGCGGCAAACAGGCGTGACGTTTATCAAGTCCGGCTAAAATTTCCCCGGCAGTCGTTTTCCTCCCCTTTAAACCGATGAAAATGCCTCCCATATTCGTGCAGTAAGGACGGATGCCGCATGCAGCGGTAACCGCCCATCAAGAGGCGGCAATCGTGAAATCTGTATAACGCGACTGCCGTAGCGGGGCTTGCCTTTGAGGGAGCCTCAACCCAAACACCCGGATCCGTGCCGAAAGCGGGCGGGCCGGTATATGGAGGTTCGACTATGAATATTGAAAAATACTCCGAGCGCGTTCGCGGTTTTCTGCAATCGGCGCAGACGTTTGCGCTTGCGGAAAATCACCAGCAATTTTCTGCCGAACATGTGCTGAAAGTTCTGCTTGATGACGAGCAGGGCATGGCGGCATCGCTGATCGAGCGGGCTGGCGGCGACGCCAAGGAAGTGCGTCTGGCCAACGATGCGGCACTGGCGAAATTGCCCAAGGTTTCCGGCGGCAATGGCGGCCTTTCCCTCACGGCTCCACTTGCGAAAGTGTTCTCGACTGCGGAAGAACTCGCGAAGAAGGCTGGTGACAGTTTCGTCACCGTCGAGCGTCTTTTGCAGGCGCTGGCGATCGAAAACTCTGCTTCCACCTCGGCGTCCCTGAAAAAGGGCGGCGTGACGGCGCAGGCGCTCAATCAGGTCATCAATGAAATCCGCAAGGGCCGCACGGCTGACAGCGCCAATGCCGAACAGGGCTTCGACGCTCTGAAGAAGTTCGCGCGCGACCTGACGGAGGAAGCCCGCGAAGGCAGGCTCGACCCGGTGATTGGCCGTGATGACGAAATCCGCCGGACAATTCAGGTGCTTTCACGCCGCACCAAGAACAATCCCGTGCTGATCGGTGAACCCGGCGTCGGTAAAACGGCGATTGCCGAAGGTCTTGCTCTACGCATCGTCAATGGCGATGTGCCCGAAAGCCTTAAAGACAAGAAGCTTATGGCGCTGGATATGGGTGCGCTGATCGCTGGCGCGAAGTATCGCGGCGAGTTCGAGGAGCGCCTGAAGGCGGTCCTGAACGAAGTGCAGGCGGAAAATGGCGGCATTATCCTGTTCATCGACGAGATGCACACGCTGGTCGGTGCCGGCAAGGCCGATGGCGCCATGGATGCGTCCAATCTGCTGAAGCCCGCTCTTGCCCGAGGTGAACTGCACTGCGTTGGCGCCACCACGCTGGATGAATATCGCAAGCACGTGGAAAAGGATCCCGCCCTTGCCCGTCGTTTCCAGCCGGTGCTCGTAGATGAGCCGACCGTTGAGGACACGATCTCGATCCTGCGCGGCCTGAAGGAAAAATACGAACAGCACCACAAGGTCCGCATTTCGGATTCGGCCCTGGTTGCAGCTGCAACGCTTTCCAACCGCTACATTACCGACCGGTTCCTGCCCGACAAGGCAATCGACCTGATGGACGAAGCCGCTTCGCGCCTTCGCATGCAGGTGGATTCCAAGCCGGAAGAACTGGACGAACTGGATCGCCGGATCATTCAGCTCAAGATCGAACGAGAAGCCTTGAAGCAGGAGACGGATCAGTCATCCGTCGACCGCCTGAAGAAGCTCGAGGACGAACTGGCCGATACCGAAGAAAAGGCCGATGCCCTGACGGCCCGCTGGCAGGCGGAAAAGCAGAAGCTGGGCCATGCCGCAGACCTCAAGAAGCGGCTGGACGATGCCCGCAACGAACTGGCAAGTGCCCAGCGTAACGGCCAGTTCCAGCGCGCCGGTGAATTGACCTATGGCATCATTCCGGGCCTCGAAAAGGAACTGGCTGCAGCGGAAGCGCGTGACAGCACCGGTGCTGGCTCGATGGTTCAGGAAGTGGTGACGGCGGACAATATCGCCCACATCGTTTCCCGCTGGACCGGCATTCCTGTCGACAAGATGCTGGAAGGCCAGCGCGAGAAGCTGCTGCGCATGGAAGACGATCTTGCCAAGTCCGTGGTCGGGCAGGGCGAGGCCGTGCAGGCCGTTTCCAAGGCGGTTCGCCGTTCGCGCGCGGGTCTTCAGGATCCGAACCGGCCGATCGGCTCGTTCATCTTTCTCGGCCCGACGGGCGTGGGCAAGACCGAGCTGACCAAGTCGCTCGCCCGGTTCCTGTTCGACGACGAGACCGCGATGGTTCGCCTCGACATGTCGGAATTCATGGAGAAACACTCCGTTGCCCGGCTTATCGGTGCGCCTCCCGGCTATGTCGGTTACGAAGAGGGCGGTGCGTTGACGGAAGCGGTTCGCCGCCGGCCCTATCAGGTCGTGCTGTTTGACGAGATCGAGAAAGCGCATCCGGATGTGTTCAACGTCCTGTTGCAGGTGCTGGATGATGGCCGCCTTACGGATGGTCAGGGCCGCACCGTCGATTTCAAGAACACCATCATCATCATGACCTCGAACCTCGGTTCGGAATTCATGACGCAGATGGGCGACAATGACGATGTGGATTCGGTTCGCGATCTGGTGATGGAACGGGTCCGGTCGCATTTCCGGCCGGAATTCCTCAACCGTATCGACGATATCATCCTCTTCCATCGCCTGCGGCGCGACGAGATGGGTGCAATCGTGGAGATCCAGCTCAAGCGCCTCGTCTCGCTTCTTGGTGATCGCAAGATCACGCTCGAACTGGATGAGGATGCCCGCAACTGGCTTGCCAATAAGGGTTACGATCCGGCCTATGGCGCACGTCCGCTGAAGCGTGTGATCCAGAAGACCGTTCAGGACAGGCTCGCCGAAATGATTCTCGGCGGCGAGATCCCGGACGGATCGCGGGTCAAGGTGACCTCTGGCACCGACCGGCTGCTTTTCAAGGTCAAGCCCCCAAAGGGTGAGGCCGAGACTGAAACCGCCGATGCGGCATAAAACGAAAGGGCTCCGGTAACGGAGCCCTTTTTCGTATAGCGGTCCCTCTGGTCACGAGGCCCGGCGGACTAACGGCTCGCCACCTGATTGGGTTTTTCTTCGATGTTGAGTAGATTGTCGATCCGCTTTCTCTCGTCGGAGAACCGCGCGAGCGCTACGCCGGAAAGCGATTTGCCGCCCGGCAGACGCACTTTCATCGCGTCCACTTTCGTGCCGTTAACGATCAGCTCGTAATGCAGATGCGCGCCGGTCGAAAGGCCGGTCGAACCGACATAACCGATTACCTGGCCCTGCCGGACCTTTGAACCCTCGGTGACACCCTTGGCGATGGCGCTCTGGTGGTTATAGGAGGAGACGTAGCCATTGGCGTGGCGGATCAGGGTCTGGTTGCCGTAACCCGAGGCCCAGCCGGCCTTTTCGACAGTGCCGTTGCCTGTCGCGATGATCGGCGTGCCGCGGGCTGCCGCCCAGTCGGTGCCGGTATGCATGCGGCTGAATTTCAAAACGGGGTGGCGGCGCATGCCGAAACCTGATGTCATACGGCCGTTCGGAACCGGGTTGCGCAACAGGAACTGCCGGATGCTCTTACCGTTCTCGTCGAAATAGTCGATGCTGTTATCGTCCGGGTTCTGGAACCGGTAAAAACGCGTCTCGTTATCGCCGAACTTGGCGTTGACGTAGAGCAGCTCGGACTTGTCCGTCGCCTTGCCATCCGCATCTTCCACGGAGAAGAATGCCTCCAGCGTATCTGCCGGTTTCAACTGCGCCTGAAAATCAACGCTACTGGCCAAAAGCTTGATGAGCTGGGAGACCATGCCCTGATTCATGCCATAGGCCAGAGCCGCCCGGTAAACGCCATCGTAGACGCTGGGCAGATCGCGGCCGGCGGCCGGTGCCGGGGTGCTGTCAAAGGCCGTCGCCACCGCGTCGAGCTTCGGCGGTTCGCTGGCCTTGATGAAATTCTTGCGATCGTCTACGGCCATGGTGACCATGTGGCGACCCTTGCGGTAAAGGCTTACGCGTACGATGTCGCTTTTGTCGTCTTCCTGAATAATGCCGACGCGGAGCACATCGCCGCTTTCGACATTGTTCGACTGGAGTTGCGGTGACAACAGGCCAGCGATTTCGGAGGATTGCGCCTTCGAATAACCCGCGCCGAATAAAGCGGCTTCGATGGTTTCGGTCTGGCGGGCAGGGATAACGTCGTCGGCATATTCCTTGACCGGAACCGAGGGCGATTGAGGGGTCGAAACCGACATATTCTGTTCGACGACACGGGCGGCAAGACCGGCGGTGATATCGACATCACCCTCATCATTATCGAAACGACGGGGGTCGATGTAATAGAGCGCTGCAAGCTGCTCGTTACCGTCTGTCAGGATCGAGCCGTTCGAGCGCACTGCCTCCTCCACCTCGTCGAAACTCAGGGAGCCGGCGAAGGGATACTTGGAGTGCTGGATCGGAAAGGCGACCGTTTTCAGGCTGACTTCGGATTCGACCTCGGAGCCGTAGATTGTGCCCGTTCGGCTTGGCGCCGGCGCCGGGGCGTCCTTGTCGTCACCGCTTGCGAAAATGTTCAGGGGATCGAAGGCGGGATAATCGTCCTGTTTGGCGTAGTTGGACGCCAGCGGAATTTTGACGTGGGAAAAGGGAACCTTGCGGACCACTTCCTTGTCGCCCTCGTTGATAACGGTGGAGACTTCCATGATCGAGCGGTCCGAGGGCCGGGCCGCAATATTGGGCGCAATGAGGCGTGTGCCGCGGCGTGCCGCTTCCGCGGTATTGTTGCCCATATCCGCCTTGGCGAAGGCCTCGGCCGGAATGGCAAGCTGCTGGCGGCCATCGAGAGCTGCAAACAGCGCAACACCCATCAATATGGAAGAGGTAATGCCGGTAAGGAACGTGCCGGAAAGCCATCTGAGCGAAATCTCACGGCGATCGGGTGCACGGCGCCCTTCCGCCAGAATTGGCGGTTCCGTGCCTAGCGACCGGATCACGTTGCGATCCGCAGTCATACTAGCTGTGCCCCGTGGGTCATGCGCTCTCCAGAAACTTCAGGCGAAGGTGTGCAACTTTCAAAGCCGTGAGTCAAATTGATCGGCACCCTCAATAGATATGCCGGCAACAGGCTCGCGCGCGTGCCCGCATTAACGTTTTGTTGGCAAAGCAATTAGCGAGGAGTCGGGCCAAAACAAGGCGCAGCACCATTCATATGGGTTCAGGCTGCATTCCCTTGTTAAAAATCGGTCCGTTGGTGGAGGCCAATGGGAGGCAGAATCCCGAAAAATCAAAACTCTCCTTTAAAATCAATGCTTTGAATGTTTTTTTTAGAATTTGTATTTTGGTGTGTTGACTTGTTTGAGGGTGTTCTCTTATAAGTCCGCTCACTGAACGAGGGCGGCGGCGCTGCTGGCGACGAAGTCTTTCGTTCTAAAGAA
>Ga0157371_10000238_pt1 | contig 78535 bp, 58 predicted proteins | sample C45metaG_FD_113462 | JGI IMG/M metagenome (GOLD analysis project Ga0157371, IMG submission 113462) | Corn rhizosphere microbial communities from Kellogg Biological Station, Michigan, USA - C4-5 metaG | ecosystem: Host-associated > Plants > Roots > Rhizosphere > Soil | place: USA: Michigan...
CCTCGATGCCACCGAAGAACAGCTGTACTTCAAAGTCGTCTACGCCTCGGCCCTGCACGGCATTGCCGTTCTGGACGACCCCGGCATGGCCGAAGACATGACCCCGCTGTACCAGTCGATCGTCGACAACGTACCGGCCCCTGCAGTCGACCGCGACGGCCCGTTCCAGATGCAGATCTCGGCACTGGACTACAACAGCTTCCTGGGTGTGATCGGCGTTGGCCGTATCGCCCGTGGTCGCGCCAAGCCGAACACCCCGGTGGTCGCCATCGACGTCGACGGCAAGAAGCGCAACGGTCGTATCCTCAAGCTGATGGGTCACCACGGCCTGCACCGTATCGATGTTGAAGAAGCGGCTGCCGGCGACATCGTCTGCATCAGCGGCTTCGAAGAGCTGTTCATTTCCGACACCCTGTGCGACCCACAGAACGTCGAGGCCATGACCCCTCTGACCGTCGACGAGCCCACCGTGAGCATGACCTTCCAGGTCAACGACTCGCCGTTCTGCGGCAAGGAAGGCAAGTTCGTCACTAGCCGTAACATCAAGGAACGCCTGGACAAGGAACTGCTGTACAACGTTGCCCTGCGCGTTGAAGAAGGCGACAGCGCCGACAAGTTCAAGGTTTCCGGCCGTGGTGAGCTGCACCTCTCGGTACTGATCGAAACCATGCGTCGCGAAGGCTTCGAAATGGGCGTCGGTCGTCCGGAAGTGATCATCCGCACCATCGACGGCGTGAAGAACGAGCCGTTCGAAAACGTCACCATCGACCTGCCGGAAGAATTCCAGGGCGCGCTGATGGAGCAGATGGGTAACCGTAAAGGCGACCTGACCAACATGGTTCCGGATGGCAAGGGCCGTGTGCGCCTTGAGTACAACATCCCGGCCCGTGGCCTGATCGGTTTCCGTAACCAGTTCCTGACCATCACCTCCGGTGCCGGCATCCTGACCAGCATCTTCGACCGTTACGCCCCCATGAAGTCCGGCGACATGTCCGGCCGTCAGAACGGCGTGCTGGTCTCGGTGGCCACCGGCAAGGCACTGACCTACTCGCTGGAAACCCTGCAGGCTCGTGGCAAGCTGTTCCTGGGCCACGGCGAAGACGTCTACGAAGGCCAGATCGTCGGTATCAACAGCCGCGACAACGACCTGGGCGTGAACCCGACCAAGGGCAAGAAGCTGGACAACATGCGTGCCTCGGGTAAAGACGAAACCATCGCTCTGGTTCCGCCAATCCGTTACACGCTGGAGCAGGCTCTGGAATTCGTACAGGAAGATGAACTGTGCGAAGTGACGCCGAAGTCGATCCGTCTGCGTAAGAAGATCCTGAACGAAAGCGAACGTACCCGCGCTGCCAAGAAAGGCGCGTGAGGTGAGCTGAAGGTTGAAAGTGCCGACGCCGGGTGATGAACCTGGCGTCGGGTCTGACACCTGAAGCGCGACGCTGCAACACAGAAAACGCCCCCTAGCCGCCAGGCTCGGGGGCGTTTTCGTTTGTCTGCGAGCCGGTGCGCGAGCGACAGTTTGTCGGATTCATCCTGGAGCTCTACAGCTTTTGCCTACTCAGGCCGATAACCGCCGTAGAAGTATTCCAAAGGGGAATCCCGTGAGCCTAATGCCGACCAAAATCATGTCCCGCTTCACCGTCGGGATTGTGTTCATCCTGGTGCTGATCGCCGTGTCGATCTATGCCGTGATGGTGTTCAGCGGTGAGCCCAAGCTCATTCAGTCCAACACCAAGAGCGCCGAGCAGTCGGCCACGGCCATCGCCAGGCAGCTGTCGATCAAGCTGGGTGAAATCGAATCCCGTGTGGCGGCATTGGCGAGTTTGGGCGGCACACTGCCCACCGATGCCGAGCTGATCAAGTCCAACATGGGCCCTATCATCGCTTCGCAAGGTGACAGTTCGATCGCCGGTGGTGGCCTGTGGCCCGAGCCGAATGCATTCACCCCGGGCATGGAACGCCGCAGTTTCTATTGGGCGGTGGGGGCCAACGGCGCGCTGAACTACTCCGAGGAGTACAACAGCCCGACGGTCGAGTCCTATCAGACGGCCCCCTGGTATCTGCAGGGCAAGGCTTCGAGCCCGGGCAAATGCGGTTGGTCGGATGCCTATGAAGACCCGGTCAGCAAGATTCTGATGACCACCTGCACCATTCCCTACAGCAGGGACGGGCGTTTCGCCGGTGTGGCCAGTATCGACCTGACCCTGACCGGCCTGGCCGACTTCCTCAAATCCAACGGTAAGGTCACCGGCGGTTACGCGTTCGCGATCGACCCGTCCGGCAAAGTGCTGTATTTCCCGGATTCCGCCAAAGGCAAGGCGCCCGTCGACGAGGCGGGCCTGCTGGCAGCGCTGCCCTGGTTCAAGGCCGTGTCCGACTGGCGCTCTTCGGGCAAGAACGAGCCGCAGACCTTCCCTGTCGAGCAGGACGATTTGCTGGGCGGGGCGGGCTTCATCAGCCTGACCCGCGTGACGGCCACCGGTTGGGTGGTGGGCCTGGCCACACCGCAGGCACAAATGACCGGCATCGCCAGCAAGCTGACCGTGGACATCCTCACCACGCTGCTGCCGATTCTGGCCATCGTGCTGGGCCTGGGCTGGCTGGCCGGGCGCGCGCTGTTACGGCAGATCATCGAGACCACGGGGCAAATCAACAAGCTGGGTGACGAGGGCGGCTCTTCCACTTCACAGCTTGAAGTGCTGCGCGCCGACGAAATCGGCGATCTGCGCCATGCCGTCAATCGCTACGCCGGCAACCTGCGCAACCTGCTCAAGGCGATTGCCGAAGAGTCGGCACGCTTGCAGGTGCAATCCGACGATGTCGCCCGGTTGTCGGTGCTGATGGCCGAGCGCGCGGAAACTCAGCGCGAGGACAACACCCTGCTGGCCACCGCCATCACCGAAATGTCCTCGAGTGCGCAAGAAGTGGCGAGCAACACCACCGATTGCTCCGACACCGCCCAAGTGTCGCTGACCACTGCGCGGCAGAGCCAGACTCACGTGGAGCAGAACAGCCAGACCATCAATTCGCTGACGGCCGATATCGCCAGCGTCGCTCAGGCCATCACCAGCCTCGGTCAGGACATCGAAAGTGTCAGTAGTGTGCTGGATGTGATCAAGTCGATCTCGGCGCAAACCAACCTGCTGGCGCTCAACGCGGCCATCGAAGCGGCACGCGCGGGTGAGCAGGGTCGTGGTTTCGCAGTGGTCGCCGACGAGGTGCGAACGCTGGCCGGGCGCACCCAGGCGTCTGCCGACGAAATCCAGCAAATGATCAGTGAGCTGCGTCAGGCATCGGTCAAGGCCGTGAACACCATGGTGGCCGGCGAAAGCCGCACGCGCACCGTGGTGGAGCAGGCCGACGTGCTGGCCGCGTCCCTGGGCAGCACGGTGGGCAGCTTCGACGACATCGTCCAGCGCGCCCAGCAGATTGCCGTTGCGGCGCAAGAGCAAAGCCATGTCACCCAGGAAATCAACGAACTGGCCGTGCGTATCCACGGCGCCAGCGAAGAGGGCGCGCGCGATGCCTCATCGCTGAGTGAACTGAGCCGCGGCATGCAGGAGCTGTCGCGGCGCCTGGCCGACCTGAGTCGCCAGGCCTGAAGCCTCTAGCGGCGGGCCGCCGGCTTGGGTATGTAAGCGCAGTAGCCCGGCCGCGGCCCGATCTTCGGATGGTTGCGGCAGGTGTCGGGGCGCACGTCGTAGATGGTGCACAGGCGGCTTTTCTTGTCCAGGTACAAGCAATCGTTGTTGCTCATGCGGGTCAGGGTGAAAATGCCCGACTTCTGGTTGAAGCGCTCGACGATGCCTTCTTTCTGCAAGCGCTTGGCCACGTTCTTCGGCGGCTCGTCCTTCTCGAACTCGTCGGCCACGCCCATGCGGATCAGGTCCTTGATGCGCACCTCGACAGGCAGCGTGCAGCAGGTCGACTGGCATCCGCCACACATATAGGTGGAGAATTTCTGCCAGGTTTCCAGGCGGTCGAGTTCGGCGGCGGCAATCAGCGTGGGTTTCATCGAGGCTTTGTTTTCTGGGGGTATCGGGCGCGCGATGATACCGGTGTTGGTGAAAAAGTGAACAACCATTTGCCGGTTTTATCGTGTTGCCACGCCTGGCACGGCAAGAAAAGTCTCGAACCAGAGCAGCCACCTCGTGTCGAACCGACTAGGCTGTGATTACCCCCTCTCATTCATCACTCCCCGAGGACGACATGCATGTCTCAGGAACCGCTCGCTCGTGACGCCGAGGTGGCCGATTTTCGCGCTGCAGTACTCGCTAAACTTACGTACGCGGTGGGCAAGGACCCCGACCACGCGTTTGATCATGACTGGTTCGAAGCCATCGCCCTGGCCGCCCGCGATCATATGGTCGACCACTGGATGGACCACACGCGGCAGATCTACCGCAAGGGGCAGAAGCGCGTCTATTACCTCTCCCTGGAATTTCTCATCGGCCGCCTGCTGTACGACAGCCTGAGCAACCTCGGCCTGCTCGACATCGCCCGCGACGCCCTGACCGATCTGGGCGTGGACCTTGAGCGCATCCGCACGCTGGAGCCGGACGCCGCGCTGGGCAACGGTGGCCTGGGCCGCCTGGCCGCCTGTTTCATGGAAAGCATGTCGACACTGGGCGTGGCCGCACACGGTTACGGTATTCGCTACGAGCACGGGCTGTTCCGCCAGGCCGTGGTGGATGGCTGGCAGCAGGAGCAGACCGAGAACTGGCTGGACTTCGGCAACCCCTGGGAATTCGAACGGCCGGAAGTGATTTACCCGATCAGCTTTGGTGGCCATGTGGAAACCAAGCTCGACGAGGCCGGCCAGGCCAAGCAGGTCTGGTGGCCGGGCGAGACCGTTCGCGCGGTGGCCTACGACACGCCAGTGGTCGGCTGGCGCGGCAAAAGCGTGAACACCCTGCGCCTGTGGCGTACACGTGCGCTGGAAGAGCTGCACCTGGAACGCTTCAACGCCGGTGACCACCTGGGCGCAGTGGCCGAAGTGGCGCGCGCCGAGAGCATTTCCCGCGTGCTTTACCCGGCGGACAGCACCGAGGCCGGCCAGGAGCTGCGCCTGCGCCAGGAATACTTCTTCGTGTCGGCCTCGCTGCAGGATCTGCTGCGGCGCCACCTGAACATGAACGACAGCCTGCTGAACCTGGCCGACAAGGCTGCCATCCAACTCAACGATACCCACCCCTCGATCGCAGTGGCCGAACTGATGCGTCAACTGGTCGACGAGCACGGCATCGCCTGGGACACCGCCTGGGAAATCACCGTCGGCACCCTGGCCTACACCAACCACACCCTGCTGCCCGAGGCCCTGGAAACCTGGCCGGTCGGCCTGATGGAGCGCATGTTGCCGCGGCACATGCAGATCATTTACCTGATCAACGCGTACCACATCGATTCGTTGCGGGCCAAGGGCGTGCACGACTTCGAGGTCCTGCGGGCAGTGTCGCTGATCGAGGAAGACAACGGCCGCCGCGTGCGCATGGGTAACCTGGCATTCCTCGGTTCGCACAGTGTCAACGGCGTGTCCGGGCTGCACACCAAGCTGATGCGCAGCACGGTGTTCTCCGAACTGCACAAGCTTTACCCGGACCGAATCAACAACAAGACCAACGGTATCACCTTCCGCCGCTGGCTCTACCAGGCCAACCCGGAACTCACCGCCATGCTGGTCGAGGCGTTGGGCCCCAAGGTGCTCGACGACCCGGAAAACCTGCTGAAAAACCTCGAGCCCTTCGCCGAGAAAGCCGAATTCCGCAAGGCATTCGCCCAGCAGCGCCTCAACAGCAAGAAAGCCCTGGCCAAGATCATCCACGAGCGTCTGGGCGTGGTGGTCAACCCCGAGGCGCTGTTCGACGTCCAGGTCAAGCGTATCCACGAGTACAAGCGCCAGTTGCTCAACCTGCTGCACACTGTGGCGCTGTACCAGGCCATCCGGGCAGAGCCAGGCACCAACTGGGTTCCGCGGGTGAAGATCTTCTCCGGCAAGGCAGCGGCCAGTTATCACCAGGCCAAGCTGATCATCAAGCTGGCCAACGACATCGCCCGCACCGTCAACAACGACCCCACCGTGCGCGGTTTGCTGAAAGTGGTGTTCCTGCCCAACTACAACGTCAGCCTTGCCGAAAGCATCATTCCGGCCGCCGACCTGTCCGAGCAGATTTCCACGGCCGGCTACGAAGCTTCCGGTACCAGTAACATGAAGTTCGGCCTCAATGGCGCGCTGACCATCGGCACCATGGACGGCGCCAACGTCGAGATGGCGGATTTCCTGGGCCAGGAAAACATGTTCATCTTCGGCCTGACGTCGCAACAGGTCGAAGAACGCAAGCATTCCCAGGACTTCAGCGCGCACGGCGAAATCGCCGCTTCGCACCGTCTCAACGATGTGTTGCAGGCCATTCGCGGGGGCACGTTCTCGCCGGACGATCCGAACCGCTACACCGGGCTGGTCGACGGCTTGTCGGCTTACGACCGCTTCCTCGTCTGTGCGGATTTCGACAGTTACTGGGATGCCCAGAAGCGTGTCGAAGACATGTGGCACAACCCCGACCGCTGGTGGCGGGTCTCGGTGCTCAACAGCGCCAGGCTGGGCTGGTTCTCGTCGGACCGGACCATTCGCGAGTATGCCGAGGACATCTGGAAAGCCCTGGAGTGATCTGAACGGTCCGGTTGGAGGGCGGCGCGGGTGCGGACAAGGAGCCGCTGTGGTGATCAATGCAGCGAAACGTATGTCCGGCCTGCGCGGCCTGGGGGTCGTACTGGGCCTGAGCTACGCGTTCATCGCCCAGGCCGCCATGGAACAACCGGGTGATTTCGACAGCCTGATCCCGCTGCAACTGAGCGGGGAAGGGCCGTGGTATCGGCTGCAACTGCCGTTGCGCCAGCAATTCGCGGCAGCCCCCGACCCTTTGGCCGATGTGCGGGTTTTCAACGGTGCGGGGCAATCCCTCGCCTATGCCCTGGTTCACGAAACACCTCCCCCCGACGATGCCCTGACCCTGACCGCCGTGCGCGGTTTCCCCTTGTATGCGGCCGATAACACCGGCCTGGCTGCGCCCGCCATGCGCGTGCGCCGCGCGGCCGACGGCCGTCTGTTGGAGGTGCAGCCCGAGCATCCGCTGGAGGCTGGCGAGGAAGTCTTGCGTGGTTGGCTGATCGACGCCAGTGCGATTCATCTGCCGTTGGTGCAACTGGTGCTCGACTGGGCCGCGGAACGGGAAGGCTTCCAGCGCTTTTCCATCGAAGCCAGCGACGATCTGCAGCAGTGGCGCCCGTGGGGTACGGGGCAGGTGGCGCGGCTGTCTTTCGCGGATGAGCGTATCGAGCAGCGTCGTGTCCATCTGCCGGGCCAGCCGGCGCGCTATTTGCGCCTGCTGTGGCGTGCGCCGCAGGGCGCCCCGGTGTTGACGACGGTGCAACTGTTGAGCAGTCCGGCAGCAGCGGTGCCGCCGCCGTTGATCTGGTCGCAGCCCTTGGCCGGGAGGGTGGAGGGCGACGGCGTCTACACCTGGCCATTGCCTTCCAGCCTGGCGGTGGAGCGCCTGCAACTGGAGATCTTCCAACCCAACAGTCTGGCGCCGGTCGAGGTGTATGGGCGCGACGGCGCTGCCGAGCCATGGCGTGCGCTGCAGTCGGGCTTGCTCTACCGACTGGCGCAAACCCCTCAGGACCTGCTGCACGATGAGCTGGACCTGCCGGGCGAGCGGGTGCGCGAGCTTCGTCTGCAGGTGGACGAGCGGGGCGGCGGCCTGGGTGCGCAAGCGCCTGCGCTGCGAATTGCCGTGCGGCCGGTGCAACTGGTGTTCCTTGCACGCGGCGCCGGGCCGTTCAATTTCGCCAGCGGCAATGACCACGCCGAGGATGCCCAGTTGCCCCTGGCCCTGTTGGTACCGGATGGCCGCCCATTGGCCTTGCTCGACCAGGCGATCGTGGCCGGCCCGGCGCTGTCGGCGTCAGTGCCTTCCGAGGCTGCGGTCCCGGGCGGGTCCGTCGGACGTTGGGCCAGCGTGGCAGGGGGGCTGGCGCTGCTGTGTGCGGTGTGGCTGAGCCTGCTGGCATGGAACGTGCGACGCAAAAACGCTCGCTAGTGCTCATTCGCGGGCTACGCTCATGCCGGGCGGGTGAACTCTTATTGGCGTATCGGGGTCTGATCGCTGGAACCGCGCCCCTATCGCTCGCCTCGCTTTCCCTGAGCGGTGTAAACTGCGCAGGTTTTCCTACCCCTCTTCTCCGGAGCCGTCCATGTCCCGCGTTACTTTGAGTCGCTATTTGATCGAGCAGACCCGTAGCAACAATACTCCTGCCGATCTGCGCTTCCTTATCGAAGTGGTCGCGCGCGCTTGTAAGGAAATCAGCCACGCCGTCTCCAAAGGTGCGCTTGGCGGCGTGCTGGGCAGCATGGGCACCGAAAACGTGCAAGGTGAAGTGCAGAAGAAGCTGGACGTACTGTCCAACGACATCCTGCTCGAAGCCAACGAGTGGGGCGGTCACCTGGCCGGCATGGCGTCCGAGGAAATGGACAATGCCTACCAGATCCCCGGGCAATACCCCAAGGGTGCGTACCTGCTGGTGTTCGACCCACTGGACGGCTCGTCCAACATTGACGTCAACGTGTCGGTCGGCACGATCTTCTCGGTACTGCGCTGCCCTACCGAGCACCTGAGCCAGAACGACAGCCTCAAGGAGCAGGCCTTCCTGCAGCAGGGCACCAAGCAAGTGGCCGCCGGCTACGCGATCTACGGCCCGCAGACCATGCTGATCCTGACCCTGGGCAACGGCGTCAAAGGCTTCACTCTGGACCGCGAGATGGGCAGTTTCGTCCTGACCCACGAAAACATCAGCATTCCGGAAACCACCGCCGAGTTCGCCATCAACATGTCCAACCAGCGCCATTGGGAAGCCCCGGTGACGCGTTATGTCGACGAACTGTTGCAGGGCGAAGAAGGCCCGCTGAAGAAAAACTACAACATGCGCTGGATCGCCTCGATGGTGGCGGACGTGCACCGCATCCTGACCCGCGGCGGCCTGTTCATGTACCCGCGCGATGCGCGTGAGCCGTCCAAGCCCGGCAAACTGCGCCTGATGTACGAAGCCAACCCGATGTCGTTCCTGGTCGAGCAGGCTGGCGGCGCCTCCACCGATGGTCGCCAGCGCATCATGGACATCCAGCCTGAAGGCTTGCACCAGCGTGTTGCGGTGTACATGGGCTCCAAGCAGGAAGTGGAGCGCGTGACCGGTTACCACAACGAGTAATCGACTCTTCGCGTCGACGCGGCGCCATGGCCTGTTTCGCTTCATTGGAAACCGGCCAGGGCGCCGTTTGCGTTTCAGCGCCATGGGCATTTGCAGGGGGCCGCCGGCGGCGTAGAAATCAGTGCCGTGACAGGGAACCGGCTCACGGTTCCCGCTTCTAACCAGCAGATTAACCGAGGCGCTTTCGCCCAGGAGTGTTGCCATGTCATTGCGTCGAATCGCCTTGCTCTCGTTCTGCGTGTTGCTGACGGCCTGCAATAAGATCAACCAGGAAAACTACGCCAGGCTGCAGGCGGGGATGACGCGGGCCGAGGTCGAACAACTGATCGGCAAGCCGACCGATTGCTCCGGTGCACTGGGCATGAGCAGTTGTACCTGGGGTGACAAGGACGCGTTCATCAGCGTTCAGTACGCCAGCGACAAGGTGCTGATGTACTCCGCGCAGGGCCTGAAATGAGCCGGCGTCGCCTGGGCCTGGTACTGGCGGTCGCTGCCGGGGCACTACTGCTCAACGCCTGCGCCCGCGACCAGGAAGCACCGGTGGCCCCGACCACGGTCGCGGAGGTCGACCTGCAGCGTTATCAGGGCACCTGGTACGAGCTGGCGCGGCTGCCGATGTTTTTCCAGCGCAACTGCGCGCAATCCGAGGCTCACTACAGCCTCAAGCCCGATGGCAATGTGGCGGTGCTCAACCGCTGCCGCACCCGTGACGGTGAATGGCAGGAGGCGAGCGGGACGGCAACACCGCAGGTGCCGGACAAGACCGACAAATTGTGGGTGGAATTCGACAACTGGTTTTCCAGGCTGCTGCCCGGGGTGACCAAGGGCGATTACTGGGTGCTGCACCTGGGCCAGGGCTACCAGACGGCCGTGGTGGGTACGCCGGATCGTAAATACTTGTGGTTGCTGTCGCGCCAGCCGCACGTCTCCGCCGAGGTACGCGAGCGACTGCTGGCCAAGGCCCGCGAACAGGGCTACGACACGGGGCGGCTGATCTGGCGTAGCGCCGATGCCGATCTTGCCCGGTGAGCGGCGAGGGCGCTGTAGACGCAGCATGACGTGGGATCGAGTCGTGCAGGTTCACGGAAGTCGAGTTGGCTTGTAGGAAGTTTCTGTAAGGCAAGTCTGTAAATCAGGTGCTCGGCCCGCTTTTGGTTGTGCCCCCGGCCTGCGGTGACTAGCGTGCGATCTCGACCGATTGCACGGAGCACCGTCATGCCATCCGCCAAGCATTACCTTTGCCGAGAAGAACTCGATCACGCCCTTTCAGTGCCCGATCTGACTGAGCCAGGACCGCAGCCGCATGCCCTGGCGCTGCTGGTCGAGCGCCTGCTCGGGGGTCTGGTCGAGGCCGGCTGGCCGGCCGCCAGCGTCCAGCACGGTCCGCGCATTGTCTCGGCACTGGAGAACTTTGGCCGACTGGGCATCGCTGGCAGGCAACTCGCCGCCGAACAGAAGCAGGCGTTCTGGCTCTCGGACGAAGCGCTGTTGCGCACCCACACCACCAGCCTGATCGGGCCTGCGCTGCAGGCGGCCGCGGCAGCCCGCCGCCCCGGCGAGACGATCATGATCGCCGTGCCCGGCATGACCTTTCGCCGTGATGTTCGCGACCGCTGGCATTGCGCTCATCCGCACCAGATGGACCTGTGGGTGCTGGGCGAGCCCAGCCTGTCGAACCGGCGCGCCTTGTTGCAATTGGTGGCTGATGTGCTGGCCCTGACGGTGCCCGATCGGGCCTGGACGCAGCGAGAGCGCCCGCACGCCTATACCGAAGGCGGTGCCGAGGTGCTGGTCATGAACCGCGACCGTCGGGTCGAAGTGCTCGAATGCGGTTGCATCGCCCGTAGCCTGCTGCAGCGGCTAGACATCGACCCCGCGCTGCACGGCGGCTTGTGTCTGGGGATGGGCCTGGATCGCCTGTTGATGCTGCACAAAGGCATCAATGACATACGCCTGCTGCGTGACCCCAGGCCAGTGGTGCAGGCGCAGATGCACGACCTGTCGCCATGGCGGCCGCTGGCCTGGCCGCACCCCATCGTGCGCGACCTGTCGGTGGCGCTCAAGCCGGGGCAGAGCGATCAGGTGCTGAGCGAGCGCCTGCTGCGCGCGGCGGGCACACGTGCCGACTGGGTCGAGGCCATCGAGATCGTCGGCCGCTGGCCGCTGGACGAACTGCCCAGCACGGCCATCGAGCGTCTGGGCATGTCACCCGACCAGGAAAATGTGGTGATCCGGGTGGTCTTGCGCGACTGCGTCGCGGCACTCGACGCCGAGGCATGCGCGACACTGCTGGCGCAACTGCATGTGGCTCTGCATGAAGGCACACCCGGAGGCGGCTATCGCATTGGCGAGCGGCTGGCCCAGCGCTCTCTATGACCCTGCCCGATGCCCAATAGAAGCATGCTTCGCAGGGCTATTCGGGTTTATGATGCTGGCAGGCAGAATCAACCCTTTACGGAGCGCGTGATGCAGACTTTGTACCCGCAGATCAAACCCTACGCCAGGCACGATCTGGCTGTGCAAGAGCCGCATGTGCTGTATGTCGATGAAAGCGGCTCGCCCCTGGGCTTGCCGGTGCTGTTCATCCACGGTGGCCCCGGTGCCGGGTGCGACGCGCAGAGCCGCTGCTATTTCGATCCCAATCTGTACCGTATCGTCACGTTCGACCAGCGCGGCTGCGGGCGCTCGACGCCCCACGCCAGCCTGGAAAACAACACCACGTGGGACCTGGTTGCCGACATGGAGCGCATTCGCGAGCACCTGGGCATCGACAAGTGGGTGCTGTTCGGCGGCTCCTGGGGCTCGACCCTGGCCCTGGCCTACGCACAGGCCCACCCCGAGCGCGTACACGGGTTGATCCTGCGGGGCATTTTCCTGTGCCGTCAGCAGGAAATCGACTGGTTCTACCAGGGGGGCGCCAGCCGCCTGTTCCCCGATTACTGGCAGGATTATGTCGCGCCTATTCCCGTCGACGAGCGCGGCAACCTGCTCAAGGCTTTCCACAAGCGCCTGACCGGCAACGACCAGATCGCGCAGATGCATGCTGCCAAGGCCTGGTCCACCTGGGAAGGGCGCACAGCGACCCTGCGTCCCAATCCGCTGGTGGTGGACCGCTTCTCCGAGCCGCAGCGCGCCCTGTCGATTGCGCGTATCGAAAGCCATTACTTCATGAACGATGCCTTCTTGCAGCCGAACCAGTTGATCCGCGACATGCCGAAAATCGCCCATCTGCCGGCGGTGATCGTGCACGGCCGCTACGACGTCATCTGCCCGCTGGACAATGCCTGGGAACTGCACCAGGCGTGGCCCAACAGCGAGCTGCAAGTGATTCGCGATGCCGGCCACGCCGCGTCCGAGCCGGGTATCACCGACGCGCTGGTGCGCGCCGCCGATCAAATGGCGCACCGTCTGCTCGATTTGCCGCTGGAGGAAGCGTGAAGGGACTGTTGCAACGCGTCAGCCAGGCCAGCGTAGTGGTCGAAGGCGCTACGGTCGGTGCCATCGATCAGGGCCTGCTGGTGCTGGTCGGGGTAGAACCGGATGACACCCGCGCCCATGCCGACAAGCTGTTGCACAAGTTGCTCAACTATCGGGTGTTCGCCGATCAGGACGGCAAGATGAATCGGTCGCTGCAGGACATCGGCGGCGGCCTGCTGCTGGTGTCCCAATTCACCCTGGCCGCCGACACCCGCAGCGGCCTGCGCCCCGGCTTCTCGACGGCGGCGCCGCCGGCGTTGGCCACCGAGCTTTTCGACTACCTGGTGGCCGCCGCGCAGGCTGCCCACCCACAGGTGCAGACCGGGCAGTTCGGGGCCAATATGCAGGTGAGCCTGACCAACGATGGCCCGGTAACATTCTTGTTACAAATCTGATCGTGAAGCACCGCTCGAAACAATGGAAAAAGGTGCGTCGCCAGCACAAATACTTCGTTTGCCCTGATGCGTTGTAACGCGGCCTGCTAGATAATCGCGCGCCATGGAACTTGTTTTTCAAGGCGCCATTTTTGTCCAGCTGGAGACTTGTCCTGACCCGACCAGGGAATCATTACGCCCTTTTGGAGTCGGAACAATGCTCGCCAACCCGGCACATTACAGCTGGCCGTTGGTTTTATGATCTGTTTTTCGGCGAGGGTTGCTCGTGATTGTTAGTCCTTTAAACGCTCCAGGAACACCCCGCAAACGACTTCGCAGTGCGTTGCTGGCCGGTTCAGCACTGCTCTGCATGTTCAGTGCGGGCCAGTTGTGGGCCTTCAGCCTCGACGATGTTTCCGCCAAGGCGAAAGAGCTTGCAGGCCAGAAGTTCGAGGCTCCGCGCAGTAATCTGCCCAAAGAGTTTCGCGATCTCAAGTTCGCTGACTACCAGAAGATCCGCTTCTTGCAGGACAAGGCCGAGTGGGCCGGTGAGAAAACGCCGTTCAAGCTCTCCTTCTACCACCAGGGTATGCACTTCGACACACCGGTGAAGATCAATGAAGTCACCGCCACCACCGTCAACGAGATCAAGTACGACCCCAGTCGTTTCGATTTCGGCGACCTGAAGTTCGACCCCAAGGCCACCGAACAGTTGGGCTACGCGGGCTTTCGCGTGCTGTACCCGATCAACAAGGCTGACAAGCAGGACGAAATCATGACCCTGCTGGGCGCGAGCTACTTCCGCGTCATCGGCAAGAATCAGGTCTACGGGCTGTCGGCTCGCGGTCTGGCGCTCGATACGGCGCTACCCTCGGGTGAAGAATTCCCGCGCTTTCGCGAGTTCTGGGTCGAGCGGCCCAATGAAGGTGACAAGCAGCTGGTGATTTTCGCCCTGCTCGATTCGCCACGCTCCACCGGCGCCTACAAGCTGACCCTGCGCCCAGGCAGCGACACCGTGGTCGACGTGCAGTCCAAGGTCTACCTGCGTGACGGCGTGACCCGCCTGGGCATCGCTCCGCTGACCAGCATGTTCCTGTTCGGCAGCAACCAGCCTTCGCGGGTGCAGAACTACCGCGATGAACTGCATGACTCCACCGGTCTGTCGATTCATGCGGGCAACGGCGAATGGTTGTGGCGCCCACTCAACAACCCCAAGCACTTGGCCGTCAGCAGTTTCAGCGTGGAAAATCCGCGTGGCTTCGGTCTGCTCCAGCGCGGGCGTGAGTTCAGCCGCTACGAAGACCTCGACGACCGTTACGACAAGCGTCCGAGCGCCTGGATCGAGCCGAAGGGCGATTGGGGCAAAGGCACCGTCGACCTGGTGGAAATCCCGACCGCCGATGAAACCAATGACAATATCGTTGCCTATTGGAACCCGGAAACCAAGCCGCAACCGGGCGAGGCCCTGGAGCACAACTATCGCTTGCACTGGACCACGGACGAGGCGGCGCTGCATTCCCCGGACATCGCCTGGGTCAAGCAGACCCTGCGTTCCACCGGTGACGTGAAGCAGGCCAACCTGATTCGCCAGCCCGACGGCAGCATTGCCTTCCTGGTCGACTTCGAAGGCCCGGTGTTGGCTGCCCTGCCTGAAGACGCGCAACTGCGCAGCCAGGTCAGCGTGGGTGACAACGGTGAACTGGTCGAGAACAACGTCCGCTATAACCCGGTGACCAAAGGCTGGCGCCTGACGCTGCGAATGAAGGTCAAGGACCCGAACAAAGCCGTGGAAATGCGCGCTGCGTTGGTCCAGGACGTCGCTGCCGAGGCGCCTGCGCCGGCCAAGGAAGAAAAAGCCAAGGCCCCGGCCAAGGCCAAGGCGAAGTCCGAAGCGGCTGCGACCGCCGCCACGCCGGCTGCCGAGCCCGAGGCCACGCCTACCGAACCGGTCAAGACCGAACGCGTCATGACTGAAACCTGGAGCTACCAGTTGCCCGCCGATGAGTAACTCACCTGCAAGCCCAGAGTCGCTCAGCGAGTATCTGGCACATTTGCCCCTGAGCAACGAGCAGCGTGCGGAGTTGTCCGGCTGCACGTCCTTCAGCGAGCTGCACCAGCGCTTGTCCAGCGGACCGCTGAGCGCACTGGCCGATTCGGCGCAGGCCTCGGTGGGTCGTCGCCTGCAGCTCGACAGCGCGCAGGAGCTCGAAGACGCGGAAATGCTCGTGCTCGACGAAAGCGGTCGGGTCAGCCTCAAGGCTACCCCGCCGATCCGTCGCACCAAAGTGCTGCCCGAACCCTGGCGCACCAACGTGCTGGTGCGCGCATGGCGCGCGCTGACCGGCCAGGAAAAACGCCCCGAGCCGAAAAGCGACAAGCGCGAGCTGCCCAAGGCGCGGTGGCGCTGGGTCGGTTCGCTGCGCCGCTACATCCTGCTGGTGCTGATGCTCGGCCAGACCATCGTCGCCGGCTGGTACATGAAAGGCATCATGCCGTACCAGGGCTGGGGCATGGTCGATCTGGACGAGGTCATCCGCCAGCCGTTGGCGCAAACCGCTACCCAGGTCCTGCCGTATTTCCTGCAGACCAGTATCCTGATCCTGTTCGGCATTCTGTTCTGCTGGGTATCGGCGGGTTTCTGGACGGCGCTCATGGGCTTCCTGGAACTGCTGACCGGTCGCGACAAATACCGCATTTCCGGTGCCAGCGCGGGTAATGAACCGATCGAGGCCGGGGCGCGTACCGCACTGGTGATGCCGATCTGCAACGAAGACGTGCCCCGGGTATTCGCCGGTCTGCGTGCAACGTTCGAGTCGGTGGCCGCCACGGGCGACCTGGACCGTTTCGACTTCTTCGTGCTCAGCGACACCAACGACCCCGACATCGCCGTGGCCGAGCAACAGGCCTGGTTGGAAGTGTGTCGCGAGGCCAAGGGTTTCGGCCACATTTTCTATCGCCGCCGGCGCCGCCGGGTCAAGCGCAAGAGTGGCAACCTGGACGACTTCTGCCGCCGTTGGGGCGCTGACTACCGCTACATGGTCGTGCTCGACGCCGACAGCGTCATGAGCGGTGAATGCCTGACCAGCCTGGTGCGCCTGATGGAAGCGACACCGGACGCCGGTATCATCCAGACCGCACCGAAGGCCTCGGGCATGGACACCCTGTATGCGCGCATGCAGCAGTTCGCAACGCGCGTCTACGGGCCGTTGTTCACGGCCGGCCTGCACTTCTGGCAGTTGGGCGAATCGCACTATTGGGGCCACAACGCGATCATTCGCATGAAACCCTTCATCGAGCACTGCGCTTTGGCACCCTTGCCCGGCAAAGGTGCGTTCGCGGGGGCCATCCTGTCCCACGACTTCGTCGAAGCTGCGCTCATGCGTCGCGCGGGCTGGGGCGTCTGGATCGCCTATGACCTGCCGGGCAGCTACGAGGAATTGCCACCCAACCTGCTCGACGAACTCAAACGCGATCGACGCTGGTGCCATGGCAACCTGATGAACTTCCGGCTGTTCCTGGTCAAGGGTATGCACCCGGTGCACCGGGCCGTGTTCCTCACCGGGGTGATGTCGTACCTGTCGGCGCCGTTGTGGTTCTTCTTCCTGGTGCTGTCGACCGCCTTGCTGGCGACCAACACGCTGCTGGAGCCGACGTACTTCCTGGCCCCGCGACAGCTTTACCCGCTGTGGCCGCAATGGCACCCGGAAAAAGCCGTGGCGTTGTTCTCCACGACCATCGTGCTGCTGTTCCTGCCCAAGCTGTTGAGTATCATCCTGATCTGGGCCAAAGGTGCCAAAGAGTACGGCGGCCGCTTCAAGGTCACCGCCTCGATGCTGCTGGAAATGCTCTTCTCGATGCTGTTGGCGCCCGTGCGCATGTTGTTCCATACCCGCTTCGTCCTGGCTGCCTTCCTGGGCTGGGCCGCGACCTGGAACTCGCCGCAACGTGCCGATGACTCCACCCCCTGGAGCGAAGCGGTCAAGCGTCACGGCTCGCAGACCCTGCTGGGTATCGCCTGGGCGGGCCTGGTGTGGTGGCTGAACCCGAGCTTCCTGTGGTGGCTGACGCCCATCGTGGGCTCTCTGATCCTGTCCATCCCGGTGTCGGTGATTTCCAGCCGTACCAACCTGGGCTTGCGCGCTCGTGACGAGAAGCTGTTCCTGATCCCCGAGGAATACTCCATTCCCCAGGAACTGCAGTCGACCGACGAGTACACCCACGAGAACCGCTGGCATGCACTCAAGGACGGCTTCGTCCGTGCCGTGGTCGATCCTCGCCAGAACGCCCTGGCGTATGGCATGGGTACGGCACGTCACGCCAAGTCGCCGCTGATCGAGAGCATGCGTGCGCAGTGGGTGAGCAAGGCGCTGGAAGCCGGGCCGCAGAAGCTCGACAACCCGACCCGCATGTCGCTGCTCAGCGACCCGGTGGCGCTGTCACGTCTGCACGACCACGTGTGGCGCGATCAGCACGCGCCGTGGCTGAGCGCCTGGCGCCAGTCCGTGGAGTCCGACCCGCATGCGCCGCTGTTGCCCCTGCAGCCTGCCGGTCTGCCGGCCGGCCAGGCCCTGCAAGCTTGACCTGCACGAGGGGCGGACGCCCGTCCGCTCCTCGGTGGTGCGCCGAAAGCGTTTTTGTGCTGCCATTTGGCGCGAAAACGGCCGCTGAACTTTGCCCTTCCCCCCGAGTAGGTTAGGATCGCACCCCGAAATGGCGCGCCGTGCTTGCGTGCCTGTTTTTCTGTCAGGGGAATGTGGATGAAAAAGTATCTGTCGATGCTGCTGGTCGGCGTCATGGCGTGGGCCGTCGGCACCACCGCACAGGCGGGCGCCATCGATGATGCGGTCAAGCGCGGCACCTTGCGAGTGGGCATGGACCCCACCTACATGCCGTTCGAAATGACCAACAAGCGTGGCGAGATCATCGGCTTCGAAGTCGACCTGCTCAAGGCGATGGCCAAGGCCATGGGCGTCAAGCTGGAACTGGTGTCCACTAGCCTCGACGGGATCATCCCGGCCTTGATGACCGACAAGTTCGACCTGATCGCCAGCGGCCTGACCGTGACCCAGGAGCGCAACCTGCGGATCAACTTCGCCGACCCCTTCATCGTCGTCGGCCAGACGCTGCTGATCCGCAAGGACCTGGGCGACAAGATCAAGAGCTACAAGGACCTGAACAGCGAGGAATACCGCATCACGTCCAAGTTCGGCACCACCGGCGAGATCGTGGCGCGCAAGCTGATCTCCAAGGCCAAGTACCACGGCTACGACAACGAGCCCGAGGCAGTGCTGGACGTGGTCAACGGCAAGGCCGACGCCTTCATCTATGACTCGCCCTACAACGTGGTGGCGCTGGACAAGGTCGGCAATGGCAAGCTGCTGTTCCTCGACAAGCCATTCACCTACGAGCCGCTGGCCTTCGGGTTGAAGAAGGGCGACCACGACAGCCTGAACTGGATCAACAACTTCCTGCGCCAGGCCCGTGAAGACGGCTCCTACGATCGGATCCACGACAAGTGGTTCAAGAGCACCACCTGGCTCAAGGAAATGGAGTGACACCGGCGCTTCCTGCCCGGCTGAGTCCCTCGACGCGCAGGCCTGGCCTGCGCGGCGGCTTTTAATCGGAACACATCGTGATCAAACACAACAAAGCCCAGTGGCCCTGGCATGCGTTGACGGCCCTGGTGCTGCTCGGCCTGGCCTTCAGCCTGTTCCATGCGACGTCGCGCATTTCGTATGAGTGGCAATGGCAACGCGTTCCCCAGTACTTTCTGTTTCAGGCTGAACAGGCGCAGCGCGCCGAAGCCTATGGCACCGTGCAGTCGGTGGCAGTCAACGGCGCCCAGACCGACGTGGTGCTGCTGGGTGAAGACGGCGTTGAACAACGCCTGCGCGTGGCCAGTGACAGCGTTCACCTGGACGAAGGCGACGACGTGGCCGAAGGGGACGCCATCGGCGTGACCCGGCACTGGTCGGCAGGGCCGATTCTGTGGGGCCTGTGGACCACGTTGTGGCTGTCGGTGGTGTGCGGGGTGCTCGGGCTGCTGATCGGGCTGGTGGCCGGCCTGTGCCGTATCTCGACCAACCCGACCCTGCGGCATCTGTCGACGCTGTATGTCGAGCTGGTGCGCGGTACGCCGTTGCTGGTGCAGATTTTCATCTTCTACTTCTTCATCGGTACCGTGCTGAATTTCTCTCGGGAGTTTGCCGGTGTCGCTGCGCTGTCGTTGTTCAGCGGCGCCTATGTGGCCGAGATCATCCGCGCCGGGGTGCAGTCGATCGCCCGCGGGCAGAACGAAGCGGCCCGTTCGCTGGGCCTGAATGCCGCGCAATCGATGCGCCACGTGGTGCTGCCGCAAGCCCTGAAAAGGGTTCTGCCGCCCCTGGCGGGGCAGTTCATCAGCCTGGTCAAGGACACCTCGCTGGTGTCGGTGATCGCGATCACCGAGCTGACCAAAAGTGGCCGCGAGGCGATCACCACTTCGTTTTCCACGTTTGAAATCTGGTTCTGCGTGGCCGGTCTGTACCTGCTGATCAATTTGCCGTTGTCGCAGATCGCCGGCCGGCTGGAACGGAGGCTTGCGCAAAGTGATTGAAGTTCGTGACCTGGTGAAAACCTTCGACACCCGCGGGCACGTGGTGCGCGCGGTGGACGGCGTCAGCACGTCGGTGTCCAGGGGCGAAGTGCTGGTGGTGCTGGGCCCGTCCGGTTCGGGCAAGTCGACCTTCCTGCGCTGCCTCAATGGGCTGGAAGCCTTCGATCAGGGGCTGGTCAGCATCGACGGCCTGCAGTTGGCCGACCCCAAGACCGATGTCAATGCCTACCGCCGCGAAGTGGGCATGGTGTTCCAGCATTTCAACCTGTTCCCGCACATGACCGTGCTGGAAAACCTGTGCCTGGCGCAGAAGGTAGTGCGCAAGCGCAGCAAGCCTGAGCGCGAGGCCAAGGCCCGTGCGCTGCTGGAGAAAGTGGGCATCGGCGAGAAAGCCAATGAATTCCCCTCACGCCTGTCGGGCGGCCAGCAGCAGCGCGTGGCTATCGCCCGCGCATTGGCCATGGACCCTAAGGTGATGTTGTTCGACGAGCCCACGTCGGCGCTCGACCCCGAGATGGTCGGCGAAGTGCTGGACGTGATGAAGACATTGGCCCTGGAAGGGATGACCATGGTCTGCGTGACCCACGAAATGGGCTTCGCCCGTGAGGTGGCCGATCGCATTCTGTTCTTCGATCACGGCAAGCTGCTCGAAGACACGGCACCGGCGCAATTCTTCACCGCCGCCCAGGACCCGCGCGCCCAGGCGTTCCTGCGCCAGGTGTTGTAACCCTGGCGCAAGCGCCGTTTGGCGGCGACGTTACACCTTGAACCGCCCGACCATGCCTTGCAGGTGAGTCCCCAGCCGCGCCAGCTCGACGCTGGAGGCGGCGGTTTCCTCGCTGGCGGCAGAGGTTTGCTCGGACACGTCGCGGACGTTGAGGATGCTGCGGTTGATCTCTTCGGCAACGGCGCTCTGTTGCTCGGCAGCGGCAGCGATCTGCTGGTTCATGGACTGAATGGTCGACACCGTGCGGGTGATGTTGGCCAGCGAGCCGCCGGCCTTGCGGGTCAGCTCCACCGTGCTGTCAGTCATCTCGCGGCTGCTGTCCATGGCCTGCGCGACCTGTTGGGTGCCGCTTTGCAGCGCAGCGATCAGGCCTTCGATTTCCTCGGTCGATTGTTGCGTACGCAATGCCAGGCTGCGCACCTCGTCGGCGACCACGGCAAAACCACGCCCCGCTTCGCCGGCGCGGGCCGCCTCGATGGCCGCATTGAGGGCCAGCAGGTTGGTTTGCTGGGCCACCGACTTGATCACATCGAGCACGCCGCCGATCTTGTCGCTTTCCTGTTTGAGATGGCCCATCGCTTCGGTCGAGGTGATCACCTCCTGGGCCAGGCGCTCGATCTGGGTGACCGCGGCATTGACCACGCGATCACCTTCACGCGCCTGCTGGTCGGCGACCACGGCCGCTTCGGACGCCTGCTCGGCATTGCGCGCCACCTCCTGCACCGTGGCGGCCATCTGGTTCATGGCAGTCGCGACCTGATCGGTTTCGACCTTCTGTGCGTTGACCCCGGCACTGGTCTGTTCAGTGACCGCTGAGAGCTCTTCGGCGGCGCTGGCGATCTGCGTCACGCCTTCGCTGATACCGCCAACCAGCTCGCGCAGGCTGACCGTCATGCGCTGCATGCTCGTCTGCAACTGGCCCAACTCGTCGCGGCGATTCACCTGAAGGTTCTGGCTGAGGTCGCCGCTGGCCACGCGCTCGACCACCACCAGGGTTTCGCGCAGCCCCAGCAGAATCTGCCGGGTAATGACCCAGGCCGCCAGCACGCCGATGAAAATCGCCAGCAGCGCAGCGACCGCCAGCACGGTTTTCGCGTTTTGGCTGTCGCTGTTGCGCTTTTCGGTTTGCGAGGCGCTCAACGCCTCACTGGCATCGAGCAGCTGTGTGCCTTCGCGGCCCATTTGCTCGAACAGGATGACCACGTTCTTCTGCGCTTCGCTGAACTGGGTCAGGGCTGCGCGGTAGGCTTGAAAGGCCTGCTCGGCCTGTTGCACGTTTGCTTGCCAGCGGTCGGGCAGCTGCGCTGGCAGCGCCTGCAGGGCGGCAAGGGTCTGGTCGATGGCAGTGAAGGCGGGTGCCTGCGCGTCAGGGTTAGTGCTGTAGGTGAACCCGCGCACCTGATAGCGTGACTGCTGCAGCAACTTGCCGACGGCCACCGCCGCGCCATACGGGCCAGCGTCACCGGATTCCAGCAGGCTGCGCTCGACCTCACCGATCAGCGACACCGCGCGGTCGGCATTGCTGCCCAGCCGGCCGCGGGCCTCTTCACGCTGGGCCAACGTCGCGCTCACCGACTGAAAGCCGGCCTTGTATTGCGTCAGCGCGGTGCTCTGGATGCTCAGTTGGGCAAGGTCTTCGGCCTTGGCCATGAAGCTGTTGGCACCCTGAAGTTCTTTTTCCAGCTGGTTCAACAATCGGTTGAGCTCATCGCCGCCGGCGGCGCCTTTTTGCATCTCGAACTGCTGCCGGGCGATGCGCAGTTCGCGGGTGAGGTCGCCAAGATGCTCGATGACGCCGATCTTGTCCCCACGCTCGATCAGCTTGCTCAGGCCTTGCCAGCCGCTGACAGTGATGAGCAGAGTGAGCATCAGCACTACGCCGAAGCCCAGGGAGAGTTTGCGGCCAACGCTGATGTTGCCCAGTACGCGGGCGAATGAATGAGCCATGTGGGAGTTCCCTGACAGGTGAAAAACCAAAATCATTTTCGGTTCTAAACCATCGGCAACTGTGGGGGGAACTGAAGGTCCGGCTATCCGCTAGAACAGGCGAGCCAGCAACGCAGGCACCGCATTCTCCACCCGAAGAATTCGCTCGCCCAGCTGCACAGGCGCTAGACCGGCCTTTTCAAGCAGTTCGATCTCGTAGGGGATCCAACCGCCTTCCGGACCGATGGCCAATGTTACGGGTTGTGTCACAGCCCTTGGGCAGGCCGGATAGTCACCCGGATGCCCTACGATAGCCAGCGAGTCACGTGACAGATCCGGTAATCGATCCTCGACGAAGGGTTTGAAGCGTTTTTCCAGGGTCACCTCGGGCAGTACCGTGTCGCGGGCCTGCTCCAGCCCCAGCACCAACTGCTCGCGAATCGCCTCAGGGGCCAGGAAGGGCGTTTGCCAGAAGCTTTTTTCGACGCGATAGCTGTTGAGCAGTATCAGACGGTCCACGCCCATGGCCGACACCGTCTGCAGCACCCGCCGCAGCATCTTGGGGCGGGGCAGGGCCAGCACCAGGGTCAACGGCAGTTTGGGTGGAGGGGGGCGCTGCAGCGACACCTGCAAGTGGGCCTCGCCGGCTTCCAGGCGCACGATGTGCGCCGAGCCCATCAAGCCGCCCAGGCGGCCCACGCGCAGCGTGTCGCCGACTTCCAGGCGTTGCACCTCTTGCATATGGGTCAGGCGCCGATCGGTCAGCACCACCTGATCGGCCGACACGAAGTCGGCCTCTTCCAGCAGCAACAGGTTCATGGCTGGGTGGCGGGAGGTTGATCGTTACGGTCGTCGTCTTCGGTTTCCGCGCTGCGCTTGCGAATCATGGCGCCGAACACGATACCTATCTCGAACAGCAGCCACATCGGCACCGCCAACAGGGTTTGCGAGAAGATATCGGGCGGGGTCAGGATCATCCCCACCACGAAGCAGCCGATGATCACGTAGGGGCGGATCTTGCGCAGGTAGGCGACGTCCACCACCCCGATCCACACCAGCAACACCACGGCGACCGGGATTTCGAAGGCCACGCCGAAGGCGAAGAACAGCGTCATGACAAAGTCCAGGTAGCTGGCGATGTCGGTGGCCATGGTGACCCCGTCGGGGGTGGCATGGGCGAAGAAGCTGAACACCAGCGGGAACACCAGGAAATAGGCGAAGGCCATGCCGGCATAAAACAGAAAGATGCTCGACACCAGCAGCGGCACCGCGATGCGTTTCTCGTGCTTGTACAGGCCGGGGGCGATGAAGCCCCAGATCTGGTGCAGGATCAGCGGCATGGCCAGAAACAGCGACACCATCATGGTCAGCTTGAAGGGCGTCAGGAACGGCGAGGCGACATCGGTCGCGATCATCGTCGCGCCTTCGGGCAAATACTTGCGCAGGGGCGCCGAGACCAGGGTGTAGATCTGCTGGGCGAAGGAAAACAGCCCGGCGAACACCAGGAAGATCACCGCGACGCAGCGCAGCAGGCGGGTACGCAGCTCGGTGAGGTGCGAAACCAGCGGCATGGGCTGGTCGTTTTCCGGGATTGTGCTCATGGGGCTCGCGGCGGCAATGGAGTGTCAGGGGCAGCCGGGGCGGGCTCGGCCGGGGCGTGCAGGGGATCGCTGGCACCCACCGGCGACTCGGCCGGCGCAGGCGGCAGCGCCGGTTCGGCCGGGACCGTGACGATGTCGTCGCTGGCCGCTGGCTTCACCGGGGGAACGGGCGGCAGTGTGTCGGGGTTGAAGATTTTGCGCGCTTCCTGCTCCAGCGACATCATGTGCTCGTTGTGCAGTTGACGACGAATCTCGTCCGCACCGATTTCCCGCTCCACTTCCTGCTTGATCGAGTTGAAGCTGCGTTTCAGCCGGCCAACCCACAGCCCGGCGGTGCGCGCAGCGCCCGGCAGGCGCTCGGGGCCGAGCACCAGCAGGGCCACCAGCCCGACAAGCAGCAGTTCACTGAAGCTGATACCGAACATTGATCAGTCTTTCCTGAGGGGCTCTTCGACTTTGTGATGCTGGCCGTCAACGGTGTGCGGCGGGGTCAGCGGCGAGGAGGCCTGTGGGTGCACCGGCTGGGCAGGTGGCTCGGCGGCGGGCTTGTCGTCGTCGTTCATGGCCTTGCGAAAGCCCTTGATCGACTCGCCGACGTCGGTGCCGAGGTTTTTCAGCTTCTTGGTGCCGAACACCAGCACCACCACGATCAGGATGACAACCCAGTGTTTCCAGTCAAAAAGACCCATCGTTCAAATCCTCAAAAAGCCCTGTCAGGCGGAAGGTTGGCGGGCGGCTTTCTCGGTGTGCCCGGACAGACCGAAGCGGCGATCGAGTTCGTCCAGCACCGCCTGGGGGTGTTGACCCAACTGGGCCAGCATCACCAGGCTGTGGAACCACAGATCGGCGGTTTCATAGATGAGTTCGCTGCAGTCGCCGCTGTGCGCGGCATCTTTGGCGGCAATGATGGTTTCGACCGACTCTTCGCCGACCTTTTCCAGAATCTTGTTCAGGCCCTTGGCGTACAGGCTGGCGACGTAGGAGCTGTCGGCCGCGGCACCCTTGCGCTCTTCGAGCACTTGCGCCAGGCGGGTCAGGGTGTCACTCATGGCGGTGTCCTGTCTGGTAAATGGCGTGTGGGTCCTTCAATACCGGATCGACGACGCGCCATTGGCCATTGTCATAAACGCGGTAGAAGCAGCTTTCCCGGCCAGTGTGGCAGGCAATGTCGCCGATCTGCTCGACCGTCATCACGATCACGTCGGCGTCGCAGTCCAGGCGCAGTTCGTGCAATTTCTGCACGTGGCCAGACTCCTCACCCTTGCGCCACAACCGGTTGCGCGAGCGTGACCAGTAGATTGCGCGGTTTTCGCGGGCCGTCAGCGCCAGCGCTTCACGGTTCATCCAGGCCATCATCAGGATACGCCCGGTTTTATGGTCCTGGGCGATCGCGGGTATCAGGCCATCGCTGTCCCATTTGATCTCGTCCAGCCAGTTACTCATCTAAAGCCCCGACAATCAGATTTTCAAAGCGGCGAACTGCAGTGCAGCGCCTAGTGTGCCAGCCCAATCCACCACTGGCTATCGGCGCACGACCAGATAGAGCCCCGAGGCCAGCATTATCCAGGCCGGCCAGGCGTGTACGGTGTCGTACGCGGCGCCCGTGCTGGCCAGCACCGCACCGCCCGTCAGCAGGATGCAGCCAGTCATGCGCACGGCCCAGTGATCGCTGTCGCGCCGCCACGGCGGGCTGGGGTCCTTGGCGTGGGGCTGGGAAAGGCGCTCCAGCAGGTCACGGGTCATGTTGGCCAGATGCGGGATCTGCTCGACCTGCGACTGTACATTCTGAAACAGGTTTTTCGGGCTGGCGCGCTCGCGCATCCAGCGTTCGAGGAACGGTTGTGCAGTGCTCCACAAGTCCAGGTCGGGATACAGCTGGCGCCCCAGGCCTTCGATGTTCAGCAGGGTTTTCTGCAGCAGCACCAGTTGTGGCTGCACTTCCATGTTGAAGCGTCGGGCCGTCTGGAACAGGCGCATCAGGACCTGGCCGAAGGAGATGTCCTTGAGCGGCTTCTCGAAGATGGGTTCGCACACGGTGCGAATGGCCGCCTCGAGCTCGTTGAGCTTGGTTTCCGCCGGCACCCAGCCGGAGTCGATGTGCAACTGCGCGACGCGCCGGTAATCGCGCTTGAAGAAGGCGAACAGGTTGCGCGCCAGGTAGTCCTGGTCCTCGGGGGTCAGGCTGCCGACGATGCCGCAGTCGATGGCGATGTACTTGGGGCGCCAGGGCGTGACGGTGCTGACGAAAATATTGCCCGGGTGCATGTCGGCATGGAAGAAGCTGTCGCGGAACACCTGCGTGAAGAAGATCTCCACGCCGCGCTCGGCCAGCAGCTTCATGTCGGTGCGCTGGTCGGCCAGGGTGGCCAGGTCGGTCACCTGCACGCCATAGATGCGCTCCATGACCAGCACTTTGGGCCGGCACCAGTCCCAGTACACCTGGGGCACATAGAGCAGCTCGGAGCCTTCGAAGTTGCGCCGCAACTGGCTGGAGTTGGCAGCCTCGCGCAGCAGGTCGAGTTCATCGTAGATGGTCTTCTCGTAGTCGCTGACCACGTCCACCAGATGCAGCAGGCGGGCGTCGGCCGACAGCCGTTCGGCTTGCCGGGCCAGCAGAAACAGCCACGCCAGGTCCTGGCCGATGATCGGCTTGAGCCCCGGACGGATGACTTTGACCACCACTTCTTCGCCGCTTTTCAGGCGCGCCGCATGCACTTGGGCCACGGACGCCGAGGCCAGCGGCTCGACGTCGAAGCGGCTGAACACGTCGGTGATCTTCGCCCCCAGTTGCTGCTCGATGAGCGCCATGGCTTTCTGCGAGTCGAACGGCGGTACGCGGTCCTGCAGCAGCATCAGTTCGTCGGCGATGTCCTCGGGCAGCAAGTCGCGCCGGGTCGAGAGGATCTGCCCGAACTTGATGAAGATCGGCCCCAGGTCCTGCAGGGCCATGCGCAAGCGTGCGCCCCGGTTGAGTTCCTGGCGGCTGCGTGGCAGCCAGCGCCATGGCATGCCGAAACGGGTGATTTTCAACCACCAGGGCAGGGGCATGGCGAACATCAGGTCATCGAGGCGGTAGCGGATCACGACGCGCTGGATGCGCAACAGACGGCGGACGGCAAGCAGCTTCATGCGTTATCGCTGGAGTTGTGGGATCGGACGAGGCGCTCAATGCGCGCTTCGAGGCGTTCGGTGGCAAGCTTCACATCGTCGAGCTCGGCGAAGCGGGCCTGGGCTTCCTGCTGGCCGACCAGAGTACGCGCTTCTTCGCTCAAGTACTCGCCCAGATTATGGCTCAGCCCGGCCAGGCCCTGGCGAGTCCACTCGGTACGGCTGCGCAAGTGGCTGCCGATCAGGTGGCTGGCCACCGGGCCGAGCCAGCGCGACAGCTCGTACTCCCAGTCCAGTTCCAGGTCCTGCAGCACGCCGACCAGGTCCAGCAGGGCGCCGCTGTCGCCGTCGAGGTCGACCTCGGGGCTGTGCAGCACGGCGGTCTTGTTCTTGCTCAGGGCCAGTTGCAACAGGCTCGTGGCCGGGGCGCGCAGCGTGCAGTCAGCCGGTGCGCTCCATTGCGTGGCCAGCAGCAGGCCGTCGGCGCTGGGCAGGATGAACAGTTGCAGGGCCGGTTGCCGGCATTGCACGGCAATCACTTTGCCGTGCAGGTGCGCCAGTCGGGCCAGCGCCGTGCTGTCCAGGCGCAGCACCCGGTTCAGGCCATGCTCGACGCCGGCAATCAGGCCGCGCAGCAGCATCAGGGCTTGATTCCGCGGTGCAGGGCGACAATGCCCGAGGTCATGTTGTGGTAGGTCACGCGGTCGAAGCCGGCATGCACCATCATCGACTTGAGGGTTTCCTGGTCGGGGTGCATGCGGATCGACTCAGCCAGGTAGCGGTAGCTGTCGGCGTCGTTGGTGATGAGCTTGCCCATCAGCGGCATGAACGCGAACGAGTAGGCGTCGTAGGCCTTGGACATCAGCTTGTTGGTCGGCTTGGAGAATTCCAGCACCAGCAGGCGCCCGCCCGGCTTGAGCACGCGCAGCATCGAGGCGATGGCGTCTTCCTTGTTCGTGACATTGCGCAGGCCGAAGGCGATGGTCACGCAATCGAAATGGTTGTCGGGGAACGGCAGCTTCTCGGCGTCGGCCTGAACGAACTCGACGTTGCCGGCCACGCCCAGGTCGAGCAGGCGATCACGGCCCACCTTGAGCATCGACGCGTTGATGTCCGCCAGCACGACCTGGCCCGTGCTGCCGACCAGTTGCGAGAACTTGCGCGTCAGGTCACCCGTGCCGCCGGCAATGTCGAGCACACGGTTGCCACTGCGTACGCCGGACAGCTCGATGGCGAAGCGTTTCCACAAGCGGTGCATGCCCCCGGACAACACGTCGTTCATCAGGTCGTACTTGGCGGCTACCGAATGGAACACCTCAGCGACCTTCTCGGCTTTCTGGCTTTGCGGGACGCTTTTGTAGCCAAAGTGCGTGGTAGGTTCGGCATCGCTGTCTTTGCGCTGATCATTCATATCGCTGTCACCGGAAAAAATTACTGGCCATTCTAATCCCGGTGGGCGGCTTTGTCTTGGCAAGGCTGGCCCGATGTGGAACGAACGGCCAATCAAGCTACTATGGGTGCCGATAATCTTTACTCAGGATTCGTTGAATGACCCTCATCAGCGTTGAGCGCAAACACAACCTCGGCCGCGACAGGGCCCGGCAGAAGGCCGAAATCGTGGTCGACAAGCTGGTCCGGCGCTATGAAGTGCAGGCCACCTGGGCCGGTGACACGGTGGAGGTCAAGCGCAGCGGCGCCAATGGCACGGTGCAGATCGGCGATGACAGTATTCGTATCGATCTCAAGCTGGGCACGATGCTGTCGATCATGAGCGGCACGATCCAGGCGGAAATCGAAAAGGCGCTGGACAAGGCACTGGCGGCCTGACGCTTGCCCTGAGCAAGGGGCACCCGGCCGGCACGCGTCATAGCATCAGTTTGACCACACTTTGCGCCGGGTCGCGGGTTTTGCCGGCCGCACGCAGTTCAGCCTCGTAGTCCGCCCACAGTTGCTGTTGGCGCACCGCAAGCTGATACAGGTATTCCCAGGTGAACAGGCCGCTGTCGTGGCCGTCGTCAAAGGTCAATTTCAGCGCATAGTGGCCTGCAGGCTCGATCTTGCTCAGGCCGACCCCCAGCTTGCCGTATTGCAGGATCGGCTTGCCGTGGCCCTGCACTTCGGCCGACGGTGAGTGCACGCGCAGAAATTCCGCTGGCAGGTCGTAGGCTTCATCGGGGCCATAGGCGAGGCTGAGGGTCTTGGATGCCTTGTGAAGGGTGATGGCGGTAGGAATTCGGGTCATGGGAGGTGGCCTGTACGATGTGCCGTGCCGCGAGGGTGCCGCCAGCGACGACCTGCGCAGCGGCCGGTCGTCGCCAGGGTTGGCGGGTTACAGAATATAACGCGACAGGTCTTCGTTCTGCGCCAGTTCACCGAGGTGGCTATTGACGTACTCGGCGTCGATGCGGATGGGCGCGTCGCTGTGCGCACTGGCCAGGTCGCCAGCGCTGAACGATACCTCCTCCAGCAGCCGCTCGAGCAACGTATGCAGGCGGCGAGCCCCGATGTTCTCGGTTTTCTCGTTGACCTGCCAGGCGATCTCGGCCAGCCGCTTGATGCCCTCGGGCAGGAACTCGATGTTTAGGCCTTCGGTCTTCAACAGCTCGCGGTACTGTTCGGTCAGCGAGGCATGCGGTTCGCTGAGGATGCGCTCGAAGTCCTGGGGGCTGAGCGCCTTGAGCTCGACCCGAATCGGCAGGCGGCCTTGCAGTTCCGGCACCAGGTCACTGGGCTTGCTCAGGTGGAACGCGCCCGAGGCGATGAACAGGATGTGGTCGGTCTTGACCATGCCCAGCTTGGTGTTGACCGTGCACCCTTCGATCAGCGGCAGCAGGTCGCGCTGTACACCCTCGCGGGACACGTCGGCGCCACCGACATTGCCGCGCTTGGCAACCTTGTCGATTTCGTCGATGAACACGATCCCGTGCTGCTCCACTGCCTCGAGGGCGCGGGCCTTGAGCTCTTCCTCGTTGACCAGGCGCCCGGCCTCTTCTTCACGCACCAGCTTGAGCGCTTCCTTGACCTTGAGCTTGCGGCTCTTGCGCTTGCCCTTGCCCATGTTGGCGAACAGGTTCTGCAGCTGGTTGGTCATCTCTTCCATGCCCGGCGGCGCGGAGATGTCGACGCCGGAGGCCTCGGCCACCTCGATCTCGATCTCCTTGTCGTCCAGCTGGCCTTCGCGCAGGCGCTTGCGAAACAGCTGGCGGGTGTTGCTGTCCGGGGCCGGGTCTTCGTTGAAGCCGGCACGGGCAGCGGGCAGCAGCGCATCGAGAATGCGTTCTTCGGCGGCGTCTTCGGCACGATGGCGCACCTTGACGATTTCCTGTTCGCGCAGCAGCTTGATCGCGGCGTCGGCCAGGTCGCGGATGATCGACTCGACGTCACGGCCCACATAGCCGACTTCGGTGAACTTGGTGGCTTCGACCTTGATGAACGGGGCATTGGCCAGCTTGGCCAGGCGCCGGGCGATTTCGGTCTTGCCGACGCCGGTAGGACCGATCATCAGAATGTTCTTGGGGGTGACCTCGACACGCAGCTCTTCAGGCAGCTGCATGCGGCGCCAGCGGTTACGCAGGGCGATGGCGACGGCGCGCTTGGCATCGTCCTGGCCGATGATATGGCGGTTGAGTTCGTGGACGATCTCGCGGGGGGTCATGGACATGGTATTTGGCGGTCCTCTAGCGTCGTGGTAAGCGAAGGGTCAGCTTGTCACTCAGCGAGGTCCAGCTCCTCGATAGTCAGGTTGTGGTTGGTGAAGACGCAGATGTCGCCAGCGATGCCCAACGCCGTCTCGGCGATTTCACGGGCCGACAGGTCGGTTTTCATTAGCATCGCCCGGGCCGCGGCCTGGGCGAATGCGCCGCCCGAACCCATGGCAATCAGGCCGTCTTCTGGCTCTACGACATCGCCGTTGCCGGTAATGATCAGCGACGCGTCCTTGTTGGCGACGGCGAGCATGGCTTCCAGCCGGCTGAGGGAGCGGTCGGTACGCCATTCCTTGGCCATTTCCACGGCAGCGCGCACCAGGTGACCTTGATGCTTGTCGAGCTGGCCTTCAAAGCGTTCGAACAGGGTGAAGGCGTCGGCCGTCGCACCGGCGAAGCCGGCGATGACCTGGCCGTGGTGCAGGCGCCGGACTTTTTTGGCGTTACCTTTCATCACGGTATTGCCGAGAGAAACCTGGCCGTCGCCGCCCATGACGACTTTGCCGTTGCGGCGGACTGAAACGATGGTGGTCAAGGGGGGAGTCTCCACGCAGCGGGGCGAAAATGCCCTGATGGAAACTCATATGGGGGTGGGGCGACGTATTTCAACCTTTGGCGGCGGCTACCGGCTCGGCAGCCGCCGCTGGACCCTTACTGGCGGGTCTGGCGTTGCTGTAACAACAGATTGCTGAAGCCACTGCCGGCCAGCTGTTTCTGCGCGGTGGTCAACTGGTCGCGGTTGCTGAACGGACCGACCAGCACTCGGTACCAGACATCCTCCTTGACCGTGCCAGACTCCACCTGCACCGATTGGCCCAGCAGGATGATCTGCGCGCGAACCTTGTCGGCGTCGGCCTGCTTGCGGAACGAACCGGCCTGCAGGAAGAACTGCGTCGTCGCGGCGGGCTTGATCACCGGTGGGGCCGGGGGCGGCACCGCGCCACTGAGCGCTGCCTGGGCGCGTGCCGTGTCGATCTTGGCTGCTTCGGCCGGTGTCACCGGTGCCTGGGCCGGGATCGGCGGGGTTTTTTCCGGCACGGCCTCGGGCGGCACGATCACTTCCGACTCGGGCAGCAAGGTGTAGAAGTCATACTTGGGCTTGACCGGCTGCTGCGGGCTGGGCGGCGTCTTGTTGGCCTCGGCGATTTTCTGCGCCTTGGTCTGTTCAGGGCGCTCACGCTTGATGTCGTCGCGCCCGGGCTCCAGTTTCATCAGGAACACGATGAACGCGCCGACGCCGAGGCCGACAGCCATCCACAACCAGCCAGGGATCGGTTTCTTCGCGGGGGCGGAATTGCGGCTGGCGCCACGCTTGGGAGCAGGTTTTTTCTTGGCAGCCAACTTACATGCGCTCCAGGGTTTGCAGACCGAGCAGTTGCAGGCCTTGTTTGAGGGTGCGGCCGGTCAGCGCAGCCAGGCGCAGGCGGCTGTTTTGCTGCTGGGGATTCTCGGCCGCCAGGATCGGGCAATTCTCGTAGAAGCTGGAGAACAGCCCGGCCACGTCGTACAGGTAGGTACACAGCACATGCGGCGTGCCTTTTTCCGCGACGTTGTTCAGCACCTCGCCGAACTGTGCCAGGCGTGCCGCCAGTTCCTGCTCCTGCGCGGCCTCGAGCACGATCTGCCCCTGGACTTCGGCGAAGTCCTTGCCCAGCTTGCGGAACACGCCGGCGACCCGGGTGTAGGCGTACAGCAGGTACGGTGCGGTATTGCCTTCGAAATTGAGCATCTGGTCGAAGTTGAAGCTGTAATCGCTGGTGCGATGCTTGGACAGGTCGGCATATTTCACCGCGCCGATCCCGACGGCCTTGGCGATCACGCGCAGGTCGGCCTCGGCAGCCTCCGGGTTCTTCTCCCGGACCAGCGCGAAGGCGCGCTCTTCGGCTTCGTCGAGCAGGTCGACCAGCTTCACGGTGCCGCCATCACGGGTCTTGAAGGGGCGACCGTCCGCGCCGTTCATGGTGCCGAAGCCCATGTGCTCCATCTGCATGTCATTGGTGACGAAACCGGCACGCCGGGCCACCTCGAACACTTGCTGGAAGTGCAGGGCCTGACGCTGATCGACGAAATACAGCGCGCGGTCGGCTTTGAGCACATTGCTGCGGTAGCGCACGGCGGCCAGGTCGGTGGTGGCATACAGATAGCCGCCACCGGCCTTTTGCACGATGACCGGCAGCGGTGTGCCTTCGGCCGTCTTGAATTCGTCGAGGAAGACGCACTGGGCGCCGTTGCTTTCCACCAGCAGGCCTTTGCTCTTGAGGTCGCTGACCACGTTGGAGAGGTCGTCGTTGTAGGCGCTTTCGCCCTTCACGTCGGCCGGCGTCAGGTTGACGTTGAGGCGCTCGTAGGTGGCCTGGCAGTGCGACAGCGAAATCTGGTTGAAGCGTTGCCACAGGGCCAGGCATTCGGCATCGCCGGCCTGCAGCTTGACCACCAGGGCGCGGGCCCGCTCGGCGAACTCGGGGGACTCGTCGAACCGCTGCTTGGCGGCGCGGTAGAAATTTTCCAGGTCGGACAGCTCGTCGCTGGTGGTCGGCTTTTCCTGAAGGTAGGCCAGCAGCATGCCGAACTGGGTGCCCCAGTCACCCACGTGGTTCTGGCGGATCACGGTGTCGCCCAGGAACGCCAGCACATTGGCCACACCGTCGCCGATGATGGTCGAGCGCAGATGGCCCACGTGCATTTCCTTGGCCAGGTTGGGCGCGGACAGGTCGACCACGACCCGCTGTGGGGCGCCGGCCTTGTGCACGCCGAGCTTGTCGTCGAGCAGCGCAGCATCCAGTCGGGCGGCCAGCGCCTGGGTGTTCTGGAAGAAATTGAGGAAGCCAGGGCCGGCGATCTCGGCCTTGCTGACGTTCTCGTCGGCCGGCAGTGCCGCGATGATTTTCTCTGCCAGGTCGCGCGGCTTCATGCCGGCCGGCTTGGCCAGCATCATGGCGATGTTGCTGGCGAAGTCGCCGTGGGTCTTGTCCCGGGCGTTTTCGACCTGGATCGCCGGCGTCAGCCCTTCAGGCAACACGCCTTCTTTGACGAGATGAGTCAGGGCTTGCTGGATCAGCTGGCGAATGGTGTCTTTCATGGGGCTCTCTTTCGACCGCAAGCGCGGCGGCGCCTGGATGCGCAGGTGGAAAAACTGGCTATTATCCGTTGACTCGCAGGCCTTGCCAACCTTTCGGTCAGTAAAGATCCACCGGGTCCACGTCCAGCGCCCAGCGCACCTGGCGCCCGCTGGGCATCTGCTCCAGTTGCAGCATCCACTGGTTGAGCAGGCGATGCAGGCCGGCCCGGGCGCTGGCCTGCACCAGCAATTGCGCGCGAAAGCGCCCGGCGCGACGCTCCATCGGCGCGGGTACGGGGCCGAGCAATTCGACGGCCTTGATGTCCATCTGCTGCAGCAAACCTTCGGCAAGGCTGCAGGCTTCGTCCAGGAACGCTTCGGCCTGGCCCGGCTTGTGCGCCTCGGCGCGCAGCAGTGCCAAGTGTGAAAACGGTGGCAGCCCGGCACTGCGGCGCTCGCTCAAGGCCTGCTCGGCGAAGGCGAAGTAACCCTGTTCCGTGAGTTGCACCAGCAGCGGGTGCTCGGCCAGGTGGGTTTGAATGATCACCTTGCCGGGCTCTTCGGCCCGCCCGGCTCGCCCGGCGACCTGCACGATCAATTGCGCCATGCGCTCGCTGGCGCGGAAGTCGCCGGAAAACAGCCCGCCGTCGGCGTCCAGGATCGACACCAGGGTCACCCGCGGGAAGTGGTGCCCCTTGGCCAGCATCTGCGTGCCGACCAGGATGCACGGCTGGCCCCGCTGGATGGTCGCGAACAGCTGGTTCATGGCGTCCTTGCGCGACGTGCTGTCGCGATCGACGCGCAGCACCGGGTAGTCGGGAAACAGGATGCTCAAGCGTTCTTCGGCGCGCTCGGTGCCGGCGCCCACGGGGCGCAGGTCCACTTTCGAGCACTTCGGGCACTGGCGTGGCACCCGTTCGACATGCCCGCAGTGATGGCAACGCAACTCCCCGGAGCGCTGATGCACCGTGGTGCGGGCATCGCAGCGCGGGCATTCCGACAGCCAGCCGCAATCGTGGCACAGCAGGGTCGGCGCAAACCCGCGCCGGTTGAGAAACACCAGCACCTGCTGGCCCTTTTCCAGGGTCTGGCCGATGGCCTGTTGCATCGGACCGCTGATGCCGCTGTCCAGCGGTCGGCTTTTCACGTCCAGGCGCAGGAATTTCGGTTGCTGTGCGCCGCCGGCACGGTGGTTCAGGCGCAGCAGGGCGTAGCGCCCGGTGTAGGCATTGTGCAGGCTTTCCAGCGAAGGCGTGGCCGAGCCCAGCAGGATCGGGATGTTCTCCTGGCGCGCCCGCACGATGGCCAGGTCGCGGGCGTGATAGCGCAGGCCTTCCTGCTGTTTATAGGAGCCGTCGTGTTCTTCGTCGATGATGATCAGGCCCGGGTTCTTCATCGGCGTGAACAGCGCCGAGCGGGTGCCGATGATGATGTCGGCCTCACCGTCGCGGGCGGCCAGCCAGGCGTCCAGCCGCTCGCGGTCGTTGACGGCCGAATGCAGCAGGGCGATGCGGGCATTGAAGCGTTGCTCGAAGCGCGCCAGGGTCTGCGGGCCGAGGTTGATCTCGGGAATCAGCACCAACGCCTGCTTGCCGGCTTGCAGGGTCTGGTGGATCAGTTGCAGGTAGACCTCGGTCTTGCCGCTGCCGGTGACCCCGGCCAGCAGCGAGGCGTGGAAACTGCCCAGGCCGGCGCGCACGGCTTCGAAGGCGGCGCGCTGTTCCTCGTTGAGCGGCAGCTCGGGTTGCGCCAGCCAGTGTTCGTGACGCTCGCCGGGGGCGTGGCCGCGCACTTCCACTGTCACCAGGCCCTTGGCCAGCAGCAGGTCGAGGCTGTCCTTGCTCAGCAGCAGCTTGCTCAGCAGTTGATGGGCAACGCCGTGCGGATGCTGGGCCAGGGTCGACAGCGCCTCGCGCTGCTTGGGCGCGCGGGCGATGCGCGGGTCATCGAGGCGAGCATCGGGGGCCGCGCGCCAGAAGCGCTGCTGACGCGCTTCGGCCGGCTCCCCCTGGCGCAGCAGCACCGGAAGTGCCCAGCTCAAGGTGTCGCCCAGGCCGTGCTGGTAGTACTGGGACGTCCACAGGCACAGCTTGAACAGCGAGTCGGGCAGTGGGCTGACCGGGTCGAGCAGGGCGATCGCCGGCTTGAGTTTGTCGGCAGGCACTTCGCTGTGGTCGGCGACTTCGATCAGCACGCCGATCATCTCCCGGCGCCCGAACGGCACGCGCAACCGCATGCCCGGGGTGAACCGGACATGGCTGGACTGCGGCGGCGCACGATAGTCGAACAGGCGTCGCAGCGGCGAGGGCAGGGCGAGGCGCAGGATGACGTCGGGCACGCAGGTGGTCCACTGATGAGCGATAGCCGCGCAGCCTAGCAGACGACAGTCGGTACAGGCGACAACTTGCGTGTGGCGCCGAGTCTGTTAATATGCGCGGCCTAATTACGTGCGGTATTCAACAATGGTGTTGGATGGCGGCACGCAGCCCGAGGAAGTAGCCATGAAACCAGAAATTCATCCCGCATACGAAGCCATCGACGCTACCTGCAGCTGCGGTAACGTCATCAAGACTCGCTCCACTCTGTGCAAGCCACTGAGCCTGGACGTCTGCTCCGAGTGCCACCCGTTCTACACCGGCAAGCAGAAGACGCTGGACGTAGGCGGCCGTGTAGATCGCTTCAAGCAGCGTTTCGGCGGTTTCGGCGCTACCAAAAAAGCGTGATTGGCTTGCCCGTGCTGTTGAAGAAGGCGCCCCTTGTGGGCGCCTTTTTTTGTCTGGCGTTTGGCCTGCTGCCCGCCATGGCCTCGGCGCAGGAGTGCATGGCCCCGGTGGGGCTGGCGCAGTTCGACGTAGCGCGCGTGGTGGACGGTGACACCCTGCGCCTGCGCGATGGCCGCAGCGTGCGCCTGATCGGCATCAATACCCCCGAGCGGGGTCGCCAGGGCCGCAGCGACGAACCGTTCGCGGTCCAGGCCCAGCGCCGCCTGCAGAAGCTGGTGGATGCCAGCGACGGCCGGGTCGGCCTGCAGCTCGGCGCGCAGGGCAAGGACCGGCACCAGCGAACCCTGGCCCATGCCTATACCCGCGATGGCCAGAATATCGAAGCCCGGCTGCTGGCCGAGGGCCTGGGTTGGCAGGTGGTCGTGGCGCCCGACAACACCCTTGCGCACTGCCAGCGGCAGGCCGAGCAGAGCGCTCGCCAGCAGCGACTGGGCGTGTGGCGCGAGTCACCGGTGCAGGCTGCGTCGGCGGTCTCGGCGTCGGGCTTTGCCATCGTGCGCGGGCACGTCACCCAGGTCGAGCACAACGGCGGCGGTACCTGGATCGAGTTGGATCGCGCCCTGGTGTTGCAGGTGCCTGCGGCTGCCCGTCGGTACTTTTCCGATCGGTGGCTGGCGGGCCTTTCCGGGCGCGAGGTCGAGGCGCGCGGCTGGGTGGTGGACCGCGCCCGGCACGGTGCTGCGAAGGCGGGGCAGTTGCGCTGGATGCTGCGCCTGACCGACCCGATGATGCTGCAGGATGCCCGTCGCTGAATCATCCCAGTCTTAGGCCAAAGTCGTAAGTCGTGGCCCTTGACATTGTGACTGGTCAGTCTTGTCGGGTGTTTGCTTCTTGCGTATCCTCGGCGATCACGTCAGACCCACAGAAAAAAGCGGAACGCCAACATGTCAGATTTGAAAACTGCCGCTCTCGAATACCATGCCCACCCACGTCCAGGAAAGCTGAGCGTCGAACTCACCAAGCCCACCGCGACCGCCCGCGACCTGTCGCTGGCCTACAGCCCAGGCGTGGCCGAGCCCGTCCGTGAAATCGGCCGCGACCCTGAACTGGCCTACAAGTACACCGGCAAAGGCAACCTGGTAGCGGTGATCTCCGACGGTACCGCCATCCTTGGCCTGGGCAACCTGGGTCCACTGGCATCAAAGCCGGTCATGGAAGGCAAAGGCGTTCTGTTCAAGCGTTTCGCCGGCATCGATGTGTTCGACATCGAAGTCGATTCGGAAAGTCCGCAAGCGTTCATCGACACCGTGAAGCGTATCTCCATCACCTTCGGTGGCATCAACCTGGAAGACATCAAGGCGCCCGAGTGCTTCGAGATCGAGCGTGCGCTGATCGAGCAGTGCGACATCCCGGTGTTCCACGATGACCAGCACGGCACCGCGATCGTGACCGCAGCCGGCATGATCAACGCCCTGGAAATCGCCGGCAAGACGCTGGAAGAAGCCAAGATCGTCTGCCTCGGCGCAGGTGCAGCGGCCATCTCCTGCATGAAGCTGCTGGTGAGCATGGGTGCCCGGATCGAAAACATCTACATGATCGACCGTACTGGCGTGATCCACGCTGGCCGCGACGACCTGAACCAGTACAAGGCCGTGTTCGCCCACGCCACCGAGAAGCGCACCCTGGCCGACGCCCTGGACGGTGCCGACGTGTTCGTCGGCTTGTCCGGGCCGAACCTGCTGAGCGCCGAAGGTTTGAAAACCATGGCCGCCAACCCGATCGTGTTCGCCTGCTCGAACCCGGATCCGGAAATCTCGCCAGAGCTGGCACACGCGACCCGCAACGACGTGATCATGGCCACCGGCCGTTCGGACTACCCGAACCAGGTCAACAACGTACTGGGCTTCCCCTTCATCTTCCGCGGTGCCCTGGACGTTCGCGCCAAGCGTATCAACGAAGAAATGAAGATCGCCGCCGCCAACGCCCTGCGTGAGCTGGCCAAGCTGCCGGTTCCTCAGGAAGTCTGCGACGCCTACGGTGGCATCTCGCTGGAATTCGGTCGTGAGTACATCATCCCCAAACCCCTGGATGCACGCCTGATCACCGTGATCTCCGATGCTGTGGCCAAGGCCGCCATCGAGACTGGTGTGGCGACCCTGCCGTACCCACAGAACTACCCGCTCAAGAGCGTTGACGATGTTTTCAACGGTTAAGTACGGTTAGCGTCAAAAGGCCCACTGTCGTGGGCCTTTTTTTTGAGCGTCTATCAGGCAGGCGGGGTGCCAGCGACACCCCGGTTGCGTGGATCAGAACAGGTCGATGGGCGCCGACTCATCTGCCGGCAGCGGGCTGCCAGGGGCGATGCCGTTGCCCAGCTCGCTGCCCGAAGGGGGCGTGTCTTCGCTCTTGAACAGTTCGAAGTAGGCATTGGGCGTGCCGGGGGCTGCGGCGCGGCCACTGACAGGGTCGACTCGCAGGCTCAGGATGCCCTCCGGCTCGGCCTGAGTGTGCGCCGGCTTGTCCTTCAGCGCGGCCGCCATGTAGTTCATCCAGATGGGCAGTGACACCGTGCCGCCAAATTCATGACGGCCCAGGGTTTCCGGCTGGTCGAAGCCCGTCCACACCGTGGTGATGTAGTCGGCGTTGTAGCCCGAGAACCAGGCATCCTTGGATTCGTTGGTGGTACCGGTCTTGCCGGCCAGGTCGCTGCGACCCAACGCCATGGCCCGGCGCCCGGTGCCGCGCTTGATCACGTCCTCGAGCATGCTGTTGAGGATGAATGTGGTGCGGCCATCGATGATGCGATCGGCGACGATGGGCGTTGCCGGCGGCAGCGCTGCCGTGGCGCTGCCGTCCATATTGACCGGTACCGCGGGCGGGGCCGGGATCGCCGTGGCCGACGGCGTGGCAACGGGCTCGGGCGTGACCACCGCCACCTCGTCGCCGGGCACCGTGGGGGGGTTGGCCACGAACAGCGGCTCGCCGTTGCGCGACTCGATGCGGCTGATCAGGTAGGGCGCCACCTTGTACCCGCCGTTGGCGAACACGCTCCAGCCGGTGGCGATTTCCATCGGCGTCAGGGTGGCGGTGCCCAGTGCCAGGGACAGGTTGCGCGGCAAGTCCTGCTTGTCGAAACCGAATTTGCTGATGTAGTCGATGGCGTAGTCGATGCCGATGCTTTGCAGCACGCGGATCGAGACCAGGTTGCGCGACTTGTACAGTGCCTCGCGCAGGCGGATCGGGCCCAGGAAGGTGTTGGTGTCGTTTTTCGGACGCCACACCTTGTCGACGTGTTCGTCGGTGAACACGATCGGCGCATCATTGACCAGGCTGGCCGGGGTGAAACCGCCATCCAGGGCAGCACTGTAGATGAAGGGCTTGAAGCTCGAGCCGGGCTGGCGCTTGGCCTGCATGGCACGGTTGTAATTGCTCTGCTCGAACGCGAAGCCGCCGACCAGGGCGCGGATGGCGCCGTCGTGGGGGTCCAGCGAAACCAGTGCGCTTTGCGCCGTCGGAACCTGGCTGAAGGCCAGCTTGGCGTCCGCCACGCGCTGTACCCGGATCACGTCGCCGATCTGCGCGACGTCCGAGGGCTGGGCCGGCGCACGGCCCACGCTGTTGGTATTGAGGAAGGGGCGCGCCCACTTCATGGTTTCCCAGTCGACACGCTCGTCCTTGCCGTCGCGGGTCAGCACGGTGATCGACACCTTGTCGACCTGAACCACGATGGCCGGCTCCAGGCCGTTGAGGGGGCGCAGCTTGCTCAGTTCCAGGGCCCAGGCCTCACGGGTCTTGCCGGGCAGGCGCGACTCGGGGCCGCGATAGCCATGGCGCTGGTCGTACGCGATCAAACCCTCGAACACGGCCTGGTTGGCATGCTCCTGCAAATCGCTGGGCACTGTGGTGGTGACGCGGAAGCCTTGGGTGTAGGCGTCGCTGCCGTAGCGACCCACCATTTCGGCCCGCGCCATTTCGGCGATCCAGGGCGCCGCCAATTCTGGCGTGGGAACGTGGTAACTGGCGTTGACCGGCTCGTTCAGGGCCGCCTGGTAACTGGCCTGGTCGATCTTGCCGAGGCGGAACATGCGCCCCAGGATCCAGTCGCGGCGCTCCTTGCTGCGCACAGGGTTGGCCAGCGGGTTGAAACGCGACGGTGCCTTGGGCAAACCGGCGATCATCGCCATCTGCGCCAAACTTACGTCGCGGATCGACTTGCCGTAATACACCTGCGCTGCCGCCTCGATCCCGTAGGCACGGTTGCCCAGGTAGATTTTGTTGACGTACAGCTCGAGAATTTCGTCTTTGGTCAGTTGGCGCTCTATTTGCAGGGCCAAGAGGATTTCGGTGATTTTTCGCGAAAAGCTGCGCTCACTCGTCAAAAAATAGTTCTTGGCGACTTGCATGGTGATGGTGCTGCCGCCGGTCTGGATATGTCCGCTGCGCAACAATTGAGTCGCGGCGCGCGCCAGGCTGCTGGGGTCGACACCGTAGTGGTTCTCGAAATTGTCGTCTTCGGCGGACAGCAGGGCCTGGATGAAATGTTGCGGAATGTCGGCGAACTTGATGGGTGAGCGGCGCATTTCGCCAAACTCGGCGATCAGTTTGTCGTCGCTGCTGTAGACCCGCAGGGGGATCTGTAATTCGACACTTTTCAGCGTCTCGACGGATGGCAGGGTCGGACTAAGATAGAGAAACGCACCGCTCAGGACGAGCAAGAGCCCGCAGAACACGGCGACGAGAGACCACCAGAAAAACTTCAGCAGGCGTATCAAGGCTTTTGGATTTCCAGATAAAAGAATGGGTTAAGCGCAAAGAGCGGCAACGAGGAAAAATCGCTGGGCATTATAAGCATTTTTCGGCCTGGAGCGTCATTTGCGCTTATGTCAAGACTGCTATTAAATGCCTCGTCTTATAAAGGGTCCGTAACATACGGATAGTAATAGGGAATCGGTCGTGCTAGGACTCTTCAGTAAGAAAACGAGTTCGCTTTTAGGGATCGACATCAGTTCAACCGCCGTCAAGCTCCTTGAGCTGAGCCGCTCGGGCAATCGCTACCGGGTCGAGGCTTACGCGGTCGAGCCACTGCCGGCCAATGCAGTGGTCGAGAAGAATATCGCCGAGCTGGAAGGGGTGGCGCAGGCGCTGACGCGCGTGCTGGTCAAGGCGCGTTCCAACACCAAGGGTGTGGTGGTGGCCGTGGCGGGGTCTGCAGTCATTACCAAGACCATCGAGATGGATGCCGGCCTGTCCGACGACGAACTGGAAAACCAGCTCAAGGTCGAAGCCGACCAGTACATTCCTTATCCGCTGGAAGAAGTCGCGATCGACTTCGAAGTGCAGGGGCCTTCGGCGCGCAATCCCGAGCGCGTCGAAGTGCTGCTGGCCGCCTGCCGCAAGGAAAACGTCGAGGTGCGCGAGGCGGCGCTGGCACTGGCCGGCCTGAACACGCGCGTGGTCGACGTCGAAGCGTACGCGCTGGAGCGCGCCTTCGGTCTGCTGTCGGCACAGATGGCCCTGGGCGACAGCCCGATGACCGTAGCCGTCGTCGACATCGGCGCCACCATGACCACGCTCAGCGTGCTGCACAACGGTCGCATCATTTATACCCGCGAACAGCTGTTCGGCGGCCGCCAATTGACCGAGGAAATTCAGCGTCGGTACGGCCTCTCGGTCGAGGAAGCCGGGCTGGCGAAGAAGCAGGGCGGCCTGCCGGACGATTACAACTCCGAAGTGTTGCAGCCGTTCAAGGATGCCGTGGTGCAACAGGTGTCGCGCTCGCTGCAGTTTTTCTTCGCCGCCGGCCAGTTCAATGACGTCGACTACATCATGTTGGCCGGGGGCACCGCCTCGATTGCCGGCCTGGATCATCTTATCCAGCAGCGTCTGGGTACCCCCACCCTGGTCGCCAATCCGTTCGCCGACATGGCCCTGAGCAGCAAGGTCAACGCCGGCGCACTGGCCAGCGACGCACCGGCCTTGATGATCGCCTGCGGGTTGGCGCTGAGGAGTTTCGACTGATGGCCAGAATCAACCTGTTGCCATGGCGTGAACAACTGCGCGAGGAGCGCAAGAAGCGTTTTCTGACGGCGCTGGCGGGCGTGGTCGTGGTCAGCGCGGGCATCATCCTGATGGCCGACCAGTTCTTCAGTTCCGCCATTGGCCGGCAAACGGCGCGCAATGCCTACCTGCAGACTGAAATTGCCCAGCTTGACCTGCGCATCAAGCAGATCGGTGACCTCAAGGCACGCCGCAAGCAACTGCTCGAACGTATGAAAATCATTCAGGACCTGCAGGGCAATCGGCCGATCATCGGGCGCATCTTCGACCAGATGGCCCGTACGTTGCCCGATGGCGTGTATTTCACCGCCGTGAAAATGACCGGCAAGGACATCGCCATCAGTGGTAGCGCCGACTCCAACAACCGGGTTTCCGATCTGATGCGCAATCTGGACTCCTCACCCTGGCTGGAGGCGCCCTCGCTGACCGAGGTCAAGGCGCGCACCAGTGCCGATGTCGACCAGGCCAACAGTTTCCAGTTATCGGTCCGCCAGACCGAGCCGCCGATGGAGGACACCGCGCAATGAGTGTGTCGCAGTGGATCGAAAGCCTGCGCCAGGTCGAACTCAGCGAGCTGGACGTCAACAACCTCGGGTCGTGGCCTCCAGCGGTCAAGGTCATCGTCGGCATCTTGCTGATGGGCCTGATCCTGGGCCTGGGTTACAACTTCCATGTCAAAGACCTGCAAACCGAGCTCGACGCCCAGGTGGCGCAGGAAATGAGCCTCAAGGACCAGTACGCGGCCAAGGCTGGCCTGGCGGCGAACCTGGAGGCCTACATCATCCAGATGAAGGAGATGGAAACGTCGTTCGGCGCCATGTTGCGCCAGTTGCCCAGCGACACCGAAGTGCCCGGCCTGCTCGAAGACATCACCCGTACCGGCCTGGGCAGTGGCCTGGAATTTCAGGAGATCAAGCTGTTACCTGAAGTCACCCAGCAGTTTTACATCGAGCTGCCGATACAGATCACGGTGACGGGCAACTACCATGACCTGGCCACCTTCGTCAGCGGTGTCGCCAGCCTGCCGCGAATCGTCACGCTGCACGACTTCGAGGTGAAGCCGCTCGATGAGAAGAACCCGGCCATTCTCACCATGAACATTCTGGCCAAGACCTACCGCTACAACGATCAGGGGCTGCAGGGCGCAGTTCAGGGGCCAGCGAAATGAAAGCGAGATTCGGCCTGTGGCCGATACTGGCGGTGCTGTTGCTGGGAGGCTGTGGCAGTAGCAGCGATGTCGCCGACCTGGATGCCTACATGGAGGAGGTCAGGGCGCGGCCCAAGAGCAACGTCGAACCGATCCCCAGGTTCGCGCCCTACCAGGCGTTCACTTACGAGGCGGCTTCGCAGCGCAGTCCGTTCCAGCCTCCGATCAAGATCGACCTGGCCAATCGCCAGAAAGGCTCGCGACTGGTCAAGCCGGACCCTGCAAGGGTCAAGCAGTTCCTGGAGGGCTACAGCATCGATGATTTCGAAATGGTGGGAAGCCTGGGCAATGACACCGGCAAATTCGTGCTGATGCGCGGGGCGGGCGGTGTCCACCGGATGAAGGTCGGTGATTACCTGGGACGCAATGAGGGACGTATCGTTTCGATCAGCGATTCGCAGGTCGATGTCGTCGAAATCGTGCCCGATGGAGAGGGCGGGTGGCTGGAACGGCCTCGCGTCATCTCCTTGAAAGAGCGCTCTTAACGGGCTGGGTCAAGCATGCATAGTGGAAATCGGACATGAACAGGATTCTTTCTGCCTTCGGCGTGGCGCTATGGATAGCGGCCTTTTCGCCTGCCGCGCTGGCAGCCTCGTTGAAAACCCTCGATGTCGCGGCGCTGCCCGGCGATCGGGTCGAGCTGAAGCTGTCTTTCGACGGTCCGGTCGCCGCCCCGCGCGGCTATACCACTGACCAGCCGGCGCGCATTGCCCTGGACTTGCCGGGCGTGACCAATCAGTTGGCGACGCGTAGCCGCGACCTCGGTGTGGGCAACGCCCGCAGCCTGGTGGTGGTCGAGGCCAAGGACCGCACCCGGCTGATCGTCAACCTGACCCGGCCGGCGCCCTACAGCACCCGCGTACAGGGCAACGACCTGTATGTGCTGGTGGGTGAGGGCGCTGCTGCCCTGCAGGCCAACTCGCCCGCGCGCAGCCCTGCTTCGAAACCGGCACCGGGCCGGGCCACCGCGTCGGCTGCCCCGGCTTCGCGCCCTCTGGCAACCGGCCGGGCGATCCGCAATGTCGACTTCCAGCGTGGCGAATTGGGCGAAGGCAATGTCGTGGTCGAGCTCAGCGATCCGACGCTGAGCCCGGACATTTCCGAGCAGGGCGGCAAGATCACCCTGAGTTTCGCCCGTACCCAATTGCCGGAACCGCTGCGCCTGCGTCTGGACGTGAAGGACTTCGCCACGCCCGTGCAGTTCGTCAATTCCACCGTGACCGGCGATCGGGCGATCGTCACCATCGAGCCGTCCGGTCAGTTCGACTACTCGTCGTTCCAGACCGACAACAAGCTGACCGTGAGCGTGCGTCCGCTGACCAACGAAGACGTCGCCCGCCGCAACGCCGATCGGTTCGTCTACAGCGGCGAGAAACTGTCGCTCAACTTCCAGGACATCGATGTTCGTTCGGTGCTGCAGTTGATCGCCGACTTCACCAACCTCAATCTGGTGGCCAGTGACACCGTTCAAGGCGGCATCACGCTGCGCCTGCAGAACGTGCCGTGGGACCAGGCGCTCGACCTGGTGCTCAAGACCAAGGGCTTGGACAAGCGCAAGATCGGTAACGTGCTGCTGGTGGCGCCGGCCGACGAGATCGCCGCGCGCGAGCGCCAGGAGCTGGAGTCGCAGAAGCAGATCCAGGAACTCGCGCCCCTGCGTCGCGAACTGCTGCAGGTCAACTACGCCAAAGCCAAGGACATCGCCGAGCTGTTCAAATCGGTGACCAATGGTGAGAAGGTCGATCAGGAGCGTGGCTCGATCACGGTCGACGAGCGTACCAACAACATCATTGCCTACCAGACCCAGGACCGTCTCGACGAGCTGCGGCGTATCGTGGCGCAATTGGACATTCCCGTGCGCCAGGTCATGATCGAGGCACGCATCGTCGAGGCCAACGTCGACTACGACAAGAGCCTGGGCGTACGCTGGGGCGGTTCGACCAACCTGCAGAACAATCGCCGCTGGACCGCCTATGGCCTGGACAACAATGGCGACGAGTCGGGTAATACCGGCAGCGATATCGGGCCCAACGTGCCGTTCGTCGACATGGGCGCCACCGGCGCCACCTCCGGCATCGGCCTGGGCTTCGTGACCAGCAACGTGCTGCTCGACCTGGAATTGAGCGCCATGGAAAAGACCGGTAACGGCGAGATCGTTTCCCAGCCCAAGGTGGTGACCTCGGACAAGGAAACCGCCAAGATCCTCAAGGGCACCGAAGTCCCTTACCAGGAGGCCAGTTCCAGCGGTGCCACCACCGTGTCGTTCAAGGAAGCCTCGCTGTCGCTGGAGGTGACCCCGCAGATCACCCCGGACAGCCGCATCATCATGGAGGTCAAGGTCACCAAGGACGAACCGGACTACCTGAATGCCGTGCTGGGTGTACCGCCCATCCGTAAAAACGAAGTCAATGCGAAAGTGCTGGTCAATGACGGTGAAACCATAGTAATAGGCGGGGTTTTCTCCAATACACAAAGTAAAACAGTGGATAAGGTGCCATTTTTGGGCGATGTGCCGTATGTTGGCCGCCTTTTCCGCCGCGATACTGTGACGGAAGCAAAATCCGAGCTGCTGGTATTCCTGACTCCGCGTATCATGAATAACCAGGCGATTGCTGTGAGTCGTTGATTCTGTGCGAAATTTGATACTTGTCGGGCCGATGGGTGCGGGAAAAAGCACCATCGGCCGTTTGCTTGCCAAAGAACTCCGGTTGCCGTTCAAGGATTCCGACAAGGAAATCGAGCTGCGCACCGGCGCCAATATCCCGTGGATCTTCGACAAGGAAGGCGAGGCCGGCTTTCGCGATCGCGAGCAGGCGATGCTTGCCGAACTGTGCGAATATGACGGGCTGGTTCTGGCGACGGGCGGTGGCGCCGTGATGCGCGACGCCAATCGCGTGGCCCTGCACGCCGGGGGGCGAGTGGTCTACCTGCACGCTTCGGTCGAGCAACAGGTCGGGCGCACTGCCCGTGATCGCAACCGGCCCCTGTTGCGCACGGCCAACCCGGCCGAGACCCTGCGCAACCTGCTGGCGCTGCGCGATCCCCTGTATCGGGAAATCGCCGACCTGGTGGTCGAGACCGACGAACGGCCGCCACGCATGGTCGTTCTGGATATCCTCGAACGCCTGCAGCGACTGACGCCTCGCTAGCGTCGCCTGGACCGACAACTCTAATATCCGACACAGGGCGAACCCGCCCTTGTTCATTGTGGGGGCACATGCAGACACTAACGGTCGAACTCGGCGCGCGCAGTTACCCGATCTACATTGGCGACGGCCTGCTGGGCCAATCGCAGCTACTGGCCCAGCACATCGCCGGCCGCCAGGTGGCCGTGGTGTCCAACACCACCGTGGCGCCGCTTTATCTTGAACACCTGACCCGCTCGCTGGGGGCCTATTCGGTGCTGCCCGTGGTGTTGCCGGACGGCGAGGCGTTCAAGAACTGGGAAACCCTGCAGACCATTTTCGACGCGCTGCTCACGGCCCGGCTGGATCGCCGCGCGACCATCGTCGCGCTGGGTGGAGGGGTGATCGGCGACATGGCCGGCTTCGCCGCGGCCTGCTACCAGCGCGGTGTGGACTTCATCCAGGTACCGACCACGCTGCTGTCCCAGGTGGACTCTTCGGTGGGCGGCAAGACCGGCATCAACCACCCGCTGGGCAAGAACATGGTCGGTGCCTTCTATCAGCCCAACGCGGTGCTGATCGACACCTCGACCCTGGCCACCCTGCCGCCGCGCGAGCTGTCGGCAGGCCTGGCCGAAGTGATCAAGTACGGTTTCATCTGCGACGAGCCGTTCCTGGGCTGGCTGGAAGAGCATATCGAGGCTTTGCGCGCCGTCGATCCGAGCGCGCTGACCGCCGCTATCCTGCGCTCCTGCCAGGCCAAGGCGCGGGTCGTCGGGGCCGACGAGCGCGAGACCGGGGTACGCGCCACGCTCAACCTGGGCCATACGTTTGGGCACGCGATCGAGACGCATATGGGGTATGGTGTATGGCTGCACGGCGAAGCCGTCGGTGCAGGCACCGTCATGGCCCTGGAAATGTCCTCGCGTCTGGGCTGGATCAGCCAGGCCCAGCGTGATCGTGGTATCCGTCTGCTGCAAAGCGCCGGCCTGCCGGTCGTGCCTCCGTCCGAGATGACTGCCGACGATTTCCTCCAGCACATGGCGATCGACAAAAAAGTGATCGACGGGCGACTGCGCCTGGTCCTGCTACGCGGCATGGGCGAGGCGGTGGTGACCGACGACTATCCAAGAGCAATACTTCAGGCGACGCTGGAAGCGGATTACCGCGCCATCGTGGCTCAGCTTTGAGGTTAAAGAGAGTTCGATGACAAGTCTGCATGCCGACGAGGCCTTCCTCGGCCATTACCAACTGGAACATGATCCATTCGCGGCACGCGTTCCGGGTTTCAAGTTCTTTCCTGCCCAACGCAAGCCCGTGCTCGGGCAATTGCACCATCTGGCCCGTTACAGCCAGTTGATGCTGGTGGTGACCGGTCCCCAGGGCAGTGGCAAGAGCCTGCTGCGCCAGGCGCTGGTGGCCAGCACCAACAAGCAGTCGGTGCAGAGCGTGGTCGTGTCCGCGCGTGGCGCCGGCGATGCCGCCAGCGTGCTGAGCCAGGTGGCTCAGTCCGTTGGCGTGGCCCAGCTGGATGTGACAGCCATCCTGGCGCAGATCGTTCAGCTGGGGCTGACCGGTCAGGAAGTGTACGTGCTGGTGGACGACGCGGAACAACTCGATGAATCCGCACTCGAAGCCCTGCTGGCCCTGGCGGCAGGTACGCCCGAAGGTCGGCCGCATATTTTCCTGTTCGGCGAGCCCTCGCTGATCGCGGCGCTGGAACCGTTCAGTGCCGGTCAGGAAATGTTCCATGTCATCGAACTACAGCCGTACACCGTCGAGGAAACCCGCGAATACCTGGCCCAGCGCCTGGAAGGCGCGGGGCAGGGCATTCAGTTGTTCAGCAACGACCAGATCACCGAGATCCACGAGAACTCGGATGGCTGGCCGGGAGCGATCAACCAGGTTGCCCGTGATTCGATGATCGAAGCCATGATCGCAAGCCGCTCCGCGGTGAAGCGTCCATCTATGGGGTTGAAAATGCCTAAGAAACACGTGCTGGCGATATCCGCGGTCGTCGTGGTAGCCGTTGCAGCGGCCTGGTTGATTCCCGGTCGTGACAAAGCGCCGACCGACGCCGCTTCCCAGCAGGCGCAACTGCCGCTGGGGCAGGGGCAGCCGTCGGCGACGCAGTCGAACAATGGAGGCCCGGCCGTCGAGTTCGCCGGCAACGGCCAACCCATGCCGCTGCCCATGAATGGTCAGTCGCAACCCGTCATGCGCGGCCCGCTGGCCGAGTCCACCGGCATGGGTGACGGTGAGGAAGGCAGTGTCGCGGTCGATACCTCGCCACAGCCGCCGACCGTGACCACCACGGCGCCACCGCCCGGCGTGCCTGCCGGCCCTGCAGCGACTCCGGTACCCGTTCCGCAGTCGACTCGGCCAACCGCGCCTGCGGTGGCAGCCAAGTCGGAAGCAGCTCCTGCCAAGCCTGCTGCGCAAGTGGCAACGGCCAAGCCGGCAACCGCGCCTGCCACTGCAGCCGCTTCCAAGCCCGCTGCCGGCAGCGGCTGGTACTCGGCCCAGGCGCCGGGCAACTACGTGGTGCAGATCCTGGGCACCAGCAACGAAAGTGCGGCTCAGGCCTATGTACGCGAGCAGGGTGGCGAATACCGCTATTTCAAGAAAACCCTGAATGGCAAGCCGCTGTACGTCATCACATATGGCAGCTTCGCCAACCGCGCGGCAGCCGATGCGGCCATCAAGAACTTGCCAGCGAAGGTCCAGGCTGGTAAACCTTGGCCTCGTACCGTCGCCAGCGTCCAGCAGGATTTGTCCGCTACACGCTGAATGTCACAGGTGGCTGCGTCTGCCACCTGTCATGCACGCCCCCCCGCTTGAAAGCAGAACCCGCCGCGTCCAGCGTGGCGGGAGCCTGCGCCCTCTGCCCCTGCCCCTTTCTCGCCATCGGCTGATACGCCAACGCATCGCCTTGGCATATCACTAGCACAGGCTTCGACATAAAAACTTTCATCATTGCGACACGTATTTGCGCTGTTTCGTCGTTAAATTTGTGAGCCGGCCTGTCGCTGTGTACAATGACCTCCCATTTGCTTTCACAAAGTCGGCGTACGTTCGGCGTGTCAGGCAAGTCGTTGAATCAAAAAGAGATTTGCTTCTATCAAGAAGCAGCCTGGTGAGAAAGTGTCTATGAAAACAGGTCTGTACCAACCCGATGAATTCAAGGACAACTGTGGTTTCGGCCTGATCGCCCATATGACGGGTGAGCCGAGCCATCACTTGTTGCAAACGGCCATCGAGGCCCTGACCTGCATGACCCACCGTGGTGGGATCAACGCTGACGGGAAAACCGGAGACGGCTGCGGCCTGCTGATGCAGAAGCCCGACGCCTTCCTGCGGGCTGTGGCCCACGAGCATTTCGGTCACGAGCTGCCGCGTCAGTATGCGGTCGGCATGGTGTTCTTCAACCAGGACCCGGCCCGTGCCGAACAGGCTCGCGCCAACATGAACCGCGAGATCGAAGCGGCCGGCCTGCAACTGATCGGCTGGCGCCCCGTGCCCATCGACACCCGCGTGCTGGGCCGCCTGGCGCTCGAGCGCCTGCCCGGCATCGAGCAAGTGTTCATCGGTGGTGAAGGCCTCAGTGACCAGGACTTCGCGATCAAGCTGTTCAGCGCTCGTCGCCGCTCGTCGGTGGCCAACGCGCAGGACAGCGATCACTACATCTGCAGCTTTTCGCACAAGACCATCATCTACAAGGGCCTGATGATGCCTGCCGACCTGGCAGCCTTCTTCCCGGACCTCAGCGACGAACGCCTGCAGACCGCGATCTGTGTGTTCCACCAGCGCTTCTCCACCAACACCTTGCCCAAGTGGCCGCTGGCCCAGCCATTCCGCTTCCTGGCGCACAACGGTGAAATCAACACCATCACCGGTAACCGCAACTGGGCGCAGGCGCGTCGCACCAAGTTCGCCAACGAGCTGATTCCCGATCTCGACGAGCTCGGCCCGCTGGTCAACCGCGTCGGTTCCGACTCCTCGAGCATGGACAACATGCTCGAGCTGATGGTCACCGGTGGCATCGACCTGTTCCGCGGCGTACGCATGATCATTCCGCCGGCCTGGCAGAACGTCGAAACGATGGACCCGGACCTGCGTGCATTCTACGAGTACAACTCGATGCACATGGAGCCGTGGGACGGCCCGGCCGGTGTGGTGCTGACCGAAGGTCGCCACGCCGTGTGCCTGCTTGACCGCAATGGCTTGCGCCCTGCGCGCTGGGTCACCACCAAGAACGGCTACATCACCCTGGCGTCTGAAATCGGCGTGTGGAGCTACAAGCCCGAAGACGTGATCGCCAAAGGTCGGGTCGGGCCCGGGCAGATTTTCGCGGTCGACACCGAGACCGGTCAGATCCTCGACACCGATGCCATCGACAATCGCCTGAAGTCGCGCCACCCCTATAAGCAGTGGTTGCGCAAGAACGCCCTGCGGATCCAGGCGAACCTGGAAGACAACGACCATGGTTCGGCGTTCTACAGCCCGGATCAGCTCAAGCAGTACATGAAAATGTACCAGGTCACGTTCGAAGAGCGCGACCAGGTGCTGCGCCCGCTGGGCGAGCAGGGCCAGGAAGCGGTCGGTTCGATGGGCGATGACACGCCGATGGCCGTGCTGTCGCAGCGCGTGCGGACGCCTTATGACTATTTCCGCCAGCAGTTCGCGCAGGTCACCAACCCGCCGATCGACCCGCTGCGCGAAGCGATCGTGATGTCGCTGGAAATCTGCCTGGGCGCCGAGCGCAACATCTTCCAGGAGTCGCCCGAGCATGCCTCGCGCGTGATCCTCAGTTCGCCCGTGATTTCGCCTGCCAAGTGGCGTTCGTTGATGACCCTCGACCGGCCGGGCTTCGAACGCCAGGTCATCGACCTCAACTACGACGAGTCCATGGGCCTGGAAGCGGCGATCCGCAATATTGCCGACCAGGCCGAAGAGGCCGTGCGGGCAGGGCGTACCCTGCTGGTGCTCAGCGATCGCAATATCGCCCCTGGCCGCCTGCCGGCGCACGCTTCGCTGGCCGTAGGCGCGGTTCATCACCGCTTGACCGAACAGGGCCTGCGCTGCGACAGCAACATTCTGGTAGAAACGGCCACCGCCCGTGACCCGCACCATTTCGCCGTGCTGATCGGCTTCGGCGCGTCGGCGGTCTACCCGTTCCTGGCCTACGAAGTGCTGGGTGACCTGATCCGTACCGGTGAAGTGCTGGGCGACCTCTACGAGGTGTTCAAGAACTACCGCAAGGGCATCACCAAGGGCCTGCTCAAGATTCTTTCGAAGATGGGCATCTCCACGGTCACCTCGTACCGTGGCGCGCAGTTGTTCGAAGCCATCGGCCTGTCCGAAGAAGTCTGCCAACTCAGCTTCCGGGGTGTGCCGAGCCGTATCAAGGGTGCCCGCTTCGTCGATCTCGAAGCCGAGCAGAAAGCCCTGGCCGGCGAAGCCTGGAGCCCGCGCAAGCCGATCCAGCAGGGCGGCCTGCTCAAGTTCGTGTTCGGTGGCGAATACCACGCCTACAACCCCGATGTGGTCAACACCCTGCAGGCCGCCGTGCAGCAGGGCGACTACAGCAAGTTCAAGGAATACACCGCACTGGTCGACAAGCGTCCGGTGTCGATGATCCGCGACCTGTTGCAGGTCAAGACGCTCGACGAGCCCCTGGCGCTCGACCAGATCGAGCCGCTGCAAGCCATTCTGCAGCGCTTCGACTCGGCAGGCATCTCGCTGGGCGCGTTGTCGCCCGAGGCCCACGAAGCCCTGGCCGAGGCCATGAACCGCCTGGGTGCACGTTCCAACTCCGGCGAAGGGGGTGAAGACCCGTCGCGCTACGGCACCGTGCGCAGCTCCAAGATCAAGCAGATCGCTACCGGCCGTTTCGGCGTGACCCCGGAATACCTGGTCAACGCCGACGTGCTGCAGATCAAGGTAGCGCAAGGCGCCAAGCCGGGCGAGGGTGGGCAATTGCCCGGCGGCAAGGTCAATGGCCTGATCGCCAAGCTGCGCTATGCGGTACCGGGCGTGACCCTGATTTCGCCGCCGCCGCACCACGACATCTATTCCATCGAAGACCTCTCGCAGTTGATCTTCGACCTCAAGCAGGTCAACCCGTCGGCACTGGTGTCGGTCAAGCTGGTGGCCGAGGCCGGGGTCGGCACGATCGCTGCCGGCGTGGCCAAGGCCTATGCCGACCTGATCACCATTTCCGGGTACGACGGCGGCACCGGCGCTTCGCCACTGACCTCCATCAAGTACGCCGGCGCGCCGTGGGAGCTGGGCCTGGCCGAGACTCACCAGACATTGCGCGGCAACGACCTGCGCGGCAAAGTCCGGGTGCAGACCGACGGTGGCCTGAAAACCGGCCTCGACGTGATCAAGGCAGCCATCCTCGGTGCCGAAAGCTTTGGTTTCGGTACGGCGCCAATGATTGCGCTGGGTTGCAAGTACCTGCGTATCTGCCACCTGAACAACTGCGCCACCGGTGTCGCCACGCAGAACGAGAAGCTGCGCAAGGACCATTACATCGGCACCGTCGACATGGTCATCAACTTCTTTACCTATGTGGCCGAAGAAACCCGCGAGTGGCTGGCCCGGTTGGGCGTGCGCAGCTTGGGCGAGCTGATCGGCCGTACCGACCTGCTCGATGTCCTGCCGGGCCAGACCGCCAAGCAGGAGCACCTGGACCTGACGCCGCTGCTGGGCAGCGACCTGATTCCGGCCGACAAGCCGCAGTTCTGCGAGGTCGACCGCAACCCGCCTTTCGACAAGGGTCTGCTGGCCGAGAAGATGGTGGAACTGGCCCGCTCGGCGATCGAAGGGTCGACCGGTGGCGATTTCGAACTGGAGATCTGCAACTGCGACCGCTCCATCGGTGCGCGTATTTCCGGTGAGATCGCCAAGCTGCACGGCAACCAGGGCATGAACAAGGCTCCGGTGATCTTCCGCTTCAAGGGCACGGCGGGCCAGAGTTTCGGCGTGTGGAACGCCGGTGGCCTGCACATGTACCTCGAAGGCGATGCCAACGATTACGTCGGCAAGGGCATGACCGCCGGCAAGCTGGTTGTGGTGCCGCCCAAAGGCAGCCCGTTCAAGACCCAGGACAGCGCGATCATCGGCAACACCTGCCTGTACGGCGCCACCGGCGGCAAGCTGTTCGCGGCCGGGACGGCGGGCGAGCGTTTCGCGGTGCGCAACTCCGGTGCGCATACCGTCGTCGAAGGCACGGGCGACCATTGCTGCGAGTACATGACCGGTGGTTTCGTCTGCGTGCTGGGCAAGACCGGCTACAACTTCGGTTCCGGCATGACCGGTGGTTTCGCCTACGTTCTGGACCAGGACAACAGCTTCGTTGACCGGGTCAACCACGAACTGGTGGACATCCAGCGCATCAGCGGCGAAGCCATGGAGGCTTACCGCACGCACCTCGAGCGTGTGCTGGCCGAATATGTGCAGGAAACCGACAGCGAGTGGGGTCGCAACGTCTGGGAAAACCTCGACGACTACCTGCGGCGCTTCTGGCTGGTGAAGCCCAAAGCGGCCAACCTTAAATCGTTGCTGTCCAGCACCCGAGCCAACCCGCAGTGATGCCTGGCGGCGCGCTGCGGCGCGTCTGCCCGAGCGGTTCGCGGTGCAAGGGTTAAACATGATTGTCTCACCGCTTCAGGGCTCAAGCCTGGAGCGGCTGTTCAGAGGTTTTGAAACATGGCCGAACGTCTCAGCAACGATTTCCAGTTCATCGAAGTCGGACGCAAAGATCCAAAGAAGAAGCTGCTGCGCCAGCGCAAGAAAGAGTTCGTCGAAATCTACGAACCCTTCAAGCCCCAGCAGTCTGCCGAGCAGTCCCATCGCTGCCTGGGGTGTGGCAACCCGTACTGCGAATGGAAGTGCCCGGTGCACAACTTCATCCCCAACTGGTTGAAGCTGGTGGCCGAGGGCAACATCCTGGCGGCTGCCGAGTTGTCCCACCAGACCAATACCCTGCCCGAAGTCTGTGGCCGCGTGTGCCCGCAGGACCGTCTGTGCGAGGGCGCCTGCACTCTCAATGATGGCTTCGGCGCCGTGACCATCGGCTCGGTCGAGAAGTACATCACCGACACGGCCTTCGCCATGGGCTGGCGTCCGGACATGTCCAAGGTCAAACCGACCGGCAAGCGGGTTGCCATCATTGGTGCTGGCCCAGCTGGCCTGGGCTGTGCTGACGTCCTGGTGCGTGGCGGTGTCACCCCGGTGGTGTTCGACAAGAATCCGGAAATCGGCGGCCTGCTGACCTTCGGCATTCCCGAGTTCAAGCTGGAAAAGAGCGTGCTCAGCAACCGCCGTGAAGTCTTCACCGGCATGGGCATCGAATTCCGCCTCAATACCGAAGTGGGCAAGGACATCAGCGTCGAGCAATTGCTCGAGGAATACGACGCCGTGTTCATGGGCATGGGCACCTACACCTACATGAAGGGCGGTTTCCCTGGCGAAGACCTGCCCGGTGTGCACGATGCGCTGGATTTCCTGATCGCCAACGTCAATCGCAACCTGGGCTTCGAGAAATCTGCCGAGGATTTCGTCGACATGAAGGGCAAGAGGGTGGTGGTGCTGGGCGGTGGTGACACCGCGATGGACTGCAACCGCACCTCGATTCGCCAGGGTGCCAAGGCGGTGACCTGTGCCTACCGTCGCGACGAAGCCAACATGCCCGGCTCGCGCAAGGAAGTGAAGAACGCCAAGGAAGAAGGGGTGAAGTTCCTCTACAACCGCCAGCCCATCGCGATTGTCGGCGAAGACAAGGTCGAAGGCGTGAAGGTGGTCGAAACCCGTCTGGGCGAGCCGGATGCGCGTGGCCGCCGCAGCCCCGAGCCGATTCCGGGCTCCGAGGAAATCATTCCGGCCGACGCCGTGGTGATCGCCTTCGGTTTCCGCCCGAGCCCGGCGACGTGGTTCGACCAGCACAGCATCCAGATGGACAGCCAGGGCCGTGTGATCGCGCCGGAACAGGGTCGCTTCAAGCACCAGACCAGCAACCCGAAAATCTTCGCCGGTGGCGACATGGTCCGCGGTTCGGACCTGGTGGTCACGGCGATTTTCGAGGGGCGCAACGCTGCCGAAGGCATCCTCGACTACCTCGAGGTCTGACCGGGGCAAGGTCTGAATCGAACCGATAGATAAAAGGCACGGCTCGCTCCGTGCCTTTTGCTTCCCAGTCTGGGAAAATGCCGGCACTTATCTGCCGGATGCCGACATGACTGCCCTGAAGAACGACCGCTTCCTTCGCGCCCTGCTCAAGCAACCTGTTGACGTCACCCCCGTGTGGATGATGCGCCAGGCGGGTCGCTACCTGCCCGAGTACCGCGCCAGCCGCGCCAAGGCAGGGGACTTCATGAGCCTGTGCATGAACCCTGCGTTCGCCTGCGAAGTCACGCTGCAGCCCCTGGAGCGCTACCCGCTGGACGCGGCCATCCTGTTTTCCGACATCCTGACCATTCCCGATGCCATGGGCCAGGGCCTGTATTTCGAGACAGGCGAGGGGCCGCGTTTTCGCAAAGTGGTCTCCAGCCTGGCCGACATCGAAGCGTTGCCCATCCCTGACCCGCACAAGGACCTGGGCTACGTCATGGACGCGGTCAGCACCATCCGTCGCGAGCTCAATGGCCGAGTGCCGTTGATCGGCTTTTCCGGCAGCCCGTGGACGTTGGCCACGTACATGGTCGAGGGCGGGTCGTCGAAAGACTTCCGCAAGACCAAAGCCATGCTCTACGACAATCCGCAGGCCATGCACCTGCTGCTGGACAAGCTGGCGCAGTCGGTGACCAGCTACCTCAACGGCCAGATTCAGGCGGGCGCCCAGGCCGTGCAGATTTTCGATACCTGGGGTGGCAACCTGTCGGCAGCGGCTTACCAGGAGTTTTCCCTGGCCTACATGCGCAAGATCGTCAGCGGCCTGATCCGCGAGCACGAAGGGCGCAAGGTGCCGGTGATCCTGTTCACCAAGAACGGTGGGTTGTGGCTGGAAAGCATCGCCGACGCCGGCGCCGATGCCCTGGGCCTGGACTGGACCTGCGATATCGGCGAAGCCCGCCGCCGCGTCGGTCATCGCGTCGCCCTGCAAGGCAACATGGACCCCACTGTGCTGTACGCCAAGCCCGAGGCCATTCGCGCCGAAGTGGCGCGTATCCTCGCCAGCTACGGCCCGGGCGATGGCCATGTGTTCAACCTGGGCCATGGCATCACCCCGGAAGTCGACCCGGAACACGCGGGCGCGTTCATCAACGCCGTGCACGAGTTCTCGGCGCAGTACCACCAGTAGCGGCACGTTTGTGTGATCTCCCCCTGGTACACGCAATGATGTATCAGGGTGGGGGGTTGGGTTTTAAGTTTGGGTTCAGCTGTCTTGGCTATTGTGGTCTCGAACTCAACTGAACCCAGGACTCACACCATGAAACGCATCTGCCTCGCTTTGCTCGTTGCCCCAATGTTCTGCGCTACCGCATTCGCTGCCAATGGCTACACCGGCCCCAGCTCGGTAGCCACGTCGAAAACCGTGGCCGAGGCCATGAAGGCCGCCGATGATACGCCGGTTGTACTGACTGGCCAGATCACCAAGAAGCTGAGCAATGAAACCTACGAATTCAAGGACGCCACCGGCACCATCCAGGTCGAAATCGATGATGAAGATCTGCCCGGCCAGCCATTCGATGACAAACACACCCTGCGCCTGACTGGCGAAGTCGACAAACACCTCACCAGCCGTGAGATCGATGTGGATCGCGCTGAAATCGTCAATTGATCCTCGGCACCTCCCCTGTTCGGCCTTTCCAAGGACGGCCGCCTGAAGGCGGCCACCCCTGGATCACCGGCCGGTAGTCGACGGCAAGGGCGCCAGCCTGGCAAGCTTCGCCGCCACCCCCAGCGCGACCACCAGCAACGCACCAATGAACAACCCCACCCCGTTCCAGCCGCCGTAATGCCAGGCGACGCCGCCGAACGTACCCGCCACACTGGACCCTGCGTAGTAGCTGAACAGGTACAACGACGATGCCTGGGCCTTGGCTCGCGTCGCCCGTCGGCCGATCCAGCTGCTGGCCACCGAGTGCGCGCCGAAAAAACCGAATGTGAACACCAGCATGCCGACGATGATCGCGGGCAGGGCGCTTAAAAGCGTCACCAGCAGGCCGCCGAACATCAGCACGATGCTCATCCAGAACACTTTGCGCCGACCGTGCCGGTCGGCCAGGGCACCCACTTGCGCCGAGCTGTAGATGCCGGCCAGGTAAACGATGGACAACAAGCCGACCCAGGCCTGGCTCAGGTCATAGGGTGGCGCCAGCAATCGATAGCCGATGTAATTGAACAGCGTGACGAACGCGCCCATCAACACGAAGGCCTCGAGAAACAGCCAGGGCAGCCCGGCATCCTTGAAGTGCAGGGTGAACCCTTCCAGCAACCCGCGGGGGTTCAGGGCCCGCGGGCGGAAATTGCGCGACTCCGGCAGCACCTTGACGAACAGTACCGCAGCAGCCAGGGCCAGGGCGCCGGTCACCAGCATTGCCGTGCGCCAACTGACGAAGTCCACCAGCACCCCGGTGATCAGACGGCCGCTCATGCCACCGATCGCATTGCCGGCGATGTAAAGGCCCATGGCCAGGCCAATGTGCTGCGGATGAATTTCCTCGCTGAGGTAGGTCATGGCCACCGCGGCCACGCCGCTCAACGACAACCCGACCAGTGCGCGCATGACCAGGATGCCATCCCAGGTGGGCATCAGCGCACTGGCGACCGTGCACAGGGCGGCGGCGAACAGGGCGCTGACCATCACTTTCTTGCGGCCGATCGCATCCGAGATCGGCCCAGTGATCAGCAGACCGATCGCCAGCAGCCCGGTCGCGATGGACAGCACCAGGCTGCTCTGCGCCGCATTGATCGAAAAGTCATGGGACAGGATCGGCATCATCGGCTGCACGCAGTACAGCACGGCGAAGGTCGCGAAGCCGCCGCAGAACAGGGCCAGCACGGTGCGCATGAACAGCGGCGTGCCGCGCTCGATGTAGTTCGCCGTGCCGTCCGCTTCGCGCATGGCCTCGGTGGGGCGGGGTGTATTTTGTAAGGGTGGAGCGACAGCAGTTTTCACGGACACCTCGAACGAACACCGGCAAGAAACAATTTGAAAAATCATAGTGCCGGGCATTCATACTTTCCAATATATTGTTCGACCTGTTTGAGACGTCGTGCGACTCAATGGAGCGCCCATGGAATTACGCCACTTGCGTTACTTCATCGCTGTGGCCGAAGAACTGCACTTCGGTCGCGCCGCTGATCAACTGGGCATTTCCCAGCCCCCACTGAGCCAGCAGATCCAGGCACTGGAGCGCGAATTGGGCGCGCGCCTGTTCGAGCGCACCAACCGCCGAGTGGCGCTCAGCGAGGCCGGTCGGTTGTTTCTCGAGCAGGCACGGCAGGTGCTGGCCCAGGTCGACAAGGCCGCCGATGTCGCGCGGCGTGCGCAACTGGGCGAACTGGGCGAGATGAAGATCGGCTTCACCTCGTCGGCCCCGTTCAACTCCACCATTCCCAAGGCGATCCATGCGTTCCGCCAGTCGTTTCCCTCGGTTCACCTGAACCTGGCGGAGATGAGCAGCCAGCAGGTGTCTGATGCGCTGGTGGACGAGTCGATCGAGATCGGCATCATGCGCCCCTTGCCGTTGCCGGACTCGCTGCAGGTCACTGAACTGTTCAGCGATCGGCTGGTGGCCGTGGTCAGCGCTACGCACCCGCTGGCCCACAGCGAGGGGCCGGGCCTGTACATGGCGCAACTGGCCAGCGAGCCGTTCGTGTTTTTCCCGCGCAGCTATGGCAGTGGCTTGTACGCGCAACTGCTCAGCCTGGCGCGCGAGGCCGGCTTCAGCCCGCACTTCTCCCAGGAGGCCGGCGAGGCCATGACCATCATCGGCCTGGTGGCTGCAGGCCTGGGCGTGTCGGTATTGCCGGACGCGTACCAGTCGATGCGTATCGACGGCGTGGTGTATCGCCCGCTGCTCGACGAGCAGGCGGTCAGTGCGGTGTGGCTGGTGCAGCGCCGGCAGCCGCCATCGGCGATGGCCGAGGCGTTCGTCGAGCTGTTGACGCGAACGGCGGGCTGACAGGCAGTGGCATAAGGTTACAGCAGGTGCGAAGCCTGCCCCCTGCACGATAGCGACCTGCTGCTCACGGTTTGGTCGAGGCAGCTCAACGTCGAGTGAGATTTTGCCATGCCCCATGCCCCTGACCTTTCAGTAGTTGCTACCCCCAGCTCCTTGCACCTTGCCGACGCGCGCTTGCTGCGTTGGCGGCTGGATAGGTTCATCGATGAGCTGATCCGTGGCCTGCCCGAACGCGACTATGTGCCTGCGGAATATGAGGGGCTGCTTTTCTCGTTTCTAACGCAGTTGCCCGAATGGCCGAATGACCATCAGATCCACGTGCTGGACGCTGACCTGAAAATCACCGCGACGTATCGGCCTGCGCCCAGTCGAGGGGGCGTCGATCCTTTCTGGCACAACGTCGAGCTGGTCCTCGGCGAAGACGGTTACCTGCCTATGGGTGAGCCTTCTGCCTGGGCAGCGGATGACTGCGCAGGGTTGCAACAGGTTCTTCAGCAACTGGGGTCGTTGTCCGAACTGGGCATGGGGGGAAATTTTCCCGCAAGCTCCAGCCTTGAAGGGCGCTGCGTGACAGTGCGCGAGCAGATGGTCGTGCTGGTCAAACGTCACCGCGCCCAGGTATTCGCCGCTTGCCGGGTCATGGATGGGCTGTCGTCGCGGGACCTGGCCGAACCTGGAGTTGAAGGCTTTCTGCCGTTCTGGTCAATCTGCAGGGCGCCACTACCTGCAGCAGAGCAGGTCGAAGACCCTGACCTGGCGCGTGACGAGCAGCTCGATGCCCTGTTCCACACCCGGTGTTTCACGAGCGAGTCCGATACACTGGCGCGCGCGTCATTGGCCAGGCTGCTGCTGTCTCGCTGCGCGCGCACATTAATCTTCGTCGATACCCCTGATGTACCGCAGCAAACGGCTGGGCCCGCTACATCCGCTTTGATTCTGCGTAGCCTGGGTGACGGTGACTACGCCGCTTATCAGCCCGACAGCCAAGACTGGCAGTATGTCTTCGCCGGCTCCGACAGCCTTTACCTTGCCGTTGGCTCGTTGCTTCAACCCCATGAATACCGAGCGCTGGGCATGGCGACGGACCATGACAAGGAAGGCTTGCGCCGTACCGTAGGCGAAGACCAGCTGCACGCGCTTGGCCCTGAATGGGACCCGCGTCAGCCCGCGTCGTTGAACGTGGCCCCGGTTCGCGAGGGCCTGCCACCCTGGCTGCAGAATGCTAGCCGGGCGGACTGTCGCGAATGGCGCCTGGCCGTCAATGACTATCAGCAGGCGTTGGTGCTGGCACAGGCGCCTGGGCTGCCGGCGCTCAGTGACTACGCGGAGCCATCAGCCCTGCAGGCGTATGTCAACGCGCAACTGTCGGCGCGCCTGCGCATCGATCATGGGCTTGAACGGGATCCTGATGAGATTTTCGTGACGATCACTTACGCCACTCCCGCCAACGGTCTGGATCCCGTGCCCAACCTGGAGTTTCCGGTCAATGAAAAGCCTGACGTCGACGAGCTCGTGGAGTGGCGCTCAGAGCGGGAAAGCCTGAGCGCTCTGTGTCTGCGCAACATCAGCCGGCTCGACCTGGATTATTGGACGACAGCGTTTTTTTCCGACGCTGACGATAACCGACTGCCGCAGTTGGACCGTGCCTATGTGTATGCCCTGGTTCGCGAGTTGAATGCAGGCCAGCGCTATTCCGAGTTTCTGCGCTCGCATTTGCTGGACTCCGACAGCGGGCAGTGGAGTCGAGAGCGCTATGTGCAGGTGATGCAGGCGCAAATGCGCCTGGATGCACTGGAAGCGAAGCTGGCCGGCGACTTCCTGGACAGCGCCAGTCTACCGAGTCCCCAGCGCGACAGAGGCTACAAATGGGTCAGCGCTGCCCTCGATGCCCCGCTCGATGATGGTTCGCGCCCGGAGGTGGAACACCATCGGGTGAAGGTGCGCCAGCTCAGGGTCAGTGGCCTGCGGCTGCACGGCGTGTTGGTGTTCGCCCCGGAGTCCTCCCTCAGCGTGGCCGGTCTGGTGCTGTTCACACCGGGTGCACCGCAGGGTGTGCGCTTGCGGGAGTATCGCGACAGTCGCGAGCTTCACCAGCGGCTGGTCGATCCTGCTCTGCTGGACTATTGGTGTGGTTGCGTCGATGACAACCAGCGGGCCGACCTCCGTCGCCTGCTCACCGTGGAAGTTTCAAGGGTGTATGTGGAGATGCCGGACATCGACCTCGATTTTTACCAGGAGCACTACGACACTGCGGTCAGCAGGCTTCTGCAGACGGTTGATGATACCTCCACCACTGCGGTCGAGGCCGATCTCAACAGCCTGTGGAACATCCTCACCGGTACCCTGGAGTTTGCGCTGGAGTTCGCACCCTTTGTGATCAGGTTGCCGATTGCCGCCGCCCGCAGTGCGTATTGGCTGCGTCGCGGTCTGGAGACCCGTGGCCAGGGCGATGGAGCGGCATCGGCGCACCTTCTGCAGGCGGCGCTGCTGCTGGTCGATTGTCTGTCGCCTGGGTCCGGCAACCGCCTGCGCCGGGTGCCTGCCAGGCGGCTGGCACCGACGCTCAACCCCCGGTTGAAGCTGGCATCGATGCCCGGAGACGCCGTCATGCGCACAGACGGGTTGTACGCCAACGTGTATGAAAAACGTTTCGAGACTGGGCAAGTGCAGTTTTTTGCCCAGGACGGTGTGCATGCCTATGCACTGCGCCTGGATACGGACTATCAGACGTGGCGGGTCATCGACCCACGACGACCGGACGCGTTCTATCAAGCGCCAGTGGAGCTCAAGCCAGGGGGTGGCTGGGGTTATCGTCGCCTGGGGCTGCTGGGCGGGGTGCCCCGTATTGACCCCGAACTGGTACAGATCAGTGCGTCTATCGCGCCACTCAAGGCCTTTTCGTCGGAGCAATTGGGCGGCTATCTGGCGTACCTGCAACAGCAACGACCGCTGGCAGAAGTTCGGCGTCTGTTACGGGTGTTGGGCGCTAACGGGGTGGACAGGCTGCCGCCGACCTACGCCAAGCTGCACGCCAGTGCGGTACAGCGTGCCGCAGGCCGGGCGAGCGAGGCATCGACGCCGGTGCTGTCTCCCCCGGTCAAGCGCAGTGCTGCCGCGCCCGAGCCGCCATCGCCCACGAAAAAATCCCACAGCCTGCCCGTGGAGAAGGTCGAAGTGCCGAAAAGCCGGTGGCCACGTTTCATGTACCACTACACGACCCGCAAGCACTATGCCGAGGCATTGGGCGAAACCGATGTATTGGGGTCAAGCAAGGATGCCTATGGTGTCGAAACCCGATTCCACCAAGGCGTTTACCTGACCGATCTCGCCCCCGACGCGATGCCGGCCAAGCAACTGGCCGAAGCGTTGTTCGGGCGCAACCCCTACGACGCCACGTCCCGGGCAACCAAGGTGGAGGCTTACATGGAGTTCGATATGGGCAAACTGCGGGACCCTCAAGTTCGGTTGTTCAAAGTCGAGGGGGAGCGGTTGTCGCCGCATATTTATCTGCTCAAGAGCGGCCGGGTCGACGAGTCCTGGCAGGTCACTCGGACGCTCGGCGGTCGGGGCGAAGACATTCGAGTGGCCGGTGGCGTGACCGAGCAGTGGGCAGGTCCCAGGGAGGGAGCGTAAGGCAGATTCCCGCGCACGTACCGGAGCAATCCACCGACACTGTCTTAAACGTGCTGTATTGTAGGGCGAACCTTAACGTTGGCCGTGTCGGCCAGGATCGTTTCAGTGGGCAGCAGGGAGGGGTATTCATGCGACGCGTGGTGTTCAATCAGAAAGGCGGAGTGGGTAAATCGAGCATTGCCTGCAACCTGGCGGCAGTCAGTGCCAGCGAAGGCTATCGGACGCTGTTGATCGACCTCGACGCGCAGGCCAACTCGACTCAGTACCTCACCGGCCTGACCGGCGACGACATCCCGATGGGCATCGCAGACTTTTTCAAGCAAACCCTCTCGTCCGGGCCCGCGGCCAAGAAAGGCAAGGTCGATATCTACGAAACGCCTTATGACAACCTGCATGTCATCACCGCGACCGCCGAACTGGCTGACCTGCAGCCCAAGCTGGAGGCGAAACACAAGATCAACAAGTTGCGCAAGTTGCTCGATGAACTGGACGGCGACTACGAGCGGATCTACCTGGACACCCCGCCAGCGCTGAACTTCTATGCCGTGTCGGCGCTGATCGCTGCGGACCGGGTGCTGATCCCTTTCGATTGCGACAGCTTTTCGCGGCAGGCGCTGTACGGGCTGATGGGTGAAATCGGCGAGCTGAAGGAAGACCACAACGAGGCGCTGGAAATCGAAGGGATCGTGGTCAATCAGTACCAGGCGCGCGCCAGCCTGCCCCAGCAAATGCTCGATGAGTTGATTGCCGAGGGGTTGCCGGTGCTGCCGGTGTACCTGTCCAGCTCAGTGAAAATGCGCGAATCCCACCAGGCCAGCATGCCGCTGATCCACTTCGATCCCCGGCATAAGCTGACCCAGCAGTTCGTTGAATTGCACAGCTTGCTGGAACGCGCCTGACCTCATTTCTGTACGAGCTTCCCTTCGGTGTTGCTGCGCAGGCCATCGCCGGCGAGGCGACCGCCTGCCGCAAGGAGCCGGCTCAGGAGGAGCAGCTGATTTCCAGGTGCTTGCCCCAGTCCGGCGGCCGTTGTGCGTAGCCTTCCATGCCGGGTTGTTCTTCGAACGGCCGGGTCAGCACTTGGTGCAAGCGGCGTACTTCGCTGTAGTCGCCTTCCTCGGCGGCCGCGATGGCCTGTTGCGCCAGGTAGTTGCGCAGGATGTACAGCGGGTTGACGCGATGCATGCGTTGGCGGCGCTCGGTCAGGTCGTCACGATGGGCGCGAGCGACATAGTCGCTGGCCCAGGCGTCGAAGCCCTGCAGGTCGACGAAGTCATCACGCAGCTGCGCAACAGCCTCTTGCGGGGGGCGATCGCCCAGGCGGCGGAAGAACAGGTGGTAATCGACGGCGCTGTTCTGCATCAGCGCCAGCAGGCGCTCCACCAGACGTTTGTCGTCATCCTCGGCATTGCTGAAGCCCAGCCTTCGGCGCATCAGGTCCAGGTAATGCGCTTCGTACAGGGGCAGAAACAGCTCCAGCGCCTCGCGCAAGGCGTCCACGCTGATGAACGGCGTCAGGGCCTGGGCCAGCGCGCTCAGGTTCCAATGGGCGATGGGCACCTGATTGCTGTAGGAATAGCGGCCTTCGTTATCGGAGTGGTTGCAGATGAAGTGCGCGTCGAAATCATCGAGGAAGGCAAACGGGCCAAAATCGAACGTAATGCCCAGTATCGACATGTTGTCGGTGTTCATCACGCCATGGCAAAAACCATAGGCCTGCCATTGGGCGATCAGCTCGGCATTGCGCTCGACGATCTCGCGGAACATGGCCAGGTAAGGCTCGGGCTGCTCCAGGCACTCGGGGAAATGCCGGGCCAGAACATGCTCCCCAAGGATTTTCTGCTGCTCGGGTTGGCGGGTGTAATAGAAATATTCGAAGTGACCGAAACGGATATGGCTGGGGGCCAGGCGCAACACCATGGCCGCGCGCTCGCGCTTCTCGCGCCACACCGGCGTGTCCGAGCCGATCACGCAGGCGGCCCTGCTGCTGGGAATACCCAAGGCATGCAACGCTTCACTGGCAAGAAACTCGCGGATCGAGGAGCGCAGCACGGCGCGACCATCGCCCATGCGTGAGTAGGGCGTCTGGCCGGCGCCCTTCAAGTGCAGGTCCCAGTGCTCGCCGGCCTCGTTGTACACCTCGCCCAGCAAAAGCCCGCGGCCATCGCCCAGTTGCGGGTTGTAGTGGCCGAACTGGTGCCCGGAGTAGATCATTGCCCGCGGCTCGGCTTCAGCCCACAGCGTATGCCCGCCGAACAACTGGGCGAAGACGTCCGACTGCGCGTCGGCCGGGTCAAGGTCGAGCAGGCGCAAGGCCGCCTCGCTGGCCACGACCAGGCGCGGGGCGTCGATCGGCTCGGGCAGGACGTGGGTCGAGAACACATCGCCCAGGCGAGCGAAGCGGTTGTCGAAGGTCAGTTCATCGAGGGCTTTCAACGGCCATCTCCCAGCAGAATGTCCGGCCATCTTGCGGGCGATGGCCGGACCGCGTCCAGTGCCCCGGGTCAGACGGTCGGCGGTCTCGGTGCCGGGTGGTCCAGGGTCGGCGGCGCAACCGGGGCAATGGTCTTGTCCTGGCTTTCCACCGGGACCATCTTGTACTCCTGGCCCTGCATGTTCTTCAGGTACACCTCCATCTGCCGGAACGAGATGTTGATGTGCTGCTTCTTGAATTCCTTGTTGATGAACCGATTGATCTCGTCGAGCACCGGGTTGCGGTCACCGAGGTCACGTACATGCATGCGCAGTTCGTGGTCCAGGGTGCTTTCGCCGAAGTTGAGGAAATACACCAGCGGCGCCGGCTCCTTGAGCACGCGGGGATTGTCCTGAGCGGCCTTGAGCAACAGGCTGCGCACCAGGTCCAGGTCGGAACCGTAGTCCACGCCCAGCTTGAGGGTGACGCGGGTGATGGTATCGGTCAGCGACCAGTTGATCAGTTGGCCGGTGATGAAGGTCTTGTTCGGGACAATGATGTCCTTGCGGTCGAAGTCGGTGATGGTGGTGGCGCGGATACGGATCTTGCTCACCGTGCCCGAAAGGTTGCCGATGGTGATGGTGTCGCCGATCCGCACCGGGCGCTCGAACAGGATCATGATGCCGGAAATGAAGTTGGCGAAGATTTCCTGCATGCCGAAACCCAGGCCAACCGACAGTGCGGCCACCAGCCATTGCAGCTTGTCCCAACTGACGCCGAGGGTCGACAGGGTGGAGACGAAGCCGACCCCGGCAATGACGTACGACAGCAGTGTGGTGGTGGCATAGGCGCTGCCCTGCGCCAGGTTCAGACGCGACAGCACCAGCACCTCCAACAGCCCCGGCAGGTTGCCGGCCAGGGCAATGGTGATACCGATGATGATCAGCGCGCCGATCATGTCGCCCAGGCTGATCGGCACCATGCTCATGCTGGCCCCGGTACCGCTGGTGTATTCGTACAGCGTGATGTTGTCGAGGTAGGCGAATACGCTGATCAGGTCGCTCCACACCCAATACAGCGCGCCGATGAAGCCTGCCAGCAAGGCCAGGCGAATCAGGCGCAGGGACTGCTGGTTGACCTGCTCGATGTCCAGGGTCGGCTCTTCGACCGGTATTTCACCGTCGCCATCCTTCGCCGCCTGGCGTTTGCTCAAGGCGCGCTGGTAGGCCAGGCGCCGGGCGGCGACGCCCAGGCCACGGATGAACGCGGCCTCGATGACCAGCCAGATCATCAGCAGGTACAGCGTGTCGATCAGCCGGTCGGTGAGTTTCAGGGCGGTGTAGTAGTAGCCGAAGCACACGGCGATGAACAGGGCCACTGGCAGCGCGGTGAACATCACCCCGGCGGCCTTGCGAAACAGCGAGGCGTTGCGGTGCGTGGGGCTGCTGATCAACAGGCGGGCCAGGAGCAGCGTCATCAACCCGTAGCAGGTCAGTACAACGCCTATGCCCAGCACATCTTCGGCCAGCGCCGAGGGTTGCAGTTCGGCCACGGCCACCACCGACACCAGCGCCAGCACCACGAAGCCCAGGCGCCGCACCCAGTTACGCAGAAACTCCACTTGCGCCTTTTCCCAGCGAAAGTGCAGTTCGGCAACGCCGCCGGGGGCCAATACACGATAGGCGGTGTAGAACACCAGCCAGGCCTGGGCGATCTGCAAAATCGCCGAACCCAGGCTGGCGTTCTGCCCGCGGGCGTCGATCAACAGGGCGTAGCCGGCCAGCGCCAGGGTCAGGCTCAGCGGCACTGCCAGCAGCACGTTAATGAGGATGGCCAGGGGCGTATGCCATTGGCGGTCACGCTTGAAGTGGCCAATGTCCTGATGCACGGCGTTGAGCTTCTGGTACAGGTAGTCGCGCTTCCACAACAGCGCCCCGATCAACAGCAGCAACGGTAGAAAGAGCAGGGGACGCTGCACCAGGCCGTCGCCCAGTTCAGACAGGCTCGACCACCAGGGCAAGGTGGTGATCTGTTTTTGCAGGCGGGCCGGCGCGCCGCCGAACCATTCCAGGTCCAGGGGCTTGTTGCTGGGGATCCAGAACATCTGCTCGTCCAGCGTGGCGCGCAGGTTCTGCGCGGTACTGAGCAGTTGCTTCTGGTTCAGTTGCAGGGTGATCGACTCGTTGAGCAGGGCGCTCAACTCCCGGTTCAGCCGCTCCAACAGGTCGCTGCGGGTGACCATCAGGTCCATCAGGTTCTTGCGCAGCTGAGGCGTGGCCTGCTCGGGCGGTTGCGCCGCCATCAGCGTGTCGACATAGGCAGCCGGGTTGCTGATCAATTCACGCTGCTGATTGACTTCGAACTGATACAGGCGAATGTCGGCGATCTCGTCCGCCAGGTCGCGGTCGACCTTGAGGTGCGGTAACGCCTGCTTCTGTTTGTAGAGAATCTTGGACAGCAGCAGGCTGCCCTGCAACACGTTGATCTGCTCGTCCAGCGCCTGATCGCTCTGGGTCACGCTGTCCAGTTGTTGCCGGGTCTTGAGGTTCTGCTGGGTCAGCTCATTGAGCCGGTCGGTGCTGCTCAACAGGTAGTCGGAGAGTTTGACGTTGGCGGCGCTTTCCGTGGCCAGCACGCTGCTGCCGCCGGATTTCTGCGCCTCCAGCGATTGCTGGGTCACCGTTTCCTGGGACTGCGCCAGGCGCTTCTGGTTGATCAGGTTCTGCAGGTCCTGGATTTCCTGGTCCAGGCGGCTGATTTTTTCCAGGGCCAGGTCGTGCTGGCTGTTGCCCAGGTCTTGCAGCAGGGTATTGCCGGCCAGTTCCTGACGACGCAGAGCCGTCACGGCGGTGATGGCCGCCAGCTCGGCGGCATACCGGTTGCGTTGCTCGATGGTCAGGCCCTTGCCGTTTTCCTTGCCCAGTTTCAGCGTGCTGTTGATCTGCTGGGTGCGATTCTGGCCGGCACTGATTTCGGTCTGCGCGCGCTCCGGGCGGGTCTGCGCGGTGATGATCATGCTGTTGGCGTCGGCCAGCGACTTCTGCAGGTCGCTCTGTTCGCTGGCGCGCTGGCTGAACAGGTCTTCGATCTGCGGCACTTGCAGGTTGGCATAGCGCTGTTCGACCGCAATCACCGGCGTGGCCTTGAGCCGGGTCAGTTCGCGCTGGTTCTCCACCGTGCGCCGCGGGGCATCGCTCAGTTGCTGCTTGAGGGCCGTCAGGCGGGTTTCGGCGTCCTGTTTGCTGGCGAAAAAGCCCAGGGTCTGTTCGAGCACCTGTTGCAGGGCTTTCTGGTCAGCCTCGGGCAGCTTGCGATCGGCTATCTTGTCCAGGCTTTGTTGCACGGACTCGCTGGTGGGTTCGGCAGCCTGGACGTGGCTCAGTGACAGGCACAGCCCGAGCAGGGCTGCGGATACAACGGTGCGCAGGGTCGGCATAGGTAAAAAATCGTACAGCCTGAAGAGAAATGGAGTTTAGAGGAACAGTCCCGGTCCCGTACGACTTCCTTCGGGGAATTTGACGCCCACTTTGAGTATCTTGTTCCCCTCCATGGCCGCGACCGTCCAGATGGTGCTGTTCCACTCCACGTGGTCACCCACCACCGGCGCGCCGCCGACTTTCTGGATGATGAAGCGGCTGAGCGGCGTGTGCGGATCCTGGCCGTCGAGCTTGAGCCCGTACAGCGCCGAGACGGCGCCGAGTTCGGCATCGCCTTCGAGCACGAAGTCACCGAAGAAACGCAGGTCGAGGCCGCGCTGCGGTGCCTGGCTGAACAGCTTGCCCAGGGCGGCGAGGTCATGTTCGTGGCCGATCACGCAGAGCAGGTCGCCCACTTCCAGGGTTGTGCTACCCGAAGGGTGCAACAGTTGCTGGCCACGAAACAGCGCGGCGATGCGCGTGCCCTGGGGCATTTTCAACTCGCGCAGGGCGGCGCCGATGCACCACTTTTCCGCACCCAGTCGGTAGACGAACAGCTCCCACTCGCTGGTGACATGCACTTCCAGCGCCGAACGGGAAATGGGCGCAGGGTCCGGCGGCACCGTCACTTTCAACAGCCGCGCCACCCACGGCAGGCTGGTGCCCTGAACCACCAGGGAGATCAGCACGATAAAGAACGCCAGGTTGAAAAACAGCTGCGCATCGGGCAACCCGGCCATCAACGGGAACACCGCGAGAATGATCGGTACGGCGCCGCGCAGGCCCACCCAGGAAATGAAGGCTTTCTCCCGGCCATGGAACGCCTTGAACGGCAGCAGCCCGATCATCACCGACAGCGGCCGCGCCACCAGAATCATCCACAGCGCCAGGCCCAGTGCGGGCAAGGCAATGGGCACCAGGTCGTGCGGCGTGACCAGCAGGCCCAGCACCAGGAACATGCCGATCTGCGCCAGCCACGCCATGCCATCGAGCATGTGCAGAATGCCGTGGCGGCTGCGGATCGGCCGGTTGCCCATGACCAGGCCGCACAGGTACACGGCGAGGAAGCCGCTGCCGTGCAGGGCGTTGGTCAGCGCGAAGACCAGCAAGCCCCCGCTGATCACCAGGATCGGGTACAGGCCGTTGGCCAGGTTGATCCGATTGACCAGTTGCAGCATCAGCCAGCCGCCCCCCAGCCCCAGCAGGCCACCGATGCCGAATTCGCGCAGCAGGTGGCCCAGCAGGCTCCAGTGCAGGCCGGTCTGGCCGCTGGCGATCATGTCGATCAGGGTGACGGTGAGAAACACCGCCATCGGGTCATTGCTGCCCGACTCGATTTCCAGGGTCGCGGTGACCCGCTCGTTGAGGCCCTTGCCACCCAACAGTGAAAACACCGCGGCGGCGTCGGTGGAGCCGACGATGGCGCCGATCAGCAGGCCCTGGATCAGGCTCAGGTCGAACAGCCAGGCGGCGACCATGCCGGTCAGGCCGGTGGTGATCAATACGCCGATGGTTGCCAGCGACAAGGCCGGTTTCAGTGCCACGCGAAAACTCGCCACCCGCGTGCGCAGCCCGCCGTCGAGCAGGATCACGGCCAAGGCCAGGTTGCCGACCAGATAGGCCTGCGGGTAGTTATTGAAAATGATGCCGCCACCATCGACGCCGGCGACCATGCCCACGGCCAGAATGATCACCAGGATCGGGATGCCGAGGCGAGAAGACAGGGAGCTGACCAGGATGCTCGCACCTACCAGCAACGCGCCGATCAAGAACAGGCTGTTGATGGTGGCTGCATCCAAGACGTGTACTCCAGACTGAGGTAGGGGAGAGAGCCTGGGAAGGGTAACAGCTGGCTGTTTCAAGCTTCAAGCTGCACGAAGGACCCGCGTGCGCCGGGTCCTTCCTGTAGCCCCTGGCGTGGCGCCAGTGGGGGCAGGGCGATCAGCCGATGGTCATCAGGCTGGCGTTGCCGCCGGCCGCTGCCGTGTTGACGCTCAGGGCGCGCTCGATGACCAGGCGTTCCAGCGCGATCGAGGTTTCGCCCTGGGACAGGCCCTGCACACCCACGATGGCTCCGGACCGCTTGGCGATCTGCTGGCAGACGCCGCGCAACTGATCGGAATCGCCATGGTGCAGGACTGCGTCGAACACCACGTCATCCTTGTTCCATTCCGCTGTCAGTCCAATACGTGCCTGGACATCCTTCGGCAGGCGGGCGCGCAGCGCTTTGCCCAACTCGTTTTCCACCCACACGGCGGTGCTGCCGACGGCCAGTACCGCGGCCAGTTGTACCAGCAGATCGGCCTCGGTTTCAGCCAGGCACAGCACATGCTCGCGTGGCAGGATCGCATAGCTGTTGCGTTCACCGGTCGGCCCTACCAGCGAACGGGTGACGCCACTTTGCGACTCCACGGCGAAGCGTGCACAGGTTTCGGCCAGGTCGCCGTGCTGATGGCTGCCGGCCCAGGCCTGCAGCGCCTGCAACGGTTTGCCCATGGCATCGCGCAGGCGTACATCCGGCGTGCTGGCCTGATCGACGCGCTGGAACGACCGGGCGATGGCATCGTCCGGACGGGTCGACAGCAGGCGGTACAAGTACAGTGGGCCACCGGCTTTGGGTCCGGTCCCGGACAGGCCCTCGCCCCCGAACGGCTGCACACCGACCACTGCGCCGACGATGTTGCGGTTGACGTACACGTTACCGGCATTGACGTTGTCGATCACCTTGGCGATGGTCTCGTCGATGCGGGTATGCACGCCCAGGGTCAGGCCATAGCCCGAAGCGTTGATCTGGGCGATCAGGCCGTCCAGTTCCTTGCGCTTGTAGCGCACGACGTGCAGCACCGGCCCGAAGATCTCGCGCTGCAGTTCATCGAAGCTTTCCAGTTCGATCAGCGTCGGCATCACGAAGGTACCGCGCTTGCATTCGGCGCCGTCGGCGATGGCCATCTGATAGACGCTGCGGCCCTTGTCGCGCATGGCCTGGATGTGTTTCTCGATACCGGCCTTGGCCTCGGCGTCGATCACCGGACCGATGTCCACGCTCAGGCGCTCGGGGTTGCCCAGGCGCGCTTCGGCCATGGCACCCTTGAGCATCTCGATCACACGGTCGGCGCAATCGTCCTGCAGGCACAGCACGCGCAGGGCCGAGCAACGTTGGCCGGCGCTGTCGAAAGCCGAGGACACCACGTCGATCACCACTTGTTCGGTGAGTGCCGAAGAGTCGACGATCATGGCGTTCTGGCCGCCGGTTTCGGCAATCAGCGGAATCGGCCGGCCCTGTGCGTCCAGGCGCCCGGCAACGTTGCGTTGCAACAGCCGAGCGACCTCGGTGGAGCCGGTGAACATCACCCCTTTGACCCGCTCGTCACCCACCAGGCGCGCGCCCACGGTTTCGCCGCGGCCGGGCAGCAGTTGCACCACGCCCTCGGGAATACCGGCTTCCAGCAGCAGGCGCACCGCTTGCGCAGCCACCAGCGGAGTCTGCTCGGCAGGCTTGGCCAGCACCGGGTTGCCCGCCGCCAGCGCCGCCGCCACCTGGCCGGTGAAAATGGCCAGGGGGAAGTTCCACGGGCTGATGCACACCACCGGGCCCAGAGGGCGGTGGGCGTCGTTGCTGAAGTCGTTGCGCGCCTGCACGGCGTAGTAGCGCAGGAAGTCCACGGCCTCACGCACTTCGGCGATGGCGTTGGCGAAGGTCTTGCCCGCTTCGCGTGCCAACAGCCCCATCAACGGTTGGATTTCACCTTCCATCAGGTCGGCGGCGCGCTCCAGAATGGCGGCTCGCTCGGCAGGCGGCGTGGCCTGCCAGATCGGGCCCGAACTCAAGGCGCAGTTAATGGCGGTATCGACGTTCTCGACCGTGGCTTCCTGGACGTGACCGACCACGTCGCGCAGGTCCGACGGGTTCAACACCGGCTGTGCCGTGCCGGCAGCGATCGGCGCGCCGATCATCGGCAGGGCCTTCCAGTCATTGTGCGCCGTGGCCAGCAGGGCCGACGACAGCGAGGCCAGACGGTGTTCGTTGGCCAGGTCGATACCGGCCGAGTTGGCGCGCTCGCTGCCATAAAGGTCGCGAGGCAGCGCAATGCGAGGGTGCGGAAGGCCAAAGCCGCCTTCCTGGGTGGCCATTTGCTCGATGGTGCTGACCGGGTCGGCGACCAGTTCCTGAATCGAAATGCTCTGGTCGGCGATGCGGTTGACGAACGAGGTGTTGGCGCCGTTTTCCAGCAGGCGGCGCACCAGGTAGGCCAGCAGCGTTTCATGGGTGCCGACCGGGGCGTACACCCGGCACGGCCGGTTCAGCTTGCCATCGGCGACCTTGCCGACCACCTGCTCGTACAGCGGCTCGCCCATGCCATGCAGGCACTGGAACTCGTACTGGCCGGGATAGTAGTTCTGCCCGGCGATGTGGTAGATCGCCGCCAGGGTGTGGGCATTGTGCGTGGCGAACTGTGGATAGATGACTTCCGGCACCGACAGCAGCTTGCGGGCGCAGGCGATGTAGGACACGTCGGTGTACACCTTGCGGGTATACACCGGGTAGCCTTCCAGGCCTTCTACCTGGGCGCGCTTGATCTCGCTGTCCCAGTAGGCACCCTTGACCAGGCGAATCATCAGGCGATGACGGCTGCGGCGCGCCAGGTCAATGACATAGTCGATCACATAGGGGCAGCGCTTCTGGTAGGCCTGGATAACGAAACCGATCCCGTTCCAGCCAGTGAGTAGCGGCTCGAAGCACAGGCGTTCGAGCAGGTCCAGGGACAGTTCCAGGCGGTCGGCTTCCTCGGCATCGATGTTCAGGCCGATGTCGTACTGCTTGGCCAGGACCGTCAGGGCCAGCAGGCGCGGGTACAGTTCTTCCATGACCCGGTCGTACTGGGCGCGGCTGTAGCGCGGGTGCAGGGCCGACAGCTTGATGGAAATACCGGGGCCTTCATAAATGCCGCGGCCATGGGACGCCTTGCCGATCGAATGAATCGCCTGCTCGTAGGAAGCCAGGTACTTCTGCGCATCGTGTTCGGTCAGCGCGGCCTCGCCGAGCATGTCGTAGGAATAGCGGAAACCTTTGCTTTCGAAACGACTGGCGTTGGCCAGGGCCTCGGCGATGGTTTCGCCGGTGACGAACTGCTCGCCCATCAAGCGCATGGCCATGTCGACACCCTTGCGGATCATCGGCTCGCCGCTTTTGCCGATGATGCGGCTGAGCGAAGAGGTCAGGCCGGCTTCGTTATGCGTGGACACCAGCTTGCCGGTCAGCAGCAGGCCCCAGGTCGCGGCGTTGACGAACAGCGACGGGCTGTTGCCCAGGTGCGGATGCCAGTTGCCGTTGCTGATCTTGTCGCGGATCAGCGCGTCGCGGGTGCCTTTGTCGGGGATGCGCAACAGCGCTTCGGCCAGGCACATCAGCGCGACGCCTTCCTGCGAAGACAGCGAGAACTCCTGCAGCAGGCCCTGGACGATACCGGCGCGGCCGCCGGCGCTTTTCTGATTGCGCAACTTGTCGGCGATACCTGCGGCCAGGTTGTGCGTGGCGATGGCCATGGGCGCCGGCAGACGCGCCTGCTCCAGCAACATGGGCACCACTTCCTGCTCTGGACGGCGGTAGGCACCGGTGATAGCGGCGCGCAGGACCGACTGCGGCAGGATGCTTTCAGCGAACTCCAGGAAACACTGGTGGGTGTGCTCGGTGGGCAATTCGCCCACTTCGTCACCGTTGGCAGCGCTCAGCCCGTTCAGCTCGCCCAGGGTTGCACCCCCTTCGAGCTTCTCGAGGTAATTGAAAATCGCCTGTTTGATCAGCCAGTGCGGCGTGCGGTCGACCGACTGCGCGGCGGCCTTGAGGCGTTCGCGGGTTGGATCGTCGAGTTTGACCCCAAGGGTGGTGGTCGCCATATTCTTGTCCTCATCAGGGCCACACGTTCAGTGGCAATAAAACTGGCGGCAAGATTAGCCGTGGTTGTATCAGGGTGCAACCAGGTGCAACCCGGCGCCGTTCAAAAAATGCGTTGTAACTGTTCTTACGTTTCCAATTGTGACGAAAGTGCCCGTTTTCCGAGCATGATTGCTGGGAATTGAACGGCATGTGCTCCGAAAAGAAGCACTTGAGCAGGTGTTCCAGCAATATTCTGAAAAGGTGCAACTATCCTGCCAAAAAGGTTGCGCCTCACGCTTGGCCCGGAATAGAGTGCGCAGCCTTGGTACAACCAAGCTGCGCCTGCGGGCACATCGGTCGTCTTGTTTTGCTCATGGCGGCTACCTATAAAAATCATGCAAAGGGCTCTGTCATGAGTTTCAACAACCCCACTCTGATCACGTTCGTGATCTACATGGCCGCCATGGTCCTGATCGGCTTCATGGCCTATCGCTCGACCAAGAATCTATCTGACTACATCCTCGGTGGCCGTGGGCTGGGCAGTGTGGTCACGGCGCTGTCGGCGGGAGCCTCGGACATGAGCGGCTGGCTGTTGATGGGCCTGCCGGGCGCCATCTACCTTTCCGGCCTGTCGGAAGCCTGGATCGCCATCGGCCTGATCATCGGGGCGTACCTCAACTGGCTGTTCGTGGCAGGCCGGCTGCGTGTGCAGACCGAATACAACGGCGATGCGTTGACCCTGCCGGACTACTTCTCGGCGCGTTTCGAGGATCGCAGCGGGCTGTTGCGGATCATCTCGGCCGTGGTCATCCTGGTGTTCTTCGCCATCTACTGCGCCTCCGGCATCGTCGCCGGTGCGCGCCTGTTCGAAAGCACCTTCGACATGCCGTACTCGACCGCCCTCTGGGCAGGTGCCGCCGCGACCATTGCCTACACCTTCGTGGGTGGTTTCCTGGCGGTGAGCTGGACGGACACCGTGCAGGCCACGCTGATGATCTTTGCCCTGATCCTCACTCCGATCGTGGTGATGCTGGCCACCGGTGGTGTCGACACCACGTTCCTGGCCATCGAAGCGAAGGATCCGGCTTACTTCGACCTGTTCAAGAACACCTCGCTGATCGGCATTCTGTCGCTGCTGGGCTGGGGTCTGGGTTATTTCGGCCAGCCGCACATCCTGGCGCGGTTCATGGCCGCCGACTCGGTCAAGTCGATTGCCAAAGCCCGACGTATCTCCATGGCCTGGATGATTCTGTGCCTGGGCGGTACCGTTGCCGTCGGCTTTTTCGGCATCGCCTATTTCGCGGCCCATCCGGAGCAGGCGGGCCCGGTCGCCGAGAACCATGAGCGCGTGTTCATCGAGCTGGCGAAGATCCTGTTCAATCCATGGGTCGCGGGTGTGCTGCTGTCGGCGATCCTGGCTGCCGTGATGAGCACGTTGAGCTGTCAGTTGCTGGTGTGCTCCAGCGCGTTGACCGAGGACTTCTACAAAGCTTTCCTGCGCAAGAATGCCTCGCAGGTCGAACTGGTCTGGGTGGGGCGCATGATGGTGTTGCTGGTGGCGTTGGTTGCGATCGTCATGGCCGCCAACCCGGACAGCCGCGTGCTCGGCCTGGTGGCCTATGCCTGGGCCGGTTTCGGCGCTGCGTTCGGGCCCGTGGTGCTGATTTCGGTGCTGTGGAAGGGCATGACGCGCAACGGCGCCCTGGCCGGTATCGTGGTGGGTGCGGTCACCGTGCTGGTGTGGAAACAGTTCGAGCTGTTCGGCCTGTACGAAATCATCCCCGGTTTTATCTTTGCCAGCCTCGCCATTGTGCTGTTCAGCCGTCTGGGTGCCGCGCCTTCGAAGGCCATGGTCGAGCGTTTCGAGTCGGCCGAAGCGGCTTTCCACAGCGGTAAGTGATCGACGGAGGCCCGCCGGCTTTGGCTGGCGGGCAGCCTCAGGTAAACTTCGGCGTCCTGCAGGAGTTACCATGAATTATCGCCACGCCTTTCACGCCGGCAATCACGCCGATGTCTTCAAACACCTTGTGCTGACCCGTCTGATGGCGCTGATGTCGCGCAAGGAGCAACCCTTCGCTTACCTCGACAGCCACGCCGGCCTGGGTCTTTACGACCTGCAGGGCGACCAGGCCACGCGCACGGGCGAATGGCAGCAGGGCGTCGCCCGGCTGTGGCAGGCGCCGCAGCCTCCGGCACTGACCGAGGACTACCTGCGCATCTTGAAGAAGATGAACCCCGACGGTGAGTTGCGCTACTACCCCGGCTCCCCGGAATGGGCACGACGCCTGGCGCGCCAGCAGGATCGCTTGTTGCTCAACGAGAAACATCCCGAGGACGGGCTGTTGCTCAAGGAAAACATGAAGAAAGATCCGCGAGTGGCGGTGCACCTGGGGGAGGGGTGGCACGTACCGCGCGCGCTGCTGCCGGTGCCGCAGAAGCGCGCCGTACTGCTGATCGACCCGCCTTTCGAACAACCGGACGAGTTGCAGCGGTGTTCCAGGGCCATGAAGGAAGCCATCGGGCGCATGCGCCAGACGGTCGTTGCCATCTGGTACCCGATCAAGGACGACGAGCGCCAGCTCAAGCGTTTCTACCAGGAACTGACCAGCACCGGCGCACCGAAACTGCTGCGCGTGGAGTTGCTGGTTCACCCCCTGGACACCCCGCAGAGCCTCAACGGCTCGGGCCTGGCCATCGCCAACCCACCGTGGGGGCTCGAAGAAGAGCTTCGCGAGCTGCTGCCCTGGCTGGCGCAATTGCTCGGCCAGAGTAAAGGTGACTGGCGCATGGACTGGCTCATCGCCGAGTAACCCCCCCCCCCCGCACGTGGGGCCTGCTACGCAGGCCATCGCCGCCAAGGCGGACTCCTACGGTTGGACCACACATCGCCTGTGGCTTGCTGGCGTTGGGGTGCGCAGCGGTCCCAATGAATTCACCGCCATCCCCGGGGCCTGCTGCGCAGACCATCGCCGCCAAGGCGGACTCCTACGGCTGGACCACACATCGCCGTGTAGGAGTCCGGCTTGCCGGCGATGGGGCGCGCAGCGGCCCCAATCAATTCAACTCCGTATCCGAGGCCTGCTACGCAGGCCGTCGCCGCCAAGGCGGACTCCTAC
>Ga0157371_10000239_pt1 | contig 78453 bp, 121 predicted proteins | sample C45metaG_FD_113462 | JGI IMG/M metagenome (GOLD analysis project Ga0157371, IMG submission 113462) | Corn rhizosphere microbial communities from Kellogg Biological Station, Michigan, USA - C4-5 metaG | ecosystem: Host-associated > Plants > Roots > Rhizosphere > Soil | place: USA: Michigan...
GTCTGATGAAAATATTGAAGGGCGAAATTGGTTGTATGAACAGTTATTGACTTTAGCAGTTTGGATTGACTTTGAATTTAAAGATGGTTTCGGCTATTATATTGGTAAAAGAATTAAAAACGATTGATATGGAAAAAGAACAATCAGATATTATCGCCAAACAACTTATGAAAGAGATAATGTATGACAATGGTATGGTGGATCGGTGGCACCCTGAAAAATATCCTAAGAAATATGTGGATAAAATCTCTTTAGTAGCTGGTGTATTCTTTGAAAATAACCCTGACGTACTTACTAATGAGGATATAGAAAACATTTGCTGTGGTGAGTTATCAGAAAATGAAGAAATGTATGGAAAATTACATGGATATGAAAACCTGTCTAAAGCTTTAAACGATTATTTTAATCAAGAATAAATTATGGAAATTTTATTAATACTTTTAGTAGTTATATTCATGGGAATTGGCTGGAAAAAATTTTGGAAAAAATAAAAATTTTGATATGTATGTCTAGCTGGGACTGTACCGCGATCCATGCCTCCCCCGCCCATCATGGGGTTTTGATTTCCTATACCCCTCCCCCCTTCGATCTACGTTTTGGAAAGTATTTAATTTCTTTGCTTACCTCTATTCTTTACGTGTGGGTTTTTGTCTAACCTATTTTTGTTTGCTAACCTATTTCGCCCGTTGTTAATTCAATGGGCATTTTTGTTTTAGCTTCGTTCGTTGTGGGTAAATGCCTATGCTATGGTAAATGCCAAATTATTTTCAACTATTGTTTGCATATCCAAATATTATTCTTACCTTAGTGCTATGGTTTAGCGCGGTGCTAACCAATTACTAAAATTCTTAGCAATATGCCAGTATCAAACATTGAGTACAAACGTGTGATGTTACGTATCCTGCCACAGGGTACACGTTTTAAAACACATCCTAATGACCCGCGATTATACGTCAAAGGTTATATTATTGGAGCCTTAGATAAGTTCGCTTGTTATAGGTTAGGTAATATGTCTAAGATTAATTACATGTACGCTACTAGGTACGTATTTGTAAGAAAGTAACAACTAACGGGGGTGTAACAGCCCCCAATTTTTAAACTCTAATTCAAATCATCATGAAAAAATTTGACATTGATTCAATCTTAATGCACACAGTTTTAGGTATAGGCTTAATAGGTGTAGCAATTGTATTTATTTATTCACTCTAATTAATAACATCATGAAAATTCAACAACTTATTTTAGCATTCTTTACAGTATGCACATTTATAGTTCTTATTGCTACTATCGGCTTAACTATTGCTAACCCTAATAAGGCTGGTATATTAGGCTTTATGATTCTGATCAGCGTAGCTATCTTATCACTACAGATTAGCTTAATCATTAGAAAGGATCGTAACTAATGGAACAACTACTAATTATCGGGTACGTATCAGCTTGTTTAGCTATTGGTGTCCTAGTCGTAACGGCTTACTTTAATATTAAATAATTATTCACTTCTATTGCTACCCTTATTAATTGGTTAAAGCTTATCACCATAACAACGGCTAGCAATACATAATAACTTAACATCATGGAAAATATATTGACATACAAAGGGCATTCGATAACAATGCGAAGTACTAAGGGATTTTTTGTTACCCTTAAAACTGGCCGTCACGTATTCAGCACAATTCTACAGGCTATTAAAGCTATTGATTTAGATTAGCCAGCTTGTTTAAATAGTTATTATGCCTCTGCTATTAATTTGGTAGAGGCTTTTTTATGCCCAAATAGGTAGTAAAATACACTAAGGGTTTTTATATCGCCCGCTGTAAAAGTTTATTCACGGTATCTTAAACGCGGTTTTCATTTTTGGCTATTTTGATAGGTTTTTACACTAAGTGGAGATTATTTTTTGATTAAAGTGTGTGTTTAATCGACATAGTACCTAGCTTAATAATGCCATAATCCCTATTTAACCACATCTAAGCGCACATTTACACGTTAACAGGCTAAAACCCCGATTTACTGGCAAACCCTGTTTATCTTACTTATACTTCTTTATTATTATCTATTGTTATAATGCTATTGACCATTACTATTTGGGTAGCAATTCTACAGATCATGCAAACAGATTATAAACCTTAATTAGTGTTAACGTACTTTCAATCTTAAGGTTATCTATATAATTTAATATATACTATCATTCGGCTGAGTTGCGTATCAATTTACTACACTACGTATGTGTGCGGTGTTAACTTTGCTTTCTTACTTACTTGTTATATTGTATTATATACTTTTGACCTTTTATAATGGATAGCAACCTATTTGCCAAAACTAATAAAATACTATTTCGCGTTTAAGCCACTTTTTAAGCGATTTAAGACACTTTGTACCGTTTTGGTACTAACATACCACCCAAAGGCAGATCGTTAAAAACAGCCTTCACAGTAGTTTAAAGGCACTATTTTTTCATACTTAGCCAAATCATATCATTTTCATACACTTTTGGCCTGTTATAAGTCAACATATAGCTTTACTTTATGCATGCAATAGTTAAGTTATGACTTTACATTAAAATTTTTCTCCCTGATAATCAGTCAGTTACAATTTATTTTAAAAATAATTTCATAAAATGTTTGGTATTACAAATAAAGTTTGCACCTTTGAAGTGTCGGAAGTGACAAACACAAAAATACTACTCTAGTATAGAAAGTCACTAAGTATCTAAACTAACCCGATAAGCGGTAATAAGCTTTACACCTGTTTAATTATTACACTGGTTAGCAGTTCAACTAATTATATTTACAACGTGCCGTGATGGTTAACAAAGGTAAATGTACAGTTCTTTGAAGGTCGGGAAGTTTAAATAGAGTTCGCATATCTAACAAGGTTACATAATGCTTGAGCCATTTAAACGAGTATAATATACGGGTTAACTCAGCGGTAGAGTGATACTTCAATTCGAAGTAACAAGTCATAGGTTCGAATCCTATACCCGTAGCAAACGAAAACAAAAAATTTAAAGTTATGAAAACACTATTGTTACCTGTAAATTTACAGCAGGGTCTATTTATTGATGAAAATAACATTGTATTAGGTGTTTACACTCATCACACTAAAATAATTGTTCCAAAATTTCCTTTTACGGGCAATGATTTAACTATCCCCGACAACATGCGGGATTATGAAATTAAAGAAAATTATGCAGATAGTTTTGGACTTAATATGTGGACTAATAAAGGCAGAAAGGAGTTATACTAATCATGAGCAACAATAAAAAGAAACAAATACAGGAACGTTTAGAATATCTAAGGCACGAAATTCAAAACGAACAAATCAGCTACGGGGAAATTGTAGAACTGCAAGGTTTAGCAGACGATATAGAACCAAACGATTTTGAATTATTGGAATGGGCACAACCTAATTATAACTAGTTATGGCAGATCAAACAAATTTTAACCTACTAACATTAAAAACTTTATTGTTAGATACAATCACATATTTAAAATTTGGTAGTCATTTGGCACCAAATTACAAGGCAGCAAAATATAGCTTATGTGATTTGTCAGGACAAAAACGAACTATTACAAATAAACAATTACTTCACTTAATAGGAACCGTGTATAAAGACAATGACAAAGAGTCTGATTTTTGGGCTGTCATTGATAAGTTTAACGCGGCTAAATTTTTAAATTAAAAACTATCATGCAAAATATTTTAAACTCAGACCAATTTAAGGCAGCTACAGTTATACTAAGTATAGCTTATGCCGTATCTATTTACCTTTATTTAATCAACTGGTAATGGTTACACAGGAATTAACAATTAGTCAAAAGACTTTTACCGATATGATTAGCGGACTAATCGCAAGCGGTGTAACGTTTAAGGCGTTCGAATCAACAACAAACAAAAATTATATAATTATTCAATTCTTAGGAGGTTATTAAAATGAAAAACACAGTAACAAGCTTTAAAGAAAAAGCAGAGCAAAACGGGGCAATAGATGCAATTGCAATTACAGACGAAAAAGGTAATCGTGTAGGTATTTCTAAATATGAAAACGGTGAGGCCGTTATTTCAGTAGATTTTAAAAATGTAGGTTATATGGCCTCATTAAATAATGAAGGTAAACAAGCTATAATAAAATTCTTAAGTGAAGAGGCTACAGAGGTAAAAACTAAACGGGAACTATACGTATTAGTTGGTATACCCGCTGAAAATGCACCCGTTCTTTTTTCAAATACGCATTTTCTAGTGTATGCTGATAAAAATGAAGCTGATCGAGCTTGTAAAATGTTCAACGATTACTTAGTAGAAAACAATAAAATGGATATGGGCAAGTTTGTAGTTGATACGTTGGAAAACGCTAAACTATCATTCCCAAATGGTAAGTTTGATTACAGCTTACTAAATTAAGGCATATCCCTGCAATTATGGTAAAGGCTGAAATAATAAGGCTTAACTGTTCGAATCAGTTTGCAGGGGCTAAGGTTACAATGTCGTAGCTTTAATTAAAAATTATTACAATGAAAAATAACTCATTAAACAGCATTTTAGCTGCATTTTTAACTGTAGCAAGTACAGAGGCCGAAACAATTGAAAGATTAGAAAAAACTTTATCAGATTATAAAGCTAATCCAAATTTAGAAACTCTTTCCACCCTATCTGCGGCTGCACATTTAGTAGATTTAAAATGGCAACATTTGAAATTTGAGGAATTGCAAAAAGAAAACCCACAACCTACAAAAAACACTGACGAATCAGACACTGAATTTCTTAAAAAATTTGGTTTCAGTGCAAATTAGAGTTTATCTGATGAGACTTTAATAGTCGAAATAGTAGTGTAAAAGCTACTATCATAAACAAATAAAAATTAAAATCATGGAAAATCAAACATTTAAATCAACAGAATTAATTAAAGGCACTAGATATTTTTTAGATGGTCTTAAAGATGTTAGTGGTGTATTTAGTCACATTAAGGACGGTCGGGTTTATTTTACCGATTTCAAAGAAGAGAGGCCACAAATTATGCCATACTTAGAGAAAAACGGAGACGATACAGATTTCAATCAACAACTTTTTGATATTTGGGCAGTAGAAAAAGTTTAACTGATGAGGCTTAAAATAGCCGAAACACGGGGTGAAAATCCCCTGTCTTAAACAATATAATCACGAAATTATGAACAAAGAAGTAACAAACGGGTATGCTAACCTAAGAAGGTTAAAACCTACAGCACCATTTAGCCAACGTTTAAACGATTTTATTAATGATCGGGCAGAGGGATTAAGATATATAGATGGTGCTTTTCCTGAACTATCATTTGAGGAATTTAAAGCAGAATTTAAAAGCAGTGGTGTAATGCCTATCAGTAACGAACATTGTGAAAACAATATTTTCGGGGACATTGAAACAAACATAGCTTTTAGGGCTTGGCATGACTCAATACATTTAGAACTAAACGAAGGTTTTGAATATTTTTCTGAAGCTATTGTAGCATTTAAACAAATGAACGAATTGCCTTTAGATTGGGTTTTTGAAAGAAATTTAATTTATTGTGAAGTTATAGGGCAAGCTGCCTACCATAGAAACACAGGCAATTTTGTTGAAGATCAAAGAGAATTTACAATTAACTTTTTAGAATCGGAAAAATTTTAAAGCTATGAAAACTATAAAAATAACAGATGAAAACTTTTTAAATCTAAAGGAATTTGGTCATGTAGTACCGAAAGATTACAGCAAATTTAAAGTATCTAAAGAGTATTTAGTTTGTGGCTTAGATGAAACTGATTTATTAAAAGTAAGATGTACTCAAAATTGTCCAGTTAATATAAAAATAGTAGATTAAAGCCATGCAAAATATCGAAATTAAGCTGCCACAACTCAACAAAGGTAATTGTTTATTATTTACCACTCTGTTTAAATTAAAGTATCCTAAAGCTAAAGTAATTGTTTGCTGGAATAAAAAGAGTAATATAGTTTCCTTTAGTGCTGTCTTACATGGTAAGAGGTATTTTTACAAACGTAAAGATAGGAAACAAAGTAAATTCTGGTTTAATGGTCATGTAGTTCCAATGGAACATAAATAAAATCTGTTATGAAACAAAAAGAATTATTACAGCATATAAAAGACAATTCTATTTGTCTAAATCAATTAAGTTATGATAAATTAACTGGCAACTCTTATGAATTAAGAGCAAAAACAGGGGGATTTAAAACCTTTATCCTTTACCAAAATCCAGAGTCTGATTATTGGAATATTTATTTATCAGAGGGTAACGAAATAGCTAAAATAGAAAACAATTTTAACAACTTTTAAAAACTGGTTATGAAAAATATTAAAATCTATGGTGATGCTATATCGGCTAACCTTTACCTAATCACAGACTTTTTAAAACGAAGCTCTATACAATTTAGTTGGGTTAGTTCTCTAACAAATACTAATGCTATTCGCTTTGAAGATGGAACTATCATATATAACCCTACAGTTAACGAAGTAGCAGATAAATTGGGATGGGTAGCAGAGCCAAAATGTACTGAATATGATGTATCTATTTTTGGCGGTGGTGTAGCTGGTTTAAGTGCAGCTGTTTACGCAGCATCTGAGGGTTTAAGAACGGTAATAGTTGAACGTGAAACAATAGGGGGACAGGCCGGAACAAGTTCTTTAATCGAAAATTATTTAGGTTTTCCAAAAGGTATTTCGGGCGCTGAACTGGCTTTAAGGGCAAGGGAACAGGCTTTAAAATTTGGAGTTGAAATTCTATTACTAAAAGAAGGTATTAAAGGAGTTTCTAAAGATAATAATATTAACATTCAATTAGCTACAGGTGAAACAATAACCTCTAAAACTACAATCTGTGCTACAGGTGTAGAATACGCAAAATTGAACTTAGCAAACGAAAACAAGTACCTTAATAAAGGTTTGTATTATGGTGCTGGTGCAAGTGAAGCTCCATTTTGTAAACACAAAGATGTTTATGTTGTTGGAGGTGGTAATTCAGCAGGTCAGGCCGCTGTCTACTTTTCTAAATTTGCTAAACGTGTCTACATGGTAATTCGAAAAGGAAATTTATCTGAAACTATGTCAGATTATTTAGTAAAACATATTTCAACTATCACAAACATTTCAATACTATATAATTCAGAGGTTACAGACCTTAGCGGTAAAAAAGGTTTAGAAGCTATTAAAATATTTAATAGCAAAACTAATCAAACCGACTTTTTTAAAACATCTAAATTATTTGTGTGTATAGGTGGAAAACCAAATACAGATTGGGCTAAAGATACTGCAATTTGCAGGGATCGTAACGGCTATCTTTACACTGGAAACGATTTAATAGAATTAGACCAGTATAAGGAATGTTGGAAACATGACAGACAGCCTTTTCATTTAGAAACTAGTGTTGCAGGTGTGTTTGCCGCTGGTGATGTTAGATTTAATTCTGTAAAAAGAGTAGCTTCAGCAGTAGGCGAAGGGGCTATGGCAGTAACACAAATACATCAATATTTATCAAAATTGTAAAAAACATTTGCATAAGCAAATAATTTATTTATCTTAGCATTATATTTAAAAACTAAAATTATGAATGTACAGGAAATTATTAAAAGAGCTACTGCAAATGGTGGTGGCCTAACGTTTAAAGCTGATTACAGTGCGCCTAAATCTGGCTATATGGTAGCCTTAACAGGTGGTTTGGTTTGTAAAGAGTCAGAACTTGAAAAGGTTATGTTTAGGTATTTACATGACCATCATCACATTACAACAGGTGAAAATTATTACTTTGGTTTATGGTTAAAAGATGGTGTTGCTTACTTAGATGTTAGTCAAAACATTCAGGATAAAGAATACGCTGTGTTTCAAGGTATAGCCCGTGGACAAAAGAGCATTTACCATATTGATAGCAATAAAATTATTGATCTACCGACCGGACAAAAAACCGGAACTACAGAACAACAACTATCATACGCTCGTCAAAAAGCTGAACAAATATTTCAAACTCTATAGCCATGCAACTATTATTATTAATCCTAGTGCGCTGTGCCTGTGTGGCATGGTGTGCTTTAATTTTATCTTTCTTATGAAAAAGCTAAGCCCAAAATTTTATCTTATGCTTAGGAAGCTATTAATTATAGACCTTCTTTTGCAAATACCTCAGATGATAATTATTATAGCATTAATGTTTGCTATGTTATTAGGTCATTTTATTTACATTCGTTAACCTTTAAAATTTAAAGTCATGTTACAACTAACAAACTCAACAGACACATTAAAATTTGTAGCCTTTATTCAAGAGGCAATGAACTACGTTAGCTATTTAACTCCTACTAAAATAAATTCAGGTGGGTGTGGTATTTTTGCCAGAGCGTTACATAAACTATTATCAGATAATAATATTGAGTCTGAAATTATAGCTTTATACTTTGATGAAAAAAGTGATAAGGCAGAGAAAAATTTAATAGATTACGTAAATAATAACAATAAAAAAGTATTGAGTGAAGCTGGTGCCGATCACATAGTTTTAAAAGTTAATGAAATTTATGTAGATTCTACAGGTTTAGTAAATATGGCCGCTTTAATGAGTAGAAATACTGTTAAGTTAACATTAGATCAACTAAACGACATAATTGATAAAGGTGAATGGAATGAAGTATTTGATAGGGAACAAGAACCTTTTATAATTGAAAAATTACAGGAAGTTTTTAATAACTACGAAAATTATCATTTCGGTTTGTATATTAACAAACAATTAGCAGAAAGAAAAATCAGATTGTCCGATCATACTATTAAAACCGCTAAACGTTTACAAAGGGAAGCCATGAGTAGTATGTTTGGGTTTTCAGGTAATATAAATAACAACAATAATAGTCCATTTTAATTTTCACATTTTAACAAACTAACGTCATGAGAAAGATTTTCATCGTAGCAATCTACAAACTATCATCGATTCAAAAAACAGTAATCGGTACATTATCAGAACATTTAGTAGGTGATAACCACACAGTTCACCACAAAATTTGCACAGGTCTTATTATAGGATTTATGGGCGTACTTTTAAGTAAAACAGGGGATGGTGCTTGGCATGTAGTGTGCGATTGGGCTGGCTATGGTTTACACGGTGTAGGTATGTTACCATTTGTTGAGCCAGTGGCAAAAGCCTATGCCAAACGAATTAACAAAATTGATAACAAAGGGGGTAATAGTGGAGACTAATCCAATTCAAAAACAGCGCACAAAAGAAAGTGTAGAAGTAAGAGGGGTATGCGCGGCCATTCAAGCAATGGCGTACCCCTCATTTGAAGACTTAAACAAACAGTTAAATATATTTGGTTATCACCTAGTTAAAAATGCAAAATAAGATGAAAAATTTCGGTTTAATTCCAGTTAAAAATTTTGGACAGGTTAGCGATTTGGTTTTCAGATCAGCACAACCTATTTACAATTATGAATATCAGTGGCTTAAAAATGTTGTAGGTATTGACTTAATTGTCAACCTACGTGCAGAGAAAGATAGGGATGCAAAGTATGCTCCGGTGCATGGCATTGACAGTGTTACAATTCCTGTAAAGGATCATCAGGCACCAAGCTATGATAATGTAGAGGCTTTTAACCATGTTTTAATTAAAGCTATGGCAGAAAATAAAAAGGTACTCATACATTGTGAACATGGTCATGGTCGGACGTCTACATTTAGTGTTATAGCTAAAATTTTATCAGGTAGCACTTTTGATGAAGCTATTAATCAGGAAAAAGAAGAATTTAATTATACATTTAAATATCAGTCACAAATTGATTTTTTAAGTGATTACGCTAAAACTATTAACTAATGAATAAGGATATTAAAAAATCTATTGTTAGGATTGTAGTAACAGTCCTAGCTTTAGTCGGTCTAAAAATCGCGGAACACAAAGTTGAATTTGTAGAAATTGAACTATCATTAGCCATTTTGTTTTGTTGGGTATTGTTAGTTTGTTTTACATTGGTTTTAATAGCTGAGTATTTAAAATATTTGGAAGATGAAAAAGAAAGAGATTAAAGTAATAAGGATAGCTCAACCTAATGGTGGTGAAGGTATATTTAATGCGACTTATAATAATTCCCCTTATGCAGAAGACAGAATTATATTAAATCACTCTAAAGCCAGAGAGATTTTAAAACGTCATGCAAGTTTTGATGGTTATGGAAAGAAAATATTTCCTAATTATTATTGGGATGATGAGTTAAATAGTCAAATATCTGAAAGTGATTTAGAATCTTTAAAGTATCGTTTTGCATTCAATACAATAGAAAAAGTTAAAATTGGTTTTACAAAAGACGAACTAAAAGAAGCCATTAATAGGCTAGGTTTTAGAGTTTACGAATATACTGTGGATGATTATTTTCAATCCTCATATCAGACTCTTTTTAGAAATCCTATAAAAGAAGAGGATATAACAGAATTATTTATTTAAAAATTAAGAAAATGAAAAATTTAAAATTAGAATTAAAAGTAGTGGATTTTCATGGAACACATTTCGAAGATAATTGTGATTGTGCAATTTCAAAGGCGATTAAAAGACAGCTTAAAGCTGAAGAAGTGTGTGAGTGTGTGGATAATGTAACAGTAGATGGTAAACGTTTCACACATGAGTTTTACGGTTGTGATGAATTTAAAGAAGATCGATTAAAATCGGAATCTCTTTTAAATGACGAGACAGTAAGAATAATTAACCTCATTAAACTATCATAAAAATGTATTTAGACACAGAGATAAAGGGGCACAAATTAACGTGGGTAATGTGGTTAAGTATGTTTAAAGTTGGTGAAAAAAGAGAAGCCGACTACAATGACCGGAGTAAGCTTGCGGTGTCAATATCTAACAATTTCCATAAACATGGAATAGCAAAATTCAAAACCTACGTAGAAACCGTAGACAAAGTAAAACACTTATTTGTAGAACGTATAAATTAAAATAAAATGAAAAAAGAAATATTTTTGGATGCAGTTAGAAAAGAAGCTAGTGCATTAAGAGAAAATTTAACTGATTTAGAGAAATCAAAATTGGACATAAAAACTTTAGATGTTGGTAATCCAAGGTGTTGTATCTATGGACAAGCTACTGGTGATTGTCTTAGTCCTAGAGCTTTAGATTTAATGGATAAAGGTTGTATTTTTGGTATTGATGGTGGATTTCACACTAAAAATAACATCAAAAATGTAAAGTATTTTTCAGAAGAAAAAGGATATTTTAAAAATAAACGTGTTATGTATCTTGTAACTTCTCCAATTGAAAACTACATTACTTTCGAAGAAGCTAATAATGAGAATTTAATTTCCTACATTAAAGGAGAAACTAACACATTAGAATTATAAACATGAAAAGTTTTAAAGAAAAAGTACAGTCAATGACTGGAAAAGAAATTGTAATGGCTATGGTTAATGGCCTACAAAAGGAATGGGTTAAAGTAGATATGAGTACATTTGGTGACTCAAACACAGATACTTGTTTTGGCTGTGCAGCAACGAATTCTATTTGTCAGATTGAAGGTTGTTTACCTTTTAATACAGAATCTATAGTAGATAGGGATAGGAGAGCAAGTGTGTTAAATGTAGATGAAGATTTCTTATCAGATTTTGAAAATGCCATTGATTTTTTAAGAAGGGGTGACGTTTATTTATATAATGCCAGAGCTCGTAGAATAGGTATTGCAGAACTCCCATCCACTTGTGATTTACCTGATTTAGTTACTAAAAAATACAAAAGACAATTACAAGCTTACATTGATTATGCAAACACTTTATAAAAATGAGAAAACTAATTCAATCGGTTAAAGCTTTTATAGTATTAGCTTTTACCAAATTAAAACACTTTTACATTGATAGCACTGTAAAACACAAAGAGCCTGAACTATACAGTAAGGAATGGTTTATTCGTAAGTTTGAAGCTATTCCTGAAGAAGAAATTGGAAGTGGCTCAGTTCAAGAGCATTGTGCTTTATGGCATGTAGGTGTTAGAATTGATGATGTTGTAGTAAATAAAACTGATGAGTCTACTGCCTTAATAAAACTATTTGGTGGTGAAAATGGGGATCAGTGGAAATATGTTTTTAATGTTAATGATGGTTTTAATGAAAATAGTTGCTTAGGATCAACTCCTAAAGAAAGAATTTTAAACAAACTTAAATATTTACCAGATGTACAAGCTACTTAATATAACATTCAAATTGGTGCTATTTCTTACATTGGGGATAGCACCCTTATTATACTATTACAAAATTGGTATACTGACAGAAAGTCATGCACTTACACTAAGTATTTATCACTTATTGATTGGTGTTATTCCTGCTTTAGCTTATAATTTACCTAAATTTAAAACTGATGGATAATTTAATTCAAAGAGTGGTAGTTGTAGAAGCTTACATAAACCACTGTACCGGAACACAAATCACAATTAACACACAGCAATTTGTTGATGATCCTTCTAACATTGTTAAACTAAATATAGCATATAACTTTGCGGTTGAGTTTATGGCAAGAAACAATGGTGAGTATATGTTATATCCTTATCCTCCAACAGAATGAGAACAGCTTTAAACATATTTATAACTATCATAATTACGTATACCGTAGTGCAGATAGGTAAGCTTTATTCGTGGTACAATAGAGGTAAGACTAAGGGTTATACTTGGGCTTTAAATCGACACTACGTAATAGCTAAAAGAAAAGATGAGTTAACACGCTATCTATTTTATATAATGGTAGCAATTATTTTATTAATTATAAATAACAATTAAAATGGATAACATAGTAAATGTAATTGAAATTGTAGAAGAGGGTAGTACTTTTACCCTAGAGTTTAGGGTATCTAATCCCCTACGTGTAAGTTATAAAGGAAAACACTGGCCTAAAACAACTCAGTGTCTTGTTTATGCTAATGGTCGTTTAATAGGTTTTAGTGAAGTGATTAAACATGTAAATGATATTGATAATCAAAAATTAGCTAATAAATTAGCAGCAAAAAAGGCTTTTGATGTAACATATCTTAAAAATTGGAAGTCATTGAGAACTAAATTTTGGAATAAAATTTTAAATTAAATAAAGTCATGAAAAATAAAAATGAAATTTATGTAGAAATTAGTTCAAAAGCAGAGGCACAAGAATTAATAAAAATTTTAAAAGAAGCAAAAGAAGAAATTTTTAGTAGCTCAGATTTGAATGATGTTAATTTTAAAGATTGGCCTAGAATGGCATCCAAACATTATTCTGATGGAGAATGGGGTTTTTATGTAAATTTACGTGATAAAACAAAGGTAACTTTACACGAGTTAGCAGAAATTTTAGGTGTAATCAAAGAATTTAAAGTTGGAGATAAGGTTGAAATTGTTGATTTACCTGAAATAGGTAGTGAATTTGAAGGATTCTCTTTTACTTATTCTACACATGTGGCTGATGACTTAAAAATTGGGGATATAGTAACAATAACTTCAATAGGTGATAATAAAAGTATCAGAGTTGATACTATAAGTGGTAACAATTGGGTATTATCTCCATCTAGTGTTAAATTAATTAATAAAATAGTTCAAGTTAATCCAACTGTTACTCGTGAAGCTTTAGCGGAAGTTTATCCTTTAGTTTGTTCAGAATGGCAAAGTTTAATATCTTTAGCCTTAAGTGAGAAAAAGAGTTTATTCTCTAACACAATTGAAGTAGTCCCTTTATTTTTAGAAAGAGCTTACAAAGAATGGCCTACCGGAGCACACTCTGAAGAGGTAAAAGCTTGGTTAGATAAGTATTTACCTAAGCCTAAAGTTGAGGTTGAGAAAACTATAACACTTTACGGTGTAAGGAATACTAAAGAGGATACAACTTGGGCTACTACTTATAAAACTAGAGTTCTGGCTGAAGAAGCTATATATCGTAGACGTAGTACTCAATACAAAGAATCATTAGAGATTGTTAAATTAACAGGAACTTATAAAACATTTGAATAATGAATGTGAAAACAAAAGATTTAGTAGTCGGTACAAGGTACTGGTTAGATAAAATGAAAGATACTTCAGCCGTTTTTGTTAGGCATGATGTACACAACACTCAGGTGTTTAACAAACAAGAAGGTAAATGTGATTATCCTGAATGGGGTAAATGTATTTATTTTGAAAACAACAATCACGATTTTTATTCAATTGATTAGTTATGAAGGTAGACGAGAATGATTTATTGATCGATACTAGGTATTGGTTAGACTACCAAAAAGATGTTAGTGGTGTCTACGATGGAAGAGACGACAGAGCTATATATTTTAAAGATATAGAAGGTAATAATCCTTATGCATTTGATGAAGATGGTCGTGTACCATTTCCCATTTACTATGACAAACAACATAGTTTTTTAACACTTTAATTTTTAATTGATAAGAGCCTCTAGCATTAAGTTGTTAGGGGCTTTTTTACGTCCTAACTTTTATGTATATTTGCCTTATGAAAATTTGCTCATGCGAAGGGTGTACGTACCCTGTATTTAGTCATCTTTATTGCCAAAGGCATCAATCTATGCGTACTGATGGTAAGTGGCTTAGATCGTTAGAGCGTAAAGCTTCAACTATCATTAATCCGATTAGCAATAAACCTTCAAAATCAATCAAACGTACCTCAATAAAATCAAAGTTTCCTAAACCTACTGGTGAGTTACAGCTATTCAAAGAAATTTGGGAAGAACGTAAGCACGTATCAGAAATTAGTGGTCAGCCTTTAGGAGAATTTAATGTGCACATGTTTAGTCACATTTTGACTAAAGGAGCTTATAAAAAATTCAGACTTAGGAAAGATAATATTAAATTAGTTACTCCTGAAGAGCACGATCTGTGGGAATTTCACAGAGATAAGATAAAAGAAAACCCAGCTTGGGGCTGGGTCTATACTCGTTATGAGGAATTAAGATATGAATATTACAATTCTTAGTAATCCCCTGAAGCTCCACTTCCTGAAAAGTCACCTCCACCAAAGTCTGTACTTCCTGAATCGCTTGAACTGCTACCAGAGTCATAATTGTCAGAGCTAGGTGCATCGTAACTAGAGTTATCAATTGGTGTCCATTCAATACCAGTTTTAAAAGTATCTTCAATAACTTTTTGAGTAAAACTTTTTCTACACTCGTGAGTGTGTTCATACATTGGAGGAATATATTCCCCACATAATTTACAATAATTCATAATTATCTTTTTTCTATACCGTGAACTTCAAAACAGGCCACGCCTAATGTTACAACTTTTCTTAATTCATTTAAACCACCAGCTGCACCTTTTTGTGTAGATATGGCTTCAATGGCTTTATTCATATAGTGCTGCATATATGTTATGAATGCTTCAACTTCATGGTAGTTATCATGATCTTTACCACCCCACTTAGCATCTTGGTAATCTCTTTCTGAGTCTATAGCTTCATAGACCTCTTTCCTTGTATTTCTCATCTTATAACCCGTTAATTTTGTTATCAATCTCATACCAAATAGCACTAACACCAATACGATCTTCAGATGTAACTTTTGGTTTATTAGTACCTTCAGGCAAACCTTTTTCAAATTGTGAAGAGTTTTTATTAAATGCTGCATATAGCATTTCTAAATCTCTATATGATTCAACTACAATACTAATTGTAATTGGAATAAATTCCATATCTCTTTTTGATGTAACTTTCATTTTAAACTAATAAGGTTAGCACCCATAAAGAATGCTAACCGATTAAACTTATTTTTTCTCTCTCACAGCTTCATAAACAGCTTTAATTCTATCAATAGGTTCAGCTGCAACAAATTCACCAACTGATACATAACGTAATTTTTCAACCTTTAACAAGTGTGCTAAAACTTTAGCTGCTCCAACTTTGTTTAAATAGTTTAAAAGAATTTTACGTTTATCTTCTTCAGTTTGTTCCACCTTATTTTCTGGCGCTTGTGTAGCTGGCACAGTTGGTTCATCAAAAGATGCATTTGGAGTAATACCAGCTGCCGGAGTACCTGTTAATGCTTTAGAAGCCTCTACCGATTTAGGTGGATTAGCTATACCTTGAGCAGTTTTCTTTAAAACTTCAGATTGAGCTTTAGCAGGATCAATAGTTGTCGTTTTAGCGGCAGGTGGCGTTGGTTTAGGTGGTAATTGTTGTTTAGGTTTACCTGTTTGTAAGCCTTTAAACACATCAATACCAATTTCAAGGTAAGAGCAAATTTTAGTAAAGGCATCACTAGTAGCACCTTTATATGCATCACCTAAATCGAAATTTTTACTACTTTGACCAGAGTTGTCATTACCACCATAACTTTGTAATGTGATGTTGTAATCAGGAATGGTTAAAGTTGATTGTACAACTATCATTCCATCGGCACCTACACTAAGCACTTCGCTAATTAAAGTCCATTTACCAATACCAAACACACTGTTTAAACGTTCTGCAACGTAAATAGGTTTAATACTGCTTAAAAATGTTTTGGTAGGGTGTTGAGTAACAGCTTCATCTGGAAGTGGTGCAGATAATTCTGCTCTTAATTGTTCTTGAGATTTTAATACTTTTTCTTCTTGATTTTCCATTTTTTATTCTTTTATTTTTGTGTAAGTAAATGTTGCTGTAGCTGGCCAAAAACCATTAACTAGTTCTTCTTTAACGTCTATTACTAACTTTGGCATATATTCATCAGGATCAGCATCTTCAGGAAATCCTAAAAATAAAGTATTACCATCAGCAGTTGTTAAAGATTGCATAGCTTCGTTAAAGCTTTTATAGTCTTTAGTAAATGTAATAATAACATTTCCGTTTAAAATGTTTTCTAATTCTTTTAGAGAAATTTCAGTTTTTCCTTCTAAACAACTTTCTTCAAAAGTCCTAACCCATAATGACCAATCTGAATCCTCAAGTTCAATATCAAAATATAATTTATCACCACCACTTAATCTAGCATTAGATAAACTATCAGCTGACACACAGAATATGGGTTCTTTAGCTTCAGTTAAAATTTTATAAGCCTCTATACATTTTTCAGGTGTATCAACCTGTACATAAATTTCTTCTTTTTTCATGTTTTTTTTTATTTATACTACGAATATACAGTTAAATTAATTACTGTGCAAATTTATTTTATTTGAAAGTAAGCTTTTTTAAATTGAGTAGCTCTTCTATTAGTCATACTATTAGTTGTACCTTTAATACCTTCAAATGATCCACAAGATTCAAGTAATTTAACGCGACAAAGTGTTTTGTATTCCTCGATCTTGTTAGCTAATTTAATGCATTTTAAATACTGAGCCATATTAAAATCATCATTTTCATCAGCAACTTTAATATTTACATCTGAGTCAATTGGTTCAGCATAAATTTCCTGCATCAACTCTAAATTATCTTCAGTACCAACTGGTTCCGGTGTAACAGACTCAAGTATCGCATAAAACGCTTGTGCTGTTTCAATATCTCCTTCAGCTTCAGCCTCTTTCATACCTTTTAAAGCCATTTTACCAACCTTAACCTTCTCAGCAAATTCATTAACCTGTCTAAGAATCTCCTTTTGCATTTCAGGATCAGCATCAATTTCTTTTATTTTAAAATTAACACCATCAATCATTACAAGTAATAAAGCTTTGTCAACATTAGCAATCAACATTTGATATTGAATTTGCTCCATATATTGACGAGCACAACCATTAGTCCATTTAATGTAATATTGCTTATTGGTATGCTTCAATTCGATAGGCATATTTTTAGGATACAATTCACCTGTTATTGGAGAATAAGTTACACCTTTAGTGGTATAATCCAAAGATACAAACGAATTTGGATAAGCATCATTAACTAAAAAATAGTTAGCTTTAGATGCTTTCCTAACACTTACACCATTCAAACTATTATTTAAAGATTCTTGCTCATCATTGTGTACATAAGCTTCATATCTTTTAATCGTAGTAGGCTCATTTAAGTGTCCGGCCAAGGTAGTTTCTGTTATAAAGAAACTATGATGATAATTTATCAAATGATAAAAAAGTCTCTGTTTTGACTTCCAAGGATTACTACCAGTAATAACTGAAACATCACTAGCACCAATTCTGACAATTTCATCATCATTAATGCCCTCCATTTCTGATCGCATGGCAGCCCAAGCATTCATATCTGCTCCTTTGCCCCACACTATTTTTCTTGGTTTATTTTTCATGTTTAAAATTTAAGTTTGCAAATTCTTTAAAATGTTTTTTAGCAAATTTATCATACGCTTTAGCTGCTTCATGTTCTGTACTGTAATAACCTATATGCATAACTTTACCTTCTATAGTTATTCTAGCTCTCCACGGTTTAGTTACTTTGCCACTGGCAAAAACTACCCCTTTGTAAGTTGAAGTTGATTTGCTTATTCTAGCTTTAATTTTGTTCCTTGAGTTTTGCATATGATTACAAATTCGAATATTACTTCTTCTGTTATCTAATCCATTTGCATTTTCATGATCCACAATAAGATTTTTGTCATAAATATCTAATATAAATCTGCTTAAACGAATATTTTTTCCTTTAATTTTAGAAGTTGCATACCAACTCCTATTCTTATCAGGCTTAATGGCACACCACTTATGTTGTGATACTTTGTCATAATCTTTTTTATCAATCAAAGCAACCTTACCCTGAGTTAATTTTATTTCAACTGTTTCCATTATACGAATATATTTGTACTATCATCATCCCAATTGTAATTAGGCTGAATAGCACTTGACGTGCTAGTATTTTGAGCTTCGTATTCTCCACAATAATACTTTATACCTCCTATAATTTCATAGAACTTCTGAGCAGGTACGTCATAGTACAATCTAAAGGCTCCTGTGTCTCCGGCACCAAATACTTTATTTTTTTGAACTAAAAAATCTGTAGCATTGGCTGGATAGGGGGTGCCAACTGATCTTTCCATAACACCTTCAGGACAGCGCCACAATCCAAACATAGTTTGAGCAGTCCTCCAAACATTCATACCATTAGCAATCTTAGACGGATGTGGTTTACCCATATACTCAACACCTGTATCTTTGTCAGTAATTAAATCTTCTCCTTGCAAGTGCATACATATCTGAATATGCATATTCATAGAATCAGCTACATGATTTATATAATAAAGGTTTTCTAAAATATAATCAGCAATTTGCTTTTTTCTTTCTTCATCATCTTTGGCCACCATGTTGTGAGGGTCAATCAATAAAATATCAATTGGTTCACCATACTCTTTGGCTGCTCTAAATATTTGTGAAAACATTTCTTCAGTAGTAAATCTAATTTTATCTTTACCAACAACTTTAGGCGCTAAAAGAATAAAATGTTTATCAATAAAAGCTAATGCTTCCATCCACTCTTCATCTGTAGCTTCTTGTTTAAATGCACCATGAAGCTTTTTACCAAGATATACCTGAACTAAATAAGATACTAAATAATTTCTACCTCCGGCTTCTGGTGAGTAAATAGCAAACACAGCACCATATTTACGGGCTATATACATATAAATGTCAAATACAAAAGATGTTTTACCCATAAAAGGGTGGCTGTAGAGAAAACTTGTGAATCCTTTTTTAAGTGAAAGATACGGTTTAGCTGACTCAAATCCTATATCATAACCACCTTCGAAAACTATATTTCTACTTTCAAGTACTTCATTCTGAAATTCGGACACTCTGTAGTATGATTTAGGTGTAAGTTCTTTCTTTTTTTCCATACTATTTTAATGGATTTATAGCACCCATAACGTTTTTAAACTTATTAATTTGATTTTTTTGTGCAAACTGTGTATTTAGTCTTGCAAAGGTTGCTAATCTACCACCTATCTTAAAAACTTTTTCCTCTTGAAACTTAAACTTTCCAGTTGGTTCAAGCCTAGTCCAAACACTCAAAAAAGCATTCAACATTTCATTCGTGTATTTATTTTTAGCTTTAAAGTTCCAAGCATAAACATCCCTTCTAAATTTTTCAAAAATTTCTTTACGATCAGCTAAAGCCTTATCTTTAAACAAAGCAATCACTTGTTGCGTTGCATCACCTATATTTAACTTATTTAACGAAAAAGCTAAAAAAATTGAATTGATTTTCTCTTCCATAGTTTAAAGAATTTTAGTTAATTTTAAAAATCCGTAACCAACAACTAACACATAGATTAGCAATCCTAAAATTTGCAATTGAGCCTCCATAATTATTGATGATTAATATATAAATTCTCAGGATTAAAATACATCACACAAGATGGATAATAATCATTAGTATTATCAGTACCAATTTCCATTATTACTTTACCAGTTAGTATGTCTGTAAAAATGTAAATATCACACCTTCTATTCCATCCATCATCTTCCTCTTCGTACCTATCTTTATGTGTAATATCAACTTCATGTGGCGCAAATGTATTTTTTAACTTCACTTTATCACTAACTTCTACTATATCACCAGAGTATGATCTATAACCGTCACTTGGGTCTTCAATAGCCATATAAGTTTTACCATCAAGAACAAATGATATTGATTCAGCATCCCTATCCCAATAATCATCTTCAGATTTGGGTACAACACCCATTTCAACACCAGATAATATGTGTCTACCTAATAAATTTTTCATATTATTTTGTTTTTAATTTATTGTAAAAATGATCAATTGCTACACCATCACGTTGTTGATTTTGCATTACAAGCTGAAGACCAAAAATAATGGCCGAAGCGTGATCTTCAGACTTGTCCCCAGCTTCTAATGATGCTAAGTGACGATGAATACTTTCAAAGCTTGACTTGTCAGGTTGACCCAATTCAAAGTTACCTTCACCATATTTTTCAGCACCAAGCAACATGTGATAACCAAAACGTTGTCGTGTATATGGTAATAAATCAGCTACACGAGGTTTACCTACATTACTATCTCTTACAGAGCCTGTTTCGAAAGAACGTTGAGTTGATTTTGTTATTTTTTCACTAACACCAAGTATCTCAGCCAACTCTTCAATTGAAACTTCTTTTAATGATAATCTAGGCTTATAACTCCAATCTTTACTATAGGCTACAGAGAATCCAGATGAACCATAAGGTTCACCTCTAAATATACAGCTACTAGGCCATATTGATTCACCAGATTGTTTTAAGATAGATACAACTCTTTCACAATCTTCTTTAGTTTTAGGGGCTACATAAATTTCTTCTTTTTTCATATTTTAATCTTTAATGTCCAAATATATAATTATTTCTAATACAACGTAGTATATTTACCTTTTATGATGTTAATGTGACTGATTTTACCATTAGGATACATAAGAATATTAGTATTCATCCAAGAGGTAGCACCATTATTGTACCCCACACGTATTTCAGTCAATGTACCTACAGAGGCATGACCCTCAACCCTAATAGGTGAGTGAGTGTGTCCGGTTATGGTTTTAGTATTTAAGTTTTTAAACTGAATAGCTGTACCCCTAGAACCATTAGCGCCTAAGTGACCATGTATACCAGTTTCCCAACCTAAAATTCTGTGTGAATCGTTAATACCTAAAGCTTTTACATTTTTACAACGATCTTCAAGAACATAAGGAATCACTCCTTTTGGCGCGACACCAGTAGCAGTGGCCATAGCAAAGAATAAAAATGCTTCACGATTAGGATTTTTTCTCCAATCAACATTAATAAGCCACCTATCAAGAAAGTCATCGTGATTTGAACGTACTGCTATAAAGTTTAAATTCTTATGCTCGTTAAAGAACTGAACTATGTTTTCAATTTCATTCATTAAATTGCCAGTACCATTACGTTCATTTTCAAGTTGAAGAAATGGATTGTTTATTTCATGGTGAGAGACACTTTTCCCATCAAAAATATCGTGCACAATAACTTCCTTAACATTAAAATCTTCAGCCATATCTACAGATACTTGTAGTGCACGTTCATTGTGGTGTCCGTAGTGAACATCGCCCCAAACAATAGCAGGGCACTGTGCTTCATAAGACACAACAAAACCATCAGCTACATGACTTTTAAGGTCATAAAAACTACCATCTTCTGTAGCCTGTATCTGTCTTACGTGAAATATATCTCCATCTAGTTCAACTATCACAAAACCGAATTGATGATTAAAAGCACCTTTCGCTCCGGCTTTAGTGTCGGTGTAGTTTGGATAAGTTAAGGCACCAGTAGTTAGTAGTAATTTATTAGGATAACCATCCAGTACAGGTAAAGAGGCCATGTGTACAGCTGGGTGTCCAATAATACAACTTTCTAAAGAGCTTAGACCATTTAAACCACTTAGCGGTGTTGATGCTGTAGGTTGTATTTTAAGATCAGCAAATATAGATAGATATTGGTGAATGTTTTGACGGTTAGCATCTAAATAAGGTTCAACAGAAGTGTCCCAAAAACTTTTATTTCTTTCTTTATTCTCCTGTTTTTCTGAAGCTTCTAAAGATGTAGGGTTTTTGTAACGGCCAGCTATAACGTGTATCTCTGCATCTATAGCTTCAGCATAAGCTTCGATATTATTTAAAAAATCTTGGTTAACTGGTGTTTCAGCTTGTGCCCAAGTAATAATGAAACGTTTTTTGGATGGATCAAACTCGCGTTTTTGAGCAGCTTTAAAAACCGGATTGTCTTCGAGTTTTACGGTGTTATTAGTTATTTCAGCTTTTTGTAAAATATGTCTGTAGTGTCTTCCTACAGTTTCTCTATACTGCAAGTCAAAGTGGTTACACATTTCACGTGCAGCCACCGTAACTTCAGAGCCTTTTTTAACTAAATCAATGACGAATTGGATATTCGCCTTTTTATAGTAGGGATTCCTACTTTCTGATTTTTTGCCCATAATAAAATTTTACTTTGGGCAAATATACTAAAATTAATTAATACTAAACAAATTAAATATTAATTATTAACAGGAGCATCACCTGTTGCTGGATCGGTAGGGGTAGGACTTGTGTTTAAAAATTTAGAATAGTCAAAAGAGGCTAATCCAAAGAAAGCTACAGTAAGTCCAGCCATTATAGTCATAGGCTCTGTTAGAGCTAAGAATCCAAATGTTATAGCAAATGCTAAACTGATAAACCCACCTACTCTTTTAGAGCTATAAGTGAGTCCATCTGGATTAGAAAGAATGTCAAATATTATTTTTGGTAGTTTCATTATAAATTTACATATTTAAGACCATTTGCATCAACAAATGTATCACCTTTATTCCATTTTGCTAAACAAGTTTGCCAAGTATTACCTAAAGTAAGTTCTACATGTGGGTAATCTTTAAATGATTTCCAATCACCTCCCCAAACAAAACCATGTTTCTTAAAAATATCGGCCACTAGTTTCCAGTTTTTGTCTACAACCCAACTATCTTTGCCATTTATAATTAACATAAAGTCTAGTGCTAAACCATAATTGTGTAGGCTTTGGCCAGCTTTAGCATTTGATACTTTTTCATCAGGCTCATCAATCTTACCATCACCATCATTATCTTTACCGTCTCTAGGTTGATTATAAAGGGCTGTAGAACGTTCAAAAGAACGGTAAGTTTCAGTTATAAAGGGGTGTACACCTTTAGGAGTCTTAGCTACAGCCTCATTGTAAGCTGCTAAAGCTTTTAACCTTATTAAGGGGTGTAGTTGTGATATTCTGTTAATTGAAGTTTGTTCCATATCTTAATTATTTAATTTATTACCAAGTTACCTCAACCGCTGATCTTATCCATGTATTAGCAGCTGTACATTCGTATCGGTATCCACCTGTAATTATTGTTTGACCTTTTATTCCTGCTCCTGTTGGAGTTGGAGCTGTACCTCCAATAGCTGGTAAAGTTGCTAATACACTATTATACTCAGGAAGATATGTATTTACATTAGTTGTTAGAGTATTTGATTGTAGTGTATTTAAAAATCCTGATTCAGAATAAGCGCTATAAGGTTGTATGGCACCATTAGTTAAAAGCTGTAAACCTATAAATGTATTACCTCCTGATAACTTAGCAAAAGTACTTAATGACCATTGCTTAGTTATGTAGCTAAAAGCTGTTTTATTGGCAGAATAATCATCTATATCACCTAAACCTCTATTAAATAACTGATCTAGTATAGTTATACCTGTACTAGAATTTAAAGTCATACTCATTCCTCCACCAGAAGTTCCTATACCAAGAGAAGCTGTATTGGAATTATCGTCAAAATTTTTACCAATTGTTAAATTAGAGGTTCTTGTAGTAGTTGGATTGGTGTATACAATTTGAGCACCTGCGGTAGAAAATAAATCTATGGAAGCATTTGTTGTAGCCCAACTACCATTGCCACCTAGTCTAAAATCTTTACCTACTTTAGTTATACCATTAGAACTAGTAAAATTAATAGAGTTATCTAACATTTGTTTAGTTATATAACTAAAAGCTGTCTTATTAGCCGAATAGTCTTGAGCATCACCTAAACCTACTCCAAATACTGTGTCTTCTATTAGAGCACCTAAAGTAATTGAAGTAGTTAAACCTACAAAATCAAAACCTCCTACATTACTACCAAATGATGTAGCTGTATTAGATAAATAAATTCTACCTTTATTAGACCCTCCAATTATAAGATCATAGGTATCAGTATCAATAGTAGTGTCTCTATCTAAAGCACCCCCTAATACAAAATCTCCTGATGGTATATCAATTGATAAACCGTTTTTAACTGATTGACTGCTACCTCCACCAGTAGCACTAGTGCCTGTATCAACTAATCCAATCCACCAGTTACCGTTTATACCAATGTAAGGTGTTAAACCATCTGCACCATCGTCACCTTTGGCTCCGGCTACTCCTACATTGTAACTTTTAACAACATTAACATCTTTTATATGACAGCTGCAACCGTTTGGATTATTTTTACACATTTTTACTTAATTTTAAAATTTTTGAATACAAGTTCCTAACATCAACATCAGACATAAAATTACTGTATTCTTCATTAGTGAATTTACTTTGCTCCCAAGTGTTAACCAATAGATTTCTAATATAACAAATTGTACGGGTAGCATTTAACTTCTTTACTGAAAAAGGCTTACCTAAATCAATAGAACGTGAGTAAGTTTTAACACATTTTAATGTTAAAGGTCTTACTATATTGATAATTTCATTAAACTCTTCTTTTGTTAGTACGTTCATGTTATTTTAAGGTAATGGTAAAGGTGATGGTGGTGATTGTAAGATTATTTGAGAATCGTCAGAACAACTACACCCATTTGATAGTAATTTTGAAGCTGTACTATAGTCTTTTTCGGTAAAGGCAATTTCTGCAAATTCCTTTAAACCTAATAATTCTAGGTCTTTACAATTAACGTCACAGCAAAGCGCGTATCTACTAGCTTGTTTAGATAATTTATAAGAAATTTGTGTAGTGTTTAACACTTTTAAATTCGATCTATAGGCGGGTAAAAATGAAGTAGCATCTTCTAAAATATCTTCTACCAATACTAAATTAGATAATGTTGTTCTAGTTTTATCAATATTGTAAACTGAAGAACCAACGATAATACTATCATAAATCTTATAGTCTACTGAATTACCAGTCATATTTATAGATATTTCTCCTTTAGTTATGGTGGCAGTAACAGCTGAACCCACAGCCACATAGTAATCTACATTCAACACACCATCTTCAAAAGGTAGAAATCCATCTAATACATCTTGTCCTAAAGAAATAGAACTGACTGTAAAAGGTACATGATTAACCTTATCTGTTTTATCTTGTAAAGTTGTAAAATCTTGTTTAAATATTTCGACTTCATCAAGTTGGGATAAAGTCAACCTGATAAGTTGTATTTGGCCGAGTGATGGGTTAGCACCACCATAAACAGAATCATCCCTTAAGGTTAAAAGAGAACCTGTTTTATCGAAGCCTAATGAGGTTATAATTGGAAAAGCCATTCTTTATTGTTTTACACAAAGATAGCTTTAAAATAAGTTTTATTTACGCGAAGGTTCCTTTGCCCACAATACTAAATCACCTACTGTACCCCATTTGATGCCGTTTTTAGTAGACCAAATAGCGTAAGTTGTTTTTGAACTTTTTGTTATTTTAGTGTTAGGGTTTTGAAATACCATTCTAATATCTAAATCTGGATTTTGTTTTACAACTAACAACATTTTTTTTCTAGTTGCAGCATCCATATACCCCTTCAGTTCACATATAATACCATTCTCTAAAATTATATCAGGAGTATATTTATGTGGAGTAGCTGGTATTTCATATTTCAATACAACACTTTCGTAAGTATGATTTATTTTAGCTAAATTTAACCCTTCTATAACAACATCCTCAAATTCCGATCTGTGGAGTAAAATGTTTTTCTTTTTCTTTCTAATTGCCATAAAATAAAAATACAGCACTCTTTTGGAATGCTGTTCAAAGTTACTAATAAATTAAAGCTTATTTTAATCTACTTTTTTAAGTTTCTTATTAGCTTTTTCTACAACTTCTTTTTCAGTATCAGGAGCTACAGGTGCTGGTTTTGGTTTTATGAAAACTCCTACTGCTTGAGCCACTTGTGCAGCTTCTTCTAATTTAAAGGCTCCACGACTTTGAGCCACTTGTGCAGCTTCTACTAAAATTTGCAATGCTACTTGTTCATTCATCTTCTTTTCTCTTATTTTATTTATACAAATATACAAAAAATTATTTTAATGTACTACTTTTAGTAAATCACCTGTTCGATAAAATTGTCCTGCTACTAACCCACCTGTTAATGCTGCTGCATTATCTGCATATTCATCAACAGCCAACACACCTAAAGTACCATCTGCTGCTGCTGCTACTGGCCTAGTTCCTGTGCCTGATAAAGAAACTGTTTTAACCGAACCTCCTTCTGGATTAAGACTTAATGGCTTTACAGTAACACCATCTCCTTGATAAGCTTGAATGCCAGAAATAAGGTCAGATATGTCAAATGAAAGAACATTGTCTGACTCGGGGTTTTTTAAAGTAAGATTTCCGTTAACTATGCCACTGCTGAAAGACCCCCAAGTCCCATCTGTGTGTATATAAAAAAGTTCTTGACCTGAACCTGCTGCTCTATAAGATATGTTTTGAAACATTCTAAAAAATGTTTCCCCTCCTATTTGACCAATAGTTAATAGCCTTTGATCCCCACTTAAAGATTTATTGGCTAATATCAAAACACCACCTGCATCAAGATTAGATGGAGAAGCACCTAATGATGGGAAAACCAAGGCTGTTCCGTCTGTTTCAAAATTACCTAAAGCAGTAAAATCTCCATTTGAACCAAACGAAAAAATTGATGCTGAGTCAGATGCGTTTCTTATTACAAACGCATCTTTAAATAGCCTCATAAAAGCATTATTATTTCTTTGTCCTAGTGTAATGATTCTAGTCTCTGGATTTACAACACCTTCTTGTATGTAAGAATTATTATTTAATGTTAATAAAGTTCCTGTATCAGAATTTATAGGATTAGTACCTAGTGATTTTGCAGATGATATACCTTCTGAAATTATTAAGTTTTCTGATATTAGTTCTTTTGTATCACTTGAAAATGTAATTCCTGCTTTTTTAAACACAGATGGAATACTTTTACCAGTCAATAATCTATTATCTTCTCTAAATAGGTATTGAAAGTTATCTACAACAAACTGAGCAGCTAAAATATTGCCTGCTGAGTTCATGTGCGTTTCATCAAACATTAGTGAAGGGGGAGGTACATCCCTACTATGAGCTAACACATCAGCAGGCAAAGATGGATTGTATTGTGATATAATAAAATCTCTAACATTTAAATAGTGATCACCAAATTCTACTTCTAAAGCTGCATTTAAAGCTAATATAGTATTATAATCAGCAGTTCCTTGGTATTGGGTTGGTATATCAGAATTAAAAACACTCAAAACAATATAATTGTTATGATCTAATAAATCAACCATGCTTCTTATATCTGATACTATTGTAGATATCTGATTAAAATTATTCTTTCCACTCCATATCAATACAGCATTATCCCTTTGGGAAGTATTAGCTATAAATTGATTTTTAATATAAGTAGAGGTTTGCCCAGGGAATCCATTGTTGGCTGTATAAATCCCACTATTATTAGTTAATGCATTTGGGAACCTTAGTATGGTTACATCTCCTACACCACCAATGAAACTGTCCCCCCATGCTGCTATTCTTAAGTACTTTTCAAGAGAATTACCACTTGCAGATAAAAGCCCAACATTCCCCGCCTGCACATAGTCTTCTGGGTCTGTAATTGTGAATAATTCTGATCCTGTTAATCCTCTATGTAATACATCATCTTTTATAGTAATTGGATTATTTCCTTGTAAGAACGATATAGACTGTTCTAAACTATTCCTAATTTTTTTTAGATTAAGATTATCTCCACCAAATCCAAATGAAGTATTGCCAGATCCATCACCATTCGTAGCTTGACCTGCAATTCCTCCATTAGGTATTAGTGCAAATACAGTCCCATTATTAACATCTGCTATAATAGTAGGTTCAGTTATAATACCACCTAATTTTACATTATCACCAGTACGAGTTAGTCCATTATTGAATGTTAAATTACTTCCTACACCAAAAGTATCTAATGCCCATTTTTTAGTAATAAGAGAGTTATCTGTCCAATTAGCTGAAAAATCTTCATCATTTTCTAAACCTTTAAATCCTATAGTATCAATCACTTTCATGACACCAGTTGTACCTATTGGAGCGTTTGTTAATGTAATACTTCTTCCTTTTAGATTAACATCTTGAGCAGCTATTGAAACTTGACTTACTGACAAGTTAGGTACATCTTGTACCAATACTGAAGCATTACGTCCACTTAACTTACCATTACCTAATACACCTAGAGTAAATGTATCAGTACTACCTGCAAATGCAATAAATGGTTTATCACTATTAGTAATATTACCTATAATAAAAGCTGTACCATCATTGCCAAAACTATAGTCTCCACCTATTTGTACATCACCACTAGTGAGATCAACATGAAGTCCTTGAGAGGCTGTAACAGAGCCAATATCCCCTTTGTCCCCCTTATCTCCTTTCTGTAATATTATAGAAACAGGTTTATCAAAAATATCCCCATCACCACAATTACAAGAATCTTTACAACCACACTTTTTAGTGTTGTACTCTACTGTTGTATTTTTCTTTTTAAACATTATTTTTTAAGAATAAATTTTCTATAAGACCAAACTCCACCAACGATTAAAATTATTAAACCAATCGCTATAAATATTATGGTTAAAGGCTTAATAGTAGAAATAATATCTTTTGAAGAATTTATATGTTCATAGCCTACAGTAGAATTGCTGTCTACTTTACCTGATTTTACTTCTAATTTTTTACTTCCGGTATCTACTTTAGAGGTATTTTCTTGATAATTTCTTTTTATCTGTAATTCTTCAAAAGGTACTGTTCTACTAACACCTCTGCCAGTAGAAACTTTTGCCATTAATTCATTTGTTTTTTTATTTTGAAAAATGGATACACTCACACCATTGTTGTTCACATCCACCAATTTAATAGCTGTGTCCCCTTTTAATGAACTGGAAGTGTCTAATCTAAAGGTCGCACTTAATTCAATGGGAGCTAATTCATTAGAACCTTTTCTATAAGTTATTTCCTCTGATAAGACTTTCGAAGTTGTTTCTGACAATCCACTTTTTTCTAAAAGTGCAGAATCTTTAAATTCTTTTTTAACTGCTGTGTTACTGTTGTACTCAACTTGATCCAGTTTTTTATTAACTGTTCTAGTTTTAAATAAACTACAGCTGTGTAAAAATACTAGTGTAAATACAAGTAGTGCTGTTATAATTGAACGTTTCATTATTTCTTTGGTTTAATAGTAATCGTACCTCTATTAGATTTAATATCTAAAATTTCCTTTAATTCTTCAAAGCTTTTCGAGTTGTCAATAATTCTAAGACCTTGTAAACTATCACTTTTTGCATTTGCTTTTGCTAAAGCTTTGAGTAAATCTTTCTCACGTTGGTTACTTATATCTTTTTCTTCTTTTCTAACTTTTTCTATATCTTGTACGCGCAGATTTTGCAAAACGGCAACATAACTACTAAGCATGAGCAAACCAGCCCAAACGCCCCTTATTACCCATTTTACAAATCCATTGTTTTCATTTGTAGTTGCCATTAAGATTCCTATATTTTATACCTACAAAAGTAGTGTTAATTAGGAATTAATTTTTGTTAAGGTATGCCTACTTTTTAGTAGACTTACCTCCTTGACCATTACGTCCTCTGTTAGTTTTTTGTGATTCTGATACGAGATTACCTTTCTTAGTGTGACTCATATCTTTTTTATCACCAACTTTTGTTTTACCAGCTGCTTGAGATTTGCGATTAGCTGCATTAAGGCTTTCACGATAATTAACTCTAGCAGGTGATTTCTGATACTCAGAGTCATATTTTTTCTTAGCTGCTATTTGAGCAGCAGTTTTACCTTTATAAGATGGATGCTTTCCGGCATTCCTATTTCTTTTATTTATATCTATGGCCATAACTATTTATTTTGATAATCTACTCTTGTTTTTCTCTCATTTGCTTTAGCTTTTAAAGCTTCTACAGCGGTTTCTTTCAAAGCTTCACCTTCTTCACCCATAGATTGTAGTGTCAATTGTTCGGCCATTTTATCAGCAACATTTCTAATAACCTTCTCGTATTCTTCTTTAGTAAGTCTATTTTTATATTTTTCAAAAGGGTACTTACTTTTTATTTCATTTAAAGATTTATCTCTTTGTTGAAAATAAGTAACTTGTTGTTCAGGATTCAAATCATAGTCTTGTTTCAAAGTTGTTATTTTATCTACAATACCTGCATCCCTAATAGCTTTATCTAAATCTTTTGTTTTTTCACCACCTCTATCTTGTTTAACAAGTTCTTTTGTAATTCTGGTAGCAATACGTCTCATATTACCAACTTCTTGAGTAGTTGCACCAAACATACTAACACTTGCTGAAAGAGCAGAAGCATAGTTTATAAATCTATCATATTTAGGTACACCGTACTGCGCTTTTCCCTCTTCAGTTAATCTTTGCTCATCAACTACAATATCGTTGAGTTCCGCGTTTAAAACGCCATAACGTTTAAGAATAAAATCCTTATCGGTCTGAGTAGCTGCTGAAAAAGCTTTAAAAGCATCAACACCTCTTATTATAGGCAATCCAGCTGATCCTAGCGGTAAAAGACCTACTTTTAAGGCATTTGGTGTCATAGTTCTACCTAGCTCTGCATCCTTAGCTTCTTTATCAGTGTAAATAGCTTCTGTAGTCAAATCAATAACAGGGTTAAAAATTAATTCTAAGCTTGCACCACCTATACCACCGTATAAAAAGTCTCTTAAAAGATTTTGAGTTCCAGAAACTTCTGCTTTGGTTAAAGCCACATCTGTTTCTTTTGTAACAGTCTGATTTAATTTTTTCTTTTTATTTTCATCATCTACCATAGAAGAAATAACACCTTGAATGGCGGCACCGGAACCTACTATACTTGCATATTTTAATCCTTGGGATACTTTATTGAAAGCGTATATACCAGCTAAATTACCCATCATATTTCTAAGAGCATGACCTTTCGAAACACCATCTTGAGAACTTAAAGCTCTGTTAGTATTTGATATAAGTTCCATTTTACTATTGATAGCAAATGAAGAGAATAAAAGATAAGTTTTAACTAAACTATTTTTACTGAATTTACTTTTCATTGTAGCATCAGACTCATTCAATGTAACAGAAGTCATATGATTAGCGTAGTCCATAGCTTTTCTATCTACGTTTGTAGGACTTAAGTCTACACCAGCTTCGTTATTTTTCTTTTGATAATCTATATAAAAACTTAACCAACCTATTTTAGCAGTTAATTTATCTACGCTTGCTAAAGGTTTTAAAGATAATTCTGTACCTCTGTCAATAGTTTTTTCAACACCCTCGCCTAAACTTCTTAGTAATGTTCTACTATTTGTACCATCAAACTGTCTTTGTTTTATATTACCTTGAGGCAACTCACTATATATAGCATCCCTCCATTTAACATTAGATTGATCTATAAGTGCAACTGCATCTTTAGTATTCCCAGCTAAGTGTGATAAAGCTTGAACAAAGGCAGTATTAGTTTTCAAGCCAATATTTACAACCTCAACAAATTGTTTAGGGGCTGCAAATAAACCACCTAATGTTTGAGCTATACCTAACTTAGCAGCGGTTCTCCAAGTTCTTTTTAAAGTTTCAGGATTACTTTTGCCGTACTGCATAGCAGCAACAGTTTCAAAAACTTTTTGTTCAGCTAAAGCACTGTAAGTTTCAAACAGTCCAGTATCTGAAAATTTTTCAACAACAGGTGAAGATTTAAGGTCTAAAGCATTTTTAATATAAACTCTATCTGATCCTGTAAAAGCATCATAAGACATAATAGATAAATTCGGTAAAAAATTATCCATAAAATTACCATTCAAAACAGATTCACTAGGTAATTGATTACCTTTTAACTGTCTTGTTTTACCTGATCCTGATTTAGCAGTGTTTATACTAGAAAATGATTGACTGCCATAAGGATCAATACCTGCTGCTTGTCCTGATAATGCCTCTAATTGATTGGTGTTACCACCTAAAAAATCATATTTCCTAGTGGTATAATTTTGCCAATCAGCTTCAATATCAATATTACTATTAACACGAGCATTAAAAAAGAAATCATCTTTTATACTATCATGACTTTCTCTAGAAAGTTTATAAAATTCTTTGTGGCCTTGATCGAATAAACCAAATAAATCGCGAGAACTTATTTTAGGTTCAACACTTACAACAACACCTTTATCATTTCTTTCAACATTACCTATAATAGGTTCTAGAGCTTTTTCTAAATTTTTAATATAGTTTTCATTTTCAGCTTTAAAACTTGAATTCTGTTCAGCTCTTAATTTTAAACGCTCCAAAGTATTTTGCCAAGCGGCTAATCTATTGCCATATTCGGCAGTTATTTGTTCTGGTGTCCAAGAATTTCTGTATTGAACAACATCCGCATAAATACCTAATTGAATATTTTTTACAACATTTTTAAAATCTTTAGAATATTTTTTATTTAAACTAACTAATTTTTGTCTTACTCCATCTACAAATTTATAATGTTTATTATTAGTATTAAATACTAAATCAGAAAGACCTGTTACATTTTCAATTTCAGGTATTTTCATCTGATTTTTAAGTCTTAAATCTTTACGTTGACTACCAGAACCAAATTCATCAAATTGTTTTTGTAACCAAACTTTAGGTACAAGAATTGCTTTTTGAATAGTGCCTATTAAATTTTCATCTAAAGATTTTTTATAAACTTCATTTTTAGCAACTATATCACCTAATCCAGTCACGCTACCATAATTAACTAAATTAGTCAATCCGGCTACTAAGCTAGGTAAATTTGAGTCTTTAACTCCGTCAATGTCTATATTTTTAACTTTGTCATTAATAAAATCAATTTCTCTTTTAGTAAAATCCACATTGCCATTTTCATCAATAACAGTCAAATCAATATCTTCAACCATATCTTTTAAAACCTTGGCTGTTTCTCTATAGGCATCAACCAATTTAGGTTTAGCATCTTCTAAGGTTTTTGTTAATTTTTCTAAAAGCGCATCAGGATCGCCTGAGTAGAGATTATCTATTACAGAAGTATCTACACCCATTTCATCTAATCTCTCTTTTACAGCCTCTATTCTTGCTTCTTTATACTCTTTGGTTAATTTTTCAGCATCAGAAAGTATTTTTTGTGCATTTTTATATGCATCACTTACTTTAGCCAAATCACTACCATTTCTAAGTTCAAGTGTTGGACTTTCTAAAAGTTTAGCTATTTCTGAAGTAGATTTAACTAAATCATCTATGTTGTTTATATATTTTGGATTAATCGAAATAATTTCCCTTAATTTAGTTTTTAAATCAGCCGGAATATTTTTATTTAAAAGAGATTTAATTTTTCTTTTATTTTTACTAACCTCATCTAATTTATCTAAATATCTAGCATCACCTACTACTTTAAGTAGTTTTTTACCAAAATTTTGTAATGTAGCTAAAGTATTGGCTTTAGATAACTCAGTTACTAATCTTTGGTGAGTACTATTGCTAATTTTATCTTTACCGTTAGATGTTAAAAGATTATTAAGTATTTTACCCAATTCTTTGTTTGCTGTTTTAACACTTTCTCTTGTATCTTTAACACCTTTTTTTATACCTTCTCCAATACCACTAGACAATGTTTTTAAATGTTGCACTAAAGCATCACGATTAGATATTGTGGTTGTACCTGTTATTTTACCCTCTGTTTTTGCTTTAACAACTTCTTTAATAGGAGCTTGTGTTGAAGTTTTTTGGGCTTCTACACTGGCTTCAACTCCCCCTTTTACAGCTCTATTAAATGCTTCTTCTGTAAATTTGTTTTTAACTCCTATAAAATCTTGAAAATCTTTAACGGTTTTAATAGTACCACCATCATAAACTTTTTTAGCATAATCTACTAAAGGTTTAATATCAGTTTCAGCATTAGCTTTTTTAGCTAAATCTTGCATGTTAACTAAAATTTCTCCCTGTCTTTCTTTAGCACGTACGAAATCTGGATTAGTCGCTTCATATTCTTTAGCAGAATCTACAGCTTTATAATAAATATCATCTATTTCTTTAGAATGTTTTAAACCTAAAGCTGTAGATAAAGCTTTGGCAGATTTAATTGTACCATCAGCTATACTTAAAACAGCATATTCTAATAAAGCTTTTACACTCTCAGGGTTGAAGCCTGATGTAGCAGTTCTTCTGGATTCTTTTATACCAGCTAACAATCTTTGTTTAACAACTTCTTTGTAGTCAGTAATACCTTGTTCTCCACCTTTAAAAGCTTCTAAAATATTTTTAGGCGCAACAACTGGTGCCCCTGATTGTTCAGCAACTATTTTGTTTAATTCATATTGATCTTGTTGTATGTTTGCTTCAGCTTCTTGTTTTTGAACTTCTAACTCAGATTTAGCAACAGGATCATTAGAAATTTTAGCAGTTTGTTCAGTTTGCTCTATAACTTGTTCTGATTCTTTAATACGATCAGCAATTTCTGTTTTTTGTACTTCCGTAGGGTTATATAAGCGATAAACTTGTTCAACCTTTGCTTCTAGTTGAGATTTAACTTCATTAGGTAAATCAGAACTACGTATGCCCTCAATAAATTTACTAGGGTCTTTTGATATATTGGCAGTTAATTCTTTAATATCAGCTGCATTTTGCAATGCAACTTGACTTAAGTGTTGTTGATTTTTAGTAGCCTCATCTTTTGCATCAATAGCTTTAACACCAAGCTCTACAGATTCAGCTCGTAAGTCATCTGCTGATTTGTTTAATTTGAAAATAGCATCAATCTGATCGGGAGTAGCTTTGATAAAGTTTGCAATTTTATTTTGTTTATTTCTTTCTGCTATATCTTTTGAGACCTTAGCATCTAATGCAATTTTATTACCAATTGCTTTACCAACAGCCGGAGCCTCGAAAGCAAACCCTGTACCAAATTGTACAGCAGCATCCCTCCAATTTATAGGTTGGCCATTTAACAAATTATCACCAACTGAAGTAGCCCCAAAAGTTGATCCTACACCAATAGCTTGAAATAATTTTTGAGTTACTTCTCCACCTTTTAAATAACCTTTTTCAAATAATTTTTGAGTTACGCCTTTACCAAGCATCATTTGAGCTTCTATTGTGTAACCTTCTACAGCACCTTTAAGTCCTTCTTTACCAGCAGCAACCAAAGATTCGCCTGTTGTAGCTCCTTCATTTCTTGAAGTACCATAACCTGACAATGCTTTAGAAGCAGTTAAGAATTTAACTAAACTTGAAAAATATTGAGGTGTCGCTGCTGCTATACTTTCTCCACCAGTGGCTGTTGTAGCCATAATTAAAGGAACAGCTGATACAACACCATGACCTACATCTAATAATCCTCTACCTAAATCTGAAGATACTGTACCATCACCCAATGAATTTGCGCGTACTGTTAATGATCTTTCTCCATCACGTCTAGCATTTTCTGCAAGATTATCAAACAAACCACCTTTTTGAGAAGTATATTTTTTACCAGTTACACCAGTATAAATATCTCCTATTACATCATCAACAAAAGTTGTAGCACCAGCTAAAGGCTCATAAATAAATTTACCAAAACCTTCTGACAAAGTTGATATACCAGCAGCATCAGCAAATTTAGTTAAACTATCACGACCTGCATCACCCTCTGAAATTTGTGCTTCATTAGCTAAATGTTCATTGAGAGTTGGTAACTTCACATTAGGATTGGCAGCTTGATAAGTTGCTAAGGCATTTTGTAATTGATTTTCTGATAAACTATATTTATTTGGATTACTGAAAACAGGTAACTTAACATCAGGATTCGCAGAACTGTAAACACTAGATGCGTTTTGTAATTGTTCTTGAGATAATTGAAATTTTTCAGGTTTTTTCGCAGTAATCTGCACTTCATCTAACTGAGTAGCCGGAATGGTTTGTTCAATAAAATCAGGTGTAGGAAATCCAAAAGGATTATTATTAACACCTTGTTCAGGAAGTTTACCTTCAGGATATTGACTTAAGTCTACTTTTGGCTCTTCAGTTTTAGTAAATTCAGGAAATTTAGCATTTACCTCAGAAAGGTTTTTATACTTACCACTATTCGCTGTAGCTACGTAATCACGTAAAAGTTCCTTATCATAAGAATGAAGTTCAGGAAACTTACCATAAACTTCATCCAAATTTTTATACTTACCACTATTCGCTGTAGCTACGTAATCTCTTAATAATTGTTCTAATTTTTCGTCCATCTTATCTTACATTACCACCTTTAGCTATTCCAACTTTTATTTTTGTTGTAGGTGTTGTGGTTTTTGTTGTAGGTTGTTTTGTACCTCTAGCTGCCTCTTGTCTATCGTACTCTTGTTCGTATACACTATAAGCACCTCTGGCAGCTTTAGTTAATTTAACTCTTGGTATTACCTCTTTAGGGTCGGCAAAATAAGTTGTTTTAATATCACCTAAACCACCAATACCTTTATCAGTTTTTACTATAATAGCTTTCTTTTGATAATTAATTTTATCAGGATTTTTTTCAGCATAATCTTTTGTGACAATACTACCAGCTTTTAAAGTTTTGCTAGAAATGACTTTACCACCTTTACGTTGTGTTTCGGTAGCAGATGATTTAAGAACCGGAACTGTAGCAATTCTGGCCACTTTAAATTCATCAGTTGTATTATTGTTAGCGACAGTATTACCATCAGCATCTTGCATTTTGAATTTACCAGCACTTAAAGTAGTACCAATTGGTAAAGCAAACGATTCTCTTGCAGTTATTGTACCAGTTTTCTTAGAACTATTCGATCCATAATTAATATCGTAATTTGTATCAATTACAGTACCTGTAGTACTTCCATCACCTCCACCACTTTTACTACCTTTACTTACACTTAAAGGACTTAAATCAGTACGTTGTTTTAATTTACTGGCTTTATCGTATTCATCAACTACATTAAGTATGTATTGGTCTTTAGTCATACCTAGCTGAGAAGCTACTGTATCTAAAGTATTTTTAAACTTAATATCACCGTTATACTGTCTGTATAAATCTGTAGCAAATTGATCTTTAGGAACTTGTTGTAGTTGATATTGATCAGTAAGTATAGAATTACCTTCTTCGTATTTTCTACCAGCTATTCTACGTTTGTCAGCATTTAACAAAAGATTTTTTGCACTTAAGTCAATTGCTTTGTCCAAATAACTTGTATCTCGTGAAGTATATAAATCTCTTGAAAAAGCATTAGCTGGCAATTTGCTTGTAGGTAAATCGCTGTATTGTTTTATTTTGGTTAAAGCATCTGAAGAAACTAGTCCCATATTATTAGGATTACCTACCCAATCAGTAAGTTTAACTTGTTGAACACCTCTATCTTTAGAGATATTAACAAATTGCTCCATATCTTCAATCTTTTTTTCTAAATCCATTCTTAGAGAAAGTCTGGTTCCTCTATCGGTTGCTTTATTAGCTTTGTAATATGTATCATATACATCATTAAGCTTTTCATTTACTTCAGGTATATCTACTTTTTGTACACCATTAGTATTTACCTTTTTAACTATATCAGTTAATTCTTTTTGTTCAGCAGCTAATCTGGCCGCCTCATCTTGTTGTTGTTTAGCGATACGAGCCGCATTACGGGCAAATGCATTGTTTATGCCACTATAATTTAGTATCGTATCGTTTCCACCTTGGTAATCTACAGCCATTTTATAATTTTTTACTAAGTTACTAAAATATTTTTATATTAGGAAACTACTCCATTAAACCCATAATTAGGAGTTCCATAAGCACCCATAGCACCAAAGAAACCTCCATTACCTGTTTGTCCACCTTTACTACCATCAAATGCACCTCCTATAGCCATTTGAGTGGCAGAACTTAAACCACCAAAAATATTTTGATTACCAGCATTTCTTAAACTGGCTACTTGTTGTGCTGTCCTTAAATAGGGTTGAGCAAAATTCCAGTTCCAAACTCTTTGTTCTTCATTAGCAAGCACACCATTCTGTTGTATGGCGAACTTTTGATTTCCTAAACGTGCAGCTTGATCTTGAGCATTCAAATTTTGTGAAGCTAAATCTGATTGTCTTAAAATACCAGCTAAAGGTATATTTTTACCAGACCTAGAAGCAACATTTAAAACGTTCGCTAAATTTTGATCTTGTTGAGTTCTAGCGTTATTATATTGTTGGGATGCTATACCTACATTAGCCATATTATTGGCAATAGCCGCATTTTTTGCAATATTAGCATTTACCGTAGCAAATGGTAGCTTATTTTTCTTTTCTAAGTTACGAGCTTGTATTTTCTGTACTGCTCCAAATCCAACTCCTAAAGCTGCACTTCCTAACCCAAAAATTGATCCTATACCTAAAGCCATTATTTTAATATTTTATTGTTTACAAATTTATCGTTTTTTATGCACCTTATTTGTTACTCATTAGGTGTTGAGAGCTGTGATTTAGAGACTATTTTAAATAATTGTAATTTCTTACTACCATCTACTGTAATAAATTCCATAACTATAAATCTACCTTTTAATCGATCACCATTTATAATATCTGTTAATTTATCTCTCAAAAAATTAGCATAGTATATATTTTCTTTTTCAATAAAATCTTGCTCTATTAAATCGGATACATGGCCTAGTTCAGTTTCAATACCATTAAGCACTGTTACAATCATACCATCAGAGTGTATAGCAATAGACTGGTAAGTTTTAACACCTACAGAACTAATTGGAAATTTAATTTTAGTTTGAAATTGATTACCATAAAAAGAATTTCTAACATTACCTTCTTTGTGAACGAATAATTGTCCATCTTTACAAGTAAACATATCAGTAAACATACTAAAACCTTTTTCCGGTCTGTAGCTTCTAAAAGAAACCCACCTATTAGAGTTTTCTGACCAAGTTATAGTATTTTTACTATCATTAGTTTCTTGCTCAATTTCTTTTTGAACTGTTAAAAATCTTACCTCTAAGTAACCACTTCCCCAAAATGAGATTTTCTTACCAGATGTTGATGCATTTAAAGTTAAAGTAACATCTTGTGGTGTTGTGTAGTTATAAAGTGGTGTATCAAAACCTACAGCCAAATTTGGACTTTCACTCGCTGCCAATATTTTAAAGCTAATTTTATAGTCAACATTTGGTTCTATGTTAAAAGTTACTAATTTTAAAAGATCATTAGTATTACACGCATAATGTATAGCCTTATCACCTAAAAGCTCCCAGCCCCTGTCATTAACAAGGTCTTGGAAGTTTAAAATTATAGGTGTATTTTGAATTGTTTCAAATTTCATTTTATCTTTATTTTAAAGACCATCATCAGGACAACCTAAAGTATAATTCCAAGCTGTTCCAGACATAGGTGCGTAAACTCTAACTATTGCTACAGTAGGGTTAGCAGTTGTTTTTGTGAAAGACATAGTACCTGCCCCTACACCTACTATGGTTTCTGACGGTAATCCTCTAGCTGCCAATGCGGCATCCAGTGCAGCTTGGTTAGACGAGTTACCTCTATATCCTGTATCAATAACTACATCACCATCGTACTCTACAACAAATTTATCAGGTATGTCAAGAGCATCAAAAGTTAATGTTACAGTACCAAGACCACTACCTAAAGTTATCATTGTTTCGTTAGGGAAAGATTCTCCACCACTAAAAGCGTTGTCTACACCACATGCTATAATAGGTATGTCTTCTTCTTTTGTTTCTATATTCCAAGTAGCTGATTTATCACCCATAGTAAGTGTTAAACTAACTGTTTCATCGTTATCAGGACTAGATAATCTTCTAGTTTTTACTAAAGCATTCGGAGGAACCATTCCTGCAATCGATGTAAAAGCACCACCATTTATGTTGTACTCTCCACCAACTATACTGATAGGAACTGAAATATTTATACCATTAGAATAAACAGTATTACTTTCTAATAATGTATTAACTTCTTGGTCAAATAAATCAATAAAAGAGAATACATCTACAGTAGTATCACCTAAAAGTACAGTACCACAAGCATTTTTAAATTTCACAACTCCATCTATTGTAAAAGTGACTCCCATAGAATCAGAACCTACATAATCTGTTGTTGGTGTGTACAATAAATCGCTTCCTAATACGGATAAAACACCATGTGAAGGTTGAACTAAAGTAACATCATCCACATCTATGTCGTAATTATCTTTGTACTCCCAAGCACCGTCACTAGTAAAACTAAAAACTACAGGGTGTCCAGATACATCTGTGAAAGTTACATTCCACTCTTTATTAAAATTATCAAAATAACTTACTATTTCAGTTGGTTTAGCAGTTTTAAGTTTGTCAACAAAGAATTTTTCGTTTTTAACAGTAATAGCTTTCACACCATCATAACCATCCCTACAAGGATAGCCGTTATTTGGATCAATAAAATAAACTGTTCCATTAGTAGAAACTGCTATAGCTCTTTTTGCTAGTCCGGCACCAAGTTTACTCCCTATATAATTTGCATTATTAAAAAGTTTATTACTAATTGCTACATTAGCCTGTTCATTTTGATCTTCTAAAATGGATGTATAAACTGGTATATGAGCCACATCTAATTCTTGTAATACAATTAAGTATCTACTTCTCATAACCATTTTAGCAATGGCACCATATAAAGAAGTAGTTTCTCCACCAACATCCCCATATATTCTATTTGCATAAAATCTGTTTATGTTGTTGTTAAGGCTACCAATACTAAATGTATCTGAAAATCTTAAAGATGCTTTTCTTCTTACTTTACCTACTTCATCATTGTAAGTCCTACCGCGACCTTTACTCCAAAATGCACTAGCATATTCATCAGAGAAATTAAAATCCTCTACATTAAACGCAAAAACATCATTTGAATTAGCAACATTAGACAAGAATTTCCTTGGTCTGATGTAAGAATCAACTTGTTTTATTACTCCTTGAGTAACACTATGTTGTCCATTTACAATATCGTATTGTTCTCCTATTTCATAAAATATTTTAGTATCTATATTTTCGTTATTTTTCTTAGGAGTATATAACTCTAGTAAAAGCTCTTTACCATTCAAATCACCTGATATGTTCATTAGACTTGACTTTTTGATCTTTAGCAAATACTTGGTTATAGCAATAGATGATACAGTTACTACTTTTATTTCAAAACCCGAAATAGCAAAATCCAAAGGTGGTTCATTAAACCATTTTATAGGAGTTGATGATCCACTAAAATTATGTATAAAAGCAACCCTATCCCCTTCTGCAAAGTCGTAAGAAACAACCCCACTTTCTGAGTTTTTATTAAATCTATCTAGCGAAGCTATATTTATAGCTATAAAATCATCTTTACTTTCATCAGCATCATAGATACCAGTTAAATAAAGATTTTTTGCATATTTAGTATTTTCTGATATAAGCCATTGATAGCTAACTGCACCTACAGGTGGTTGATGATTAATCTTCCAACCGATTTGAGGAACCAAACCTTCAGTAATGGCGTAATTAGGTGTAGGTGCTACATATTCAGCACCAGTAGCTATAGGCGCAAGTTTACCTTTTGGATAAATATATTCTAAAGCCAATTGATAACTTGTACCAGTTTTAATTACATTAATTGATCGACCTTCAACATCGCCACTTCTATTTAATAAAAGAATAGTTGATTTTAACTCATCACCGCTAACTGTTACAAAAAACAATGTTACATGATCTGATGAATGTACTTCTCTACGTTTTGTTATACTAAAAAACTGTTCATCGGGTAATCTGTTAAATAAATTAAGGGTAAAAGATTCTAAGTTATTGTCATCAGCTGCTACAGCAGTATAGTCTATTACAGATGTAGTATCACTAGAATCTAGTGCACCAATATTTATTACTATTCTGTCCCCTGCTTTTGGTGTACCAAAAAAATCTAAAGCTACATATCTTCTATGTGTCCCACTAATTCTTGATTGTGAAGTATCAACTCTAAAATTTCTTACATCATTTAATACAATTCCGGTGTCCACTTGATATGACGTTACTGAAATGTCAACGTCAGTAACTGGCCTATCGTAACCTTCCTCTAAATCACCTAGAACAACTATATCACCATTTACAACTTCTAAAGCACCTGCATTATCAGGAATCGCATCATAAGGTTCGTCAGTGTCTAAATCTGATATAGGATCACCAGCACTATTGTTATAAAATATAAATGAATATAAATTGGTAGAAGGATCGTAAGCTTCGTATATTTCATTAGGTATATCAATTGCTGTAGATAAGCTAAGGATATGTTCTCTTGTCACAATTTTAAATTCATACCAAGAGTATTCAGAGGCTCTCATTGCAAGATGCAATTTCTGAACTCTGTCATCACCAATATTAACTTTTAAAAGTATACCATTTATTTTAGTTGGATCGTTACCAATTGTATCAGTTAATTCCAACTCAGGTACAGGTCTTTTAGATATAGTACTCCAAGCAGATTTTTGATTATCATAAAATTCAAACTGTGATCTAAATTGAAAAAGTTTACCTTTAATTAAATTAGACTTAGTATTAGGATCATCAATATATTCCGCTAATATTGGTTTTAAGTTTTGTGTCTTTAATAGATTGAAGTCATCTTGCGTAATCACTGCACCGTACCCACCATTTTTCAATCTTTCTATGTTGATACAATAGATTAGTCCACTTACACCATCAGTCATCAAAAGATAGGTATCGTGTAAAAGTTTTACATCATTAAAATAATTGGCCGGAGTTATCTTAAAAACCGGAACACCACCAGTGTCAGTCAAGTCTTCGAATATAACTTGTTCCACTAATGTGTTATAATCTAACTCAGTTATCTGATGCCTACCTTGAGAGTTGAATTTAATGTTATACGCTTTTTTTATATTCTTAAATTCGCCTGTGCCTATAACGGTATTTATTCCTGAAGGTAACTGTCCATTTGGTGTTAAAAGTGTTGTACTCTCAATATTGGTTCCGTAGCCAGCTTCTTGCTCTGAAGTGCCACCTGTACGATAATTAGTTGCGCTAATATAATCGTTAGGAGCTAAATACTCAGGAGCATCATCTGTGTTAAGTCCACCATTTAATAATTTTGTCTCTTGCATTTGTTATGATTTTATAGCGGATTTTTCGCTTTCTCTAACAGCTTTATTTAGTTGTTGTACAGTTAATGATTTTATACGAAGTCTAGCTTTTCTTTTTTCATTATAATACATACGTTCATTATTTGTTTTCTCACCTAAACCTATTCTTGCATCGTCTAGGCTTAACTGCCAACGAATATAAAATTTCAAAGCCGGAGCTGCTAATTCATTAATTTCATACTCACCTTCAACTGTATTATAAGATAAATATTTTAAAAGGTAATTATCGCTGCTACAGTTATTTTTTACGTATATTTTTCTTTCATTCATTTTAACCATATAGTAACCTATAGTTTCATAGCTACCTAGTCCTAATGACCCCCTGTCATAAACATAATTGATACCGTCTCCCCTAAAATCACCTCTTACATTTGATGGACTAGAGTTAGTTATTGGTTCACATAAATTAAGATCATCTGTCTTATCAAATGACGAAATTCCTTGACCATTATCTGAATCATTAGCAATTCCAAAATCTTTTATACTTAAAGCATCTTCAGGTATTTCAACACAACCATCGGAACCTACACATACTGGTTTAGTTCTAACACTACCTACAATATCCCAATTAAGCTCTCTCCAACCCCATATTGCTGTTGCGTATGTTTTTGCATACTCGGAAGCCCCTAGATTTTTACCATCTAAGTAACTTGCCACTATTTCTGATACACGAATATTCATTTATATTTTTATAAAAGCGGTATACCATCGTTAGCACGATCTGGTTGTACCATTGGGTTTGTTAATAAAATAAAAGCATTTTGTATTAGCTTATTTTCAAATTCAGCTGGCAAAGTTAAATCAGAATTGTCATCAGTTGGTATAGAGTATCTATCTGATATTAAAACTTCTTTTGTCTTAACTTCTTGGTTATAGAAATAAAGCTTACCGTCCTCTCTATAAAACATTACAACACATGGTATCTGTGGTTGTAACCTTCTTAGTAAAATTTCTTCTCTTCTGATGGGTACGTATATAGTAGAAAACCTATTTACTTGATTAGCATCTGATATTTGTGTGAACCTATTTCCAGCTACACTTATTGTTTTTGCTTTAAGTTCAACATAATTTAAAGATTTATCAGTGTCATATTTAACTGTAGCCTTGTAACTAGCAGTTATACTATCATCACCATACTTAAAATCTTCTGAATTTCTTTGAAAATTATAACTGGCCAATAGTCCATCAGCTATTCCAGCTTTAATGTGACCTACAAGCTCGCGATAAGTGTATTTTGAATCATCACTAATGTTACCACCATCTAGTCGTCTCCACAAACGATATGTTAATTCTTTTAAAGTACTCATTATTCTTTATCTTTGTTTGTGTTACCTAATTGTAGTGCTAAAACGTCTCTCATACTCATGCCAGCTTTAACTAAAATTCTACTAGTTAATTCGCTTTCTTCATTAGCACCCCACTCATAATGTATAGAGGTATTATTATCATAAACTGCTCTATTATTTACAGTAGTGTAGCCGTATTTAATTTCAGAAGGTTCTTTTAAATAATGTATTTTAACATCTAAAGAACTTTCACCTAATAAGGTTAGCGTAGAAGCATTTTCCAAATAATATTTATCTTGTTCATTTGGACTTGCCAATGGATCATCAAATATTCTGGCGTATCTGTCTTCATCTATTGGCTTAACTGGTATTTTTCCTACAGCCGTATAAATAGCTGTTATATTTCTCAATCCCTGTGGAATTGTTAATAGCTCATCAATAAAAGATGCTGATGCAATTTTTCTAAAAGGTCTTAATCTTTCATCAACTAGCCTATTTTTTCCATAAACAATTCTTGGGGTAGTTTTAATACCAGAAAAATCATCAAACATTTCTTGACTAGCTTGATTGCCGTATCTTTCGTACTCTTCTGGTGCTATATAAACACCATTATTTTTAGAAAGTAAATCGTTTACTAAATTATAATTACTGCCTACGTTAATCATGTAGTTATCTATTTTTATTACTACAAAGATACTTTATAATTGGCGTAACATTTGAAAATGGTATAAACGTAAAAAGCTACCTCCGAAGAAGTAGCTAGTTGGACAAGAGAGAAAAAGAAGTCCTTATTCAGCCAATTTGGCTTCCATTCTTTCTTTGAAAGCTTTCGCTCCGGCATCGCCTATTAAAACATATTTTGTTAAAGCATCGTCTGCTCTTTCATCATCTGAATAGGTTATAATAACACCTTGTGAATCTTTCCATTTAACCATGTTGTTGTCATCAGTTAAAGCACCTTTGGTGAAAAGTTTCTGAATGTTTGATTTAATTTCGTGTTTTGGATCAGTAAATTCTTTTAAGAAAATATATGGATCATTTTGAGCTTGTTCATAGGCGAATGTCTTAATTGCATCAGCACTCATAGAATCAACTGGTTGTAAAAATACAGAACGAATAAAATTCGAAATGTCTTTTGGTGAAGCAGCTCTAATAATTAATTGTGCATTAATTTTAGCATCAACAAGCGATAATTTTTGTTTATCCTCTTTAACTTCATCAACAAGTCTATACATATCGCGAATATACTCATTTGATGGTAGGACTTTTGATTTTCTATCAAAACCATCTAAGGCCAACATAAAGCGTAGACGTGAAGCATCCATTCCACTAATTACTAATTCTCCATCAGTAAAAATAGGAGTTGTTGCATCAATAAGCGCATTTGGGTCTTGTTCATCCAAATATGGAGATTGCTCACTGCTACATAACCTAATTGATCTTGTAGTTTGAGTTTGTTCGTCCCAAACTTTAGCCTCCCTCGGCATAATAGAACGAGGATTAGATTTATGTTTCAGTTTAAATTTGTAGTCTCTTGAAGGATCAATTACTACTCCGTTAAAAACTTCTAAATTGCTTTCACTACCAGATTCATCATCGGTCAAAGCATCAATTTTTTCTTGTAATTTTTCAACTGTGTTCCAAGCTGGTGTGGGATTTTTACCTGAAAGCTCTTTGTATTTAGCTCTTAATTCGGCAAGTTCTTCTTTTTGTGACATATCTTACTTTTCTTTCTTAGTACAAATTTAAAACAAAAAAGGGGTTATTTTACAACCCCCTTCTTAACTTATTTTAAAGCCACTCTTACAAGTGGATTTTAGCAAATTTAAACGCTTTAATGTTGTACATTTCAATACCTTTGTAAGAGGTTAAAGCTAAGTCAACAACACGTTTTGTGCTTTTACCAACTAACGCACCGTCAGTATCTAAGAAAGTCATTTGACCACCTTCTGAATCTGATTGGTAACGTACTCTGAAGTAAGGTAATTGTCCTTCAGCAGCATCGTTGTAACGAGTACCAATTGGGAAAAATACAGCTGAACCTCTCCAAAAACCTGTGTTCATATCGGCACCGTGGGTACGGGCAGAGTTGAAGTAAGCATAATTTTTAAGGGTCAACTCAATACCGTAGATTTTAACTGAATCAGAGAAATCAAATACTCCTTGAATTTCTTTAGTTGCAGAATCTACGTCTACGTTAACTACAATGTTTGAAGCTCCACCACCTAAAGATTGTAGGTAAGCTTGGTAAGCAATCCAAAACTCAGTATCACATAATACCTCGTATTTAGTTGTGTAACCATCGGCATCATTCGCACGTTTTAAATCTTGGAAAAAGCTTGTTGATAAAGCTGTTGTAGCTGACAAGTCAGTACCTTCCGCGATAATAGTTGGGATAAAACCTCTTGCAGTAGTATTTGCGTTTCCGGCTGCTTCGGTCATGTTATCCATAAAGTCACCAAACATCAATTTCAATTCTTGAGACATAATGTGCTCTGGCTCCATTTTTGTCCTGTCAATTGTGTAATAACTTTGGTTTTTGTATTCCAGAATTTCGAATTTGGCTAAATCTGTGTAAGATTTGTTTGTACGAATGATCTGCATATCTCTGTCACGAGAAGTAAATCCTTCATAGATACCATCTTGTTGTTCAGAACCTTCTTTAACAGAAGTTCTACCTTGGAATTTAAGGAATGAAGCAGTTGTCAAAGCAGCAGTTTGTGAAGCTTTTGTTGGAGCTAATGTAACTGTGTGAGCACCGTCAGTAGTTTTATTTACTGCACGAACCTCGTATTGAATACCGTCTTTGTCATCCTCATAAACTTGACCAACGGATACTGGTGAATACCTTCCAGCTGATAAGTGAGAACCTGAAGTTAATGTAACTGTTACAGCTGCTCCTGCACTACCACCTGTTCCGGCAGCAGTTACTTTAAATGCTGGCAATGGTTTGTTGTTATCTAGCCATTGTTTCCATTTTTTAGTTGGGCTATATTTAGCTGAACCACTGGCTTCAGTTTTCATGATAAATGAATCCTTAACCAAGTCTGGATAAGTTGTAATGTAATCGGTGTAATTGTGTGTGTTAAGTAAGGCAAATTGTGATAAAATGTCATACTTCATAATAGGAACCGAAAACTGATTGGGAATTGTTGGCATCGTTCTTAATGTTTAATTTTTATAATCTGTTATCTGATTGGGCTTTTGCTGCTTTAAATAAACCTCTATCAAAAGGTTCATCGTTATCCGGCATTTGCCTTTGTTTAGTACCGTCATCAAAGTTTAATAAGTCGTTTTTAACGAACTCTTTTCTAGCAGTAGCAGCGGCTTCTTTAGCAACTGTTTTAAGTAGTTTTTTAAAGTGAATTTCTTTAGCTTTATCCTGTACAAACCTCTGTAAATCAGGATTACCTTGAGCATCAACATATTTACTATCTCTAGCACTAGCAATGTATTCGTTTAATTCTTCTTGAATTTCACTTTTTTCTTCTTTACTCAACTTGTAGTCTACATTAAGAACGACCTTGTTCCCATTATCTTCATATTCTACTTGTTCAGTTAGAGATTCAAGAGGATCAATAACTTGCTTTAATTGTGGTATCCAATATTCTTCTTTATTTTTAATAGCCTGTTCAACTAAATCTTCCTGATACTTTTCAGGACTAAAATTTTCTTGTTGAACTGTTTCTTCTTCTACCTCAAATTTAGGTAGGGTCAAAGATTGTTTTTGCTGTTCAAAATATTCTGCTGCTTGGGCTGAGTCTTTTTTCAAAGCTCTAGCACCTTTAGCAATTTCTTTTTCTATCAGTTTGTTTTCACGTTTAGCAGCAGCAACTTCTTCCGGTTCCATCACATCCTCATCTATTTCAATTAAGGATAATCCAATACCGTACTTATCTTCAAGCTCGTGAGTAACATCTTCTGAATCAAATTCAGGATTTTCTGCTGATATTTTTCTTTTAACCAATTCTAAAGCTGGTAAAGCTTTGTAATCAGTATTTTTTTCATTCAAATATTCTCTTAATGTTTTTTCATTTTCAGTAAGAAAACTTGAATAGTCAATTTCTTTTTTGGTTGGTTGGCTTTCGGCTTTTAATCTAGCTTCTTCAGCATCTTTTTCAGCTTGAATTTCTTCAGCTGTTTTTTCTTGACCTTCAGCAGCCAATCTATCTGCTTCTGCTTTTTCCTCGGCAGCTTTATCAGCTAAAGCTTGAGCTTCATCATTTGCTATTTTTTCAGCCTCTAATTCTTCTGCTGTTTTAATAACATTTTCTGGAAGTTCAGCACCTAATTCTAATGCTTTATCTAAAAAATTTGACATAAATATTTTTCTTTTCTTTCTTGACTACAAAATTAATATATTAAAAAATATAATTTAGAACAGGGTTTTACATTAGCCCCTGTTCTTGTGCTATTTTTGTCGCTTCATCTTCGGATATTTCACCTGATTTAACACCTTGTTGCAATTGATCTGCCACTTGCTGTTTTTGTTCTGCATCTACTTGTTGTTCAATTTGTTGATGAGTTATATCAGCAGATTGTTGAGTTTTTAAAGTAGCATTTTGTATTGCCATTTGAACAAGTGGTGCGTATGCATCTGGTATAGGTTGTCCTGTTTTAAAAGACTCAGTTATTAAGGTCAAAGCCCCATTCATCATAGCTAAGATTTGGGCACCATTATTTTTTGCTTCTTCTTTAGCAGCTTCTGCTTGCATGGTAATTTGAGCAGTTTGTTGTTTAGCCTGTTCAACTGCAACTCCGGCCTGTGCAGAATAGTCAGCAGCAGATTTTTGATTCTGTTGAGCTTCCTCTTGTTTTTGTTTTCTACGTTTTTCATATAGATAAGCTAAAACTTTTTCCGCTTGAATAGGGTCTTTAATATTATTAATTTTAATAGCATCTGGAATTTCCAAGTTACCAGCAGATAAAGCAGTGTTAATATACTGTTCCAAAGTAGCTTTATCCTCATCAGATATTCCTAAAGAAAATTCAATATCATAACTAGATGCAGTGATTTCTTTTCTTTTTTGAATAAATTCTACATTTTCTTTACCCAAATATTTAAGATAACCTTTATTTACATCACCATAATTAAGTGCATCCCAAATACGAATACCTATTTGACGGATTAATTCTCCTACAGATTTATAGTAAGCTCTGTATATAAACCAAGTAGCTGTATTAGAAGCTTCATTTTGAGCTTGCATAAATTTAAAACCTGTTCTAGGTGCAGCAGCTGATCCATCACGAAACTCATTTACACCTAAGTAATCTCTTATATTAGAAAGTTCTTGATTGTACTGAGTAATGAATACATTCATTTTGGCATCTATGGCATTTTGATTTGCCCTAATAGGTGGCTGATTAGTTGGCATCCCATTTTCACCCTTACTACTCCAATATAAACGTCCGGTTTGTTGGTGAATCTGCATAATATCCAAAGGTTGTAATTCTTCACCATTACCTAAATCTAAATTCATCAAACCATCAATATCAATTATGTAGTCATCTGGTGTTGATTTAGCTATCAATTGCTTAATCTTAAGCACAGCAATATCCATATTTCTGACTGAATCAATCAAAAATGTCATTAAAGATTTAGGCAACATTCTACCTTTATTCATAGGCATGAAGAATATAAAAGGACATAAAAGTTCTTCTTTATCTTCACCTTTTCTCAAAATATTTTTTTGTTCACCCCACTCTAAACAAATAGATGCATCACTTGTAAAAAATCCTTCGTAAGCAGTTTGAGGATATTTATATCCAACTTTTTTACGACCATCTGATTTTTCTTGTTTTAAAGGTAGACTGTAGTCAATATCGAATACCTCTCTACCATACCTATCTTTACCTTCTACATAGGACATTACTTTAGAAGTCTTCCACCAGATGTGTAGGATTTCTATTGTATAGTCATCATAAGGTCTTGAGTTAGCATTTCTATAGTCTTCTGACCAACTAAAAGTTCTGGATGGATTACCAAATCTACCCATACAATCTTTGGCACATGAAAATAAGGCTCTTTCCTGCTCTGGTTTTAATGCGTATTTTCTTCTAACTGAAGAAATAGTTGTTCTTATATACCTACCTTTAAACTCCGCATCGTGAGTATCTTCAAAACGAGAATTATCACATATAATATCCTCAGCCATTACAGTATCTACAACAAGTCTACCATTGTCATCAATGTAGTTATACAAACCATGATACTGAGCAACGAACTGTTCATCAAGTATATGATTCTTCATAGCCTCAATGTCATTATCTTTTAAAGCGAAAGAAATCATTTTTTGCATAAGCAATTCCTCATGCTCTTTATCGTTTAAAGCAGAGTAAACATCCAACTCTTCTTTACTGGTTGGAGTAAATTCACTTTGATCGATTAATGGTAATCCGGCTTGCTGAGATATTTGTCCCAACTTATCACCGTACTCCATCCTAAATTGAGCATCTGATTTTTTTCTATCTTTTCTTTCTTGAATATCTTTTGATGTAGCTATTGCTGAAGGGTACTCATTCCTCATAAGATAACCATTAACAACAACACTTTTAAATTTTGGTGCTATAGGTCTAGCTCTATAAGACATATTTGCATACATCTTTTTACCATCAATTTCTAGCTCATCTAAATATTGTGAAATATCTTGATTACCTTCCGCGTATTTTCTGCTCTCCGAAATGGTCTTACTAAGTGCTTGTCTATGAGTTAATGTAACGCCCAATATGGCACTTGCTACCTGTTTACCGTACTCAGGTGAGTCTTTTACAGATTTTGGTTCAAGACCATTAGGAAAATTTACAATTGTATTTGTAGCCATTTAAACTGTGTATTATATACTTGCAAAGTTAAGTTATATTTGAGGCTAGTTTTAAAACAGGTTAAGCAATAATTCTACCTTTTATAAGAACTTTGAATTCACCTCTTTTCACTTTTTTCTTTTTTATAGGCATACCTAGCGCCATTAATGCGTAGCCATCCCCCATACAAGCATCAAAATCTGTACGATTATTTACATCAAAAGCCAACCTATCTCTAATCAATCTAATGAAAGGCACCTTAAATACATCGGATTGTGCTACCTCAACCATTAAAGTTAAGTGCTCTTCTCTTCCTTCCTTATTTTGTGCGTTTATACCACGTATTATAGTACCATCAGACTTAATTTGAGTTATTATGCAATACTCTTCAAAATTCTTTTTAAGGTCTTTATCTTTAGCAAATTCAACCCAATCAGAAGGAGCAAGTTCCCCAAGGAGTTCGACTCCATAGTATTGTAAACCCCAAAATAATTGTTCGTGTACTTCTTTTTTTGTATTTAACCTGCCTAAGAACATAGCTACAGGTCTTCCTGTATTATCGGGGTCTAAGCTAGAGTATCTGTTTCTAATCATACAGCAAGCATCTGAACCCTTATTTCCCACCATAATTGAGTGAGAATAAGTATCCCATCCAGCTGCTCCAAAAGATTGGTTAGTTGGAAATTTTTTACCAGCTTTGTTAAACTCAAATTTGTTACTTTCTTCTTCTGGTAAAAGATAATCTATATACCAAAGTCCTGACTTATCATCGACAAATTTTGTACGACCATCGTCCATCATAACAAATTTACCTCTACGGCCTAATTCGTCTTTAAGTACATTTTTACCTTCTCGTATAAGTTTTTCTTCTAACTGACCTAATCTCTCTTTTAATTGTTCAACATTTCTAAAGTGAGATAATGTAGTAGCTGTGCTAAAAACTTCTTCCCAAGTAAATGGAGCTGTACGAATTTCCTCTGCTAAAAGCTCAGGATCATGTTCATTAAGTTTTCTTTGTAATTCTAAGTATTCTCTGGCACCCATGTGTGGTGCAGGACAACCCATTGATTTAAGATATTCAGATTGTTCTGGTGTAGGTGTATCAACTACTGAATTACCAAATTGATCTATAAAACCTTCATATCCTCTATAAGCCGGAATAAATATTCTGAACAAACGAGAAGAGGTCTGGTTAAGCTCATTTCTTTTTGCAGGATCAGAGTCGATCCACATTGTTTTAAAGTTGTCCCCACCTTTATCTCCCCTATTTACAGTTGAAACAATAGCAGCTTTACCTTTAACAATAGCACCTTTAACAAATACTTTTTGAACAGTTTTCCAATAAAGGGCGATATTAACTTCTTCCCATTTAGCAGCTTCATCAATAAGTATTCTCAAGAATTTACCAGAGTCATAAGAGTTGGCGGCAGTTGATCTCCAATCTATTTCATTATTTAAACCTTCCCTTACTCCACCAGTATTTTGATCTTTTTTAATACGACCAGCTTGTTTTTTGATACTTAGTTTTGATTTACCAGCCTCATTACCTTCAATCCTTGGTTTTAAGAATACGGGTAAAGCTTGAAATGCAGAAACTATAAATTGAAAAATATCACTCGCATCCGTACCTGTCTTAGAAATAGTACCCTGTCTTTTATTACGCTCTATAATACCATTACGTAGCTGTATACTGGCTTCCATAGATGAAGCACCCAAACGTCTACCTTTTATAAGTATAGTACCTAAACAAAGAAAATCTCTTTCAGCTATTTCTACAAATCTAAAATATTCTAATGAAGTATCTCTATATTCTGGATAATATTCATTTTCCAACAAAAACCATTGCAAGAAAAAATAACACATACCATTTAGATATGTGGCCTTACCATCTATATAAATCCATTCACCATCATAGATTCTGTCTAGCTCTTGTGATAACCATTCAATTTGATCTTCTCCCCATTGAGTTACATCATTCGGCCAATCCCAATTTTCATATTCAGTCCTACGAGTCCAAAGTTGTTTACTTCTTGGGAGTCCATAGTTTCTTATCTTTGTTAAAGTTGGTCTTTTAGGGGGTAAGTACTCTAAATCGGAAATTATTATTTTTTCCTCTGATTCCATTTACCTTCTTGTAATTGTTCCAAAGCATTACCTTCAGCTAGTTTAATTTCTTGTTTTTTAATTGACTCAGCTATTTCCGGTCTAAGACTAGCAGCTTTATCAGATACAACACTAAAATCGCCAATCATCTTAATCATAGTTGTGATAGTTGACATAATTGTATCATTACCTAAAAGCTCTAATTTAGATGCGCCTTTTATAGTTTTTTCCTTTTTAGTTTTTTCATCAACAAAAGTAAAATCTGGTTCAGCAATATCTCCCCTACTGATACGTTCAATATCATCAGTCATCACACCCACTACATTATCTAATGCAATGATTAATCGTTTGACATTACTAGCATCAAAGTTCATAACATAGTCATGTATTTCATTTAAGTAGTCATCAACTTCTTTAATACCAGATTTTAAATCAGGTCTAATTTTAAATTTCTCTTCAGCCATAAAACAAAAAAGCCACGTAGTTTGTGGCTACATGGCAAATTTACGGATATTATATCTTGTATTTCTTTAGTCCTCTATGACTGCATAAATATCTTGATCGTTTTGTAAAAGATAATCTAATTCTTTGTATTTGATTTTTGTTCCAGTTCTCTCATTAAAAATGGCAACATCACCTTCTTTTAAATCGTCAATTTTTGTTTCATCAAATCTGTGTATAATACAACGATCAGTTGGAGTTCTTCTTTCTTTTTCTACTATTTCAGGCGCAACTAAATCGGAACCACTAATAGGTTTGCCTCCTGTTAAATTTTCTACGGTAGAGTAAGTTTCTACATCAAATAATACTTCTATAAGCACACGACCACCGCGAGGTCTAATTTTCAATCTTTCCATTTTATAATTTAATCTAATTTTTCACCATGTATAGCATGTAATCTTTCTTCATCAACTCTCCACTCAGGACTGTCCACTATAGCTAATACGTCATCGAAATATGTATCAACCTTCATCCATTCTCTTCCACCATAATCAAAGTAATAATCCCCCCCTTTATTTAAGAGTACGTAATCACCGACTTTATAATCTGTACAACCTGTCCAAACCTTTTCTACAATAGCAATATCTCTACGTTTACCAAAATACTTTCCAGTAGTGAGAACAGTAGTATCCACAAGTTTATCAACCACTGGCTTACAAAGTAAAACTCCTTCTCTTGGTTCAAGGTCATTATTGACTATACCTGCTATAATATCAAGGTTAACAGCTTTAAAGTACTCAACGTCTGATTCTTTAAAAATACCTTTAGATTTAAAAGTTTCGTCTTGAAAAGCAAAATGAGTTGTAAGTATACTTGTACCAACTGAAAATTGTGCACCTTCAGTAGCAAAAGCTATTTCACCTGTATTTGGATGTGCATATTTATGATCTTGAATAGCTTCGGATGCAATAAACAAAACAAACTCTTGTCCATTGTCCCCAATAAACTTATGAGTCTTTTTCTGATCCAAATCAACAGTACAAAAATATGTATCTCTGAAATAATATGCCCCTTTAGCATTGTAAGATATATGCGCTCTTATCATAATATTGATTTTCCGTAGCTTAAATAGTTTTTATAATCTTTAATAAGTTCTTTACCTTTAACAGAAACATACCAGTACTTAGCTGATCCTTTTAAACCATAACTAGAATTTAACCATCCGGCATCTTCAAGTTTATTTAAAATTACATACTTTGTGTTTACATCGGCACTTTTTACGTTACCTAATAATTCAGCTTGCAAAATTATAGCCATATAATCTAGTGTTATATGATTATCTTTTAAAAATTTGGCACTACGTATAAGGTATTCTAGGTTATTTACCATCTTATTATCTACACCATTTTCCACCATTCTCTCTAACTTTTTAGCTTCTGGTGTTAAAGGTTTTATTTCAGACTTTACAATAACTTTTCGTTTAAGGCTTTTAACCTCATTTATTAGTTCATCTTTTTTATCAATTTCTCTATGAAGTTTAGCTATTTCTCTATCTCTAGTTTTAACAGCCAATTCCATTTTCTCTAATTCTAAATCCAAATCTTCAATTTTATCTTCACGTCTTCTTAATTTGTTAAGGACAAGTTTACGATTTTTAATTTGTTGATTTGTTTTTAATTTTTGATGAATTAATTTTTGAGTTTTATCATTTTCTTTGTAAAGATTAATTACATATTTTAGCTTTTTGATACGCACTAATTGGTGGGTTACACAGTTTCTAACATCAGCAACCATGAGTTTTAATTCTTTACCACTTTTTCCTCTAACATCCCATTTGCTAAAATCTGCATAGAACCCACCTAGACTACTTTTTTTAGTCTTATCAGTACGTTTATTTTTAGTTTCTTCCATAATAATTAAAAAATAGCTGTGATTCATGAGGAATATAAACCCTGTCTTAGATTGCCTGAAGACAACACACCAGCTATTCTATTATCCTAACAAACTATCTAATTTGTGAATAACATTGTTGTGTTTAACAACTAATTTAGCGCGATCTTCACTTTCTTTTTGAAGTCTAGCTATAACAGCCTGTGCTTCTTCGTTTTCTTTAAGGGCAGCTTCATTCAAAGAAGATAGTTTCTTTTGCATAATATAAATGGAATGCAACGCTTTTGAACTTGATTTTTCGTAGTTCTTTTTTCCAAATAGGAATTGAAATAATTTTTTCATTGTTTTAATTTAATTTTTCTGTTAATCCAAATTCTTCGGGATGAGCTAGAACCATTTTTATTCCAGCCTCAAAGTCCACTGCTACATGTTTTGCTATATTACTGTTACCAGTTATATTTAACGCATATTCAGTAGCTAATTGTTTAATGTGTTCTTCCATACTTAGAATGGTAAATCCCCATTGTCATCACTAGTCTCCTGACTTACTTCTTCCGGCTCACCATCAACACCATCGGCAGCGTTAATTTTCCAAAGAACCAAGCTGTTGTAATAATTTGTATAATCACCTTTTGTAACAGCCCTACCACGAATGTTAAAACCAATTGTTACTGTTTGACCTTCTTCAAATTTATCTAGCAAAGACACTTTATCTTGCATAGCTTCAAATTTAATAAATTCTGGATATAACGGATTTTCCGCATACTCAAGAATTAAATCACGTTTTTTAAACGTATCGCTAACTTGATTTGTTACATCAATAGCATAAATTTTACCTGTAATTTCCATTGTTTTTAAATTTTAATTTTTATTGTTTGCTCTGCGAGACTCGAACTCGCATCTACTGCGGAGAAGCAGCTTTCTACCAAATTGAACTAAGAGCAATCCATTAGTCTTTCCTAAAAGTCAACCTATCCTCCTTATATCCTCAACAACAATGCTACACTTTTCTACAAAACTTCTACGTCTTTCCGTATATCGTCATGTTGTTACGTCTTGAATATATCTACTTTCGGTATTCGTCTATCTGAATTTGTGTTGTAGTTCCTGAAGGATTTGAACCTCCGACCAGATGAATATAAGTCATCCACTCTACCAGACTGAGTTAAGGAACCATGTGCAGGTATATTATTGACGTAACATACCTACTTGAAAGTTTATTAGATTCATCCGAACCGATAAACAAATATAATAACAATAATTGAAACAAACAAATTTATTTTAAAAATAATTTCATAACCCTATTTGAATATGTAAAATTAAATTTGTACATTTGTACTGTGAATAAAAACATGACATATTGTAATTCGTTTAGTTGGGATCAACACCGACAGAGGATTGCTATGTTTTAAGTTTTAAATTACAAAAATATATAGAAGCCTCTAAGAAATTAGGGGCTTTTTGCATTTATAGCCGTGAATGTACCAAGGTGGCGACGGAAACTCCAAATCTCTGTGCGTAAGGTTCGATTCCTTAGACGGTTGCTTTTTTAAATTGTGGGTTAAGCTAACTTGGTAGAAGCACCAGCCTGAAAAGCTGGGGGATTAAGATCGTAACTTAAAACTCACACAATGTACAAGTACCTAATATTGGACTTGGGGTTAGTCCGCAAAACTAATTAAATAGCAGTTCGATTCTGCTCTTGTACTCGTAAAAATGGAAGATTAAACCGAGTTGGCTTGGTGACTGTTTGCTAAACAGATCGTAGTTATAAAAGCTATGGGAATCGTGATCTCAATCTTCCGCTTAATGAAATAGTAGATACTTCTCATGGGAGAAAGCAGTCTTGAAAACTGTCGGTGCGTGAAAGCGTAGGAGTTCGATTCTTCTATCTACTGCTTAATTTGGGAAAACGCTAAGGTTGTCGGAAGGATTGTAACCCCTAACCGCATAAAGTTCGAGTCTTTTCTTTCCCACTAGGTATTGTAATTGTAAAAAATTATTTGTACCTTTGTATTGCGTGGTGCTAGTAATGGTAACTGGTCAGTCTCATAAGCTGCACGATGAGGGTTCGAGTCCCTCCCAACGCAACGATAACGGTTAGCACTATACATGAAACAGAAAGGAAGTGCAATTGGGGATAAAGCACAAGTGGACGTGCACCTGCTTTGCAAGCAGAAGGTTCTCGGTTCAAGGCCGAGTTTCTCCACGTAGTAAGAAACAGGGGTTCGAATCCCCTACTGAATCACTTGATTGTTGGCTCGGTTCGTTTAGGGGTGAGGACGCTTACGTTGAAATTTTAAAATAGCTTGTCGGTCTGGTCTGGAACAGATAGCGCATTGTCAGTGCGAAGAACACGGGTTCAAATCCCGTACGAGCTGCATAATCCCTTCGGTGTAAATCAAAATCCACATTAAGCAAGAGGGCAGTAAGTGGTCTGCCTCATCCGATAGTGATTTAAAATTGCGATTATAGCATAAATGGCAAGTGTTAGGGATTTCCAATCCTTAGATTTCGGTTCGAATCCGAATAGTCGCTCATAAGCTTCTTTAATTTAACTGGTAAAATCCCTGTCTTGTAAACAGGTGTTCAGCGTTCGAGTCGTTGTTGAAGCTCTTTAAAATTCGTATTTGTAGCTCAGTTGGTAGAGCAAGGCACTGTTAATGCTTAGGTCGTAGGTTCGAATCCTTCCATTTACGCAAAATCCATAAGGCAATTGTGCTAGGTGGTCGTGGGAGACACGTTAGTCCTCACCATATCTAGGTATCTCAACTGGTAGAGAACCATCCTGATAAGATGGGTTATGAAGGTTCAACTCCTTCCTTAGATACTTATTCAGAATTAGTTCAATTGGTAGAACGTGGCTCTTCTAAAGTCATGGTTAGGAGTTCGAGTCTCTTATTCTGAACCACATTAGAATATATGGATTATTATATCTATATTTGTATTACAAAGAAATTAAAAATGTTTTCAAATTTTTTACATCAGCCGCAACGTCTGCACTTGAATAGTCGAGGTTGTATTGGTATGTAAAATTTTTTAAATTAGAAATTTACTCATAGTTTTTAGCCTCGGATTTTTATTCGGGGCTTTTTTGTTATCAGGATGTTCCAGCAGAGGCATACGGGCTAGACTTGGAATCTAGTGTTCGTGGGTTCGAATCCCACTATCCTGACTTTATATAATGCCTTATAGCACAATGGTAGTGCGACCGACTTTGACTCGGTTTATCTAGGTTCGATCCCTAGTAGGGCATCTGTGCTTTTGTCCGTATTGGTAGCGGAGGGAAACTGTGAATTTCCTTGAGTCGGTTCGAATCCGACATTGCACCCCATGTTTCCTTCGTTTAACGGATAGGACATAGCACTACGAATGCTATAATAAAGGTTCGACTCCTTTAGGAAACTCTATATGCGCTTATGGTGGAACGGTATACACAATGGCTTTAGAACCCATCCAATTCTCAGTTCGAATCTGAGTAAGCGTACTAGGCTTTTGACCATATTAATTAGCTACCTTAATTATGGTAATTAATCTATAGTGTGTTAGCTAATTTCATAGAGGGAATGTGAAAGAAAATGTAAGTCTACCCTGTAGTCCCTTAATTACAAGTTTTTACTAGATAAATTTACATTTTTTCTTAACTTCATATCGGTCATTTAGTTAATCGTGGTAGGTGTAAGTCTGAGAAATTCCTATAATCCACTCTTTGTTTGTGTCCCTTCGCCCGAATACATAATGCCGTTGCTTCCTGTAAACTTAGCCACATCTTCTAGCTTTGTTCCTCACTCGTTTAGCAATGAAGTTCCCCTGTTTTAAACTTCATGGACACTCTAACTAAGTGTGTTAACTTTAATTGTTTGGCGTTAACAACCAATAGAACTGCAAACTTAAACATAATTTTGTTATAAAACAAATAAAATAGTTTAAAATAAATTTTGTACCTTCATATCCTTTTCCTACCTTAGTATTATGATTGAAAATAAGAAAAAATTGGAAGGTGCCATACTAGGAGTATCTCAATGTAATTTAGCATCCATTTTAAAAAGAATTAATCCCAAACCAATTATAGTAAAATTTGGAGAGGGTAATTATTATCTCGATTCGGAAATTATTAAAAATAATAAAAATGAAAAAATTATATAAAATCAGGCATAAACCTACAGGTAAATTTGTATCATTAGGATACAATTCAAAATCAACTTGGAGAATTTATCCATCAGAAGCAATTTCATATTCAAGAGAAATACAACAAAACATGCAAGACTACGAGATTGTAGTTTATACGTATGTGGAAGATCACTCAGAACCTCTTAAAGAATTAAAACAAAAATAGAATGAATAAAAGCACAAAAATTTTAAGTGAAATTACCATTTTTTCAAAATACGCAAAGTACTTACCTAAATTACAAAGACGTGAGACGTGGCCGGAAATTGTAAAAAGATATACGGATATGATGATTGATAAGTATCCAAAATTAAAAGACGAAATATTAGAGAACGCCAAGCTTATTTTAGACAAAAAAGTCCTACCATCAATGAGAGCTTTACAATTTGCTGGTAAACCTATAGAAAAGAATCCCACTCGTGTTTACAATTGTGCTTTTTTGCCAATAGATGATTACCGCGCATTTGGGGAAACTATGTTTTTACTTTTAGGTGGGACAGGGGTTGGGTATTCAGTTCAATTTCATCATGTAGATAAGCTGCCGGAAGTTACCAAACCTACCAAGCATAAACGATACCTAATTGGGGATAGTATTGAAGGATGGTCTGATGCGGTTAAGATGCTAATGAAATCTTATCTTGGTAAGAGCCAAGTTAAACCTGTGTTTGATTTTAGAGATATACGAGAAAAGGGTGCCAGATTGAAGACCACAGGAGGCAAAGCCCCTGGGTCTGAGCCACTTAAAACTTGTTTATTTAACATTGAAACCATTTTAGAGCGTAAACAAAACGGAGACAAATTAACTCCTATTGAATGTCACGATATTCTTTGTTATATTGCTAATGCCGTTTTAGCAGGTGGTATCAGAAGAGCTGCAATGATAAGTTTGTTTAGCTTTGATGATGAAGAAATGTTGGCTTGTAAATCTGGTAATTGGTGGGAACTGAATGAACAACGTGGTAGATCAAATAATTCAGCTGTGATAGTTCGAAACAGGATTAAAAAAGATGAGTGGGATTCAATTTGGGCTAAGATTAAAGCTTCAGGTTCTGGTGAACCAGCTGTATACTTTACAAATAATTCAGATTGGGGGACTAATCCATGTTGTGAGGTAGCACTAAGACCTTTTCAATTTTGCAATCTTTGTGAAGTTAATGTGTCTGATATTACTTCTCAAGAAGATTTAAACCGGAGAGTATCAGTGGCTGCTTTCTTTGGGACATTACAAGCAGGTTTTACAGACTTTCACTATCTGAGAGATATTTGGAAAAAGAATACTGAAAAAGATGCTTTGATTGGTATTGGAATGACAGGCATCGGATCAGGTGTAGTAGAACAATATGATCTAAAAGAAGCTGCTAAATTGGTTAGCAAAATTAATGAGGTTACAGCTAAACTTATTGGTATAAGAAAATCAGCTCGTGATACAGTTGTTAAACCAGCAGGTACAACTTCTTGTGTTCTTGGTACAAGTAGTGGAGTCCACGCTTGGCATAATGATTATTATTTACGTTCTATTCGTTTAGGTAAAAATGAATCTTTATATACTTATCTAAGCATTTATGCTCCTGCTTTATTAGAAGATGACTTCTTTAGACCAGAGACTCAAGCAATTGTTAGAATACCACAAAATGCTCCTGAAGGTGCTATACTTAGGACTGAATCAGCTTTAGACCTTTTAGAAAGAACTAAACGATTCAATTTAGATTGGGTTAGAAGTGGACACGTATCAGGAGATAACACAAACAATGTATCAGCTACTGTATCGTTAGGTAACGAACGTACTTATATACATGACCATATTACAAATACTTATATGGATAGTAGTTTAGTAGAGCCAATAACAGATAAGACACACTTATTAGATGAATGGGAAATGGCTGGTGAGTGGATGTGGGAGAATAAAAATACTTTTAATGGGTTAAGTGTTTTGCCTTATTTAGGAGGTACTTATGTTCAAGCCCCTTTTGAAGATATAACAAAAGAAGAGTTTGAAAGTAGATTAAAATCATTAGTAGACATTGATCTTTCTAAAGTAGTAGAAATTGATGATGAAACTGAACATAATCAAGAAAGTGCGTGTGCAGGTGGTAAGTGTGAAGTTTAAATAATTATTCAAAAAAGAAACCCCGACTAGAGTAATATCTGATCGGGGTTTTTGCTTTACTTAGCTTCCATAAGGTCTTTATGTATTTGCTTGAATAGTTTTTTTCTTTCTGTTTTATTTAATTTTTTATTATTTACCATACCCATGTAATAGGCTTGTTCGGCTGGTGTTATTTTCCACCAAATATTGTAAGTAGTAAAATCAGATACATTTCTTAAATATGGGGTTAGTTCAAAAGCTCCCATACCACTATGAGTTGCATAGTGTTTAATAATAGTATTTTTTCCTACTGATTGGGCTTCATATCCAAGTTCTATTAAAATTGACTTTAATAACATTGGATCATTTTCATAATTTTCAATTGCTATTTGCAATCTTGGGCTTTCCATTAAATCCTCTACTGTAGTATTTAACGTTCTTCCTTTTTTCTGGATCATAATTAATATCTTTTAAATTGTATCTGTGCTAGTATATAAGGAATAAACTCGTTAATGATTAATAAGTGACCTACTACTATTTGTAAAACATTCATTTCTTGCTAAAATTATTAGTCAAAGTTACCACAATAATTTATTATTTCCAAATCTGACTTATATGTGACAATAGTTATGACTCAAGTACATATCTTAGCGTTATAATTAAAAACAAAGAAATGAAAAAACAAGATGTTTACGTATCTACAGATACACCAGAAAAATGCAAAGCATTATTTGCAGTGTTAGAAAAACACAATGAACCCATTTACTTTCACTCTTTAAATTTAAAAGAAGGTGCTTTAGAAGGTGGTAATTTTGTTGACTTTGACGATGAAGAATGGATTAGAGGTACTATAGGTTGGTTAGAAGAAAAAACAGAAATTTCTGTTGAAGAATTGGATCAAATTTTATCATCACAATATGAATAAGTATACAGAAGAAGAGTTAGTAGGGATGACTGCTGAAGTAGTTGAGCATCCTGAAATGCAAGAAATTATTAATCAAGGTTTAGGTGGATTGTTAGGCTTGGTAGCAGAGTTTAATTTTGTAGGAGAGCAAAATATTTATCCTGCTCCGGTTCAACAAAATGAAAAAGATATAAAGCTTACTGTTGATTTGATTCAAGAAGAGTTGAATGAATTGAAAGAGGCTTTGGAAACTGGTGATAAAGTTGCACAATTAGATGCATACATTGATTTGGCTTACGTACTTTTTGGTGGTGTTCATAAAAGTGGAATGATGAAAGAGTTTGTTAAAGGCTTTTTACCAGTTCATATTAACAATATGTCTAAATTCCAAAATGGAAAAGCTATTTTTAACGAAGCCGGAAAAATTATCAAACCTGAAGGTTATCAACCTATTGATTTAGGTGTTAATTTTCCTTACTTAAAAAACAAATAAAATGAAGAAATCTGTTTATTTAGCTGGTGGTTTTTATGCTAATGATTGGCAAGAAACTGTTAAAGATGCTTGTTCTGAATTAGACGTTAAATTTTTTGATCCAAAGGAAAAAGAAGCTAATTTAAGAAAATTTACAAGTGAAGGAGATATATTTAAACGCCCTGAAGTTTATACTTTTTGGGATTTGAATGCTATTAAATCTTCAGATATTGTGTTTGTCTATATTGATAGAAATAATCCAGCTGTAGGCTCTTTAGTTGAGTTAGGTTACGCGAAAGGTTTAGGTAAAACAGTTATCTCTGTAATAGAGAAAGGTCGGGATGAAGTTAATAAAACTTATGACAGATACTTTGAATTTGCAAGAGAGACTGTTGATATAAATTTTGATGAGCTTGAAGAAGGAATTAATTTTTTAAAAACAATTTTATAACAATGGGATTATTAAGAAGATCAAAAAAATTTGATGGAAAATCTATCTTAACAAGAAGATTTTTAGGTAAAACTGATGGATTCACTTCAAAAGGTGAAAGACATTTTTGCCAGAGAAGTTTATATCACTATTTAAAAGGTCATAAGTACTTTATATTTAGAGGTATGGTTGCTGAAGTTGAAGAAAAAGAATTTTACGTATAATGGGAAAAACAAAATTTACTGGTAAAGAACTAAGAGCTTTAGGCTTTACCCTAACACAAGATGGAGGTACTTCGTATTACATCTTACTTTTAAGTCCGGCTAATCCAATTGAAAGTGATTACCTAGCCTCTGATGATATTAAATCAACTGGTGATACTGTTGGTGTTCAATTTAACAATGCTGGTGAGTACTTAACTGAAGAACAAATTAAAACCTACACTAATGGAAATGGAAACTAATATTGAAAAGTCTTTAAAAGCTATAGATTTTCAAATGGAAATTATAAGTAATTATAGTGGTAATAAGGAAAAGGAAGAGCTTGATCTTATTATTTTAGAGAATGACTTTAAAAATTTTCTTATAGCTAGTTTTGCTATTGATACACATCAAATAGAGAGTATAAATTATAGTAATAACCAATTAAACGTAAAACTGAAAAAGGGTTAAGGACAGAATAGGGCACTCAGTAACCCTGCGTGACTACAAGCACAAGACCCCGAAGGCAACTTGTAGATTTTTGCCTTGCTACGCTGTAGGTGCCCTTTTTAATTTAAAATTATGAATATAAATATTGATTTTGATGGTACATGTGTTACACATGATTTTCCTAGAGTTGGAAAAAGTATTGGAGCTGAGTATGTTTTAAGAGAATTAGCTGATAAAGGCCATAATTTGATTTTATTTACTATGCGTAGTTTTTCTAAAGGTATTTCACCAATAACAAATGATGAAGAAAATGGTGGACTTCAAGATGCTATTGATTGGTTTAAAATTAATAAAATACCTTTGTACGGTATTCAATGTGACCCTGAACAACACAATTGGACTAGTTCACCAAAAAGTTTTGCACCATTAATGATTGACGATTCTGCATTAGGTTGTCCTCTTAAATATGACAAATCTATGTCGGACAGACCATTTGCTGATTGGAACCTAATTCGTACCTTGCTTCAAAATAGAGGAATTTTATAAAATGGAAAATATTAAAAATTATGTAGACCGCTTTGAAACCAAGTACGAAGAAGGTTTTACAAATTCAGAAATAAAACAAGTCATTAAAGCATTTCCTAGAATGAATAAAAAATATTTCTTTGCTGCTTTAGATGGTATTACTTGTATTGTTAAAGATGGAAATATCATTACATACCATGATGATATTGAAAAAGCACTAAGATGTGCAACTGAAGACCGTAAACAATCGTGGTATGAATTCGATTAAACTAAAATAATATGCCAGCATTTGTGTGTGATATTGAAGCCGATAACCTTCTGGATGACGTAACTAAGATTCATTGTCTTGGTTACTCACCAGTAGATAGATTAGAGGTCAAAACGTTAACTACGTACTCCGAAATTAGAGAGTTTCTCTTCCAAGATAGCTTAACTATAATAGGACACAATTTTGTTAAATACGATAAGCCTACGTTAGAAAAAATACTTGGAGAGAAATTTGATTTTAAAATTGTTGATACTTTAGGTTTATCCTATTATTTACATTCTTCAGATGGTAGAACTAAACACGGCCTTGAACAATACGGTGATGAGTATGGTGTACCAAAGCCTCCTGTTTATGATTGGGTAAACGAGCCAATAGAAGTGTATGTAAATCGTGTTACTGAAGACGTTAAAATAAATTGGCGTGTTTGGAAAGATCAACAGGCTTATTTAAGCGAACTATATAATCGGGATAATAAAGAAATCTTTAGACTTATTGATTATGTTTCTTTTAAATACGATTGTTTAAAAGAACAAGATGAAAATCGTATTCCAGTAGATTTAGATTTAGTAGCTTCCGAAATAATTAGGTTGGAGGAAATGGTAGTAGAGAAAAGAGTTCCTTTACTAGCAGTAATGCCTGATGTAGTAAAGTACAAGGAGGTTCTTAGACCTGCTAAGATGGTCAAAGCTGATGGATCAGAATCGGAAGCTGCTAAAAAATGGGGTGCTCTATTAGTTCGTCATGGACTAGATTACGATTCAACTGTTGAAAAACTAACTGTTGAAGCAAGTAGAGAACCTGCTAATCCAGATTCACCACTACAAGTAAAAGATTGGTTATATAAGTTTGGTTGGATTCCTAAACATATTAAATACGTACGAAATAAAGTAACTAATGAAGTTAAACAAATACCTCAGATCACTTCTGAAGAAGATAAAACGCAAATTTGTGAATCTATTGTGGAGCTTGCTGAAGAAATACCAGAAGTATCATATCTTGCTGGCTACTCAACTGTAAAACACAGATTAAACATTCTTAAAGGTTTTGTTCGCGATATGGATAAAAACTTAAGATTAGCAGGTGATGCTATGGGATTTACTAATACTTTTAGGCTCAAACATAGAATATTAGTAAACCTTCCTAAACCAGATGCTCCTTTTGCTGAAAATATAAGAGCTTGCCTACTGGCCGGAGAGAACCATTATATGGTTGGTACGGATTTAAGTAGTGCTGAAGATAATACTAAGATGCACTATATTTTTCCTTTTGACCCTGATTATGTAGCAGAAATGCAATCACCAGATTGGGAACCTCATTTATCCGTAGCAGTTAAAGCTGAACTTATGAGTAAAGAGGATTCTGATTTTTATAAGAAAGTAGATCGCGCTGAGGACAAGTCAGTATTTTCTCCTGAAGAAATTGCTAAGTTCAAAGAGTTAAAGTTAGTTAGAGCTAAAGGTAAAACAACAAACTTCTCAGCTACTTATAAGGTTGGGGCTAAAACACTTTCAACCAGATTAAAATCAACTGAAAAATTTGCTAAAAAAGTTTTGGATGCATATTGGGAACTTAATAAGTCTCAAAAGCAGTTCGAACAAACTTGTCAGACTAAGACAGTAAGAGGACAACTTTGGGTTAAACAACCAGTGTCCGGCTTTTGGTATACTTTAAGAGCCATGAAAGATATTTTCTCTACTGTAAATCAAAGCACAGCCGTTTATGTGTTTGATACTTGGGTTAAATATATGAGGCAATTAGGACTTGTAATTTCTTTTCAAGCACATGATGAAGCTATGTTAATCGTGCACAATGATGTACCTAAAGAAGAAATAAAAAATAAAATTCAAAAAGCTATGGATTTAACAAATAAAGAGTTACATTTGAATGTTACTATGAAATGTAGCTTTGATGTTGGACAAAATTATAAAGACGTTCACTAAATAATATTATGAAAACAGGAATAGAGTTAATCGCCATAGAGCGAAAAGAGCAAATTGAAAAACACGGTAGAGGTTTAAGACAAGATGTATTGTTTAATGATAATAGTCAACTTGCTTTTGCAGCAAAGCAATTACTGGAAAACAATCCAGTTTTAAGAGCTATCGGATTTGGTAGTAGCACACCCCAAAATTGGGAAAAACAAACTTGGGGAAAAATATACAATAAACCTTATAAAGACAGGTTAATAATTGCAGGTGCCTTAATAGCTGCTGAATTAGATAGATTAAATTATGGAAACTAGATTCATAGGCTGTCTTCACTTAGGACACGAAGGAATGGCAAGGCACAGAGGCTTTGTTGATTCTTGGGCACATGACGACTATTTAATAGAACAATGGAACTCTGTAGTTGGTAAGAAAGACATTGTGTATATTCTTGGTGATGTAACAATGGCTAGTAAAAAATGGTATTTTAAATTAGATCAGTTAAATGGTACTAAACATGTGGTGCTTGGAAATCACGATAGGAGACAAGATGTACCTGAACTTTTAAAATATGTAGATACTGTTGGAGGTTGTATTGATTGGCATGGTTATATGTTAACTCATGCACCTGTACACCCAAATGAGGTTACTTTCCATAAAGGTAATATTCATGCACACATACATCATGTTAATAAACTAGAAGAATTTGTTGTACATAATAGATTTACTGATGTGGGATCAATATTAGTTCCTACTAAAGCTTTTTATATTAACGTAGATGCTAAATTGTTAAATTTTAAACCTAGAACAATTGATGAGCTTACTTATTCTGATGATGAAACTTTAAAAGAGTATGAAAGAATGTCTAGTGATTGGAATTTAGGAAAAGGATTTTTATAAAAATATTATGAAAAAGTTAGAAAATGAAATAACTAAAAGGGGCTTTGACTATAAATTAGTTAAGCGTACTGATAAAATAGCTTTGTATGAGCTTTGGACTCGCGGTAAAGATGTTTTACTTGCAGGTCATGAGGTGTTTTTAATAATCATAGCACCTGCTAAAACAATGGAAATTAAAAAAGTAATTGAACATTTGCCAGAAAGAGAAATGTTCCCACCAGACAGTGCATTTGGCGTTACTGCTTGGAGTGTTGGTATTGATCCTAAAAGAGCTTTGAAACGTTACAATGAATTAAAAGAACAATATATTAATCATCAAACATCATGATCTATTTATTTATACCAATACTGTTGGTATTTTTAACAGGGCTTTCAGCAGCAAAGTTTACTAGTAGGTTAGAGAGTTGGTACACATTTTTCTATAATTGGTTATTTCAATTTTTTGCTGCTATGGGTGTAGTGTTTGTTGTACTAATTTGTAAATTTTTTGTATGTCTGATAATGAATTAAAAGAACTTAAAGCCTCTACCAATATAGTAGAGGTTATTTCTAAATTCACTACACTTAAAAGAAAGGGCAAGCTCTACGAGGGTCTTTGTCCTTTTCATTCGGATAGCAGTATAGGTAGCTTTAAAGTTGATGGAAATAAAGGAACTTACCGCTGTTACGCGTGTGGTGCCAGTGGTGATGTTATTAGTTTTATAACTGGTATGGGTAATACTTTTAAAAAAGCAGTTGATATGCTTAAAGGTAAAGAGGCCATTGCCGGAGAGTTTATAGAACAAAATACAGTTGAAAGAATAGCTTTAGCAGAGTTCTCGTACATAAAGCCCTTAACAGAAATTGATCCTAAGAACTTTATACACGGTAAATTTGGCAAACCAGCTTATACGTACACCTATTTTGATAAAGATAACAGTCTTGCTGGATATGTATTAAGATACGAACAAAATAGTGAGAAATTTATATTTCCGTATAATTATGGAATTTGTGTTAAAGCTGGTTGGCAATATGAGTACAACAACCAAGGCTCTGGTGCCTATTACGAAATTGGTGACATTGTTCATAAGTATTTAGGATTTGGTGATAACAAACCTATTTATGGTGTAGAGAAATTAAAATTATTTCCTAAAGCAAATGTAGTTATTTGTGAAGGAGAAAAAGGTGTTGATTATTTGCAATCATTATTTGATCCTAAACAAGTTTCATTTATAACTTTTCAAGGTGGTACTAATAATGTTGATAAGTGTGATTGGAGTGTGCTAGAAGGTCGTAGATGCTTTTTACTAGAGGATAATGATTTAGCTAGTCAAAAAGCTTTCTCTTGGTTAGCTAATCATATAATAAATACAGCTTCAGAAATTAATCGTGTATCTCTTAATGATCCTTTTAGTGAACCAAAAGGTTGGGATATTGTTGATAGAAAAGTTAACGCAAATGAGTTTGTCAGTTATTTGCAAGAAAACAAAAAAGAATTTTATTTATAAATTAATAAACATACTTTAGTGATATGAAAACAATTAGAAATTATTTAAAAGAAATCAGTTTAGCTGTTAGTGGAGCTGATTATTTAACAACTAAAGTTCTTAATGAATGTGAAGTTGCTGCAAAAAATGGTGCGAAATCCCACACCACATCTATGAATTCGTGTTATGCTCAGGGAGTGGTTGATTATTTAGTGTCAGTTGCTAAATTAGATGTGTATGTAAGTGAGCTAGGTTGTCAATCAATTTTACAAATCTCTTGGGGCGATGAATAAGACTAAAGAAGAATACTTCGAATACGCGGATAAGTATGTAATGAGTGATTACGGCAATAAGCCAATATTTATTGTTTTTACAAATAACTTAAAAAATTGCGTAAAATCTATATTGGAAAGGTATAAAATTTCTAAGTATAAAACTTACAAAGTTTCAAGAACAACTCTTGCAGTTTGTGAAGACATACAAGAAAAAGAGTTTACTGGTATAGTTTTAATTTTTAACATTAATGATATACCTAACGGTGTAATTGTACATGAAGTATTTCACGGTGTATATCATGCACTAGATTACTTGGGCATGAAATTAAAACCTTCTTCTGAAGAATCATACGCCTACTTAAATGAAGCCGTGTATAATAAATGTATAAGCACTAAAACATTAGCTAAGTTGTCTTATAAAAATTTTAAACAAGAGTTAAAGGATGAGTCAAATAGAAAAATTCAAGAATCTAGTACCAAAGTTTGCTGATGAAGAAGACGGCTATGAATCACTTTGTGAGTTTTTAAATGAGCATGAAGTAAAACAAATGATTAGAGATCATTTTGATGATTCAGAGGTTATTGATAGCGATGTGTCTGGTAATCCAGAACTAGAAACATGGAGAACAGTAGATGGTCGTACTTATTTAAAGTACAGATATAACACACTATTTGGGATTGATTATAAAAAAGCATATAACGATATATAAAAATGGAAATACCTACAACATTTAAAGGACTTTTACCAATAATACTAGCTATTGGTGGTATAGGTGGATTAATCGGCTTCGTAAGAAGTGCACCTTCAACAATATGGAGACATATTAAACATAAATTTATGAATAAAATTACCATTTATCAGACTGATGAAGTTTATTCAGTGTTCAATACTTGGTTTTATAAAAACTATAGTCATAAATTTACTGATATTCAATTAACTCGTCAATCCTACGATTTACCGGAAACCGATCCAAACAATAAAAATTTGCAATTCAGTCAAAGACTTGGGTACTTTTTTGTTAAATGGAATGGATCAAGATTTATAGTAGTTAAAGATAGAATTGAAAGAAAAGAGTCTCGATCTGAATATCCATACACTGATTATTATGAAATAATAGGATTTAAAAAATCAAAAACAATTGAGTTTATTTCTAGCTTACATGAAGAAAACATCAATGAAAAAAGTCAAATTAAATGCTATACTAATACTGATTATGGTGAATGGAATTTTTACCAAAAATTAGAACATAAAAGCTTAAGTTCTATAATATTGCCAGAAGGTATAAAAGAAGGTATTATAGATGATATGGAAGAGTTCTTAAAAAGTAAAGACTGGTATTTAGAGAGAAGCATACCTTACTCAAGGGGTTATTTATTACATGGTGATGCCGGAAATGGAAAAACATCCACTATTATTTCTACAGCTCAACACTTTAATAAAAATCTTTACATGCTTGATTTGAATAGTCTTAAAGGAGACTCAGAACTTAAGTATGCTTTTAAAAACATTGAACCAAATACAATTGTCTCTTTAGAGGATGTTGATAAAGCCTTTAACCAACGTAAAGAAGGTGTTGAAGGAATTAGCTTCTCGTGTCTATTAAACTGTTTAGATGGAGCTTTTCAAAAATCAGGTGTTATAATTTTTATGACAACTAATCATATTGAAAACTTAGATTCCGCATTAATACGCGATGGTAGAGTTGATGTTAAATTAGAGATTAAAAATCCAACTCAAGAACTAGTACAAAAATACGTTTCTAGGTTTTATGGTAAACCTGTTAAATTAGGTAACTACGATAAAGGATTATGTATGGCAGCTGTACAAGGTGTTTGTTTAAAAAACAAGTTTGATTTAGAAAAAACATTATTAGAATTAACATAATGAGTACACTTTGTTTTACAGGGCACCGCCCTGATAAATTAAATGGTTACGATCCTAAAAATAATAAGAACCTACTTTGGGCTTTAAGGGAAGAGGTAGTAGGTTACATAGAAGATTTTAAAGTTAATACTTTTATTAGTGGAATGGCTTTGGGGATAGATATGTGGTCAGCTAGAATAGTTTTAAAGCTTAAAGAAATTTACCCACACATTAATCTTGTTTGTGCAGTTCCCTGTTTAAATCATACTAGTAAATGGCCAGAACAAAGTCGAAAAGAATGGCAATATATAGTAGATAGGTGTGATAAATTTATAGTAATAACTGAAGAACTATATCATCCTTATTTAATGCAGGTTCGTAATGAATGGATGGTTAATAATAGTGATTATGTTTTAGCGGTTCATGATGGTAGTGAAGGTGGTACAGGCAATTGCGTAGATTATGCTAATAAAAAGAAAAAAAATGTTTTAGTTTTAAACCCTAATGATTATAAATAAAATGGAAGACGATAAAGTAATTGAATGCACTGAATGTGGCTTAGAGTTCATTTGGTGTGAGAGAATAGGCAAACATGAAGATGAATGCTTTTGTCCAACTTGTCAACACGATTGTTTGGAGGACTTGTAGTGAAAGGGCATGTGATCTATAAAATATATTGGTCGGGCAAAGCTTTTTACTATGGTAAGACAAAAGGATATAGGAAGCGACATAATCGACACTTGCGTGAAATGAAAGACGGCACCCATCATAATAAAAATTTGGTGGAGTGCTATCGCAAATGGGGAGAACCTAAATTTAAAATAGTGGCTTATGCTGAAAGTGATGAAGAGCTGTCTGTAAAAGAAAGAGAATTTCTTAACTTTTATAAGGATCACAAAAAATGTTTAAACGTTCAACTTTGGTAAATATGAATAATATAGAAAGATATAGTAAAGTTCACGATGTGAGTTTTCAAGCCGCAGCTATTGGTGCTGCTGATAAAGAGAGTTTTTTAATTGGAGCGGAATACGTTTTAGATAATTTGTTACCAAGATTTAAACAAGTGTCTGATGAGTATCCAGAACCTAATACCAGGTTTGTATATGTAACTAAAAATAAAAGAGTCGGAATAATGTCAAATTCAACATTAAGTGATTGGCATATAGATAAATATTCTATAACTCATTGGATGTATGTAGAAGATTTGTTATCTTTACTACCACAATAAAATAGTTATGCACATTACATCATTTATAATTTTTCAACCTGATGACTTAGAAAAAGTCATTAATGGTACGAAAACAACGACCTGTAGAACACATCCTGTACGTGATGGAATTCATAACGTAAGTGCAGGAGTTACAATAGATGTTAAATGTTTTTATTACAAAAAATTCAAAGATATGAAAAACTCTGAAGCTTGGGCAATAGCTGAAGGATTTAAAAGTATTGCTGATATGAAAGCTAAAACACAATACAAGTATGTAAAAGAATTTATAGCTGGTAAAAAAGAACTGTACATCTACACATTCAAACTAATTAAAGATGGAAAATAATTCACAATGGATTCCGGTAGAAAAGCTTCTACCAACTCTTAATACAGATGTACTTATCTTATACAACCATAAGCCAAAAACTAGTTGGCGAGGTAAGTCTGGTACATTTATGACTCAAGGCAAATTAGCTACGTCTTGGGGCAGTACGACAAAGCTAGAATGGGAAGATTATTTAGGTAGAGCTATTGAGTCTCTATCTGCTAAAGCTTCAAACAATAAAGTTACACACTGGCAACCATTGCTGGTTAAACCATAAAATTATGTATTTTAGGAACGATGATGGTTTTTGTCCTTGCTGCGGTATAGGATTAAACAACGCTGAAATTAATTTATGTTTTTGTCAAAATTGTAAATACAATTGGAGAGATTTAGATGATGATGAAGACGAGTACGATAGTCAGTATTATGACGAAGAAGAAGATTAAAAATTATGTCAAGAACACTCTATTCAAAAACAGCTGGCAAGAAAAAGACTTTCTTAGAAGCTAATCACACATTCTTTAAAATGGTCTCTGAAGTCCACCCTTATAAAGTTGGTGACATTATAACACGTTCTATGTGGCACCATAATTTTGTTGTAAACACGGTGGCAAGTAAAACAGTTAAATACAACGTAACTTGGCATATAGCCAAAAAATTAGGAATTAAAGTACCTTATGAATACTACAGTCAAATAGAAAAAATAGTGAGGGAAAACATGGTACCATTGGAAAGATGGGAGTTGGTAAAAATTTATCCACACCTTTCTAAAAGAATTAAAACTAAAGCTGATAAAATGCTTAAAGAATACGAAAAATAAATAATCATGAAAAAAGAGGATTTAGATAATTACGATAAAGGTAAAAAACTTTTAAATTTAATTGCAACAGCTAAAGCACAAAAAGGAAATTTGTGCATGATTGATATAATTCAATTAAAAAGTTCAGCTTCTAGTGGTTCTAAAGTTATGTATGATATACCTTTGCAAGGTCATTTTTTAAGTGAAATAGCTTCGAAATTAATTGTCGGAATGGGTATTGAACTAGATAAAAGAATTAAAAATTTAGAAGAAGAATTCGAAGAATTATAAAATAAACAACAATGAATAATAAATATAAAGTTAAAATTAAATCTCCTTTATTGAGGGCAGGTTTAGAAATAGAAACTGAGTGTTCTGAAAAATATCTAGTTGATGTAGTTAAAAAATTACTGGATAAAGTAAGAGAAATTAACACTGAAGACATTGTAAAATAATATGGAAAATCAAATAATTTACATTAAAACTCACAGAGGTGACAGAACCAATATTATGGCGGGTTTTCAACTGTGGAATAAAGAGTCTTTTATAAAAAATGTATTAGAAACTAAAAAGGGTTATAGAGATTCTTATAGATATGGTTCTGTTGGTGGTTTTGTAAAAAATATCAAAGAAATGCCTTTAAGTTTATTTGATACAGAATTTGGTTATACTAACCATCCTTTTACTGAAGAACAAATAACAGAGATATTTAGTAAAGAAATTTCAATGCAGTATGGCCTACATAAAAAACGTTCTGAAATAAAGGCTATGTCTAAAAAAGATTTAGTAATTGGCAAAGTTTATAAAGTGGCCAGTAATGGGGATAAAAATTTATATTTAGGTAAAGTAAAGAGAACAACAACTAAACCGTCTCAACAGTCTTGGAAACCGGATGAAGTGGTTAGTGTTGAAGAAGGTTATGGTTTTTTATACATTTCACCCTATGGAGGTAACATAACAGTAGAAGCTTACAATGTTAGTATATTAAAAAACGTTAAAAAATTTGAATGTTTTTATAGTGACGGTATTGAACTTTTACCAGAATATTGTTATACTAATCGGGGTTATTATTATAATTCAAATACAAATACTAAACTAGAAATATTAGACTTATAGTATGGAAAATTTTAAAGAAATTGCTAGAGAAATAGCAATGAAAATGGCCTCTTTAGGAGTTAGTGCTAAACAAATACTTATTGAAGTACCTAATCAATTTGTTATGTCTCAAGTAAATGAAGAGTTAAAGCAAGAGTTTGGAAGTGGTACAGTATATACATTAAAAAATGAATTCACAACTATGAATAGCCTATCGGTAGAAATTTACGGTATATTATTCAAATTTATTGAAAAAGAAAAACATGGAAAATAATGGATGTTTGAGTGTTTTGTGGGTTATGCTTATATTGGTTATGTTATTAAACACATGCAATAGAGTTGATTCACTAGAAAGAAAAATTGATAGATTAGAGGATAAAATAAGATAAACATGAAGTGGATCAGTGTAAATTGGGCACTACCTTTAAATAGAGATAGTGTTCTTGGGTGTGGTAAAAGAGAATTTAGTCATGATGACAATGTTTTTAAGTGTTATTTTGACAATGGTAAATGGTTTGTGCCGGAAGGTGGTGATGAAGAATCTATACTCGTAGAGTACTGGATGCCTTTACCTAAACCTTGTATAACTTGGTAATGATATGAAATTTTTAAAAATAAAGGTATTTAGTTATTCCCTTAACTATAAAAGGTCTTTCTACAATATACAAGAAAGAGAGGTGATTATAAATACAAAGCAAATTGTAGTTCTAGGTGAACTAATGAATGATATAAAATCATTAGATTATTATGGTAATGGCTTAACTGAGTTTAATTACGGGACATTGGAAATGACAAATAAAAAATCTTTTAACTTACTTGAAGAAGAGTACATCAGGGTTAAGAACTATTTAGAAAAATTATAGATATGAAAAATGATCTAGAACCAGAAATACTAAAAGCCTTAGATATTTTAGTCTCTAAAGATATTGTATTAATACAAAGTTTTATAAATAAATTACCAAAAAGTAGAAGAAGATTAGGTAAGAAATATGTTTTAAGAACACTTAACGAAAAGCTTACTCCTGAATTACCAAATTATGATGATTGATATGGAAAAAATAAAATTACTATCTGTAAAAGGATTTGTCAAGCCGGATGTTAAATATAAAATAACTAAAGCTGGCAAGAGGATTTTAAAAAGTGATCCTAATATATTTTTTGATTTGAATGTAGAATTAAAAAATGAATTTAGTAATCCACCTCGAATAGGTGAAGTTTGGATAATTGATAATATAAATATGTTTTGTTGGTATATAGATGATATGTCAGTTAAATTTAGAAATGTTGAAAGTAGTTCAGATATTGTACACTTTAATTTTGATGAGCATACTTGTGTTACTTGCATTTACAAACCTATAGGAGAAGGATTATGAAAATTAAACTACCGAAACAAGAAGAATGTAATGATTATGATGATTACGACACTTGTGAGTATTGTTATGGCAAGGGTTATGACCCGATGAATCCTCATGCGACTGGCGGTCAGTGGGGTCAAAATAGTGTTAACTTTCAAAATCCTTGCCCTGTATGTAACGGATCAGGTATTAAAGACAAATAAAGATATGAAAATAGTAACTTACAGTTGGTGGACAGTTGAATGGTATGAGCTTGTTTGGGAAACCGGATTTCTTAAAGCATTTAGAAAGTGGGATTATAAATCAGATGGATTCTTTGCTAGAGATTGGGAACATGCACAGGAAATATTTAATAAGAAAACAGGTCGTATGAAAGATTACTTTAGTGGTAGAATTATAAATGAAAAATTTACAAATTAATATGGAAACAAAAACATGTAGCTGCTGCGGTTTATCTGAAGAAGTAACAGAACTTTTTCAGTGTGAAACTTGTGAGGATATGTATTGTGATAAATGTAGTGCACCAACAACTCAATTCTTTGTTGTAGGTAAGAACATCTGTAAATCTTGCTATGAATTTTATATTTGGAATAGGGAGGACATATGAATTGGATAAATCTACAAGATGTACAGCCTCCACCTAAAACACGAATTAACCTTGCAAGATACGAAAATGGTATACTTATATGGGAAACAACAGGTTGGCTGTTAAAAGGGACTACGTATAGTGTTAAATACGTAGATGGTTTAACTATTAGCAATTCACATCCAACACATTGGAAATTAATAGCTGAAGATTTTCAAAGAATTAAGTATGTTGAAGGTTATGAAATAATGTGGAAAAAATTTCCGACTGAATTTTAAAATATATATATGAAAACTTACACTGGTGTTTTAAATCATCTACCATCAAATGGAATATTTGTATTCGGCAGTAATACTGAAGGTCGTCATGGTAAAGGAGCAGCTTTGATAGCTGTTAAAAATTTTGGCGCAAAGTATGGAATTGCCAAAGGTATGCAAGGCCGCTCGTATGCAATAGTTACAAAAGACTTGCACCAGAAAGTCCAGCCTTCAATAAATTACATAGATATTTTGTACCAGATTTATGACCTGTATGAATTTGCAGAGAATCATCCTGAGTTAGACTTTTACATAGCTTATTCCGGTGAAGGTAAAAATCTGAATGGATATACTCCTGAACAAATGGCTGATATGTTTAACTTCGAAGATATACCTAAAAATATAGTTTTCGAGGAAAAATTTTATGAGATTTTAAAAAATTTTTGATATGAAAAAAGATAGATTCACGCATTATGGCTTTTACCCATTACTAGGATTTAAAATACTGATTTATTACAATGAGTCTGATGAAAATATTGAAGGGCGAAATTGGTTGTATGAACAGTTATTGACTTTAGCAGTTTGGATTGACTTTGAATTTAAAGATGGTTTCGGCTATTATATTGGTAAAAGAATTAAAAACGA
>Ga0157371_10000240_pt1 | contig 78391 bp, 79 predicted proteins | sample C45metaG_FD_113462 | JGI IMG/M metagenome (GOLD analysis project Ga0157371, IMG submission 113462) | Corn rhizosphere microbial communities from Kellogg Biological Station, Michigan, USA - C4-5 metaG | ecosystem: Host-associated > Plants > Roots > Rhizosphere > Soil | place: USA: Michigan...
GAAAGTGTCCTACAAGGTGGAAAACACCCGTGAAGGTCAGGTTCTCGACTATGACAAGCTGATCATGACGATCGAGACCAACGGTTCGGTTTCCGGCGAAGACGCCGTTGCCTTCGCCGCTCGCATTCTTCAGGACCAGCTCGGCGTCTTCGTCAACTTCGACGAGCCGCAGAAGGAAGCAGAAGAAGAATCGGTTACCGAACTCGCGTTCAACCCGGCGCTTCTCAAGAAGGTCGACGAGCTGGAACTGTCCGTTCGTTCGGCAAACTGCCTGAAGAACGGCAACATCGTCTATATCGGCGACCTGATCCAGAAGACCGAAGCCGAAATGCTTCGCACGCCGAACTTTGGTCGCAAGTCGCTGAACGAAATCAAGGAAGTTCTCGCTTCCATGGGTCTGCACCTCGGTATGGAAGTACCGGCATGGCCGCCTGAGAACATCGAAGATCTCGCCAAGCGTTACGAAGACCAATACTAACAAACGAGAAGGCAGACCTTAAAGACTGCCTTTCCCCGTCAAACAGCAGGTAGGTCACCTGCATGTGCCAGGAAACGGCAGGCCTTAGAGAAGGCACCTGCGTAGAAGGAGAATAGCAATGCGCCACGGTAATTCAGGCCGCAAGCTCAATAGAACCGCCAGCCACCGCAAGGCAATGTTTGCCAACATGGCTGCTTCGCTCATCACCCATGAGCAGATCGTCACCACCCTTCCTAAGGCGAAGGAAATCCGTCCGATCGTCGAGCGTCTCGTGACGCTTGGCAAGCGCGGCGACCTGCACGCTCGTCGTCAGGCGATCTCGCAGATCAAGGATCAGGACGCTGTTCGCAAGCTGTTCGACGCAATCGCTTCGCGTTACGCAACCCGCAACGGCGGCTACCTGCGCATCATGAAGGCTGGCTTCCGCCAGGGCGACAACGCGGCTCTGGCCGTTGTTGAATTCGTCGAGCGTGACGTTGACGCCAAGGGCGCAGCCGACAAGGCTCGCGTTGCTGCGGAAGCTGCTGCTGCCGAAGCTGCGTAAGGTCTGACGCCGTTCAGGCGTCGTGAATTAAAAAGCCGGGTGAGAGATCACCCGGCTTTTTTATTTTCCAAAAGAATAGTCATGAACGACGCAGATAGTAACCGTCAGTGCCGTCGTCACCTTCGATCAACTCGACGGTCCGATTGAGAAGCCATCTAATTCCCTTACCTTCGGCACCAAATTCAGCATTGGATGTGTTCCAAAGATCTCCAATCAAGCTATCTGAAACATCAGAGCGCAACAGCGATACAAGGAATGTATTGAGCTCATTTCGCTCCTTTTTAGTTAAGTGATACAAACCTAGAAGTAAGACGCCATCCAAGCTTTCGAACATTTCGAAGTCTTGGATCATATAGCCTGTAAATTTCAGGAATACGGGTGCGGGTGTAATGGTCTTTTTCACAATATCGGCGTTCCGAGGGTAAGCTGTATAAACATAGAAGCCATTAGGGCGGCTGGCGTCGTGAACAATAAATACGCCAACTTCGTAATTTTCGCTTGTCTCGTATATCGCGCGATGGATTTTTGGCATTATTTACTTAATGATATCTAAGTTATTCCTCTCTATCGGCTCGATATCCTGCAATCGTCGTTTTTAACGATGCTTGGAAAGCGCTCGCTTTACTCCGGAACGTGGATGCGACCCTTGATGTGCTTGAGTTGCGCGACAATCGTAAACGTCATGATGACCAGTAGCGACCACGAACTCCACTTGCCGATATGGACGACGGACCAGGCGCCGATCTGATCGGGATATTTCCAGATACCGAAGAATGTGGAGATGTTTTCCGCCAGCCAGACGAAAAACCCTATCAGGACGAAGGAGAGAAGGAGCGGCATCTTTCGATCCCGATCATACGGACGGTAGACCACCGTTGTGCGGGAATAGAGGCCGATGGCGCAGGCGGCGATGTACCAGCGGTAGTCACCGATAAAGTGGTGGGTGAAGAAGTTGGCGTAGATGGCGATGCCGATCAGCGTTGCCATCCAATAGGTGGGATAATTGCGAATGCGCACATCCAGCAGGCGCCACGCCTGGATGATGTAGCTGCCGACGGCGGCGTACATGAAGCCGGAAAAGAGCGGCACGCCGAGGACCTTGCTATAGGCGAAGTCGGGGTAGGACCAGGACTGGATAGCGCTTGACGTCTTGAACACCTCAAGCGCGAAGCCGACGATATGGAACAGCAGGATGGCCTTGGCCTCGTCAAGCGTTTCCAGCCTGCTCCAGATCATGAAGAACTGGATGCCGAGCGCGACGATCAGCAGCACGTCATAACGCGGAACGCCAAATACCCCACCATGCGGCACCACGAAGATGGAAATGAAGAACAATCCCGCAAACAGGCAGGCACGGGCTTCCTTGATGCCGAAATAGAGAAATTCGATGACAAAGCGCCTGATGCCCTTGAGTTCGCCCCAAGGATAGGTATCGCACAGAAGATTGTCCAAAACCGAGAGGCGGGTTGCGGCTGGGCCTGTTGCTGTGCTCATGTTCGCGCCTCGATTTGTATCCGTTAAATTTTCATACGAAAACCGGAAGGAACTCGCATGGGTCCGTCACGCCTTTCCCCGCCTTATTTTGCCCGCATCCGGCTTTTGGCGGCGGCCATGATTGTGATCATTGGCGGTCTTTGCTTGCGGGCGTTCGGCTACGAGGTGGGATTGCCGTTCGTGGCGGTAAAATATGGCGGATCCGTGCTCTGGGGGGCGATGGTCTATCTGCTGCTGGCGGCCATCCTTCCGTCCCGCTGGTACGGTTACGAGGTTCACATCGCCGTCATCGCCGTCATCGTCGTGGAATTGATCCGGCTCGTTCATTTCCCGGCACTGGACGCGTTTCGCGCAACGGCGGCCGGAGCTTTGCTGCTCGGCCGCGTTTTCTCGGTGTGGAATATCGTCTGTTATATCGGCGGGATCGCGGTGGCGTCCTTTACGTCCGGACGGGGCTTGCGCGCTTATTCCTCTTCGCCGCCATGATCGAGGGCCGCACCAGCCGATACCCGAGCAACACCACCATCGTACTGATATAAAACACCGGCTCGAGCGTGATCGATTTTCGCGCCAGCACGAAATGCAGTACGCCAACGATGAGCACGAGATAGACGAGCTTGTGCAGCGTGTTCCAGCGGCTGCCGAGCTTGCGGATCGACCAGCGGTTGGAGGTGAGCGCGAGCGGCAGCAGCATGACGAGCCCCGCCATGCCGAACATGATATAGGGCCGCTTGAGAATATCAGCGGCGATGGAGCTGAAGACCAGGCCGCGGTCCAGAACCAGATAGACGCTCAAATGTGCCAGCACGTAATAGAAGGCGATCAGTCCCAACGCCCGGCGATAGGCGATGAGGTTTATGTTGAAGAGATCGCGCAGCGGCGTCACCAGCAAGCCGAGGCATAGAAAGCGCAGCGCCCAGATGCCGAGCAGGTGCTCGAAATCCTTGACTGGGTTGAAGCCGAGGCCGCCGGTTGCGGCGAGGTAAAAATACCAGAGGCCGGGACAGAGGCCGATGACATAAAGCGACCAGATGGCTGCCGGCTGGTAACGCTTCGGCAGTGAGGGAAGCGAAAAGGCGAGGGCCATGATCAGTAATTCGCCTTTAGATCGAGGCCGGTATAGAGGCTTGCCACCTCGTCATAGCCGTTGAACATCAGGGTAGGGCGGTTCTGGGTGCCGAAAAAGCCGCCTTCGCCGATGCGCTGTTCCGTTGCCTGGCTCCAGCGCGGATGGTCCACATGCGGATTGACGTTGGAATAGAAGCCGTATTCGCGGGCGTTGGAGTTTTTCCACGTCGTTTCCGGCTGTTTCTCGACAAGCGAAATACGGACGATGGATTTGATGCCCTTGAAGCCGTATTTCCAGGGAACGACGAGGCGAATGGGCGCGCCATTCTGGTTCGGCAGGGTTTCGCCGTATAGTCCGACGGCAAGAATGGTCAGAGGATGGCGGGCCTCATCTAGGCGCAGACCCTCGACATAGGGCCAGGACAGAGGCTGGAACAGGCCGCTCTGGCCCGGCATTTCCTCCGGCCGCACCACGGTTTCGAAGGACACGTATTTCGCGCTGCCGAGTGGCTCCACCTTGTCGAGAAGTGCGGCGAGAGGGAAACCGATCCACGGAATGACCATCGACCAGCCCTCGACGCAGCGCATGCGATAGGTGCGCTCCTCTAGCTGATATTTCATCAGCTCTTCGATGCCGAATTCCTGTGGTTTGGAGACAAGGCCATCCACCTTTACCGTCCACGGGTTGGGCTTGAACTTGCCGGAATTTTCCTTCGGGTCGGATTTGCCCACTCCGAACTCATAGAAATTATTGTAGCTGGTGACGGCATCGAGCGGGGTGAGCTTCTCGTCCAGCTTGTAGGCGCCTGCTTTGGCAGCAAGCGGAGTGGCGACAGCCTCGCGGCCGGAAAGCCCGATTGCCGCAAGCCCCGCCGCCGTGCCCAGGAAGCCACGTCTCGAGAGGTAGATATTCTTCGGCGTGATTTCTCGTGCCGGGATGAGGGGCGGACGATAGGCGGGCATTTCAACCTCCACAAAAGCCGGGTGCATCGGCGATAAATCGATTATGATAGGCTATACGGCCGCTGCACAGATATGTTTCAGCACTCTGCGCAAAAACAGCGGCCGGGCGGCGAAAATCGCGCATTTGTGATGACAGGCCGCGCGAATTGCAACATTCAAACCGGGCGTACCGTACCGAACCGTACTGTTTTGCCCGAAGGTGACAGTGACAGGGCTTACGGTTTGCGCTAGAAAAACCGCAAAATAGGGCGAGGGCATTTTGACCGCGGTGCGGGAATGCGCTCTTCTGCCCAAGAGATCGAGGAAAACACCATGCCAGTCTATCGCTCCAGAACGACAACCCACGGCCGCAACATGGCGGGCGCGCGCGGCCTATGGCGCGCCACCGGCATGAAGGACAGCGATTTCGGCAAGCCCATCATCGCGGTGGTCAATTCCTTCACGCAGTTTGTGCCGGGCCATGTGCATCTGAAGGATCTCGGCCAGCTCGTTGCGCGTGAAATCGAAGCGGCCGGTGGCGTTGCCAAGGAATTCAACACCATCGCTGTCGATGACGGCATCGCCATGGGACATGACGGCATGCTTTATTCGCTGCCGTCGCGCGAAATCATCGCTGACTCGGTCGAATACATGGTCAATGCCCATTGCGCCGACGCGATGGTTTGCATCTCCAACTGCGACAAGATCACCCCCGGCATGCTGAATGCGGCGATGCGCCTCAACATTCCCGCCGTATTCGTTTCCGGTGGTCCGATGGAAGCGGGCAAGGTCGTTCTGCATGGCAAGACGGTCGCGCTCGATCTGGTTGACGCCATGGTCGCAGCTGCCGATGACAAGATTTCCGATGAGGACGTCAAGATCATCGAGCGTTCCGCTTGCCCGACCTGCGGTTCCTGTTCCGGCATGTTCACTGCCAATTCCATGAACTGTCTGACCGAGGCGCTCGGCCTGTCATTGCCCGGCAACGGTTCGACGCTTGCCACCCATTCGGACCGCAAACGCCTGTTCGTCGAGGCCGGTCACCTGATCGTCGATCTGGCGCGCCGTTATTACGAGCAGGACGACGAGACCGTTCTGCCGCGCACCATTGCCAACAAGGCTGCGTTTGAAAACGCCATGTCGCTGGATATCGCCATGGGCGGTTCCACCAACACGGTGCTGCATATTCTGGCGGCAGCGCATGAGGGCGGTGTCGATTTCGGCATGGAAGACATCGACCGTCTTTCCCGCAAGGTTCCCTGCCTTTCCAAGGTAGCGCCTGCCAAGCAGGACGTGCACATGGAAGACGTTCACCGCGCCGGCGGCATCATGCGCATTCTCGGTGAGCTGGATCGTGGCGGTCTCCTCAATCGCGATACCTACACGGTGCACGAGGCGACGCTGGGCGACGCCATCGACCGTTGGGACATCACCCGCACCAACAGCGAAACCGTGCGGCAGTTCTTCAAGGCTGCCCCCGGCGGCGTGCCGACGCAGGTGGCCTTCAGCCAGTCGTCGCGCTGGGACGATCTGGATACGGACGGTGAAAACGGCGTTATCCGCTCGGTTGAAAAGCCCTTCTCCAAGGATGGCGGTCTGGCCGTGCTTTATGGCAACATCGCTCTTGATGGCTGCATCGTGAAGACGGCGGGTGTCGACGAATCCATCCTGAAATTCAGCGGTCCGGCGGTTGTTTACGAAAGCCAGGACGCGGCGGTGAAGGGTATTCTTTCCAACGAGGTCAAGGCAGGTGATGTCGTCGTCATTCGTTACGAAGGACCGAAGGGCGGCCCCGGAATGCAGGAAATGCTCTATCCGACCAGCTACCTCAAGTCCAAGGGCCTCGGCAAAGCCTGCGCGCTTATCACCGACGGACGTTTTTCGGGCGGCACATCCGGCCTGTCCATCGGCCATGCCTCGCCGGAAGCGGCGCAGGGCGGTGCTATCGGCCTCGTGCGTCAGGGCGACTTGATCGAGATCGATATTCCCAACCGCACGATCAACCTCAAAGTTACGGATGCGGAACTGGCAGCCCGCCGCGCCGAGCAGGATCAGCTCGGCTGGAAGCCTGCGGAGTTCCGCAAGCGCAACGTCACGACAGCGCTGAAGGCCTATGCGGCTTTTGCGTCCAGTGCCGACAAGGGTGCTGTTCGGATTTTGCCGGAGTAATCTGGCGGGCAGGGTCCTACATTGCAGGCAGCCTGAGCCGCTCTTCTGAGCGGCTTTTTCTTGTTCTGACCCAGATTACGCGCGTCGTTAAGAAACAGATTCAATTGCCTCAGAGCTTGATTCTCCAAGCTCGCGCAACACGCTGTTTCTGCACCGCAAATTCTAAACCATCCGGCCGTCCACCCTCCATGCCAGCAGTCACATTGGAGTGATGTTCCGTCACTTGCCCTTTTCCAACGCGCCGCGATGCCTAACTTCAGCACCATGAAAAGACGAACCGCACTCGGCCTTATCGCATCCCTGCCTTTCGCCCGCCTTGCCCACGGGCAAACACCCGGCAACGGCGCCCGCTTCAGTCCATTGCTCAACGAGGCGGATGGGCTTTCGAGCCTGAAAGCCGTCATCGTCAGTATTGACGGCGAGGAGGTGGCCAGCCGTGCCTATCACGGCGCCAGCCTTATGGGTTCCACCAACATCAAGTCGGCCTCGAAATCTGTGATTTCCGCGCTGGTCGGCATGGCGATCGACCGCAAGATATTGGCCGGGGCGGATCAGCCGATTGCCACGATCCTGCGCAGCGATTTTCCGCCGAACCCCGATGCGCGTCTGGAAAGGGTAACCATCGGCAACCTGCTTTCCATGCAATCCGGTCTGGAACGAATGTCCGGCCCGAACTACGGCCGCTGGGTCGCCAGCCGCAACTGGGTGCGAATGGCGCTGGGGTCGGGTTTTGCCGGAGAGCCGGGCGGTGGCATGCTTTACTCCACCGGTTCCACGCATCTGCTTTCGGCGATTTTGACCAAGGCATCCGGCCGTTCGACGCTGTCGCTGGCGCGCGACTGGTTCCGGCCGCTGGAGGGCTTCTCAATCGGCGGCTGGGAGCGCGATCCGCAGGGCATCTATCTCGGCGGCAACCAGATGGCGATGACGGCGCGGTCGCTGCTGGCTTTCGGCGAGCTTTACCGGCTGGGCGGGGTAACGCCAGGCGGCGAGCGTTTGATTTCGCAGAGCTGGATCGATCAATCCTGGCAACAACGCACCAATTCCGTCTTCAACGGCGATGGTTACGGCTATTGCTGGTTCATCAAGGAGATGGCGGGCGAGACGGTTTATTATGCCTGGGGCTATGGCGGGCAGATGCTCTATATCGTCCCCGCTAAACGGCTTTCGGTGGTTATGACGTCCCGTGAGGATGCGCCTTCGGCGAGAACCGGTTATCGCGACCAATTGCATGGGCTGATGGAGAATATCATTCGCGTTGCGTGAAAATCAGAGCGGTCTGTTTATGCTCTGAAAAGCTTCCCCGAGCCGCTTCATGCGCTCCTCATAGGCACTTGTGATGCAGGCGACATCCGCGTTGCATTCCTGGCGCTTTTTCAACCATTGGCTCTGTTCTTCGCGCAAGGTGTCGCGTGCGCCCATCGCCATCAGTTGTGTCAGGATGTCGAAGGTGGTGACCATCTTCACGTCCTGATCGTTGAGGGCGCGGTTGTCGCAGATCGCCTTTTCATCCGCGGCCAGATCAGGCTTCGTGCAATCGAAGCTGGCGGCGTTGGCGGGCGAACCCAGTGAAGCGCAGGCGAGGAGGATGCCGGAGGCAAGGATTGTCTGTTTCATGTGCATGGGTCGTCTCATTTTGAGGACAGGCTCGTGTGGGTGAAACCGAAATGGGGTGCTGTTGGTTCCACCTGCACAAGCCGGTCATCGCATGAAAAAGATCGGCCATCATCTTGCCGCGCTTTGCTTTATAGGCTTTCACGTTATAACTCCATCATACTGATGAGGATGAGGAATCACATGCAGAGCGTGCTGAAGTATCTGTCCACCGGCTTTCTTGCGGCGCTGCTTCTCGTTCCGGTCGGAGCGCAGGCGCAGGACAACAAGACCGTGCCCGCAAGCCACATGGAAATGCAGCTTTCCTTCGCGCCGCTGGTCAAGCGTACCGCGGGCGCTGTGGTGAATGTCTATGCCGAACGCATCGTGCAGCGGCGCTCGTCGCCCTTTGCCGGCGACCCGTTCTTCGAACAGTTCTTCGGCCAGCAGATGCCGAACCGCACGGAGAAACAGTCGTCGCTAGGATCGGGTGTGATCGTGACGGCCGGCGGCCTCGTGGTGACCAATAATCACGTCATCGATGGCGCCGACGACATCAAGGTGGCTCTGGCGGATGGGCGTGAATTCTCCTCCAAGGTGCTGCTGAAGGACGACCGGGTCGATCTTGCCATTCTGCAGATCGACGCGAAGGAACAGTTTCCGGTGCTTTCGCTTGGCAATTCGGATGCCATTGAAGTCGGCGATCTCGTGCTTGCCATCGGCAACCCCTTCGGTGTAGGCCAGACGGTAACGAGCGGCATCGTCTCGGGGCTGGCGCGCAACCAGGTGACGCAGGGCGATTTCGGCTTCTTCATCCAGACCGACGCCTCCATCAACCCCGGCAATTCCGGCGGCGCGCTGATGAACATGGCGGGTGAGTTGATCGGCATCAATACTGCCATCTTCTCCAAGGGCGGCGGGTCGAACGGCATCGGTTTTGCCATTCCCGCCAATCTGGTCCGCGTTTTCGTTGCCGCCGCCGAGCGTGGCGACGCGAACTTCCAGCGGCCCTATATCGGCGCGACCTTCGATCCTGTCACCTCCGATGTCGCCGAGGCGCTTGGCCTGCACCGCGCGCGCGGTGCGCTCGTTGTCAGCGTCGTCAAGGGCGGCCCGGCGGAGAAAGCTGGCATCGAGCCGGGGCAGGTCGTAACGGCGGTCAACGGTTTGGAGGTGGAGCATCCCGATGCACTCGGTTATCGCCTCACGACTGCTGGCATCGGCAAGTCCGCCGAATTGACGCTGGTGGAGAAGGGTAAAGAGAAGAAGGTGAACATTGCGCTCGACACGGCGCCGGAAACCGCGCCGCGTGACGAACGCCTGCTGGAGGGACGCAATCCCTTGGCGGGCGCGACTGTCGCCAATCTCTCGCCGAAGCTTGCGGATGAACTGCGCATGCCTTCCCAGGTGACCGGCGTCGTCGTCACCGATGTGAAGCGCGGTTCGCCGGCCTATCGGGTCGGTTTCCAGCCGAAGGACGTCATCCTGTCGCTGAACGGCTCGGATATCGGCTCCACGGCTGCGGTCGAAAAGGCGCTGGATGACAATCCCGGCTTCTGGCGGGTGGAAATCCTGCGTGACGGTCAACGCATCCGGCAGTTCCTGCGATGAGCGATGACCTCTTTGCCCCACAGGTGCCTGTCGAGGTCGCCAACCGGCGGCCTCTTGCCGACCGCCTGCGTCCGAAGACGCTGGCGGAGGTGACCGGGCAGCCGCATCTGACGGGGGAAGAGGGCGTGCTGCGCCGAATGATCGATAGCGGCTCACTCGGATCGATGATCTTCTGGGGACCGCCCGGCACCGGCAAGACGACGGTCGCGCGTCTGCTTTCGGGCGAGGCCGGGCTGGCTTTCGAGCAGATTTCGGCGATTTTTTCCGGTGTTGCCGATCTCAAGAAGGTTTTCGAGGCAGCACGCACACGCCGGATGAACGGCCGGCAGACGCTGCTTTTTGTTGACGAGATCCATCGTTTCAACCGTGCCCAGCAGGACAGCTTCCTGCCGGTCATGGAAGACGGCACCATCATTCTTGTGGGTGCAACCACCGAAAACCCGTCCTTTGAACTGAATGCCGCTCTTTTGTCGCGGGCGCGTGTCCTCACGTTCGGTTCGCATGACGAGGAGAGCCTGGGCGAGCTTTTGAAGCGCGCCGAAGAGGCGGAGGGCAAGCCTCTGCCGCTTACCGAGGAGGCGCGTGCCAGCCTGATCCGGATGGCCGATGGCGATGGCCGCGCCGTGCTGACGCTTGCCGAAGAGGTCTGGCGTGCGGCGCGCAAGGACGAGACTTTCGATACCGAAGGGCTGACGCGCATCGTGCAGCGGCGCGCGCCGGTTTACGACAAGGGACAGGACGGCCACTACAATCTGATTTCCGCGCTGCATAAATCGGTGCGCGGTTCGGACCCGGATGCGGCGCTTTATTATCTCTGCCGCATGTTCGATGCCGGCGAAGACCCGCTCTTTATCGGGAGGCGGCTGGTGCGCATGGCGGTGGAGGATATCGGCCTTGCCGATCCGCAGGCGCTTGCCGTCTGCAATGCCGCCAAGGACGCCTATGATTATCTGGGTTCACCGGAAGGCGAACTGGCGCTGGCGCAGGCCTGCGTCTATCTCGCCACCGCGCCGAAATCGAATGCCGTTTATACAGCCTTCAAATCGGCGATGCGGGCTGCCAAGGAAAACGGCTCGCTGGTGCCGCCAAAACATATTCTGAACGCGCCCACAAAGCTGATGAAGGGCGAGGGTTACGGTGACGGTTACCGTTACGACCATGACGAGCCGGATGCCTTTTCGGGACAGGACTATTTTCCGGAAAAAATGGGTCGCAAGACGTTTTACGATCCGCCCGACAGGGGTTTCGAGCGGGACATCCGCAAGCGTCTCGACTGGTGGGCGAAGCTGCGCCGCGAGCGCGGTTCGCGTTAAAGAGCTTTCTTCACAAAAAGAATCAGGCGCTTGCCAAAATGAGTCGTAAAACCGCGCCATCCAACTGTTTCCAAAGGGAAATCAGGATGCCTTTCGGTGTTGCATGACCTGCGACGGCGCAGGCAGCATCTTGACCGAGGATTCCGCCAGACCGCTATGCCCTTCCGCATCGATCACCAGATGCCAGTGCAAGGTCTCGGGAATGCTGATGCGGATCGGCGATTTTTTCGCGACGCCGCCGAGATATTTGAAATCGAGCAATTCTGTGAAACGCTGGAAATTTGCGCCTGTCATCAGCCGCACATTGTTGACGGCGGACAGGGACACCTCAATGGTCGTCCCAGCCCGCAATTCCTTCAGGTCATAGTGTGTAAAGCGGAAATTCGGCCGTGACATTGCGCGTCTCCCTGTACCTGTATTTTGGCAAAAGAGGATAGGACGTCAGGGTTAACGAGCTCTTTAAAACGGCAGCACCCTGTAGAATTTCGGGTCGCTGCGCCGGCTTTGAAGGGCCGTGGAGAGTATTGGCGGGTTGGGAGGAGGAGGTCTGGAATAATACTAACGTATAATAAGCGTATTCAGTTATAATAAATTTTTTAACTCTAACATACGCTGGTCGAAGTGCCGTCAGCGGCGTTGGGGGGAATATGAAAAACGTCACGATATCTATGCGCCTTTATGCGCTCGTTGCATTGTTTCTGGCAATATTGACTGCGGCACTTACATTCAGCCTGTTCGAGACCTTTCATGAGATGGAACGCGAGCGTAAAGCGGGGCTCGCATCCATGAACGAAACGGCTGTCGCCATTCTTGAGCAATATTACCGGCTGGAGCAGGGTGGCACCCTGACGCGTGAGGCTGCGCAGCAGCAAGCCAAGACCACGATTGCGGCGATGCGCTATGGCAACGGCAGCGGCTATTTTTGGATCAACGACATGCATCCCAAGATGGTGATGCATCCGATCAAGCCCGAGATGAACGGCAGCGATCTCACTGCCAACAAGGATACGAACGGCAAGGCGCTGTTCGTCGAATTCGTCAATACGGTGAAGGCGAGCGGCCAGGGTTTTGTCGATTATTATTGGCCCAAGCCCGGCGCGCCGGACCCAGTCGAGAAATTTTCCCATGTCGCCGGTTTCGCGCCCTGGGGATGGATTGTCGGCACTGGCGTTTATGTCGACGATCTTGAGGCGGTTTTCTGGAGCAACGCCTATTTCAACATCGCAGTGTGTGTTCTGTCCGGCCTTCTGGTGATCGGCGTGGCTGCAGCCGTCGTGCGCAGCGTGACACGGCCTATCGATCGCATCCGGCAGAGTATGAAGCGGATCGCTGATGGTAACGGCGAGGCTGAAATTGAATTCGCCGACCGCCGCAACGAAATCGGCGCCATTGCCAAGACGTTGCTGGTGCTGCGTGACAGCGTCAATGAGCGCAGCGCCTTGCAGGCCCGCGAGGCGGGGCAGCAGCGGGCGCTGGAGGAGGCGCGGCATGGCAACGAGATGGCGTTGCGCTCCGCATCCGAGCGTCAGGCTCATGCCATGAACGAGCTCGGCAGTTCGCTGGAAGCACTCGCCAATGGCGATCTGACCGTCGAGCTTGCCGATATCGGCGGCGAATATGAAAAGCTGCGCATGGATTTCAACCGCGCCGTCGGCGCGCTGCATGGGGCGATCGAGGCGATCGCCAGAACCGGCCATGTCGTCAACGATAGCGCATCTGACATCAGCGGTGCGACCGGCAATCTTTCGCGCCGGACAGAGCAGCAGGCAGCGGCGCTGGAGGAGACGGCGGCGGCTCTTGACGAAATCACCGCGACGGTGCGCACCGCTTCCGAACGGGCGAACGAGGCCCGACAAATGGTGCAGGATACAAAAACGAGCGCAGGCCGCTCGGGCGAGATCGTGCGCAATGCCGTCGATGCGATGGGCCGTATTGAGGAATCTTCGCGGCGCATCGGGCAGATCATTTCCGTCATCGACGAAATCGCGTTCCAGACCAACCTTCTGGCGCTAAATGCCGGTGTCGAGGCCGCAAGGGCAGGCGAAGCGGGACGCGGTTTTGCCGTGGTGGCGCAGGAGGTTCGCGAACTCGCGCAACGTTCTGCCAATGCTGCCAAGGAGATCAAGACCCTTATCAATCGTTCCGCGGAAGAGGTCGGCGGCGGTGTCGCACTCGTTCGCTCCACGGGTGACGCGCTGGATGAGATCGTGACGCTGGTCAACCGGGTCGACGGCCATGTCAATTCCATCGCCACGGCGGCACGCGAACAGGCCACCGGCCTGCAGGAGATCAACACCTCCGTCAACCACATGGACCAGATGACCCAGCAGAACGCCGCCATGGTGGAAGAGACGACGGCGGCCAGCCAGACGCTGGCCGAAGAAAGCCGGCAGCTCCGCGCGCTGCTGTCCCGTTTCGAACTCGGGCATGGGGCAGGGCGCGAGGTTTCGCGGGCGGCTTGATTTTTATCCGCTTGAGATAGTTTACAGGGCGCGGCTTTGGCTGCGCCCTTTCTGTTTCGAGGAAGTGCGACAAGCTCTCCTCCGTCGTGCCGGACCCGTGGTGTGTCTGCATCGTGAGAGGCGTTGGTTTGCAGAGCTTTGCTCACACCTTTGGTATGATTTCGGTCGAGGCTTCCGCATTTCCCGCGTCACGGAACAGCCCGGTTCGTTATTTCTCCCAACCAATAAGGATTCGTTTACCCCGTTTCTTTAAAATTTATCTGTATTGCCGCGGGTAGCGGCCGCTGAAGGTACAGGTTCTCGTATGGCGTATGTTTCCCTTCCGCGTCGTCTTGTGACGTTGTTGATGATTTCCACGGTCATGGTGTCGTGTTCGGCGGAGGGCCTGGTGCCGCCGGCCGAGGTTGACGGCACGACGCGTGTCGGCGCCATCCGGTCGTCGCGACAGCAAGGCTACAGCGCGCCGCCGGGTGCGGTCTATCAGGCCGAGCGGACCGGGCAGGCCACCAATTATCCCGCAGCCGTGTCGCAGCCGATGCCGGAGCCTTATGCCTCGCAGGATCCCCTGCTGCAATCGCCACAGGGCGGCCAGGGCTATTCCACGCTGGATGGCCAGCATCAGGCGCGGATGGCCGCGAACGGCCAAAGCATGGCCTCCCCAGCCATGCCCAACCAGCAGGGCACCGCAAATCAGATCGCCGAAGGCGAGGGCGGGGTGAACATGGATTCCATGCTGGGCGTGGAGCCGGTTCGCGGACTTGCGGAAGAGCAGGACGCCGATATTGCCGAAGGCGCTTCCGCCCAGCCGGTGGTGGACGGCATCGGCACCGACAATCCGGTTGCCGTTTCTCCCGCTCGCCGGCAACAAAGTGCGGGTCAGTCGCGGTTGATACCGCCACCGCCGCCGGGGTCTTCTTCCCGCCGCCAGCCGGTGGAGGAGGTCGCCATGCTGATGCCTAATGATCCGATGTCCCGCGACGGACTGCAAAGCAACCGCTCGGCCATGCCGCCCGGCGTCATGCCATCCTCGGAAGTGGCCTGTCGCTCCGAGCTGCGCCGTCTCGGCGTCGCCTTCCGCGATGTTGCGCGCATTGCAGATGGACCGACCTGCGGTATCGACTATCCGATCGAACTCAGCGGGCTTGCCAGCGGCGTTGCCATCCGCCCGGCAGTGAAGCTCAATTGCCAGGTCACGCTTGCCTTCGCCAAATGGGTAAAGTTCGAACTCGTGCCGTCCTCCCGCTTCCGTTACCTCTCAGGCGTCGGACGCATCACGCCCATGGGCGGTTATTCCTGCCGCAAGATGAATTCGCGCTCAAGCAATCCGTGGTCCGAACATGCGCGTGGCAACGCTATCGATATCGGCACCATAACGCTGAACAACGGCAAGGAGATCGACGTTCGCAGCAAGAACTTCTTCGCCTTCCGGGAAAAGGCGCTGCTGAAGGCAGTGAGGTCCGATAGCTGCAAATATTTCTCAACGGTTCTCGGGCCGGGCAGCGATCCCAACCACTGGAACCATTTCCACTTCGACCTGCGCACCCGCAAGTCCGGTTACAGGCATTGCGACTAGGGGGCGACGAGACGACACGGTGATGCATGACGATAGGCGTGAGGCATCAGTTGTGGTGCGTCATATCGACCGGTAACTTCCCGTCCGTCCCGGCGCTACCCGGAATGACGGAGTGGGGATGTGGCCACATTACAATTTGGGCCTGTTGGGTTTGGTGCTAGCCGCCCAAAAAAAGACCGGCCCTAAGGCCGGTTGAAGAAGACTGCCTAAATCGGGGGATATCGGCGTCTTTGCAAGGGCATGCAATGGGAAGAAATCCCATAAAACGGTCCATCCGGTGCGGATATCCGGCAAAAAACATCGCGCCGTACTGACCTGCGGCCAACATGGCTTGCCGCCCTTTTCTGATACGCTATGAGCGTCACATGTTTGTGACAACGGCCCCCGGGAGCCTGCTTTCATGCCCCCTGTTTCAGAGATACTGATCTTTGCTTCGGCGCTTGCGGCCGCGGGCGTGGTCGCTGGACTTCTGGCGGGGCTGTTCGGCATTGGCGGCGGTGCTGTGCTGGTGCCGGTGTTCTACCATGTGTTCGGGCTTCTGGATGTGCCGGAGGCGGTGCGCATGCATCTGTCGCTTGGCACTTCGCTTGCCATCATCGTGCCGACCTCCATTCGTTCCTTTCTGACGCATCGCCAGAAAGGTGCCGTTGATATCGATCTCCTGAAGGGCTGGATCGTTGCCGTGCCGCTCGGCACCATCCTCGCATCTGTGGTGGCTGCGCATGCCTCGAGCGTCGCCCTGCGGCTGATCTTCGCTTTCATTGCACTTGCGCTCGCCTTCCGGATGATCTTCAACCGGGCGAGCTGGCATCTCGGTTCAGACCTGCCGAAAAACCCGGTCCGCTTTCTGGTCGGCACCGGCATCGGCCTTCTGTCTGGCCTGATGGGTGTGGGCGGCGGGGTGATGAACAATACTTTCATGACGCTTTACGGACGCACCATCCATCAGGCGGTTGCCACATCCTCCGGTGTCGGAGTGCTTATTTCGCTGCCGGGTCTCCTCGGCTATATCTGGGCCGGCTGGGGTGATGCAGGTCTGCCGCCTTTTTCCACCGGCTTCATCAACTGGATCGCCGTCGCGCTGCTGATCCCCATCACGCTTGTCGTCGCGCCCTATGGCGCGCGGCTGGCCCATGCACTCAGCAAGAAGCAGCTGGAGCGGGCCTTCGGGGTGTTTCTGGTCTTCGTCGCGGCCCAGTTTTTCTACAGCGTCTACAGCTGATTTTCCCTCCCCGCCGAATGCAGTGTTCAGGCCGTTGGGCTGGCAATTGCGGGTTGTACGGCCTATATGGCGTGCATCTTACTCGTTTTTTTCGAAAGATTCGCGATGAATGCCATTGTTTCGATACGGAATCTGACCAAATCCTACGCAAATGGCTTTCAGGCGCTCAAAGGTGTCAGCCTCGATATCAGAGAGGGGGAAATCCTTGCTCTTCTCGGGCCTAACGGAGCCGGCAAGACGACGCTGATCTCTATCATCTGCGGGCTTGTCAATCCGGGTGAAGGCTCGGTTCTCGTTGGCGGATATGATGTGGTGAAGGATTTTCGCCAGACGCGTGCCCTGATCGGCCTTGTGCCACAGGAACTGACGACAGACCAGTTCGAGACCGTGTGGAACACCGTCAGCTTCTCGCGCGGTCTGCATGGGCAGAAGAAGAACCCGGAACTGATCGAGCGCGTTCTGAAATCGCTGTCGCTCTGGGACAAGAAGGACAATATGCTGCGGGAGCTTTCCGGCGGCATGAAGCGACGCGTGCTGATCGCCAAGGCACTTGCGCACGAACCGAAGGTCCTCTTCCTCGACGAGCCGACGGCGGGTGTGGATGTTACCTTGCGCCGCGACATGTGGAATGTCGTTTCCGAACTGCGCTCCAAGGGCGTCACAATCATTTTGACCACGCATTACATCGAGGAGGCGGAAGAGATCGCCGATCGAGTGGGCGTTATCAATGGCGGCCAATTGTTGCTGGTGGAAGAAAAGACCGCGCTGATGAAGAAGCTCGGCCGCAAGCAGCTTTTCCTTGAACTTTCGCAGCCGGTGGAGGCGTTGCCGGACAGTCTCTCATCTTTCGGCCTTTCGCTCTCGGATGACCGCAACACCATCACCTACGAGATCGAGGGCAATGGCGAGCAGGGGCGCATTGCCGATCTGCTGACTGCGCTTTCCGGTGCCAACATCCATTTCAAGGATATTTCGACACGTCAAAGCTCTCTTGAGGATATTTTCGTCTCGCTGGTAGGAGACCAGAAATGAATTTCGAAGCCGTCAAGTCCATCTACCTGTTCGAAATGGCGCGCACCCGCCGCACCCTGTTGCAGAGTGTCGTGTCGCCCGTCATTTCCACCTCTCTCTATTTCATCGTTTTCGGAACGGCGATCGGTTCAAGGATTCAGGAGGTTGGCGGGGTTTCCTATGGCGCGTTCATAACGCCCGGCCTGATCATGCTGACGCTTTTGACGCAATGCATCAGCAACGGCTCTTTCGGCATCTATTTTCCGAAATTCACCGGCACGGTCTACGAGATATTGTCTGCGCCAGTGGCGATGACGGAAATTGTTGCCGGTTATGTCGGGGCGGCGGCGACCAAGGGGCTGATGATCGGCACGATCATCCTGATAACGGCCTCCTTCTTCGTGGATATCACCATCGCCCATCCGTTCATGATGATCCTGTTCTTTGTGCTGACGGCGGTGAGCTTCAGCCTGTTCGGCTTCATCATCGGCATCTGGGCCACGAATTTCGAGCAGCTGAACCTCATCCCGATGCTGGTGGTGCCGCCTCTGACATTCCTTGGCGGCAGCTTCTACTCCATCGACATGCTGCCGCCCTTCTGGCAGACGGTCAGTCATTTCAACCCGGTGCTCTACCTCATCAGCGGTTTCCGCTGGAGCTTCTACGAGATCGCCGACGTTAATCCCGTCATCAGCCTGGCGATGATCACGCTGTTCCTTGCGCTCTGCCTCGGCGTCGTCGGCTGGATGTTCAAGACCGGTTACCGGCTGCGCAACTGACCGGAAAGAGGTTTGCCGTGAATATGATACGCCCGGTTTGCACCGGGCGTTTTCGTATTCGGATAGCGAGACGTTATTTTTTGATCTCGAGCAGGAACTGTCTGCCCGGCAGGTTTTACCTGTCTCGCAATCTCAACTCATCGGTCTGCATCTGCATCGAACCAAGCGTCGACAGGAAGCTCATGCCGAGCAGGCTCTGGCCCAGTTGGCCATCCTGCGCGACGAGGGCGGGGATGTTGCTCCGCGCGATCGGGCCGATGCCGATCTCGGACAGGGTGACGGGCGCTGCCGCCGTGCGGCCGTTCGCGGTCATCACCGGCACGGTGTAGCGCAGTTTCGTGGTGTCGATGCCGATGGCGGCGGCATCGGCATTGGCCAGCACCACGGAGCTCGCGCCGGTATCGACCAGCATGTGGATCGTTTTGCCTTCAATACTGACATTCGCCTCGAAGTGGCCGCTCATCGATTTGTGCAGTATGATCTCCTGTTCGCCGCCAGCGGTCGTCACCACCACCGCGCGGCCGGGCATCAGGCCACCCAGCAGCCGGTCGGCGAAGGATTGCAGGTCGTAGCGATAGAGATAGACGGATACGAGGCCGAGGATGATCACGAGCCAGATGGCGAGTTGCCGGACAACGCTTGCGAAGCTGCCGCGGCTTCCCGCCAGAATGCCGACGGATAGCAATCCCGCAATCGGCAGGAGATAGACGATCTGTCCGAATTTTTCGTTGTCGATGCCGAAGGTGCGGCCGCTGTCGTGATTGACGAGAAGCAGGCCGAGACCCACGGCCAGCAAGAGGAGAACAAAAGTCAGCCTGTTCATGCGGTGTGCGTCTCCCTGGAGGTGTCCTTGCCTGTTTTTGCCAGTCTTTCGGGAAGCGCCTGCATGATCATGCGGCGCTTTTCGTCGCTATAGGTTGCCCAGCCGCCGATCTCGTCCAGCGTGCGTCCGCAACCGATACAGAGGGTGTTTGTGGCGTCGAGGGAGCAGATATGAATGCAGGGTGTTTCCATGGGGATCTATATCAGTCTGTCACGTCGCAAGGGCAAGAGCGACGAGAGTAACGATCTCCGTGATCTGCTGGCTGGCGCCGATTGTGTCACCGGTGTGGCCGCCGATCTTGCTGACACAGAGCCTGCCGAACAGCACCGTCGCGAGGCAGGCAGCCGCCAGAACGACTACGATCGACACAAAGGGCAGGGCATGCAGCGTGAAAAGCACGAGCAGCAGCAACCCTGTTGCGAGCGCGATGTTGCGCTCGCTTTCCCCGGGTTGGCCGGCGCCGGCGGCGATGCCGGAGGTTTTTGCGGCGGGCAGTGACTGCCAGTGCCATACCATCAGGGCGCGGCTCACCACCAGCGCGGCAATCAGGCAGGCGGCGGCGGTCTTGGCAGGCAGGGTTTCTATAAGCGATACGAGTGCCGTGGCGCGCAGTGCAAAGGACAGGACCATGGCGATCGTGCCATAGCTGCCGATGCGACTGTCCTTCATGATCTCAAGCGTTTTCGACTTGTCCTTGCCGCTGCCGAAGCCATCGGCCATATCCGCCAAGCCGTCTTCGTGCAACGCACCGGTTATGAGCGCGGTGACGGCGATGGCAAGCCAGCCGGTGAGCTGCGGTGAGGCGTCGAACTTCGCTAATGCCACCACGAGGACAGCAGCGGGCAGGGCGATCAGGAGGCCTGCGGCGGGAAAAGCGCGTGCTGTCCGGCGCATCGATGGACCGTCACCTTCACCGAAGAAGCGCGATGGGACCGGCAGGCGGCTGAGAAAGGCAACGGAATGCATGACATCTGTTATAAAATCCCCGGCCTTCATGCTCTCTCCGCTGCTGTGCTTGCATTTCCGGTTGTTCCGCGGCGCGTCCGCGATTATGAGAGGCGCAACAAAGACCGATTTGCCGGAAAACACAAGTTTCCGCCAACCCGACGACGAGAAAGACAGATACCATGAGCATGAGCGGATTGCCCTTCGACGATTTCCGCGCGCTGCTGCGCGAGCTTCCCGGCCCGGATACGCATGCGCTGGTCGCGGCCAAGGAGCGCAATGCGCAACTGACGAAACCGACCGGTTCGCTCGGTCGGCTGGAAGAAATCGCCATGTGGCTTGCCGCATGGTCGGGTCGCTCGCCCGCCGTCACCCGTCCGCTGGTGGCGATTTTCGCCGGCAATCATGGCGTCACCCGGCACGGCATCACGCCCTATCCGACATCCGTGACGCAGCAGATGGTGGAGAATTTTGCGGCAGGCGGTGCGGCGATCAACCAGATTTGCGTCACCAACGATCTCGGTCTGAAGATTTTCGATCTGGCGCTGGACTACCCGACCGGCGACATCACCTGCGAGCCTGCCCTTTCTGAGCGTGATTGCGCCGCCACCATGGCCTTCGGCATGGAGGCGATTGCTGGCGGTACCGACCTTCTCTGCGTTGGCGAAATGGGCATTGGCAACACCACCATCGCAGCGGCGATCAATCTGGCGCTCTATGGCGGTACGGCGGAAGAATGGACCGGTCCCGGCACCGGCTCCGAAGGCGAGGTCATGGCCCGCAAGATCGCGGCGGTGAAGGCTGCTGTGGAGTTCCACAAGGACCATCTGTCCGATCCGCTCGAAATCATGCGCCGTCTCGGCGGACGCGAAATTGCGGCGATTGCCGGCGCGATCCTTGCCGCGCGCGTGCAGCGCATTCCTGTGCTGATCGACGGTTATGTGGCGACTGCCGCTGCAGCACTTCTGAAGGCTGCCAATCCTTCCGCGCTTGACCATTGCCTGATCGGCCATGTCTCCGGTGAACCGGGCCATCTGGCTGCCGTCGAGAAACTTGGCAAGACGCCGCTTCTGGCGCTGGGCATGCGGCTTGGCGAGGGCACGGGTGCCGCTTTGGCCGCTGGCATCGTCAAGGCTGCCGCCGCCTGCCATTCCGGCATGGCGACTTTCGAAGCTGCCGGTGTCGATACTGGTACCCATTCCCACACTGAGCATTGAGGCCGAAGATGGACGCAACGCCGCAGAAGAAGCAACCGGAACCTGCCTTTCGCAAGGAAAAGGGATGGCGGCATCTTTTTGCTGCTGCCCGCTATTCCTTGCAGGGGCTTGGACGGCTGTGGCAGGAAGCGGCGTTCCGGCACGAGGTTCTCGCCTTCGGCGTCGGCCTTGCCCTGCTTCTGGTCGCTGGCGCGCCGTTTGCGCATCTTCTCGTCTTTACGGTGCTGATGCTGCTTTTGTTCGCCGTCGAGGCGCTCAATACCGCGATTGAGGAGTTGGTGGATCGCATCTCGCCGGAAATCTCTTCCGTCGGGCGGCACGCCAAGGATCTCGGTTCCTTCGCCGTCTTCTGCCTTTTGACGGCAAACGGATTTTTCGTGCTTTATTCGCTGGTGACGACGCTGTTCTTCTGAACGGCAGATTTGACGCTTAGGCGAAGGACCGGCGGCGTGGCTGGATGGCGTGGGTTTCCTCCACGGCTGGCAGGCTTTGCAGCACGCGTTTTGCCGGCAGGATGGCGATGCCTTCGGTGCCTTCACGCAATTTCGATTTCAGGATGAACTGGCCGTCATGCTTGGCAAGGATGGCCTGAACGATGGGCAGGCCGAGCCCGGTTCCCTGTTCGGCGCTCTTGATCGCGATCGATCCCTGACCGAAGGCCGACAGCACCACGGGGATCTCTTCCTCTGGGATGCCGGGGCCGTTGTCCTTGATTGACACATATTGCCCGCCACCCGCCGTCCAGCCTGCCTTCACGAGGATTTCACCGCCCTGCGGGGTGAATTTGACGGCGTTGGAGAGCAGGTTGAGGATGACCTGGCGGATCGATTTTTCATCCGCCCAGACCTGCGGCAGGCTGCTCTCGAACTGCTGCGAAATCCTGATGGTCTTGGCGCGGGCGCGAAGCTGGATCATGCCGATGCAATCTTCGGCGATCTCAAGCATCGAGACCGCTTCTTCATTGAGGTCGTAGCGGCCGGCCTCGATACGCGACAGGTCGAGGATTTCGTTGATGAGGTCGAGCAGATGCTGGCCGGAACGGTGGATGTCGCCGGAATATTCCTTGTAGAGCGGATTGTTGAGCGGACCGAGTACCTCTGCTGACATGACCTCGGAGAAGCCGAGAATGGCGTTGAGCGGGGTTCGCAGCTCATGCGACATGGAGGCGAGAAAGCGCGATTTCGCCAGATTGGCCTCTTCCGCACGCCGCCGCGCCTCATCCGACATTGAGTTGGCGACTTCGAGTTCGGCGATCAGATCATCTTTTTCAGTCTGCGACGACAGCAGCTTGATGCTGGTCTGGTAAAGCCTGCTGGTGATGCGATGACAGAAAAGAATCGCCATGCCGAACATCAGGGCGAGGCCAACATCGAAGGGATCGCGGGAGACGACGGAGGTGACGCACAGCGCCGCCAGCACCGGCAGGAAGGTCATGAATGTGGCCCGCCGCAGCATGAAATTGGCCATGGCGGTAAGCGAAAGCGCGATCAGCAGCGTCGCGCCCTTGAAGAAAAGAACGAGTGCCGGGTTGTTGCGCACCGGTTCGGCCAAGGCGAACATTGCCCAGGCGCAACCGATGAGGATCTGCATGGCAAGGAAGAGATTGCGCCACTTCGGCAGATTTTCGGCCGTGATCCCCTGTTTGGCGGCTCTTTTGGCCAGCACCAGAGACATGGCATGGAAACTCAGCGCAATGAGCGACCAGATGATCAGCCCTATGTCACCGGTGATATACAAACCGATGATAGAGGCGAATACGATGAAAAGCGGCATGATCATCGCGCCCTGAAGGGCTTCTGCGATGTGCATCGTCAGCATTTCACGTTCATAGGCTTCGCTGCCGCCAGCGCCTTGCTGCAAGCGTTCACGCGTCGTCTTCACCGTGTCGAAAACAGCCTTGTTACGGTGCTTTCGTGAACGGTCGACGATGATCTTATCGGTGGACGTGCTGACGCTTTTACTCATTGTTACAACGCAGGTGACATGAACCCTTTGCAGACTACGCACAAAATCTTAAGAAGATGCTGCCGTGAAAGGATTTGTTTGCCATTTCTGACAAGGGTTTGTTGTGACATGAGACGAAATGGAGGCAGGCGCGGCTTTTTCTCGACGTTTCGCGACGGCGGGCTTTTCCTTGCCACCGTTTTTCTCGGCATTCTGATTGCCGCCAAGCTCGATCAGATCAATAGCGAGACCCATACCGGCCGTTTCTTTGTGATCGATGGCGATACGCTTTCAAAGGGCGAGGACCGTTTCCGGCTGCTCGGCATCGATGCGCCGGAGCTTTCGCAGACGTGCCGACGCGGCAGCGAAACCTGGCCATGCGGCGCGGAGGCGCGACGCGTTCTGCAACAGATGATCGAAGGCACGACCTTTTCCTGTTCCGGCAGTTCCAGGGACCGTTACGGACGGCTGCTGGTCTATTGCTCGGCGGGAGACCGGGATGTGTCCTCGGAAATGGTGGCGTCGGGTTTTGCCATCGCTTCAGGTTATTTCCAGTTCTCCGGCGAACAGGCTCTGGCGCGCAAAGAAGCTCGCGGCATATGGGCCGGAGAATTCGAAAAACCGGCAGAGTGGCGGCGCGAACATCGCGCAGCGGATTTGCAAACGCCCGCAGCGGGTTTCCTCACCATCATCCGTCATCTTCTGGGATGGAATCATGGCTGAGGCGGATCGAGCCCTGCCGATGAATGACGACGGGTTGGACGGGCTGAGGGGCGCGATTGCCCTCTGTCGCATCTGTCGCGACACACCAACCTACGGACGCCTGCCGCACGAACCTCGACCGGTCGTGGTGATGTCGACCAGGGCGCGTATCATGATTGCAGGGCAGGCGCCCGGGCTTCGCGTGCATGAAACGGGTGTGCCTTTCAACGATGCCTCCGGCGACAGGCTGCGCCAGTGGCTGAATGTTGATCGTGAAAAATTCTACGATCCGGACCGCTTCGCCATCGTGCCCATGGGGTTCTGTTTCCCCGGCTATGACGACAAGGGCAGTGACCTGCCGCCTCGACGCGAATGTGCGCCGCAGTGGCGGGAGAAGGTGCTGGCGGCGATGCCGCAGGTGGAGCTGGTCCTTGCCATCGGTCAATATGCCCAGGCATTTCATCTCGGCGAAAGACGGCGGAAAACCATGACCGAGACCGTGTACGACTGGCGCAGCTATTTTCATTCAAATTCGGGACCGGCCATTTTGCCGCTGCCGCATCCGAGCTGGCGCAACACCGGCTGGCTGAAGAAGAATCCATGGTTTACCGAGGAGCTGCTTCCTGTTCTGCGAGAACATGTGGAAATACGACTTTAGTGAAACAATTTTCTGTTTTTCTCTAAAAATTAGTGTATTGAAAGGAAATTAATTCAGGAGGGTAGACGCATTGGATCGCCTAGACCGTAAGATTTTGCGCATTCTGCAAGAGGATTCCACGCTGGCTGTCGCTGATCTGGCGAAAAAGGTCGGCCTTTCCACGACGCCCTGTTGGCGGCGTATCCAGAAGATGGAAGAGGACGGTGTCATCCGCCGGCGCGTGGCGCTGCTGGATCCGGTCAAGGTCAACACCAAGGTCACCGTTTTCGTCTCCATCCGCACTGCCTCCCATTCCATCGAATGGCTGAAGCGGTTTTCCGAGGTGGTGTCCGAGTTCCCCGAAGTCGTCGAGTTTTACCGCATGAGCGGCGATGTCGATTATCTGCTGCGCGTTGTAGTGCCTGACATCGCGGCCTATGACGCCTTCTACAAGCGGATGATCGCCAAGATCGAGATTCGTGACGTGTCGTCTGCCTTTGCGATGGAACAGATCAAATATACGACGGAACTGCCGCTCGATTACATGCTGCTGGATAATCCCAAATCCGGCGAGGAATGATCCCGGCTGATCAGGCTTTTTGAATAATGCCCTTTCCGGCTGCCGGGGAGGGCATTTTTCGTTGCGCAGTTTGCTTTTCCGCAAGCACTCAAGTCGGCCATCCGGCGGTTGTCCGGGGAATGCACACTCCTGGCGTGCCGAGGCTGCCAGGCAATCTTATTCCGCCTGCGACGGCAAATTAGCACATTCAATTCTCTTTGCACTCGCGCCGCGCAAAGTGGGATTTTGATAAAATCACTCGAATATCTACGCTTTGTATATCTGATGATGGCAACAGCGAAGGATATCCACATGCTCACACGACGCGGAACATTGGGACTGATTGCGGGTGCAACGGGGGCGGCGTTCCTGCCGCATATCCGGCGGGCTGGAGCCGCGACCACCACATTACGGATCGGCTGGCAGAAGAATGGCGTGATCGCGTTGGCAAAGAGCCAGGGCGCGCTTGAAGCGCTGTTGAAGGATCGCGGCATTGAGGTCAAATGGTCGGAGTTCTCCTCCGGGCCGCCGCTTCTTGAAGCGCTGGGCGCAGGTGCGCTGGATATCGGACCGACGGGCGATGTGCCGCCACTTTTCGCGCAGGCTGCCGGTGGCAATCTGCGCTATGTGGGAACTTACAAGGGCGCTGCCGGCGGATCGGCAATCCTTGTGCAGAAGGATTCGCCGCTGAAGACGCTGGCCGACCTCAAGGGCAAGAAGGTGGCGTTCAAGCGCGGCTCCAGCGCCCATAACGTTACTGTCAAAGCATTGCGAAAGGCCGGTCTGACGCTGAACGACATAACATCCATCGACCTTGCCCCGCCGGATGCGGCGGCCGCGTTCCGCAGCGGCAGCATCGATGCCTGGTCGATCTGGGATCCTTATTTTGCCGTGGCGGAAAAGGAGCCGACGACACGGGTTCTCACGACTGCCGAAGGAATTGTCGATCCCTGGAGCTATTTCCTCGCCAATGGCGACTTCGTGGAAAGCAATCCCGACCTTGTGCCGCTGCTCCTCAAGGAACTCGCAAGCGTCGGCGCAAAGGCCCAGGCCAATATCGATGAGACTGCAAAATTGCTGGCGGCGATAACCGGCGTCCCGCAGGATGTAACCAAGGTGTCGCTGACGCGTCCGGGAGCGGATCTGGGGCGTGTCTCGCTGGTTTCGGATGAGGCCATCAGCTATCAGCAGGCGCTGGCCGACGAGTTCTACGATCTGAAAATCGTGCCGAAGAAACTCAAGGTTACCGATATCGTCTGGCGTCCGAAAGCGAGTTGAGCCGGGCGAAAGCTGAGTCTCTTCAATCGTCTGGCTGTTGTTGCTAAGAGATTGATTCAGGCAAGCGCTCCATGTCAGGAGCGCTTGCCTCTGCCTCAGCCCTTGAGCCTGGCAATCACCAGATGGCCGGGTGTGGGGTTGCCGTCCTGCATGCGCACGTTAATGTCGGTGACTTCGACTATGTCGAAACCGGTCGCTCCCAGTCTTTCCCGAACGTAGGTTTCGGCGTGGGCGAAACGCTGGTGCGGGCCGACCATATAGGGGCGTCCGGCCATGGTTGTCTCGGGCAGCGTTTCCGACGAGAAGATCAGCAGGCCACCTGGGACGAGGTTTTCAGCGGCGCCGAAAAACAGCGGTTCCAGCGCGCCGAGATAGGGCAGCACATCGGTTGCGGTGATGATGTCGAAGGGCTCGTCGTCATTGTCTTCGAGAAAGTCCTCGGCTTCGGCGACATAGAGCGTCTCGTAGAGGTCCTTCTCATGGGCGATCTCGACCATGTTTTCGGAAATGTCGATGCCGGTGATGTCATCAGCCATGTCGCGCAGCGCTTCGCCGGTGAGGCCGGTGCCGCAGCCGAGATCGAGCAGGCGCTTGAAGGGGCCGAGTTCAAGCGTTTGCAGGCGCTGGCGCACCATCATCGGCACTGCATAACCGAGCTGTTCGACAAGAATATCCTCGAAGGCTTCGGCGTGCTGGTCGAACAGGGTTTCGACATAGGCGTCGGGCGCTTTGGAAGGCGGTTCGCCGCGGCCCATGGCGGCGATGCGAACGGCTGCGCCGCCGTGATCGTCCGGATCGATGGCCAGAACCTCTTCATAGGCCTTTACCGCCGCGTCAACATCGCCGGCTTTTTCAAGCGCGAGCGCGCGGTTATAGGCTTCGGCAAGCGCCTCTTCGTCAATTTTCTGGTTCTTCGTCATCGAGCGGTATCCGTCAACATCTTCAGTTGAAGTCTGCTGTAAGCCGCAAGACGGACGGGCGCAATGCTTATGTGGCGATGGGCCTCAGTGGAGAATGAACTCTCCTTTCAATGCGCGCCATTCCTGCGCCGAGATCACCTGCCGGTGCACATAGCGGACCGAGTGCAACGGACCGTCTAGCTTTTCCTGCCAGAATTTGAGGAAACCGTGCATTTCGGGGAAATCGGGGGCGAGATCATAGTCCTGCCAGACATAGGTCTGGAGAACCAGCGGATGGTCCGGCATGCGATAAAAAATCTGGGCGGTGGTGAGGCCGTAGCCCCTCAGCATCATTTCCATTTCCTTGTTCATGTCGGCTGTTCCCGTTCTCATGATTGCCGATCACAGCGTTGTCGCTGTATCTGATATGGGAACACGACAGGGTTAACCCAACCTTGCCAAAGGTCTGGGTTGTCACAAAATAGTTATATTTTTCAGAATGTTGGCAGTCTTCTCTGTTGAGTGCTGCCAACGGTGTCCCTAGCGCTTGAGATGGCGTGTCAGGCGGGCTTCGAGCCATGCCCAGACATGCCGGAGCGTCTCGACGATCGTCAGGTAGAAGATCGCCGCCCAGAGATAGGCCTGATAATCGAATGTGCGGGAGAAGGCGTAGCGCGTCTGTCCCATCAGGTCGAAGACCGTGACGATGGAGACCACTGCCGAACCCTTGATCATCAGGATGATCTCGTTGCCGTAGGGGCGCAGAGCCACGATGAGGGCCTGCGGCAGAATGACCTTGCGGAAGGTGATGAATTTCGACAGGCCGAGCGAGGCGGCACCTTCAATCTGGCCGCGTGGCACGCTTCGGATCGCGCCCCTCAGAATTTCGGCCTGATAGGCGGCGGTGTTGAGGGTGAGCGACAAGAGGCCGCAATACCAGGCCTCGCGGAAGAACCACCACAGGCCAACGGTTTCCAGCCCCTGACGGAAACTGCCGAGGCCGTAATAGATAAGGAAAAGCTGAGCCAGCAGCGGCGTGCTGCGAAAAACGTAGACATAGGCATAGGCCAGCGCGCTGATGACGCGATTTTCCGACATGCGGGCGAAGGCGATCGGCACCGAGAGAAGTGCGCCGAGGATGATCGAACTGCCAACCAGCGTAATGGTGGTGATGAGGCCATCGATATAACGCGGCCCGTAACGTTCGAATTTCGCCCAGTCCCAGCCTTCGATCATCGCAAAGATCAGCCCGGCGGCCAGCAGCAGCCAGAGCGTTATGACGGCGATGCCGACGACGCGCGATATGTTGAGGGGCTTGTCTGTGGCAACCGGCGCGGGGCGCGGCGGAATGAGTTCCTGAACATGGCTCATCGGCTTGCCTCCGACTTGCGCGACCAGCGATCGATGAAGCCGATGCCGATGGAGGAGAGCAGAGCGAGGATGAGGTAGAGCAGGCAGGCGATGCCGTAGAAGAAGAAGGCTTCCTTGCTGACGCGGGCAGCGATGCCGGTCTGGCGCACGATATCGGCAAGGCCGATGATCGAGACGTAAGAGGTATCCTTGAGCAGGATGACCCAAAGGTTAGTCATGCCGGGCAGGGCGATCCTGACCAGCTGCGGAATGATGACGAGCACCATGGTGTGGCCGCGCGAGAGGCCGAGTGCATGTCCAGCCTCATATTGGCCCTTTGGGATGGCCTTGAAGGCGGATAGCAACACTTCCGAGGAATAGGACGAAAACACCACTGACAGCGCGACCATGCCCGCCACGAAGGCATTGATCTCCACCGGGCCGGTTATCCCGACATAACCGGCGGCCGATTGCAGCAGCATCTGTATGCCGTAATAGACGATGAACAGCGTCAGGAGTTCCGGCAGGCCGCGGAAGATGGTGGTATAGACACCGGCCGCCAGCCGCAGCGATTTTTCCTCCGATTGCGCGGCGAGCGCAATGAGGAAACCGATCACAAGCCCGACGGGTAGGGTGGCGAGCGCCAGCGAGATCGTTACCTTGACGCCGAAGGCGATTTCGTCGCCCCAGCCGGCATCGCCACAGGTGACGAGGGTGCCGTTTCCGAAAAGCGTGAAGAGACCGACCGGCCCACAGAAAGGGTCGAGAAGTGTCGAGACATAGGTCCAGAACGCACCTATGGCGGAAAATGCTCCGCTCATGCCAGTTTTCCCCCGCGGTCTTAAGCCGCCGTGATTGTTATGGTTACGTTTTCAAACAAAAATGGCGGAAGGGCAAGCCTTCCGCCACCAGATTTCAACAGGCGACGCGCCGCTTACTGGCCGTAAACGTCGAAATCGAAGTATTTCTTGTTGATTTCCTGGTACTTGCCGTTGGCGCGGATACCGGCGATGGCAGCCGTGAACTTGTCGGCGAGCGCCGTATCGCCCTTGCGAACGGCTACGCCTGCACCATTGCCGTTGATCTCGACATCCACCGGAAGCGGCGTCAGGATCTTGCAGCACTTGCCTGCATCCGACTTCAGCCACTCCGACAGGACGACGATATCGTCGATGACGGCGTCGATGCGGCCGTTGGCGATGTCGAGCTTATATTCGTCGGCGGTCGGGTACATTTTCAGGTCGGAACCCGGGAAGTGCTTTTCGGCATAGTTGGAGTGGGTTGTGGAACCCTGCGCGCCGAGCGACTTGCCCTTCAGGTCGTCGACGGACTTGATCGGCGAATCCTTCGGTACGGCGATTGCCGGCGGGGTGTTGTAATATTTCTTGGAGAAATCGACCTTCTGGAGACGCTCCGGCGTGATCGACATGGACGCGATGATGGCGTCGAACTTCTTTGCCTGCAGGGCGGGGATGATGCCGTCCCAGTCATTGGTGACGAAGGTGCATTCAGCCTTCATTTCGACGCACAGCGCCTTGGCGATGTCGATGTCGAAGCCGGTCAACGTACCGTCGGCTTCCAGATTGTTGAAGGGCGGGTAGGCGCCTTCCGTGCCGATGACGATCTTGTCCTGCGCGAGGGCCACGCCGGAAAACAGGGAGATGGCGGCAATCGATGCGGCTGCGAGCAGACGGGTGGAAATAGGCATTTCGATCCTCTCTTTTGGTCGTTCATCCGCAGTCTGTTGTTGTTTTCAGTGCGGACGTCGTGAGCGCAGGCGCAACAGAACGGGTTGCCATTCGTGGCCTTCAGCGCGCGGCAATTATTCGTCCGGTTGGTCAAAAAATGCAACTGCAATATTAGCGCCCTCTTTTTCGTCGCGGAGCTTTCACGAAATGGCCTTGATCTGTTCATTTCCGGTACAGAACGCTTTGGTCATCATGGGAACCGAAGCGTGTGCAAGGCGTTGACCAGCGCCTGCACGCGCGGCCGGATTCACAATGTCGCGGCATAAGCGGCGTACAACGATTGGCAGATGAGGAAGCACCGATGCTGAAGAAGAACACATTGCTGACGGGGGTGGTTTTCCCCCTCATGTCGCTGGCGATCGCGGTGGAGCCGGCCGCGGCCGGTTATGCCGGCGCCGCACGGACGCAAACGCAAATGCCCCAGGCACAGGCCCCGGTGATATTGGCGCAGGCGCAGCCGCAGGCGGAGGAGCAGAACCCGGAAGAGCTGCTGCGCAAGCAACGCCAACAAGCAGAAGAGACGCAGCCGAAGCCAGAGCCAGAGCCGAAAAAGCAGGAGCAGGCTCCGGAACCGCAGCGCGAACAGCCGAAGGCTGAAGCCGCACCGGCCGAACCGCGTCCTGAACCCAAGCGTGAAGCTCAGCCCGAGCCGCAACGCGAGCCTCAGCCAGAACCGAAACGGCAGCAGCAGCAGCGAGAAGCCCAACCGGAACCGGCGCCAGCTGAGCAGCCGCCCGCCCGCAAGCAGCGCCCGCAGCCTGAGCCCGAAGCCGCACCTGCACCCGCGGAGCAGCAGCCGCAGGAACGGCCGCGCAAACCGGCTAGAGCCGAGCAGCCGGCAGGCGAGGGCGAGCAACGCCCCGCGCGTCCGCGCAAGCCGGAGCCGGCGGCCGAACAGCCAGCCGCACGCCCTGAAAATACCGAGCAGCCGGCGAAACAGCGCGAGCCCGCCGCCGAGAAAAAGCCGGTAGAAGAAAAGGCGCCCGCTCCAGCACCGGAACCGAAATCGGAACCCGCCGAAAAGGCCGTTCCGGAGAAAAAGCCAGCGGCTCCTGAGCCAGCTGTAAAGGAGGCTCCTGTTCCAACGGAAGCGCCGACACCGGCACGGCCACCGGCTCCGGAAGCTCAGCCCAATCCTGCGCCCGGCCAGCAGCCTTCTGAAAAGCAGCCGGTAGAAGGCCAGGGCAAGACGGAGCCTGCAGCGCCGCTGCCGGGTACCCCGACACCTCCGCCGCCAAGCGGTGCCACGACAGGACAGGCGCCTGCCGGCGAAGCCGTTCCCAATCAGGTCGCCATTCCGCAGACGGAAGCGCCTCCGACGACGAAGCAGGAACTGGACAAGGCCAAGGCTATCGCCAAGGACCCGTCCAAGACTGCCGACACCGTCATTCTGCCCGTCGACAAGGGCGCCGCCGTTCTCGACAGCGACAAGGAAGTGGAGCGCTCCGGTAACAACCAGGCACGCGAGCAACGCCGCCGCGAGCGTGAGCAGGCCGGTGACGTGAAGGTGCCGACTTCCGACGCCGAAGCGCAGCGCGCCGGTGCTGCCGGAGGCAAGGCTCCGCCGCCCGTGAAGATGGAGGCGATTACCTCTCAGCAGGGCGAGCGTGTCGACCGCCGTCCGCAATATGACCGGCCGGAAGGTGCCCGGGAATGGCAGCCGCGCGAAGGCGGCCGGCGCGATCAGGATCGCGATGCGCCGATCATCCTGCAGTTTGGCGACCGCGTGGTTGTGCGCGGCGACGACAATCAGCGCTTCATCCGCGATGGCGGCGAGCCCTATTACGAGCGCCTGCCCGGCGGACGTGTCCGCGAGACCGTCGAGCGTCGCGACGGCACGCAGGTGGTGACGATCCGCAACCGCTATGGCGACGTCATCCAGCGTTCGCGCATCGATGACCGTGGCCGGGAATATGTGCTGTTCTATGCACCGGAGCTGATGGACGAACCGGACCGTGAATATGTCTATCGCGATCCCGGCCTCGACCTGCCGCCGATGCGTCTGCGCATTCCGGTTCGTGACTACATCATCGACACGTCGAGCGATCCGGACCGCGATTATTACCGCTTCCTGGAGCAGCCGCCGGTCGAGCCTGTGGAGCGTGTCTACTCGCTGGATGAAGTGCGTTATTCGGCCCGTATCCGCGACAAGGTGCGCCGTATCGACCTCGATACGATCACATTTGCCACTGGAAGCGCTGATATTCCGATGGCGCAGGCCCGTTCGCTGCGGAAAGTAGCGGATGCGATCAACAAGGCGCTGGCAAAGAACCCGGCGGAAACCTTCCTGATCGAAGGCCACACCGATGCCGTTGGTTCGGATGAAAGCAACCTCGTTCTTTCCGACGAGCGTGCCGCTTCCGTCGCCAATGTCCTGACCGATGTTTACGGCATTCCGCCGGAAAACCTGGCGACGCAAGGCTACGGCGAGCGTTACCTGAAGGTTCAGACACTCGGCCCGGAACAGCAGAACCGCCGCGTCACCATCCGCCGCGTGACACCGCTGGTAAGACCGGTCGCCCAGAACTGATAAGGTTCAGGAACTGAAAAATGAAAGCCCGGAAAGCGCAAAGCTTTCCGGGCTTTTTTATTGGTAGCAAAGTTCCCAGGCCGACACATTATCCGTAACTCCGGACCAGATCCGGGGTCCGGCGTGATCAAGTCCTGCATGACTGGGATTCTCACCCTGCCATCACCCTCAAATTTGAGGATAATCCAGCCTCTAACGCTTAGTTAAGCGCCACAGCAATCTCTGCTGCGAGCTGGGCATTGTTGCGTACCAGCGCGATATTGGTCGCGAGGCTGCGGCCGTCGGTCAGGCGGAAGATATCGCCGAGCAGGAAGGGCGTTACGGCCTTGCCGGTGATGTCCTCGCGCTCGGCGTGGGAAATGGCGCGATTGATGTAGATTTCCATCTCCTCGCGCGGAATTTCGTCCTCTTCCGGCACGGGATTGGCAATCAGCATACCGCCATCGATGCCGAGCTGTTCGCGGGTCGTCTGGAAATTGGCGATGGCTGCAGGGCTGTTGAGCGACAGCGGGCTGGGAAGGCCCGAAGAACGCGACCAGAAAGCCGGGAACTCTTCCGAACCGAAAGTCACGACAGGCACGCCGTTGGTTTCGAGAACTTCCAGCGTCTTAGGGATGTCAAGAATGGCCTTGGCGCCGGCGCAGACGACGATCACGCCGGTTTTGGCAAGCTCGGTCAGATCGGCGGAAATATCGAAGGTCTCCTCCGCGCCCTTGTGTACACCGCCGATGCCGCCGGTGGCGAAAACGCGGATGCCGGCGCGGGCAGCGGCAATCATGGTGGCTGCCACTGTCGTGGCACCGGTGCGGCGCTCGGCAATCGCAAAGGCAATATCGGCGCGCGAGACCTTCATGGCGTCGGTGGTCTGGGCAAGCGCTTCGAGCTGCTCCTTCTCGAGGCCGATATGCAGCGTGCCGTGAATGACGGCGATGGTTGCCGGAACGGCTCCCTGATCGCGGATGATCTGTTCGACGCCTTCAGCCATCTCGATATTGCCGGGATAGGGCATGCCGTGGGTGATGATGGTCGATTCCAGCGCGACGATCGGCGCGCCGCGCTGTTTGGCAGCGGCAACCTCTTGCGAATAGACGATGGGCAGGAGCGGGGAGATGGGGCGGGTCATTCTGTTTGTTCCAGACTATAAAAAAACGGGTTCATGCCAGCATTTCGGCCTTGGGGACAAGCCCCAACATGGTCTCGACACTGTCTTTTGACAGGTCTTGGGCGGTGGCGAAAGGCGATTGCACGGTGATGGCGGCCGCCGCGGCACCCAATCGCAGGGCCTCAGTGATGGCTTTGCCCTCCGTAATCGCCGCGAGATAACCTGACGCCATGGCGTCTCCGGCGCCGGTTACGTCTTTCACCTCGCGGATGATGGGTGGGTGGAGGCTTGCGGTTTGCGTCGCGTTGAAGGCTACCACTTCGCTTGCGCCACGGGTGATGACGCCGCCGGCAAGGCCTGCCCTGCGGAGAATGCCCGGCCAGTCGCGAACATTGTCTGCCGTCTGTCCGGTCAGCGCGCGCGCCTCTGCCTCGTTCATGAAGAGAATGTCGATATCGGCGAGCATGTCCTTCAGCTTCACCGCCTTGGCGGGCGAAATGGCGATGGCCGCGAGCGGCTTTTGGCAGGCGCGGGCAATGAGACCGAGCGCCTCCAACGTATCCTCCGGCAGATTGGCATCGCAAAGCAGAAGGTCGCTCGCGGTAATCGCTTCACGCACCGCGCGAACTTTGAGTCGGCGCGGCGAAAACAGCTTGTAAAGGTCCATATCCGCAAGTGCGATGACAAGATTGCCGTCGCGCTCCAGAATGGCGGTGTAGCTTGGCGTGCGGCGATCGAGGAAAACGAAGGGCGTATCTTCCACGCCCGCCTGCCTTGCTGCCTCCGCCACCGCTTCGCCGGTCACGTCGCCGCCGCGCGGTGCGATGATACGGACGGCAAAGCCGAGCCGCGAAAGATTGCGCGCCGCATTGAAACCGCCGCCGCCAGCCTCTTCCATCCATGAGCCAGGATTGCTGGCGCCGGGCGCCGTTTCAGTCTCGATCATGCCGCGCCTGTCTATATGCGCGCCGCCCAGAACGAGTATTTTCTTCACGCTTGTGTTTCCCTCTTTCGCGGATGGAAAAGGTGGACGATTCGTCCCAATCTTCTGTTTGTTCCCCTTCACATCCGGTCAGCAGCGATAGGCCGGACACGGAAAAACGAAAGCAGAACAAACGACTTATCGCTATTTGTTTTCAATATGCTGGCTGCGCCTTGCGATACGAGAACAAATAGAGTACATCCTATTTCCATACTGCTTCATTGCCTGTGCGGCTTCAATAACCTAAAGGTGGATCGGATGGCACAAAATTCTTTGCGTCTCGTAGAGGATAAATCGGTGGATAAAAGCAAGGCACTGGAAGCGGCGCTCTCCCAGGTCGAACGGTCGTTCGGCAAGGGATCGATCATGAAGCTCGGTTCCAATGAAAACGTGGTTGAAGTAGAGACCATTTCGACGGGTTCTCTCAGCCTGGATATAGCGCTCGGTATCGGCGGTTTGCCGAAGGGGCGTATCGTTGAGATTTACGGCCCGGAAAGCTCCGGTAAGACGACGCTTGCGTTGCAGACGATCGCGGAAGCCCAGAAGAAGGGCGGCATCTGCGCCTTCGTGGATGCCGAGCACGCGCTCGATCCGGTCTATGCCCGCAAGCTCGGTGTGGATTTGCAGAACCTTCTGATCTCGCAGCCGGATACGGGCGAGCAGGCGCTTGAAATCACCGATACGCTGGTGCGATCCGGTGCCGTCGACATTCTGGTCGTGGACTCGGTTGCGGCGCTGACGCCGCGTGCTGAAATCGAAGGTGAGATGGGCGACAGTCTGCCGGGCCTTCAGGCACGTCTGATGAGCCAGGCGCTGCGCAAGCTGACCGCCTCGATCTCCAAGTCGAAGTGCATGGTGATTTTCATCAACCAGATCCGCATGAAGATCGGCGTCATGTTCGGTTCGCCGGAAACGACGACGGGCGGTAATGCGCTTAAATTCTACGCCTCGGTGCGTCTCGACATTCGCCGTATCGGCGCCGTCAAGGAGCGTGAAGAGGTTGTCGGCAACCAGACCCGCGTAAAAGTCGTCAAGAACAAGATGGCACCGCCTTTCAAGCAGGTGGAATTCGACATCATGTATGGAGAAGGCGTTTCCAAGACCGGCGAGCTTGTCGATCTCGGCGTGAAAGCCGGTATCGTCGAGAAATCCGGTGCATGGTTCTCCTATAATAGCCAGCGTTTGGGGCAGGGGCGTGAAAATGCCAAAACCTTCCTGCGCGACAATCCGGAAATGGCAAGCGAGATCGAACTGGCGCTGCGCCAGAACGCCGGTCTGATCGCCGATCGGTTCCTGCAGAATGGCGGCCCGGAAGCCGGCGAAAGCGACGATGGTCCCGACGAGGGCTGATGCATTCGAAGGTCCGGGCGTTCGCGTCCGGTGGCTTTGCCGGCATGAGCCGGTATGGATCAAAAGGGTCGCGCGATTTTCCTCGCGTGGCCCTTTTTCTTTGCCTAGACGCCTTGGTGCGCCTCCATGGCTGGACAGGGCAGGATGCGGACGATAAAAGCCTTTGATTTTGCAAGATAGCCATCATTCGGGATGGCGGTGATGGACTCCAGCTGTGAGCGGTGTGTGGGCATGAGCGGTGTGAATGAAATTCGGTCGACCTTTCTCGACTACTTCAAGAAGAACGGACACGAGATTGTGCCCTCCAGCCCGCTGGTGCCGCGCAACGATCCGACGCTGATGTTCACCAATGCCGGCATGGTGCAGTTCAAGAACGTCTTCACCGGTCTCGAAAGCCGTCCTTATTCCACGGCCGCTTCCGCGCAGAAATGTGTGCGCGCCGGTGGCAAGCATAACGACCTCGACAATGTCGGTTATACGGCCCGTCACCATACGTTCTTCGAAATGCTCGGCAATTTCTCCTTTGGCGACTATTTCAAGGAAGAGGCGATTACCCATGCCTGGAACCTGATCACCAAGGAATTCGGCATCGATCGCAACCGTCTGCTGGTCACGGTCTATCACACCGACGACGAGGCTTTTAATCTCTGGAAGAAGATCGCCGGTTTCTCTGACGATCGCATCATCCGTATTCCGACCAGCGATAATTTCTGGGCGATGGGCGATACCGGTCCGTGCGGTCCCTGCTCGGAAATCTTCTATGACCACGGCGATCATATCTGGGGCGGACCGCCCGGCTCGCCGGAAGAGGATGGCGACCGTTTCATCGAGATCTGGAACCTCGTCTTCATGCAATATGAGCAGCTGACGAAGGAAGAGCGCATCGATCTGCCGCGCCCGTCTATCGACACCGGCATGGGTCTCGAGCGCATTTCGGCGCTGTTGCAGGGCAAACACGACAATTATGACACCGATCTGTTCCGGGCGCTGATTTCGGCCTCCGTCGAAGCGACCGGCGTTCCGGCAGAGGGCGAGAAGCGCGCCAGCCACCGCGTCATTGCCGATCATCTGCGCTCCTCCGCTTTCCTGATCGCCGATGGCGTCCTGCCGTCGAATGAGGGCCGTGGTTACGTTCTGCGCCGCATCATGCGCCGCGCCATGCGCCATGCCGAGCTTCTCGGTTCGCGCGAGCCGCTGATCTACAAGCTGCTGCCGGCGCTGATACAACAGATGGGCCGCGCCTATCCGGAACTGGTTCGCGCCGAGGCGCTGATCTCCGAGACGCTGAAGCTTGAGGAAACCCGTTTCCGCAAGACGCTGGAACGCGGCCTGTCGCTGCTGTCTGACGCGACTTCGACCCTGCACAAGGGCGACATGCTGGACGGCGAAACCGCCTTCAAGCTTTACGACACCTATGGCTTCCCGCTCGATCTGACGCAGGATGCGCTGCGCGCCCGTGAGATCGGCGTCGATATTTCCGGCTTCACCGATGCAATGCAGCGCCAGAAGGCGGAAGCACGCTCGCACTGGGCTGGTTCCGGCGATAAGGCGACCGAAACGGTGTGGTTCGAACTGAAGGAAAAGCTCGGCGCGACCGAATTCCTTGGTTACGACACTGAAACCGCCGAAGGCGTCATCCAGGCGATCGTCAAGGACGGCAAGTCGGTGGACAGTGCCGCCGAGGGCGAGACGGTTCAGATCGTCGTCAACCAGACGCCATTTTATGGCGAGTCCGGCGGTCAGATGGGCGATACCGGCATAATCTCTGGCGATAACGGCACCTTTACCGTTTCAGAAACCCAGAAGAAGGGCGAGGGCCTTTTCGTGCATTCCGGCACGGTGTCCAAGGGTGGATTGAAGCTCGATGACGCCGTGCAGCTGACGGTCGATCACGACCGCCGCTCGCGTCTGCGCGCCAACCACTCCGCCACCCACCTGCTGCATGAGGCGCTGCGCGAGGTGCTTGGTACGCACGTCGCACAGAAGGGTTCGCTGGTCGCACCCGAGCGTCTGCGCTTTGACGTTTCGCATCCGAAGCCGATGTCGGCAGAGGAGCTGAAGGTCGTCGAGGAAATGGCAAACGAGATCGTCTTGCAGAACTCGCCTGTCGTGACGCGTCTGATGAGCGTTGACGACGCCATCGCCGAGGGTGCTATGGCACTGTTTGGCGAAAAATACGGCGATGAAGTCCGCGTTGTCTCCATGGGCACCGGTGTTCACGGTGCGAAGGCCAACCGTCCGTACTCGGTCGAGCTTTGCGGCGGCACCCATGTTGCCGCAACCGGCCAGATCGGCCTTATCCGCATTCTCGGCGAAAGTGCCGTCGGTGCGGGCGTGCGCCGTCTTGAGGCCGTAACGGGTCAGGGCGCGCTTGCCTATCTCTCCGAGCAGGATGAGCGCGTAAAGGCACTGGCCTCGTCGCTGAAGGTTCAGCCGGGCGATGTGCTGTCGCGTGTCGAGGGACTTCTCGACGAGCGCAAGAAGCTGGAGCGCGAGCTTGCGGATGCCCGCAAGAAACTCGCAATGGGCGGCGGCTCGTCGGATGCCGGCGCAAACGACGTACAGCAGGTTGCGGGCGTCAATTTCCTCGCAAAATCCCTGTCCGGCATCGATGCCAAGGACCTCAAGGGTCTTGCAGATGAAGCCAAGGCCAATATCGGCTCCGGCGTCGTGCTGCTGATCGCCGTGTCCGAAGACGGCAAGGCAAGTGCTGTTGCTGCCGTGACCGAGGATCTAACTGGCCGTTTCAGCGCCGTCGATATCGTCCGCACGGCCTCTGCGGCCCTCGGCGGCAAGGGCGGCGGTGGACGCCCGGATATGGCGCAGGCCGGCGGCCCCGATGGCGCCAAGGCACAGGACGCCATCAACGCGGTGGCAGCGGCCCTGGCGGCCTGATCTGGATGAATTGAAAAAAGGCGGGGTTCTACCCCGCCTTTTTGATTCTGGATGTTGAAATCCGAAAGGAACGTGATGCGCTTTGTAAATCCCATCCCTTTCGTGTGCGATATCAACCGCTCCAGGGAGTTTTATCGTGACAGGCTCGGCCTGAAGGTTTTGGACGATTTCGGAAATTTCGTCCTCTTTGAAAGCGGCTTTGCAATCCATGAGGGGCGTTCGCTCGAACAGACGGTCTGGCGGACATCGCCGGACACGGACAAACCTTACGGCAGACGGAATCTGCTGCTCTATTTCGAACATGAGGATGTCGATGCGGCATTTCGGAATATTGCGCCGCATGTGGAGTTGATCCATCCCGTTGAGCGGCAGGCATGGGGACAGAGAGTGTTCCGTTTTTATGATCCGGACGGGCATGCAATCGAGATCGGCGAACCACTCGCCCAGTCCAACGAATAAGCCCGCTTCCAAAATCCGTTTTGTGACCCTTGCGAGCGCTCGTGCTCCGCTTTCAGGCGAAATGCCTGTCAGTTTCCTCAACCCGCCGCCTGCATATCCTTCGCTGCCGCTTCGTCAAGCTGTGTGGCCCGCTTGAAGGCGGGGCGGTCGGTCAGATGCGCAATATAGTCCGTGAAGGCCGGACGTTTTTCTATTGTGCCGAACTGCAGGCCCCAGCCGACATGGGCACCTACATAGACATCCGCCGCAGTGAAGTGATCGCCGGCAATGAAGCGGTTTTCGCTGACGGCACGTTCGAGCGTGTTGATCGCATCCGCATAGCTGCCGCACCCAGCCATACGCAGCTTTTCCTGCGGCACCTCGAAACCCATCGCCTTCATGCTGGTTGTCATTTCCAACGGACCGGCAGCAAAAAACATCCAGCGGTAATAAAGTCCGCGCGCTTTCGGCGTCGGCGCAAGGTTGGCGCCCGGAAAGGCATCCGCCAGATAGGCGCAGATCGCTGCCGCTTCGGTGACAATGGTGTCGCCGTGTTTGATGGCGGTCACCTTGGCCATCGGGTTGATCAGCCGATAGGCCGGCGATTTCATCGACGTCGAGAAGCCCAGTATCTCTGTCTTGTAGGGAACGCCCACTTCCTCGAGCATCCATCGCGCAATGCGTCCGCGCGACATGGGATTGGTGTAGAAGATCAATTCACTCATTGCTTTGCCTCCCCAAGCAAAATTGCAAAAGCATCATTGAAAACCTGCGCGCAGTTCGCGCTGACACGGTGCGTTTTTATAGTCCACAGCATTATCTGTTTTCCCGAAGGATCGCGCTGGTAACCACATGAATTTTTGACTGTGCCGGACAAGTTATGTGTCGTTTTATGCTGTTTCAGCTATATATTTTTATTTTTCTGACTGCGGCACGCTGTGGAATCGAAGTCTGCGCCTAGTGCAACATCTAAGCAAGATACTGTGAACAAAAAAAGAAACCCGGCGTTGCGGCCGGGTTTCCTTTTGTCGATATTTCAAACGGGCAGTGCGCTGTTCTTTTAAGCCGCCATCGCCGTCTTGAGGTTTTCATCGATCTTGTCGAGGAAGGCGGTGGTGGAGAGCCAGGGCTGGTCCGGACCGATGAGGAGCGCGAGGTCCTTGGTCATGAAGCCGCTTTCGACGGTGTCGACGCAGACGGTTTCGAGCGTTGCTGCGAACTTTGCGAGTTCTGCATTGTCGTCCAGCTTGGCGCGGTGGGCGAGGCCACGGGTCCAGGCGAAGATCGAAGCGATCGAGTTGGTCGAAGTTTCCTGACCCTTCTGGTGCTGGCGGTAGTGGCGCGTGACCGTGCCGTGTGCCGCTTCAGCTTCAACCGTGCGGCCGTCCGGCGACAGGAGAACGGAGGTCATCAGGCCGAGCGAACCGAAGCCCTGGGCAACCGTATCAGACTGCACGTCGCCATCGTAGTTCTTGCAGGCCCAGACGTAACCGCCGGACCATTTCAGAGCGGAGGCGACCATGTCGTCGATCAGGCGGTGTTCATAGATGATGCCGATTTCATCGAACTTCGCCTTGAACTCGGTCTGGTAGACTTCTTCGAAGATGTCCTTGAAGCGGCCGTCATAGGCCTTCAGGATGGTGTTCTTGGTGGACAGGTAAACCGGCCACTTGCGCATCAGGCCGTACATCATGGATGCGCGGGCGAATTCGCGGATGGATTCGTCAAGGTTGTACATTGCCAGCGCAACGCCTGCGCTCGGAGCGTCGAAGACGTCCTTTTCAATGACCTGACCGTCTTCACCGACGAACTTGATCGTCAGCTTGCCCTTGCCGGGGAACTTGAAATCGGTTGCCTTGTACTGGTCGCCGAAGGCGTGGCGGCCGACGACGATCGGCTTCGTCCAGCCGGGAACGAGGCGGGGAACGTTCTTGCAGATGATCGGCTCGCGGAAGATGACGCCGCCCAGAATGTTGCGGATCGTGCCGTTCGGGCTCTTCCACATCTGCTTCAGGCCGAATTCCTCGACGCGCTGCTCATCCGGCGTGATCGTCGCGCACTTGATGCCGACGCCGTGCTTCTTGATGGCGTGTGCCGCATCGACGGTTACCTGGTCGTTGGTAGCATCGCGGTTTTCGACCGAGAGGTCATAATATTCGATGTCGAGATCGAGGTATGGCAGGATCAGCTTGTCCTTGATGAGCTGCCAGATGATACGGGTCATTTCGTCGCCGTCGAGATCGACGACTGGATTGGCTACCTTGATCTTTGCCATGAATTCCTCACCTTCGAAGCTGTGGCGCCTAGTGACGCCGGTATTCGGAAAAATATCCGGTGCGGCTATAGCATCGCGCGCGCCTGAGGCAAAGCCATGGGGGGCGCTTTTTTGGCGCGGTGCAATAACGCTTTGCGCATTGCCAAACCATATTGCCGGAATACAGTCAGGCGAATCGCTTCGCCCGCGCGTCGGGCCTACCTCCGGGATCACATCATGCGGAATATTCTGCTTCTGACTGCCGCCGTCCTCTTTTCCCACAGCGCCCTTGCGGCCGGCCCCGCCGATCCTGTCCAGAAGGTGATGGACATTACCGTCAAGAACTGGTCCGGCGATGCGGAAAACTGGAAATACATCTTCGACGAGGACATGCTGACCAGCCTGTTCAGCAAGGACTTCGTTGCCCAATACCGCGAAGCTTCCAAGAAGCCGGCTTACGAGGCGGAAAGCGGCGAGACCGGCGATCCCTTCGGCTACGATGTGGTGACCAACTCGCAGGATGGCTGTCCGCTGGTGGATGTTTCGGTAACGCCCGGTGAGGTGAAGGACGGCGTGACTGACGTGACGGCGAAGTTCAAGCTCTGGGCCTGCATGGATGAGGCAGAGATGAAGGCAACGGTCGACGAGGTGCATTTCGATGTCATCGAGGAAAACGGCCAGCCTGTCATCAGCGACATTCACCGGGTTGGAGACGAGGGCAGGGATTCGCTGCGCGCAGAGATGGCGGCGATCATCAAGGGCGAATAACAGGGCGTTCTGCCTGCCCCGGCTTTGATTTTGGCGCCGATCTGTGCCAGTGAAGCGCGCTTTAGAGCATTTTCAGGAAAAGCGGCGACCGGTTTTCAGTCTGGAAATGCGCGAAAACCATAAAACGCATCGGCCTGAAAAATCGATGCGGCGCTTCAGAAACTGGAAAACGACGATGGCAGGCACAAACAGCGAGCTTGAACTTGTGGCGGAAGGCCCGGCGATCATTCTGGTCGAACCGCAGCTCGGCGAAAATATCGGCATGGTGGCACGGGCAATGGCCAATTTCGGTCTTGCCGAACTTCGCCTCGTGAAGCCGCGTGACGGCTGGCCGAACGAGAAGGCGCGCGCCGCCGCTTCCAAGGCCGATCATGTCATCGACGGGACGAAGGTGTTCGAGACGCTGGAAGAGGCGATCAAGGATCTCAATTTCGTCTATGCCACGACCGCGCGGGAGCGTTACGGTTTCAAACCGGTTCGTGCCCCCGTCACCGCAGCCGGCACGCTGCGCGCGAAGTTCAAGGCGGGTGAAAGAACCGGCATCCTGTTCGGGCGTGAGCGCTGGGGCCTTACCAATGAAGAAGTGGCGCTGGCCGATGAGATCGTGACATTTCCGGTCAACCCCGCCTTCGCCTCGCTCAACATCGCGCAGGCCGTTCTTTTGATGTCCTATGAGTGGATGAAATCCGGCATGGACGATCTGGACGAGACGCTTTTCCAGCCTATCGAGCAGCGGCCCTCGACCAAGGAACAGGTCTTCGGCCTGTTCGAACACATCGAGGAGGCGCTCGATGCGCGCGGATATTTTCATCCGCCCGAAAAAAAGCCGAAAATGGTGGACAATCTGCGTGCGGTGCTGTCGAGACGCGGCTTTTCCGAGCAGGAAATCAGTGTTTTCCGTGGCGTGATCAGGTCACTCGATCGTTTTCCCCGGCAGTGGCCTAAGCAGGCAGGCCGGGCCGGAACGGCGGAGGGACCATTGTCGGAGAGGGCTGGGGAGAATGCTGAAGACGACTGAGGCTCTGGCCGATGTTCTCAAACCGGTGCTGGTGTTCGATTCCGGCATTGGCGGGCTGACGGTACTGCGCGAGGCGCGCGTGCTGATGCCCGAGCGCGGTTTCATCTATGTGGCCGACGACGCCGGTTTCCCCTATGGCGGCTGGGAAGAGGAGGCGCTGAAAGCGCGCATTCTTTCGCTCTTCGAAAAGCTGCTTGAAGACTATAGCCCTGAAGTCTGCATCATTGCCTGCAACACCGCCTTCACACTGGCAGGCGCCGATCTTCGGGCGCGCTTCCCTGATATGACTTTCGTTGGCACAGTTCCAGCTATCAAGCCTGCGGCCGAACGCACCCGTTCCGGTCTCGTTTCCGTGCTGGCGACACCCGGCACCGTCAAGCGCGCCTATACGCGCGATCTCATCCAGTCATTCGCCACGCAATGCCATGTTCGCCTCGTGGGATCGGAAAATCTGGCGCGTATGGCCGAAAGCTGGATCAGGGGCGAACCGATCTCCGATGAAGCCGTGCTGGCGGAAATCGAGCCCTGCTTCATCGATAGCGACGGCAAGCGCACCGATATCGTTGTTCTCGCCTGCACTCATTATCCCTTCATGGCCAATGTGTTTCGCCGGCTGGCGCCATGGCCGGTGGACTGGCTCGATCCCGCGGAAGCGATCGCCCGTCGCGCGCGCCATCTGGTGCCGCTGCCGCAGGATGCGGAGCATCCAGATGGTTTCGATTTCGCCGTCTTCACTTCCGGCAAGCCGGATTTCGCCACACGGCGGCTGATGCAGGGTTTTGGCCTCAGCGTCTCGCTGAGCTGAACGGCTTGTTGCATTTTTGCATCTATTCTGCCGGACTTTTGCAATTCGAGATTGCGACCTCTTGTCGCGTCCGGCATCTCGTGTAAGATGCATCTTGTCTGTAACCGCTATAAAAAGGAGGCGTGGAATGACTGACTATATGAATATGCGCCTTACCGGCATGTCTGGCTTTTCCGGCATGGTCATCGGCGGTTACATGTCCCGAGGCATCGACCTCCGATAAGGCTTCCTGCCTGATTTCCCTGCCGTTTGGCATCTTCACTTCGTCTGACAGCTGAATTGTGCGTCCGCGCTACCGCGTGTTGCGCCCGCCGTTCCTGCATGTCGTTTTATCATCGATAAAGGACCTGGCTGCTTCGCCGCGCCGGGACGGATTCCCTATGCAGAAAAATCAACCATTGGTAGCATATGCGCTGCCGGATGCGGTCGACCGCCTGTTCGTCACATTCGGCGTCTGGACAACCCTGAAAGCGGTTCTCGTCGCGGCAATGGTGCCGCGCCCGCCGCCGACCGATCTTTCCGATCTGCCGGAGCGTCTTCTGGACGATATCGGCCTGGAGCCGTCCGACCGCAAAATGCGGCGGGAGTGGGCCCCTCCTTACTGGGCGCCGCGGTTTTGATGGCGACAGTCTCTCCGGCGAGAAAAGGCCGGGGAGGCTCCGTCGTCCGTTTCATACTTCTAATGATGTTCGAAATGCGCGCCTCCGTCATGCCGGACTCGACCCGTCGTCCACCCACGGCGCGTCTGCGAGGAGTTCATTGCCGCACTTCAGTTTTCCGTAACGGAAGCTGCGGAAAGGCCTGGCATATAGCGCGTTGCACTATCCTTCTGAACGTCCGGGCGGCGTTACCCCTGATCTTGCCCTGCGGCTGGAGCGGGCAGGGGCAGCGCGGCGCGGCATGGCTTGCCATGCAGTCAAATTACGATCTTGCACAGGCGATGAAGCGGCAGCAGCAGCCCCTTCGTCCGCTGGATGACAAAGCGGCACAGCCTCCGAAAATTTGGCTTGATACCGGGCGCTTTTGGTGGCTTGCTCCAAAGACCGAACGGGGGAGATTGCATCATGCCACTGGAGAATTGGCTGGCCTTCGTGGCCGCATCCGCCATCATGCTTGCCATTCCGGGGCCGACGATCCTGCTGGTGATTTCTTATGCTCTGGGGCATGGCCCTAAGGCGAGCACCGCGACGGTGACGGGTGTGGCGCTTGGTGATTTCACTGCGATGACGGCCTCCATGCTGGGGCTCGGCGCGCTGCTTGCCACATCGGCGGCCCTTTTTACCGGCCTGAAATGGATCGGTGCGGCTTACCTCATCTATCTCGGCATCAAGCTGTGGCGTTCGCCGGTCGGCGGAGAAGGTGCCGAAGGGACGGGCGTGACCGGCCGTGAAAGGCCGCTCAAAATCTTCCTGCATGCCTATGTCGTCACGGCGCTGAACCCCAAGAGCATTGTCTTCTTCGTCGCCTTCCTGCCGCAGTTTCTGGTGCCGACTCTGCCTTTCTGGCCGCAGGTGCTGATTTTCGAAGCGACATTCCTTGTGCTTGCCAGCTGCAATGCGGCGCTTTATGGACTTCTGGCAAGTGCCGCCCGCAATACGATCCGCAAACCCAGGGTTCAGCGCATCGTCAACCGCACGGGCGGCGGTCTCCTGATCGGCGCCGGTCTCATTACATTTGGCTGGAAGAGGGCGGTTTCGGCGTAAAGCGCCCGTCGATCGCCTGAAATTCGGACATAACAAAATGGCGTTGCCGCATATTCTTCTTGCCCTGATCACCGTGTTTTTGTGGGGCTTCAACTTCGTTGCCATCAAGATCGGCGTCGCCGACATGCCGCCTCTGTTTCTGACGGGGGTGCGCTATCTGTTTGCAGCCGTGCCGTTGGTGTTCTTCCTGCCCAAACCCAATGTGCCGTGGCGGCATATGATCGTTTACGGCATGGCGATGGGTTTCGTGCAATTCGGCCTGCTTTACCCGGCCATCAAGCTCGGCCTGCCGGCTGGGCTTGCTTCGCTCGTCATGCAGTCGCAGGCCTTCTTCACGCTGGCGCTGGCCGTGGTGTTTCTCGGCGAGCGGCCGTTGCCGTCACAGATCGTCGGCGCAATCGTTGCCTTTGGCGGGCTGGCGGTCATCGGCGTGGAGCGCATGACGGCTGCAGCGTTGATACCGCTGCTGATGGGCGTCGGCTCGGCTATTGCCTGGGCCTGCGGCAACATCGTCAATCGCCGCATCGGCCAGGTGAATGCGGTCTCCTTTGTCGCATGGACGAGCCTTGTTCCCGTTCTGCCGTTGGTCCTGCTTTCGCTGGTGGTGGAGGGACCTGATGCGATTGCGCAAGGGCTGCGCAATGCGACGCCTACGATGGCTCTCGTGGTGATCTACATGGCCTATGGTGCGACCATCGTCGGCGCGGGTATCTGGAGTTACCTGCTTCTGCGTTATCCTGCCGGAACGGTGGCGCCGTTTTCGCTGCTGGTGCCGATTGTCGGTTTCGTCAGCGCCTATCTCGCTTTTGCGGAGCATATTACTGTCTTCGAAGTGGTCGGTGCCGCATTGGTCATCATCGGGCTGATGCTGAATGTGTTCGGCAGGCGGCTATCATTTTCGCGCGTCTCGTCCGGGGCCGCATAGATGTGGCGCAATTGCCTGTGCATTATCGGCACGGGGCAGACGCAATCGGTGATTTTTTGGTAAAGAGCATGTTCGGCCGCCGTTACGGGAATCGGCCGGATGACATGCAGCACGAGGAACGGAACATTGCAGGTCGGCATCGACATGGGAACCCTATCGGGCGGGCAGCAGGCCAAGCTCGATATTGAGGAATTGCTTGCAACGCGTTTGCTGGTGCAGGGCAATTCCGGGTCCGGCAAGTCACACCTTCTGCGCCGGCTCCTGGAGCAATCGGCGCAATGGGTGCAGCAGGTCATTATCGATCCCGAGGGTGATTTCGTCACGCTGTCCGACAAGTTCGGCCATGTGGTGGTGGATGGAGAGCGCACGGAAGCCGAGCTTGCGGGCATTGCCAACCGCATCCGCCAGCACCGCGTTTCCTGCGTGCTGACGCTTGAAGGTCTTGATATCGAGCAGCAGATGCGGGCCGCTGCCGCTTTCCTCAATGGCCTTTTCGATGCGGATCGCGAATTCTGGTATCCCGTGCTTGTCGTTGTGGACGAGGCGCAGATGTTTGCGCCCTCCGTCGGCGGCGAGGTGACCGAGGATGCGCGCAAGGCGTCGCTGGGCGCCATGACCAATCTGATGTGCCGTGGGCGTAAACGCGGGCTTGCGGGCGTCATCGCCACGCAGCGCCTTGCCAAGCTTGCCAAGAACGTAGCGGCGGAAGCCTCGAACTTTCTGATGGGCCGCACCTTTCTCGATATCGATATGGCGCGCGCTGCCGATCTGCTCGGCATGGACCGGCGGCAGGCGGAAATGTTCCGCGATCTGCAGCGCGGCAATTTCGTGGCGCTTGGACCGGCGCTGTCGCGCCGCCCGTTGCCCATTGTCATCGGTGCGGTGGAAACCTCGGCGCGGTCTTCCTCGCCGAAACTCATGCCGCTGCCGGATGCACCGCAGGATGTGGAGGATCTGATCTTCACGCCGGACCCGGAAGAGTTCACGCGACCCGCCACGCGCCGCACGCCGCCAGCGCCGCGCCCGACAACCGATATTCTCGCTGAACTCTCTCGCTCCACCCCCGCCGCCGCCGGTCCTTCACCGGAGCAGTCGGCGCGTGCAGGTCAGCCGGAGCTGACGCCGGAGGAGCGCGAAGAGAAGATCGCGGCGGTGCTGGTCGAAATTCTCGACGATCCGCAATCGGCCTATCGTACCGACGCCGTGCTGTACCAGGATTTTCTGGTGCGCGCGCGCATGCGCCGTATTCCCGGCACGCCGATGACGCTGGCGGATTTCCGCCGGCAGGTGGCGATTGCCCGCTCCGGCGTGGATGCGGCAATGGCGGCCAGCGAAGGCTGGGAGAAAGCGCTGGAATTGTCGATGTCGGTCTCCGACGATCTGCAGGGGGTTTTCCTGCTGTTGGTCAAGGCGGCACTCAATGAGGAGCCTTGCCCATCCGACGCCCGTATTGCCCGCGCTTACGGTACCCATTCCGCCCGCCGTGCGCGCCGTCTTCTCGGTTATTTCGAGGAGAAGGAGCTTGTGGTGGTACACGCCGATTTCTCTGGTAAGCGCATCGTGGCGTTCCCCGATCTCGACGCGAAAACCGCACCCGGCGATGCGGATGCGGCTGAGGATGATGCGAGGCTGGCGGCGGAGTAATCGCTATTCAGTCAAAGTCCGCACTGCGAAACTGATCGTCGTGTAGAGACCACTGAGGCTCAGAGCCAGTACGCAAACAATAACGGCTATAAACAGTGCCGAGGTCAATCGATGCGGCCGTTGATAGGGGCGGGTGCTGACATGTGTTTGCAATGGAGCGAGCCGGGAGAGCTGGGTCGCTGTCCATCCGTCACGTTCGAATTCCGGCGAAGCGATAAAATCAGCAAGATGCCGTTGTCGTCTAATAGAAGAAGGCAATTGCGCCAGAAAGCGTTGCGGTTCACGCCTGTTGCTTCTTGACAGGAATATAGTGATCGCTTCCCTGAAACGCTCGTCGCGTGCACCTGAGCAGAACAACATCCGTCCCGCTTCAATGAGATCGTTCATCTCAAGCAGCACTTCACCGTATTTTTGAAAGAGTGCCAGATCGACGTCGGGATGGCTGAGCCTGCCCTGAAGGATTTCCTTCGCTCGCCAAAGTTTCTTTTCTGAGATTGCCTGATCAACGGTTTCAAAAGTCATTTTTGCGATGAATTGGACATTTGTTTTAATATTGAGAAAATAGATTTCGGTCTAGCTAACAATAATACAGATTATATATTTCATCATCAAAAAAGAAAGAGGAGGCGTAATCGCCTCCTCCTTGCTCATCATTACTCGATAGCCTTTGTTTCCTTGCGCGTTGCAATCAGCGAACCGATGATGCCGGTTGCGAGGATGGCGACGGTGACGCCGAGCGAGACGGCGGGCGGGATCTTGGCGATGCCCAGCATATCCGCGACGAAAATCTTCGAGCCGACGAAGACCAGAACTGCGGCCAGCGCGTATTTCAGATAGGCGAAGCGGTGGATCAGGGCGGCAAGTGCGAAATAGAGGGCGCGCAGGCCGAGGATCGCGAAGATGTTAGAGGTATAGACGATAAACGGATCGGTGGTGATCGCGAAGATCGCCGGGATCGAATCGACCGCGAAGATGAGGTCGGCGATTTCGACCATGATGAGGGCCAGAAACAGCGGCGTCACAAAGGTCTTCAGCTTGCCTGTGGCAGCATCGGTCTCCTTGACGAAGAATTTCTCGCCATGCAGCTTCTCCGTTACCGGAAGGCGGCTGCGCAGGAATTTCAGGATGCGGTTATTGCCGATGTCGTTCTCGTCATGGTCGGATGAAAACAGCATCTTGAGGCCCGTGAAGACGAGGAAGGCCGCAAAGAGATAAAGCACCCAGTGGAAGTTTTCGACAATGGCGGCGCCGCCGGCAATCATGATGCCGCGCAGAACGATCACGCCGAGGATGCCCCATAGCAGCACGCGGTGCTGATATTGGCGGGGAATGGCGAAATAGGAGAAGATCATCGCGATGATGAAGATATTGTCCATGGCGAGGCTTTTTTCGACCACGAAGCCGGTGACATATTCCATCGCTGACTGTTCACCGGACTGGTACCAGATCCATCCGCCGAAGGCCAAGCCGATGGCGATATAAAAGCCGGACATCAGCAAGCTTTCACGGATGCCGATTTCCTTGGAATTCTTGTGCAGCACGCCGAGATCGAGCGCCAAGAGGCCAAGGACGAGAGAAATGAAGACCGCCCACATCCATGTGGGGGTACCGAGAAAATCGTTGAGGAGGAACTCCATCAGTCAACCTTTAGCCGGACGAGGTTGGCTTTGCGGATGGGGACGCGTATCAGGAATAAACGTGGGCCCCAACCTTCAAGAGACTCGACATCGCGTGTTGTCCGGTAACACGCCAGAGGGGCCCGAGTCCTGATTACGGCTTAGAAGTGGGTGGGCCTTCCAGCTTTTCAAGGGGTGGTTCGAGAAAAAAGCGGCGGGCTTTGTTTGACAAATTTGTAAAACGTGTTTAGAAGCCGCCCCAATACCGGGCAGTCATGTCCGGTGTGTTTCGTTGACTGCCTTGCAGTTTATAAGCTGACGTTCGGCGGTCAACATCACCGACATGTCCCGTGGTCTCTCCATTCGCATGTGAGAAACCTGTCAGAGGTCCTGAAACGGGCTTCAGAGGAGGGCGTGTTTCCTCAAACCGGTTTGGCAACAAACCGGCATAACCTATTGAGAAGGAAATACGATGAGCAAGCGCGAATCGGCTAAGTATAAAATTGACCGCCGTATGGGCGAAAACATCTGGGGCCGTCCGAAGTCCCCGGTAAACCGCCGCGAATACGGCCCGGGCCAGCACGGCCAGCGCCGCAAGGGCAAGATGAGCGACTTCGGCACGCAGCTGCGCGCCAAGCAGAAGCTCAAGGGCTACTACGGCGAACTGCGCGAAAAGCAGTTCCGCGCCACCTACGACGAAGCAAACCGTCGCAAGGGCGATACCTCCGAGAACCTGATCGGCCTGCTCGAGTCGCGTCTGGACGCCATCGTCTACCGCGCCAAGTTCGTTCCGACCGTTTTCGCATCGCGTCAGTTCATCAACCATGGCCACGTCACGGTTAACGGCGTTCGCGTCAACATCGGTTCTTACCGTTGCAAGCCGGGCGACGTTATCGAAGTTCGCCAGAAGTCCAAGCAGCTGGTGACCGTTCTCGAAGCTGTTCAGCTCGCAGAACGCGACGTTCCTGATTACATCGAAGTCGATCACAACAAGATGGTTGCGACCTATGCTCGCATCCCGGCTCTGTCTGACGTTCCGTACCCGGTCGTCATGGAACCGCATCTGGTCGTCGAATTCTACTCGCGTTAATCGGCGCGTTTCAGTATTGAGAAAGCCGCCCCTCGGGGCGGCTTTTTTGTTTGCTGGGGAAGGCTTTGCATGCAGGACATTCAGGCGATCGTCGATTCCATTTACGACAGCATGGTGCCGCGCCTGGGCGAGGGCAAAGTTGCGGATTACATTCCGGAACTCGCCAAGGTCGATCCGAACCAGTTCGGTATCGCCATCACCACTGTCGACGGAACCACCTATACAGCCGGCAATGCGCTCACGCCGTTTTCGATCCAGAGCATCTCCAAGGTCTTCATGCTGACGCTGGCGCTCGGCAAGGCGGGCGAGACGGTATGGAACCGGGTGGGGCGTGAGCCGTCGGGGTCGTCCTTCAACTCCATCGTCCAGCTGGAGCACGAGCACGGCATTCCGCGCAATCCCTTCGTCAATGCCGGTGCCATCGTGGTGACGGATATCGTTCTTTCCGGCCACCAGCCGCGCGAGGCGATTGGCGAGCTTCTGCGTTTCGTCCGTTATCTCGCTGACGATGACACGATCAGCATTGATGACACCGTGGCGAAATCCGAGCAGGCGACGGGTTTCCGCAATTTCGCGCTTGCCAATTTCATGCGGTCCTTCGGCAATCTGCATCACCCTGTTGAATATACGCTGGGCGTCTATTTTCATCAGTGCGCGCTGTCCATGACCTGCGCGCAGCTTTCACGGGCCGGTCTTTTCCTTGCCAATCGCGGCCGCAATCCGCTGAGTGGTCATACGGTTGTGTCAGACCGACGCGCGCGGCGCATCAATGCGCTGATGCTGACCTGCGGCCATTATGACGGATCGGGCGATTTCGCCTATCATGTCGGCCTGCCGGGCAAGAGCGGCGTGGGCGGCGGCATCATGGCAGTGGCGCCGGGCAAGGCATCGATTGCGGTCTGGTCGCCGGGTCTGAACAAGGTCGGCAATTCGGCGCTTGGGTCGCATGCGCTGGAAATGCTGGCGACGAAAACCGGCTGGTCGGTATTCGGGGCTTGATATTGCGGGCGGATGCGGGCATTTCCTGCATTGAAAATGGCTGAATGCCAGAGCGGGCTAATCATGAACATTGTCACCAGCATCGCAGATGAGGTCGAGGCCGATCAGGACCTGGCCGGAGAAAATGGCGCTTCGCATCCGCTGTTCGACGCGGCACCCCGTTCTGTCTCCTTCAACAAGCTGCGCAAGCGGCTGTTGCGCAATGTACGTCAGGCCTTCGGGGATTTTGGCATGCTGAACGGCCAGAAGCGCTGGCTGGTAGGCCTTTCCGGCGGCAAGGACAGCTACGGTCTTCTGGCGCTGCTGCTTGATCTGAAGTGGCGCGGCCTTTTGCCCGTGGAACTCATTGCCTGCAATCTGGATCAGGGCCAGCCGAATTTCCCCAAGCACGTCCTGCCGGAATATCTGGCGAAGATCGGCGTCGCACATCGCATCGAATATCGCGACACTTATTCCGTTGTGAAGGAAAAGGTGCCGGCGGGTGGCACCTATTGTTCGCTCTGTTCGCGGCTGCGGCGCGGCAATCTCTACCGTATTGCGCGGGAAGAGGGCTGCGACGCGCTCGTGCTCGGCCATCACCGGGAGGATATTCTCGAGACCTTCTTCATGAACTTCTTCCATGGCGGCCGTCTGGCTGGCATGCCGGCAAAGCTGATGAACGACGAGGGCGACCTGATGGTGCTGCGCCCGCTTGCCTATTGCGCCGAAGAGGATATGGCGAAATTCGCGGCGGCGATGGAATTCCCGATCATTCCCTGTGACCTCTGCGGCTCGCAGGACGGGCTTCAGCGCAATGCCATGAAGGAGATGCTGGCTGACATCGAAAGGCGTATGCCGGGCCGCAAGGACGTGATGCTGCGGGCGCTTGCCCATGTCAATCCATCGCATCTGCTCGACCCGAAGCTTTTTGATTTCTCGGCGCTCTCTGTCACCGGCGCGTCACCTGAAGAGCGTACGGAGGCCAGCCCTCCCTTATGAAGAAGTGCACTTAGCGATGACCCTTTCCGATAAAGATATCGACTTTCTGATTTCCACCGTTGCCGCTGCCGGCCGCCAGGAAATCATGCCCCGCTTCCGCAATCTCGACGCAGGCGCGATTTCCGAAAAGACCTCTGCGGTCGATCTCGTCACCGAGGCGGATATTCTGACGGAAAAGGCGATAACCGCCGCTCTCCTGCAACGGTTTCCGAAGGCCCATATTGTCGGCGAAGAGGCCTATGACGCGGATCAATCCGTTATTCCTGCCCTTGCCGATGCACCATTTGCCTTCGTGATCGATCCAATCGACGGCACTTTCAACTATGCTTCCGGTTTTCCAGCTTTCGGCACGCTGCTCGCCGTCACCGTCAAGGGTGAGACGGTCGCAGGCATCATCCACGATCCTGTCATGGGTGATACCATCCTTGCTCTCAAAGGCGAGGGCGCTTATCTCCACCGCAAGGACGGCTCGCAGGCAAGGCTCAAGGTTGCCGATCCCCTGCCATTGTCCGAAATGGTCGGCATATTTTCCTGGGGTCACAGCCATGAAGATCGCCGCCCGGTGATCGCCGCCAATATGGCCAAGATCAAGATGGCGCTTTCAATCAATTGCTCGGCTCATGAATATTGGCTTGCCTCGACTGGCAAGCTGCACTTCATCGGCCACGAAAAGCTGATGCCCTGGGATCATCTCGCCGGCGTTCTCATTCATCAGGAAGCGGGCGGCTACACGGCCCGTTTCGACAATACGCCCTACCGGCCAGGACAGACGACAGGCGGCATCCTGTCGGCACCCGACAAGGAAAGCTGGAAGATGCTGCGCCGGGAAATCGTGGCCTTATAATATTGATGCTTAAATAGAAGGATATCGCCCATGGCTATCGAACTCGACATCGCCTCTCTCGCCAATGCGCTTCAGGAGGCGGCGGCAGTGGAAATCCTGCCGAGGTTCCGTAATCTGGGTGAGGGCGACGTCAGGATAAAGAGCGAGGCGATAGACCTCGTAACCGAGGCTGACGAGGCTGCTGAGCGGCTGATCCGCGCCCGCGTGCAGGAAATCATGCCGCAGGCGCTGTTCATCGGTGAAGAGGCGGTTGCGGCGGATGCCTCGCTGCTTGGCAAGCTTGCGGATGCGGATCTTGCCGTGGTGGTCGATCCGATCGATGGCACCTACAACTTCGCGTCGGGCCTGCCGCTGTTTGGCGTGATGATGAGCGTCATCTCCAAGGGCGAGACCGTTGCCGGTCTCATTTTCGATCCGATGGGCAATGACTGGGCGATTGCCGAAAAGGGTTCCGGCGCATGGCTTTGTGCCGCCGATGGTTCGCAGACGCAGATGTCCGTCGTGCCCGCACCGGCACTGTCGCAGATGGTCGGCATCGCCAACACCGGTTATTTTGACGTGGAGACCCGCCGCAAGATTCTCATGAACCTCGCGGATGTGCGGCTCTTCACCAGCTACCGTTGTGCTGCGCATGAATACCGCGTGTTCTGCGGCGGCCACATGCATTTCCTGATGTACAACAAGCTGATGCCCTGGGATCATCTCGCTGGCACCCTGCTTTCGCAGGAAGCGGGCGCCTACGCCGCCCGTTTCGACGGCTCGCCTTACCTGCCGCGCCACCTTGAGGGTGGCCTGCTGCTTGCGCCTGATCAGGAGACATGGGAATTGCTGCGCGAGAAGATTTTCACGGTTTAGTGAAGTTCAGCTTTTATCAACAAAAAGGGCGCGGAACCGAGTTCCGCGCCCTTTTTATTTGTCTGTCTGCCCTTAGTGCGTCGGCTTGTTGTGGGCCTGAAACAGCACGCCCTTTTCTCCGATCAGCACGAAGACGAGGCCGATAATGGAGACGGCGAAGAAGCCGGCTACCATTGGCAGCGCCGTGCCATCGAAAGCCTGACCGATAACGGCACCGATCAGCGAACCGCCGACGGTTCCCATGAAGCCAATGACGGACGAGGCCGTGCCGGCGACATGGCCAAGCGGCTCCATGGCGAGCGAGTTGAAGTTCGAGCCGATCCAGCCGAACTGGAACATGGCAAGCGCGAAGAACACGATGAAGATCGCAAAGGGCATCGGTTCCGGCCCGACCATCTGTACCACCAGCCACACGAAGGTGATGGCGATGAAGCCGAGCAGCGACCCGTGCGACAGCTTGCGCATGCCAAACCTGCCGACAAGCCTTGCATTGATGAAGGACGAGAAGGCCATGAACAGGGCGACGCCCGCAAAAGCGGCCGCAAACCATGCGCCCAGCCCGTAGATGCCCTTATAGACCTGTTCGGCGGAATTGATGAAGCCGAACAGCGCACCGAAGATGAATGTGCTGGAGAGCGTGTAACAGAGCGCAATACGGTTGGTGAGCACGATCTTGAAGCCACCGAGGATCGAACGAACCGTGAAAGGCCTGACGTCATCGGCATGCAGGGTTTCCGGCAGGCGGAAATACATCCAGGCGGTCACGACGGCGGCAATTCCGGCCATGAAGGCGAAGATAAGGTGCCAGTCACCGAAAAACAGCACGATCTGGCCAGTGCCGGGTGCGATGACCGGAACGACCATGAATACCATCATGATTAGCGACATGACTTCCGCCATCTGACGGCCGCCATAGATGTCGCGCACGATCGAAATGGTGATGACGCGCGTCGCCGCAGAGCCGATGCCCTGAATGAAGCGCAGAACCAGCAGGCCAGTGAATGACGGTACGAAGACGACGGCAATGGCCGAGACAATGTAGATTGCCAGCCCGACGAGCATCGGCTTGCGGCGCCCGAAACGGTCCGAGATCGGTCCGTATAGAAGCTGGGCAATGCCGAAGCCTAGAAGATAGCTGGAAATGACGTATTGACGGTGGTTTTCATTCACGACGCCAAGTGACGCGCCGATTTCCTGAAGGCCGGGAAGCATGATGTCGATGGCAAGCGCATTCAGCGCCATCAGCATCGCGGCAAGCGCGATGAATTCCGTGCGCCCCATCGAAACGGCGCGCGAAGTGGTGGATTGTGAAAGTTCTGTCACAGGATTGCCCCAAAAAGAACGGCAAAGGCGTTGCATGAAGCAACGCCTGGCATAAGTTTTCTGACAATCAGGGTGGGCCGGATTAACCGGCCGAAATCAGGCCGCGCCGCGGACGCTGATACCCTGTTCTTGGAAGTGATTTTGAAGTTCACCGGACTGGAACATCTCTCTTACGATGTCACAGCCGCCGACGAATTCGCCCTTGACGTAGAGCTGCGGGATGGTCGGCCAGTTGGAATAATCCTTGATGCCCTGACGGATGTCGGCATCGGCGAGCACATTGACGCCCTTGTAGTCGACGCCGAGATAATCGAGGATCTGTACGACCTGACCGGAAAACCCGCACTGCGGGAATTGCGGGGTGCCCTTCATGAAAAGAACGATGTCGTTGCTCTTCACTTCGCTGTCGATCATATCGTGAATGCCGCTCATAGGCCTATTCCTTTCACATGCGGTTCAAGGCCGCTGCTTTGACTTTGTCCCTAAATAACATGTCGCGGCGCGATTTCCACCCGGGAAGCGTAAAAAATACGCTTCTGTGTAGTCGCAAAGTGACGGCCGAAACCTTGGCTACCAGGTGGGAAGCACGCTGAGGTGATGCATCATCGAAGCCGCTGTCTGCTGCGGGCGGCGGCGGTGCGTCTTTTGCTCACCTGTTTTTTGGCCGGCTTGGGTTTGACGGCTGCTTTGATTGCCGCTTCCAGCACGGAGCCGACGATGCCGCCTGCGAGGGACGTGTTGCTTTTGGTCCGGCGGCGGATGCGGCGGGTTTTGCGAAGGCCTGTCTTGGCGAGGACTTCGGACAGAGCGCCTTTGACGACGCCGTTTAGCAATTGATCGACGATCCCAGACAAAATTCCCTCGCAACAAATAAATCATATTTCCGTCGCGTTTTTTACTATACGTGCATCGCCCACTGTATCAAGCGATCCTTTCGGGTGTCTCCAGCCCGAGGGTTTATGCATGCCGACCGTCAAGTCACGACTTGTTCTTTATTTCCCGGGCTTCGATCCGCTCGATGCGGCTGCGCATCATCTGCGCTATCAGCGGGCGGCAGCGCTTGCTGGCAAGACGTGGGATGTCAATTATGCCGTGGGTGCGCTGGAGAACTCTCCGGCTGGCGAAACATTCTCGGTTGAGGCCTCGGCCGGCGACTGGCGGACGCGTTCCACGATCTTCGTCTACGACCACAATGCGGTGATATCGCGCCTGCGGGATGCGCCACTCTGGCGGCAGATCGCACTAGGCTTTGCGGCTGCGGCCGGTATCGTCGCGGAAGGTGGGGCAGGGCGTTACCTCCGTCATGCCTGGCGTTTCGGCCTGTTCTTCATTTTCCCGTTTCTGCTGATGCTGGTGGGTGGTGCGCTTGCGGCGGGGATCGCGCTCTCGCCATGGCTGTTCGGTTTGCCGCTCTGGTTGCTTGCGATCAGTCTTCCCGCTGCGGTCTTGTTCTTCGTGAAGGCGTTTCTGCCTTTCGCCGAGCGGTTTCATACGTTGCATCTTTATGCCGATTGGCGCTTTGCGCTGGCCGTAGGGCGCGATCAGCCGATTGCCCGCAACTGGATCGAAGAGAAGGCAGCCCTCGTTCTCAAGGCGCTGGAGCAGCCGTCTGAGGAGGTTCTGGTCGTGTCGCATAGCATGGGCGCCAGCCTGGCGCTCGCCGTGATAGGCCGTGTGCTGGAACTGCGGCCAGATGCGCTGGATGGCCGGAAGCTGTCCTTTGCGACGCTCGGTGGCGCTGCGCTGCAATGCGCGCTGCTGTCGAGTGCGGACAGGCTTCGCCAGAGCGTCGGCGTGATTGCGCGTCACCCTGAAGTGACATGGTTCGATATCCAGTGCCTGACGGATCCGATCCACCTCTACCGCTGCAACACCGTGGCGCTGACCGGGCACAAGGATGCGCCGCAGCCGAAGATCGTGCCGATCCGTTTCAAGCACTCGCTTTCACCCGATCGCTACAAAAAGAACAAGCGCAACTTCCTGCGCATGCACCGGCAATATGTTCTGGGGCCGGACCGCAAGTCCGGTTACGATTTTACCCTGCTGACGGCTGGGCCGTTGCCGGCTGCCTCCTTTGCCGATCTGGAATCGCAGCAGCCACCTGTTTTGTAAGCGGCACGCGCCATTTGCCGGAAAAGAAAAGGCCCGCGTGACAGTCTCACGCGGGCCTTTTTCAATCCATGGCTTCAAGCGTTACCGCGGCAAGGACAGTGAAACCGTCCTGCCGGAGACGCTTTTCCGGGCGCAGTCATTCGGGAGCCGAGGTCTGCAGGGCAAGGGCGTGCAGAACACCGCCCATATTGCCCTTCAGCGCGTCATAGACCATCTGGTGCTGCTGCACGCGGGTCTTGCCCTTGAAAGCATCCGCGACGACTTCCGCCGCGTAATGATCGCCATCACCGGCCAGATCGCGGATCGTGACCTTTGCCCCGGGAATTCCCGCCTTAATCATGTCTTCAATGTCGCCGGGTTTCATGGGCATGGTGTATCTCCTTAATTCATTCTGCGGCGATTAGAGTTTCGCCATCCATGAATTGAGGGAACCACGATTCATAGGCCAAGTGCAATTCTTTAATCTCGATAGCGCGTGCCGTGCCCAGCTTTACGCTTGAGCCGCCGGTGACGCCGATCGCCGGGCAGGAAACGCCCGCTGCCTTCGCTGCCGCGCGCACTTCATCCAGATCGCTCTTCTTGACGGTCAGCACATAACGTCCCTGATCTTCGCCATAGAAGGTGAGGACGGGGTTATGGCCCTCGACCGCGTCGATCGTCGCGCCGATGCCGGAGGAAATTGCCATTTCGGCAACCGCGAGAGCCAGGCCGCCCGAGGAGCAATCGTGAACCGCTGTGGCAAGACCGTCTGCGATAAGGGCGCGGACGAAATCGCCATTTCTCTTTTCAGCTTCCAGATCGACATGCGGTGCCGGGCCATCGATGCGGCCATGCACGTCGCGCATGTAAACGGACTGGGCAATATGGGTGCCAAGACCGGCAGGCGCGCCCGCCAGCAGCACGACTTCGTCCGCGGCGGCAAAGCGGATGCGCGCCATACGGCCCCAGTCCTTCAGCAGGCCAACGCCGCCGATGGTGGGGGTGGGCAGGATCGCCTGACCGTTGGTCTCGTTGTAGAGCGAGACGTTGCCCGAAACGATCGGGAATTCCAGTACGCGGCAGGCTTCGCCGATGCCCTTGATGGCATGGACGAGCTGGCTCATGATCTCGGGCTTTTCCGGATTGCCGAAATTGAGGTTGTCGGTGGCCGCGAGCGGCAAAGCGCCGGTTGCGGTGATGTTGCGCCAGCATTCGGCCACGGCCTGCTTGCCGCCTTCAAAGGCGTCTGCCTCGACATAACGCGGTGTCACGTCGGAGGAGAAGGCCAGCGCCTTCTTGTCATGGCCTTCAACGCGGACAACGCCGGCATCGCCACCCGGCAGCTGCAGGGAATTGCCCTGGATCAGCGTGTCATACTGCTCGTAGACCCAGCGGCGCGAGGAGTTGTTGGCCGAACCGACCAGTGACACCAATGCGTCGGCAATGTCTGCATCAGGAACGTCGTTCTCCGCAAGCGGAGCCTGAACCTTGGCGGGCGTCCACGGGCGGTCGTATTCCGGAGCCTGATCACCGAGATCCTTGATCGGAAGGTTGGCGACTTCCTCGCCATTGTGCAGCACGCGGAAACGCAGGTCGTCGGTGGTCTTGCCGACGATGGCGAAGTCCAGGCCCCATTTGACGAAGATCGCCTTGGCGACTTCTTCCTTGGAGGGCTCGAGAACCATGAGCATGCGCTCCTGGCTTTCCGACAGCATCATTTCGTAGGCCGTCATGCGCTCTTCGCGCACCGGTACGGCGTTGAGATCAAGTTCGATGCCGAGATCGCCCTTGGCGCCCATTTCGACGGCCGAGCAGGTAAGGCCTGCGGCACCCATGTCCTGAATGGCGATGACCGCGCCTGTTTTCATCAGCTCGAGGCAGGCTTCCAGCAGGCACTTTTCGGTGAAGGGGTCGCCGACCTGAACGGTTGGGCGCTTTTCTTCGATCGACTCATCAAATTCGGCAGAGGCCATGGTCGCGCCGCCGACGCCGTCGCGGCCGGTCTTCGCACCGAGATACACCACCGGCAGGCCGACGCCCTTGGCTTCCGAAAGGAAGATCGCATCGGACTTGGCAAGTCCGGCGGCAAAGGCGTTGACGAGGATGTTGCCGTTATAGCGGGGATCGAATTCCACTTCGCCGCCGACGGTCGGCACGCCGAAGGAGTTGCCGTAACCGCCGACACCGGCGACGACGCCAGCCACGAGGTGGCGGGTCTTCGGATGGTCGGGTGCGCCGAAACGTAGCGCATTCATGGCTGCGATCGGGCGTGCGCCCATGGTGAAGACATCGCGCAGGATGCCGCCGACGCCGGTTGCCGCACCCTGATAGGGCTCGATGTAGGACGGATGGTTGTGGCTTTCCATCTTGAAGACGACGCAGTCGCCATCATCGATATCCACCACGCCGGCATTTTCGCCGGGGCCTTGAATGACACGCGGGCCCGTGGTGGGCAGGGTCTTCAGCCATTTCTTGGAGGACTTGTAGGAGCAGTGCTCGTTCCACATGGCCGAGAAAATGCCAAGCTCGGTAAAGCTCGGCTCCCGTCCGATCAGGTCGAGGATACGCTGGTATTCGTCGGGCTTCAGCCCGTGGGATGCAACGAGTTCCGGGGTGATCTTGATGGAGTTTGGAATCGACATAGGTCTCACGCGGTTCGAGCCGAGGAAAGTTTCCGGTTCTTTAGCGCAAGAGGCCTCTCCGTGCGACAGGAAAATGCGCAGTTTTGCCAGCAAAACGCTGCTTTGTTGGGTTATTCAGAACTTGTAGCCGACCATAAGTCCGACACGCGTCAGCCCGTCATTGGGGCCATCGCACAGATTGGCATGGGAGGCATGTTCGATCTGGGTCGAAATATTCCAGTTGCTGTTGAAGCGATATCCGATGGCGGCATATTCATGAAAAAGCACGCGGCAACCGAATTCCGCGCCAGTTTCGCCCGGACCGTTTCGCAGCCTGCCGTCATGCCACAGGCCGCCAAAGCCTAGGTCGACGAAAATCTTCGGATTGAGGTCGAAGGTCCAGTTGATACCGCCGTAAATGGTATTTGCTTCGCCCTCGGTGCCGATTTCCGCACCCAGATGCAGACGCGGTCGGGCAAGCTTTTCGCCAAAGGTGACCGCCGAGGCGCTCGCGAAAGGATCGAAATAGGCAGTGAAGGCCGGGAATACACCATCTTCGCCGCCACCATTGCGATCGGCGAGCGAGGTTGTGACCCCGAAACGCAATTCATCGAACACCGTGCCGTCTGCGGCGGCGGCCGGTGTCATGTCACCCAACACATATGCTGCGAAAACTATCGCGAGAGCAACAAGTGCCCTGGCGGATATGGAACTGAATGCTGCCATCGAATCATTCCCCGCTCCGAAGTAGGGAAAGGATGGCAGATTCGTCGGCGTGGTAAATAATGAGTTACTGAATTAGGGGGCGTGTTGCAGGAAAGACTCGTTCCCGCTCACGCCTCGCTTTCGTAACCGGCGGAACCATTGTCGAGCAAATGCCGCAGGATACCCAGGGCATGCTTCAGTTCTTCCTGGTTTGACGGCCCGGAAAGGCTGATGCGGACACGATGGTAAACCTTCTCCGTGCGCCCGGCCTTAAACTCGTCCTCATCGTCTATCAGTACACCTTCCTTCATGGCGGCGCTGCGGAAGGTTCCAGACAGCCACGGTTCAGGCAGCCTCAGCCACAGAAAGGCGATGTCCGGCAGGGAGTTGAATTCCAGCCCTGCAAAGATGCGTCTGGCGAGGGCCTCGCGCTGGTTGATCTCGGCGATACAGTCCTTGCGTATGTCGTCTGCGTCGCCGCTGTTGACGAGGCGTGCATTCAGTTCGGCGAGCATGAACGGCAGTCCGCCGGTTATCATCGAATGCGAAATGCGAATTCTCGAGGCGAATTGCGCCGGGCAGGCGACCCAGCCACCCCTGACGCCGGCGGAAACGGATTTCGACAGGCCGCCGACAACGAAGGTAAGATCGGGCGCGAATTCCGCAATGAGTGGGATCGCATCCCGCGTCATGGCGCCATAGAGATTGTCCTCCACGATCCATACGCCGTATCTGCGGGCGATATCGGCGATCGCCCGCCGCCGCTCCTCGGGCAGGGTGGCGCAGGTCGGGTTCTGGCCCGCCGACATCAGGAAGATCATCTTTGGATGCTGTTGGGCGCAAACGCGCTCGAAATCATCGGGGATAATGCCTTTCTCATCCACTTCCACCAGTGTCACCCGCCGTCCGGCAAGGGCGGCGCTGCGGCTGATATGGGAATAGGTGAGGGGTTCGAAAACGATACGGTCGCCCGGCGCGGTCATTGCCGTTACCACACTCATCACCGCAGCATGGGCGCCAAGCGTCGAAACGATGTTTTCCGGTTTCGGCGACCAGCCATTCTGGGAAAGCCAGCGAACGCCCGCCATGCACCAGTTGTCGGGAAAGGAGCGGGTGTAGTTGGAAATTTCGAACGGATGCTCTCTCGTCACGGCCTCGACGTGTTTGCTGACCAGCGCGCTCTGCCCGACATCGGGAGCAGCCGTGGTGTTCAGGCGGAATTCGGCGCTGGTGTCCACCGCGTAGCGCGTGCCGCCGAATGCCGATGCCGTCGGTTCCACGCGTGATAACGGGGCGGCAGCCTTACGCTCGTTGACATAGGTGCCACGGCCGACTTCGCCGCTGACGAGGCCGCGTTCGTGGATGAGGGCATATGCCCGGCTGATTGTACCGATTGTAACGCCCAGATCGAAAGCGAGATTGCGTTGCGGCGGCAATTTCGACCCGGCCTGCAAGATGCCATCCGAAATTGCGCCTTCGATCTTGTCCGCGAGGCGAAGGTAGATGGGGCCGTTGCCCTCGGTGATATCGGGAAGCCAATTTGTCATGGTGACAATTTATGCATTGTATCTATCCGCAAGTCAATTGTATTTATCGGATGCAGTAAATGAGATCAGACGCACGGAGACAATAGGTGCAATATGCGCAAGATGGATCAATACCTTTCGACAGCGGATACGCTTTATCCTGACGGCTACGAACGGGAACGCGTGTTCCGCGATACTGGCGACATGGTCGCACCGTCGCCCTTTCCGGCCCGGATCGCTCACACGCTTATTGGCCGCCTGATTGCGGGATTGTCCAACTGGCATGGCAAACGTCAGGGACGGCTTGCCTTGCGGGAATTGTCCGACGATCTTCTGGACGATATCGGCGTTACGCGGGACGAGGCCTTGAAGGAGGCCGCGAGATCGCAGCTGTTTTCATGGCCGTCGCGGCCGCTTTGATTTTCTGCCGGAGAGCGGCGCCATCTTTCCCCGGTGCCTGAACAGCCATTCGGCAGGCCCGCCACGCCAGTCCCAACCGGCGTCGGCGGGTCTTTTTTGTATTTGGCCGGCTTTTAGCGCAGTTTTGCCCGATCAGCAGCCCTTGCCGCCATTCGCCCAGCGTTTGACGTCGGTTGCGATGCGGCCGGAGATGGCTTCGTTCATAACGGGGCCGAAAGCGTCGAGCTTTGCCGGGTTGCCTTCTGCCTGAATAACCAGCATCGGGCGCGATTCCGGGCTGTTGCGCGGTACGAGCAGAATGCGCGGACGGCCCGAGAAGGAGTTGAGTTCGGGCGCCAGGCGATAGGCCTTGAACGCCGGATCGCCCGATTTGAACCAGCAAGCATTGGCGCCAAGCGCGATTCGCTCCATCGTCGGTAATGCCGCACGGGATGCGGAGGACGATGCCGGTTGCGGCTTGGGCTGGCACGCAGCAAGCGCTGCTGCGGCGAGAAGCAATCCAGCGGCCTTCGGGGCGTGGGCACGGAGCAGGCGGTTCATCGCGTCATCCAAGGTAAGGGCCAAAAACTGGAGCCATAAAGAGCATCATCGGGAAGAGGGCAGGCGGATGGCCCGCCCGCTTGTCAGGCTGCGATAACGCCAAGCGCCGAGGCGAAGAGGCCACGACCGTCATTGCCGCCATGGGCAGCTTCGATCAGGTTTTCCGGGTGCGGCATCATGCCGAGAACGTTGCCCTTGGCGTTGATGACGCCGGCAATGTCGTTCAGCGAGCCGTTCGGATTGGTGCCATCTGCATAACGGAAAACGACCTGACCGTTGTCTTCGACGGACTTAAGCTCATCCGTATCGAGGAAATAGTTGCCATCGTGGTGGGCTACGGGGCAGCGCAGAACCTGGCCCTTGTCATAGGCGCGGGTGAATTCGGTGTCGTTGTTGACGACTTCGAGTTTCACTTCGCGGCAGACGAATTTCAGTGAGGCGTTGCGCATCAGCGCGCCCGGCAGCATGCCCGCTTCGACCAAAATCTGGAAGCCGTTGCAGACGCCGAGAACCTTGACGCCCTGCTCAGCCTTTTCGCGAATGGCCTGCATGACCGGCATGCGTGCAGCAATTGCGCCGCAACGCAGATAGTCGCCATAGGAAAAGCCGCCCGGAATGACGATCAGGTCGACATCCGGGATAGTCGTCTCCGTCTGCCAGATGGTGACGGGCGCCTTGCCGGAGATTTTCGTGAGTGCCGCGATCATGTCGCGATCGCGGTTGAGGCCGGGAAGTTGGACGACAGCGGATTTCATGGTCGGCGGCTCCTGCGGCTTTAGAGAATGGCGATAGAGTAGTTTTCGATAACCGTATTGGCCAGGAGCTTTTCGCACATCGCCTTCAGGTCGGTCTCGGCCTTGGCCTTGTCTGCACCTTCCAGTTCCAGGTCGAAGACCTTGCCCTGACGGACATGGCCGACGCCACCGAAACCGAGGCTGCCGAGTGCGCCTTCGATTGCCTTGCCCTGCGGATCGAGAACGCCGTTCTTCAGCGTAACAGTCACCCGTGCCTTGATCACCTGATCTTCTCCTGATTTTACCTTGCTAGGCCGATATTATTTCACGAGGCCGAAATTACTTTACCAGGACAGGGCCGGTGCCGCGGATCGGTTCGTTTTCATTGATGATGCCGAGACGGCGTGCCACTTCGGAATAGGCTTCCACGAGGCCGCCCATGTCGCGGCGGAACAGGTCCTTGTCCATTTTTTTCTGGGTCTCGATGTCCCACAGGCGGCAGCTATCGGGCGAAATCTCGTCGGCGAGGATGATGCGCATCATGTCGCCTTCGAACAGGCGGCCGCATTCGATCTTGAAGTCGACCAGCTGGATGCCGACGCCCAAGAACAGGCCGGACAGGAAGTCGTTGACACGGATCGCCAGTGCCATGATGTCGTCAAGCTCGGCAGGGTTGGCCCAGCCGAAGGCCGTGATGTGCTCTTCGGAGACCATCGGGTCTTCCAGCTCGTCGGACTTGTAGTAGAACTCGATGATGGAGCGCGGCAGAACCACGCCTTCATCGATGCCGAGTCGCTTCGACAGCGAGCCGGCGGCGACATTGCGCACGACGATCTCGAGCGGGATCATCTCGACTTCCTTGATCAACTGCTCGCGCATGTTGAGGCGGCGGATGAAGTGTGTGGGAATGCCGATCTTGTTCAGATGGGTGAAGACATATTCACAAATCCGGTTGTTCAACACACCTTTGCCGTCGATGACTTCGTGTTTTTTCTTGTTGAAGGCAGTCGCATCGTCCTTGAAGAACTGGATAAGCGTGCCTGGCTCCGGACCTTCGTAGAGGATCTTGGCCTTGCCTTCGTAAATATGGCGGCGACGGTTCATAATGGCAGGTCTCTTGGTTCACGCCGATTCTGGTGGCGTTGCGTTTCTGTCTTTGAGCGGTCCCATAAAGGAAAAGAGTGCATTCTACAATGCGGCTCGCATATCTTCCCTTCAATTCTTGTGTCGCGCGGAAGAATGTTGCCCGGCCGAAAATCGACCGGCTTCAGCGGCTGGCCGCGATGGTCAGGGCTCGTTCACCTTGAGGCGGCTCAGGAACTGGGCAAATACCATGCCACCCTCGGGCCAGGGGCCATGGCCAGACTCGGCGTTGATATGGCCGGACATGCCTGCATCCACCAACATCGCACCCCAGGCGGCGGCAATATCGTCGGCATGTTCGTAGGATCCGAAGGGATCGTTGCGGCTGGCAATTGTGATTGCCGGAAACGGCAATGGATCGCGCGGATATGGACCGAAGGTCATCAGATGTTTCGGCCTGATATCGGGATTGGCGACATCCGGTGGCGCCACCAGAAGCGCGCCTGCAACCTTCTTGCCGATTTCCGGAAGGGCGTGGATGACGGTCGGCACACCCAGCGAATGGGCGACGATGACAACGGGCTTGGTCGAGGCGTTAACCTCTTCCACCATCCGCTCGATCCAGTCTTCCTTCACCGGTTTTGACCATTCAGCCTGCTCGACGCGGCGCGCTGTCGAAAGCTTGCGCTCCCAGCGGGTCTGCCAGTGGTCAGGACCGGAATTGGTGTAACCCGGTACGATGAGAATATCTGCTTCTGAAACTTTCATGGGCCCATATCTGTGGTTTCATGCCGTCGCGATCAAGGTCGCGACGGCATTAACTTCGGGAGCCTCGCCTCAGGCGTTGCCGAAGACGCGGGCGAAGATCGTGTCGACATGCTTGGTGTGGTAACCGAGGTCGAATTTTTCGCGGATGACGCTTTCGGGAAGGGCGGCGCGCACTTCCTCGTCGCCCAGCAGTTCCTCAAGGAAATCCGCACCCTGTTCCCAGACCCTCATGGCGTTGCGCTGCACCAGACGGTAGGCGTCCTCGCGGGAAACGCCGGCCTGCGTCAGCGCCAGAAGAACGCGCTGCGAGTGCACGAGGCCGCGGAACTTGTTCATGTTCTTCAGCATGTTGTCGGGATAGATCACCAGCTTTTCGATGACGCCGGCAAGGCGGTTCAGCGCAAAATCGAGGGTGACTGTGGTGTCGGGGCCGATGGCGCGCTCCACGGAGGAGTGGCTGATGTCACGCTCATGCCAGAGCGCCACGTTTTCAAGCGCGGGAACGACCGACATGCGCACCAGGCGGGCAAGGCCCGTGAGGTTTTCGGTGAGAACCGGGTTACGCTTGTGCGGCATGGCCGACGAACCCTTCTGGCCGGGAGAGAAGAACTCTTCCGCTTCCAGAACCTCGGTGCGCTGCATGTGGCGGATTTCGATGGCGACGTTTTCGATCGACGAGGCGATGACGCCGAGGATGGCGAAGAACATGGCGTGGCGGTCACGCGGGATGACCTGCGTGGAGACCGGCTCGGGCACGAGGCCGAGCTTTGCGCAGACATGTTCCTCGACGCGCGGATCGATATTGGCGAAGGTGCCGACAGCACCGGAGATCGCGCCCGTGGCGATTTCCGCGCGCGCATTGACGAGACGCTCGCGGTTGCGATGCATCTCGGCGTAGAAGCGGGCGAAGGTCAGGCCCATCGTGGTCGGCTCGGCGTGGATGCCGTGGCTGCGGCCGATGCGTACCGTGTTCTTGTGTTCGAAAGCGCGGGTCTTGAGCGCCGCCAGCACGCGGTCCATATCGGCCAGCAGCAGATCGGCAGCGCGGACGAGCTGGATGTTGAGGGTTGTGTCAAGCACGTCGGACGAGGTCATGCCCTGGTGGATGAAGCGGCTGTCGGGACCGACGAATTCCGCAAGGTGGGTCAGGAAGGCGATGACGTCGTGTTTGGTGACGGCCTCGATCTCGTCGATACGGGCGACGTCGAAAGTCGCGCTGCCGCCTTTTTCCCAGATGGTCTGTGCGGCCGATTTCGGAATGACGCCGAGTTCGGCCAGCGCGTCACAGGCATGCGCCTCGATCTCGAACCAGATGCGGAATTTTGTTTCCGGCGACCAGATGGCGACCATTTCCGGCCGGGAGTAACGAGGGATCATGGCAATGACTTTCTTTGTGGAGGAATTTTGCTGCCCGTTTAGCAAAGTGTTCCGCGAATCTCAATCTATCAAGCCTTCGCATCGGCTCGATGCGTACATTCAAAATGCTAGAGCGTCCGGTGTACGTCCGAACGGACGCGTGGCGCTCTGTGCGCACGGCGGCAAAGGATGGCGCCTGCCAGCGCAAGCGGAATGGCGGCAAACGGAAAATAGAGGCCGAGGCCGAGAATGCAGAACTGGTAGATCGCGCCAAGCGAGGTGAAAAATTGCTGGAAAAACCAGATGCGGGAAAATGCCGGCGCGTGCCATTGCGCATAAAAGATGCGGTACTGGAGCGCGAAAAATGCCGCCGCGACCGCGATCGTGAAAAAAGCGATGGCAAGGCAGCTTGCCGCAAAACGCAGCGGCAGGCTGGTGGATGCGGGCAGGAAGCGCAAGGCAACCATGGCCAGCGGCCAGCCCAGGAGACCGCCGAAGAAGAACAGCACGGCGATATCGGCGGCATGGTCGGTTTCCAGCCGGTTGCGGAGATAGAGGCCGAGGGTAGCGGTGGCTGCCGAGATGGCGGCCCAGACAAGCGGAGCGAGGAGCGAAAACAGCGCTGCCGGGATGACGTCGTGGAAATTCCGCCTGTCGCTGTTCATCAAAGCCCCCACCCAAACGCCCTGCCGTCCCGTCTCCGGTGTATCCGGCTGCTGTGGCGGGTCAGGACCGGGCGGCTTCCGACACCGAGCGCAACAACGAAACCGTCTTGCGATAGTCTGCGACGCCATCACCCTTGAAGACGGCCGAACCGGCCACCAGTGCGTTGGCACCGGCTGCGACGATGGCGCCGGCTGTCTCTGCCGTCACGCCGCCGTCCACTTCAAGTTCGATCGGCCGGTCGCCGATCATGGCCTTTGCCGCACGGATCTTGTCAAGCATGGCCGGAATGAATTTCTGTCCACCGAAACCGGGATTGACGCTCATGATCAGCACGAGATCGACATCGTCAAGCACGTTTTCGATGACCGAAAGCGGCGTGGCGGGGTTGAGCGTTACGCCAGCCTTCCTGCCGAGCGTGCGGATGGTCTGGAGTGAGCGATGGAGATGCGGGCCTGCCTCCGCATGGACGGTAATGCCGTCGCAGCCGGCCTTGGCGAAGGCTTCGAGGTAGGGATCGACGGGGGCAATCATCAGGTGGCAGTCGAAAAAGGCATTGCTGTGCGGGCGGAGCGCCTTGATGACGTCAGGACCGAAGGAGATGTTTGGCACGAAATGGCCGTCCATGACATCGAGGTGGATCCAGTCTGCGCCCGCTTCCGTCACATCGGCGACTTCCTGTCCCAGCTTGGCGAAATTGGACGCCAGAATGGACGGTGCGATCCGGATGGGCAGGGACATGGGGCAAACTCCTCTCGACGCGTTGCGTAAGCTGCCTTTAGCATCAAGTATCAGGGTTTGAAACGGCTTGTCGCGCGGTTGCCGCCGGTTTTCAGCCGCGGCTTACTGAATTTCCAGCGATACCGGCTTCACCTATTGTCTTTCGGCCTTGTCCGCCTGTTCGAAACGCTGGCCGTTCCAGCGCTGCAGGCGATAGGGATTATCTGCAAGCTCATGCGAAGGGTTGAAAGCGATATCGCCGAGCACGGTTTTGAAGACGGTACCGTTCGCCAGTATCTCCGGTGCGGGTTTCCCTTGGGATTGGGCTGCTTCGGCAAGCGCCGCAGTCAGTTCCGCAGCCGCATAGGAGGGCAGGACGTAACCTTCCGGCTCGATATTGGCGGCACGCAATTCGCCGGCGACGGCCTGTGCCGAAGGTATTGTGTCATAGGCCGGGCGCGTGACCGCTAGCACATTTGCTGCAAGTGGCACGGGGTTGTTTGCCGCATTCATGGCGTCGCCGCTCATGATGGTGAGCGGAATGTTTTCGGAGCCGGCGTCTCTGGCGACAATCGCGACGTCGTTGCGTTCCGCGCCGATGAACACATGGGTGATGCCGGTGCGCCCCAGCCGGCGTACAAGCGCCACCTGTTGCTCCTGTGCCGGGCGCAGCGTATCGGTGAGTGTCGGTTTCAGCCCGTTCTCCTCCAGCGCCGAACGGATGCGATCTACCAGATCGCGACTGAAGATCGTGCCATCATCCACGAGCCCAATGGAATGTCCCTTCCAGTCGCGCAGGATGACTTCTGCGGCCCGGTCCGATTCGGCCTTGTCCGATGGCGCTAGGCGGAAAAGCGGCCAGCTATATTTCAGAGCGTCTTCCATCAGGATCGGGGCACGGCTGGAAAGCGTGATTGCTGGAATGGCAGCTGACTTCAGAGGCGGCAGAACGCCCTGAAGCGTTTCCGTGCACAAAAAACCGATTGCCGCGCTGACCTTGGCGGCCACGAGACCATCGGCAATCGCGCCGCCGCTGCCGTCTTCGCAGCTTTCATGGATTTCGACGACATCTAGCCCGAGCTTGGCGGCTGCGGCCTTCGCGCCCTGCCTAACCTGTTGCCCCAGCAGTTCGTATGGGCCGTTCTGTGGGGCAACGATGCCAATCGACGCCGCGCATGCTGAGCCCGCAAAGGCAAAACCGGCGATGATCGTTAGCAGGCGAAGTGAAAGCATGACGTGCGCGAAATCCTGTTGTCCCGGTTTGATGTTTATCGGCAACAACTGGTTTTCCAAAGGAAAAATCGCTGATACCCATCATAATCGCACATCATCGTTCACGGCACGGCGGTTTTGATCGCAACTCATCCAATTTGAAACAACAGTCTACAATGACGCGTTATGGTTGTATATATTCGATGTGATCGCGCGCGATTGTTTTTTGCCGAGATTCATCTTTTTTAAGGTCGGCAATTCACTCTGTAATTTCATAAGAGCGGAAGTACTGCGCGTTATGGTTTAGAGCATTTTTACTTTATAAAACTGTAACATGCAGTGCGTATAAGCACAGTTTTATAAGGCCGGGTTTGCGATTTTGCCTTTTATAGTGCACCCCAATAAAATGCACATTTTATTTCCACTCATCTAATTTATTGATATAAAAAGAGAATATACATATTTCCCTGCGCTTTATTTGTGCTTTGCCATGTTTTTTTCGCATTTGCGAGAAGATCTGCTTGACGAAAAGTAAATGGTTAGATTAGATATAGGTGTTTCAGGGGACGACTGAAATTGGCTGTAACAAGCCTCGGAAGTGTTCCGAACGTAAGCACTGCCAAACTATATTACATTCTATATTCTATTATTTTCATTACGTATAAACCGCTTCGGGCAACCGGGGCGGTTTTTTATGTGATGCTAATTTAAGCAATTTTAAATTGCATTCGAAAAGCTTCGCGAAAAGATATTCTTCCAGCATTGGGTTTTCCGAAAGCAAATCGCGCAGGAGCGTCGCGTCTGTCGAAGGCGAGGCCTGTTTGTAGTAAAGCTCAAGACGCCGTTGAGTGCCGCGAAAAGCCCACGCCGGTCAGCGCTGATGCCGCTTCCGTCCGCTAGCGGCTCTATTTCGTCATAGCAGCCAGCGCGTCTTTTGCAAAGGCAGAGATGGGTTCGGGAAGGTTATCGGGGTCGAACCAGCCGATATCGGAAAGCTTGTCCGGTTCTGTCAGTACCGGCTCACCCTGCGTGTCGCGGGTGACGAAGATCAGCGAGACCCAATGGTGCCGGTCTGCGACATTGATATATTCGCTATGACAGAGAAATTCGACCTTGCCGATTGTCAGCCCGGTCTCTTCTTCAGCTTCTCGCCGTGCTGCGGCGAGGGATGATTCAAGGTGATCGACTTTGCCGCCCGGAATATTCCAGTATCCGGCTTCCGGCGCTTTCAAGCGCCGGCATAAAAGCAGGCGGCCATCACGCAATATGGCAAGCCCAACGCCGACGCCTGGAAAATCTTGTCCTGGCTTGATCGTCGGCGTCATGCGTATTGTTTCCTGCGTCAGGCCGTCGGGGCTCAGCCCTTGGCGTTGGCCACGATCAGCATGAAAGCGGGAATGTCATCGCCGAAACCAACAGGCGTCGGGCCATCGTCATGGTCACGGTAATGGCGGCGACGGTCGCGGTTGTCGTCATTGGCGTGCAGCGGGTTCAGGTTGCGGCTGTTGCGCTCGGAATTGCGCGGGGTCTTTTCCGGTCTGCGTTCTGCCTTCACCTTGTCTTCTCCGTGAGCCGCGATGTCCGTATCCACAGTGGTGGATTGTGCACCCTGATTGATGTTTTCTACCGGCGATGCAGGTGCATCGCGACGGTTTCTGTCGCGGCCTCTGCCGCCACGTTCCTTGGTGCCCCGGCGGCCGGTATTGCTTTCAAAGCTTTCCATGGGCGCGGGGAGGGAGGACAGGTCACCGTTCAGCCATTCGACCTTCTCGGTGATCAGCTTTTCGATCGCGTCGAGATATTTCGCATCGCTCTTGGTGACGAGGGTGAATGCCTTGCCCGAACGGCCAGCACGACCGGTACGGCCAATGCGGTGGACATAGTCTTCGGCATGAATGGGAACGTCGAAGTTGAAGACGTGGCTGACATCGGGAATATCAAGACCGCGGGCTGCAACGTCGGAAGCGACCAGCAGCGTCAGCTGACCGTCCCGGAAGTTCTGCAGCATGGTCGTGCGCGAACGCTGGTCCATGTCGCCATGCAGCGCGCCAACGGAAAAGCCGTGACGATCCAGCGAACGGAAGAGGTCGGCAACGTCCTTCTTGCGATTGCAGAAAATGATCGCGTTCTTGAGTTCGGCTTCTTCGGCACGGACGAGATCGCGCAGGACAGCGCGCTTCTCATAGTCCTTGTTGTGCGAAGCGACGATGCGCTGGGTAACGGTTTTTGCCGTGGAGGAGGGCTTGGCAACCTCGATACGGGTCGGGTTCTGCAGGAACCTGTCGGCAAGCTTCTGGATTTCCGGCGGCATGGTGGCCGAGAAGAACAGGGTTTGCCGGGTAAAGGGAATCATCTTGGCGATGCGTTCGATATCGGGAATGAAGCCCATATCCAGCATGCGATCGGCTTCATCGATCACGAGGATTTCAACGCCGGTCATCAGGAGCTTGCCACGCTCGCAATGGTCGAGAAGGCGGCCGGGCGTGCAGATGAGAACATCGGCGCCGCGCTCAAGCTTGCGGTCCTGATCTTCAAAAGAAACGCCACCAATCAGAAGTGCGACGTTCAGCTTGTGATTCTTGCCGTATTTCTCGAAGTTTTCGGCTACCTGTGCCGCCAGTTCGCGGGTTGGCTCGAGGATCAGCGTGCGCGGCATTCTGGCGCGTGCGCGGCCTTTTTCCAGCAGCGTGAGCATCGGCAGAACGAAGGATGCGGTTTTCCCCGTGCCGGTCTGTGCGATACCGCAGATATCACGCTTTTCGAGAGCGGGCGGAATTGCGCCAGCCTGAATGGGTGTCGGCGTCGTGTAGCCGGCATCTGCAATAGCGGAAAGAACTTTTTGGCTCAGGCCAAGATCAGAGAATGTTGTCAAAGGAAGAACTTTTTCCGTTCTGGTTCGGTAAGAATACCTGCGTGCCGCTGCGACACTTGCAAAGACTTGGCGCGGGGATATGCCCAAATTGCCAGAAAGTCAAGGAAACAACCGGAAATGCGCGCGAAACGGCGAGACGTTGGCGAGGCTTTTGAGCCTTGGACGCGGTTTCGGGCGATTTATCGCAAAAAGGGCGAAAAAAGCGTTAAAATCGGACTGCTATTTGAGATAGGTTTTAAGCTCGGCCCCGGCGACCAGAAACCGCATCGGATCAACAGGCGTGTCGTTGCGGCGGACCTCGTAATGTACGTGCGGACCGGTGGAGCGGCCGGTGCTCCCAGCACGGCCAACGATGTCGCCGGCCTCCACCTTGTCGCCGGCTTTGACCAGAATGGTGGAGAGATGGCCGAATCGCGTCGATACGCCCTGGCCGTGATCGATCTCGACCATATTGCCGTAGCCGCCGGAGTTTTCCGCAACCGTTACCTTTCCAGCGCCCGTCGCCTTGACGTCGGCGCCTGTTTCGGCGCGAAAATCGATGCCGGTATGTAAAGCAGGCCGTCCGAGGAAAGGGTCGAGCCGGTTTCCGAATCGGCTGGTGATCGCCCTGCCGGGGGCCGGATTGCCGAAGGGCAGGGCGGTTGCGGTTTCCTTCACGATATCCAGCCGGTTGAGCGCATTGTCTAGATTGGTCAGAGACATATTGAAGGGATCGGTTTCATTCCCCTGCGGATCCGCATAGGGGCCGCCGACACCGTCCGCGCCACTTTCGTCGATTTTCAGGCCCGCCTGCCGGATGATATCCTGCATCGCGCTCGCCTTGTCCTCGGCGTCGCTGGTCAGTCTGGCGATCCGTGATATCTGCTGGCGTTCGATATCCTTCAGCGACAGCGTTACCTTGGAAAACACGCGGTCAGCGCGGTCGGAAGGCGTTTCGCCGTTTTCGGGCACATAGGACGCCCGCTTGTCGGTTCCGGCTGGCTTTTCCGGCTGCGATGGGCGGGGCGCCATCAGATTTTCTATGGCGGAGAGGCCACCTGTCAGATCGGCGCGTTTTTCCGGTGCCATCGCGTTCGAGAGCGAGGAGGGCGCGGTTTGAATGGGGGCCGTGGCCGTGGAGGCGGCGATGCCGGAATTTTCCGCGCGCTCCAGCAATTCGCTCATCCGTCCGTGTCTGGACGTGAGTGCCGCCTGCTGTTGGAGCAGCTTTTCCACTTTCTTTTCAACCACCTGCTGGTCGAGCAATTGTCTTGAGGTAACGCGGTCCACCTGCGCCCTCAGCGCGGCGATACGGTCTTCGTAATCGTGCTGCATGCGGGTCTGGCGCGCCATGGTCGCGCCGATCAGGTCGTCACGCAGGATGAGATAGCCGGTGGCGCCCAGATAACCGAGCGAGAAAAGGCCGATCGTGCAGCCGGCAAGCGCCGTCATCCACGGCCGGATCGTCATGTGCCGGACCTTGTCACCGCTTGCCAGCACCAGAACGTGCTGCTGCCGCTTTTTGCCGAATACCCGGTTTTCCGCTGTATCAGTCAAAATCTCTCTCCGGACTGGCCGATTTCTCACAGGAAATCATACTTCGTTAAGGTTAACGAAGTTTTGCACCATGCGCCGGGCTGCGGGCGTCAGCCGCTGTTGCTGACAGCGGTGAGGGAGCGGTAAAAGGATGGCGTCAACCCGGCTTCGGCGCGGGCGAGGTCGTTGAAGGGCGGTTTCAGCGGTCCGCGGAAATTGGCACGTACGAGTTGCCTGAAGGTTGCTGCCGGGTCCTTCTTTTCACGGGCGCACAGGAAGCGAAACCATTTGGCGCCGATGGCGACATGGCCCTTTTCGTCATTGTAGATGACATCGAGAACGGCGGCGCTTTCAAGGTCTCCGGTTTCGCGCATCTTCGCCTGCAGGGAGGGCGTCACGTCCAGTCCGCGCGCCTCGAGGATGAGCGGCACGACTGCGAGCCGCGCGGTGAGGTCGTTGCGGGTTGAATGCGCCGCCTGCCAGAGCCCGTCATGGGCGGGCAGATCGCCGTAATCCGCGCCGAGGTTTTGCAGCCTTTCCCGCACCATCCGGAAATGTTTCGCCTCCTCGAAGGCAACCTGCATCCAGCCGTTGAAAAAGGAATGCGGCACCGGCTCGCTGGCATAACGGGCCACAATGTCGAGCGCGAGGTCAACGGCGTTCAGCTCGATATGGGCGATGGCGTGCAGCAGCGCTATGCGACCCTTGACGCTGTGGAGGGAGCGGCGCTCCACGGCGGTCGGCGGAACGAGTTCCGGTTTATCCGGCCTGCCCGGACGTTCGGGCAGGGGTGGATCTAGGGGGGAGCGCAGCGACAGGCGGCGCTCGAACCATCGTGTCGCCGTTTCCTGCGCCAGTGCGGTTTTTCTGTCGAGATCGGCGCAGGCAATCGCCTCGGTGGCGCCGCCGCGCAGCGAGATGATCCTGAAGGTGGGCGGCACGACAGGGGCGTCTCTCAGAGCTTCCGTGCGGCGTCGAGAACGGCCTGTGCGTGGCCCGGAACCTTCACCTTGTTCCAGATTTCCGCGATCGTACCGTCAGGTGCTACGAGGACGGTGGTGCGTTCGACACCCATGTATTTTTTGCCATACATGCTTTTTTCCTTCCAGACGCCGTAGGCCTCGAGCGCCTTCCGTTCCTCGTCGGCGGCCAGCATCACCGAAAGCTTGTGTTTTGCAGCAAACTTGTCGTGGCTTTTGACGCTATCAGGGGAAATGCCGATGACGACAGTATTGGCGGCCTCGAATTCCGCGCCAAGGGCACTGAAATCTATCGCTTCGGCGGTGCAGCCGGATGTGTCGTCCTTCGGGTAGAAATAGAGAACGACCGCCTTGCCTCGCAGGCCGGACAATGTCACCGTTCCTTCACCGTTGCGGGGCAAAGTAAAATCCGGTGCAGGGCTGCCAATCGTCAGTTCTGTCATAATCATCTTTCTTTCGCCGGGATGTTGAGTGAAAGTCGCCACATTCGATATATAGCGAAACCGGGCGTCGTCCAGTGTTGAGGCGAAACAAAAGCTATTCAGGGGCAAACACGGGCGTATGGCTGAAGTAAGGGGTGAAAAGGTCAAGTTCAGCAAGCGCGATATCGTTGCGCTGCATGATCTTCCTTCGGCGCAGGCCGAAGATCCTCTCATCGTGCATTGCCCGGCGCCGCGCTCCATGGCGCGTGCTCTCATCAAGATTTTCGCTGCTCTTTTCGTTCTGGCCTTCCTGTCCATCGGCGGCATCATTGTCTCCGTCGAAACCGGATCGATCGACAATGCCCTTTCCAGCCAGGCGCAGCAGGCGCTCGAACGGGCGCTCGGACCCCACTACAGCGCGCGAATCGGTTCTTCGGCCATCAGGTTCTCGACCGGGCTGCGGCTTGCGCTGGTGGCCGAGGATGTGGATATCGTCGAGAAGGAATCCGGCCAGCATTTGAGCCGGGCAAGGGCTATCGGCATGGCGCTCGATCCGCTAGCGCTTTTGACCGGACGCGTCTCCGTGCAGAGCCTCGAGGCCGACGGGATGGAACTCGATACGGCCCTTTTGCCCAAGGGTAACGGTTTCGATCTCGCCAGCATCCGGCTGGACGCGGTGCCGCAGCAGTTGCAGGCGGCGTTTTCCCAGCTAGACAAATTGGCGCAGGCGTTTTTAAGCAGCGGAACCGAGGAAATCGATATTTCCAGCGTTTCGATCCACTTGCCGCCGAGCGAAGCCGGCAAGCCACGCGTCGTTGAAGTGCGTGAACTTTCGTTGACCCCTGACCAGCAGGGCGGATATTCGCTTGAGGGTGAAACGCTGTTTAACGGCGAAATCGCCAGCCTGTCGCTAAAGACATCGGGATCGGGCGGTGTGATCGACGGTTTCGACGCGCGCATCGACGGTTTCGACATCGGTCCTTTTCTGGAAAAATTCGATCCTGAAGGCAATCTTCATGAGGGTCTGAACGTCAAGACCGGTGTCAGCATCCTCGCCCGGCGTTCCATGCCCGGACATGAGCCGCGGCTGGAAATCTCGCTTGGCATGGGCAATGGAATGCTTCTTATCGGCGGCGAGGCTCAACCCTTCACTGCCGGCACAGTCAACGCGCGCTACGATTTTCAGAAAAGCAGTCTTGTCATTGGGAATTCGCGGATCGACCTTGGGCGAACGGCTATTCCGGTCACTGGGGAAATCACGGATACCCAAGAGGGCTTCGGTCTTTCGCTGCGGATCGACAATGCGGTTGCCTCGGCTGAAGCCTCTGGCGAAGACCCCGTTCCTTTCAGCTTGAAGGCGGACGGGCAATTCAATGTCGCGACCAAGCAGCTCGAGGTTCCCTCGCTATACGTTACCGGCCCGCTTGGAGACATGGCAGGCTCGCTGAAAATCCGCTTCGGTCAGGGCTCGCCTGAAATCAGTTTCGCCGGACAGATTCCCAAGATGGAGGCCACGGCGGTAAAGCAGCTTTGGCCGTTCTGGATGGCGCACAAACCGCGCGAGTGGGTGGTGTCCAATCTTTATGGCGGCACGGTCACAAACGGCTCGATTGCGATCTTCATTCCGCAGGGACGGATGTGCGGTCCCGGTTGCCCGCTGGTGCTGGGCGAGAGCGAAATGCA